>Ga0302325_10000913_pt1 | contig 78097 bp, 72 predicted proteins | sample Palsa_T0_2_FD_201948 | JGI IMG/M metagenome (GOLD analysis project Ga0302325, IMG submission 201948) | Peat permafrost microbial communities from Stordalen Mire near Abisko, Sweden - Palsa_T0_2 | ecosystem: Environmental > Terrestrial > Soil > Palsa > Peat permafrost | place: Sweden: Abisko... | reverse complement strand
CGGATATTCAAGCGTGCTATGAATTATGGAAAAGTCGAGGCGCCGAGTTCATCACGGAGCCGAAGGAAAAGTACGGCGAGATTCGCTGCTACATCCGCGATCCTGACGGTTACATTATCGAGGTCGGACAGAGCACCGATCTCACGTAAGGCTGACGCTCGGCCGCGATAGGACGCGGATTTAAGCGCTGACGGGTGCGGATTGAAGCTCTAAGTTATTAGGATTGTCGCTGGCCGCGTGCAGTCGCTGCGGCCATGTTTCGAAAGTCTGTGGTCATGTTATACATATGTTGCTAAGGAGGTTTGTATGTCTCAGAAAGCCAGTGCCGTAACGCGCGCTCAGCAAAGCGAAGTCCAGCCTCACCAACCCGGGCAGGAGGTTTTCAAAACCATCTTGTCCGAAGATGTCGATTGGAAACCGTTCCCGGCGTTCCCACCTTCCGTTCGCCTGGCCGTCGTCGTTGGCCAGCCCTCGGAGCCCGGCCCTTACACAATCAGGGTCAAAGTGCCCCACGGCGAGAAGTTGATGCCTCACAGGCACCCAGAGGATCGTGTCTACACCGTGATTTCCGGCGTCTTTTATATCGGACTGGGCGATGAATTCGACGCGAGTAAGTTGGAAGCCTATCCGCCCGGTGCTGTGATCATTCTCCCCGGCAACACGCCCCATTTCCACTGGGCGAAATCCGGCGAGTACGTCTCGCAGGTAGCCGCGATAGGGCCGCTTGGACTGGAATACCTCAGCGCGAAAGACGATCCGCGGAACAACAACTCGTAGGAGGGGTGGATAGCGCGACTTGACGAGTCGTACAGCCTTTTATCAAATTGCAAGATGAACGATCAACAAACGAAGGAACAGTGCTCTGGAGCGCGAGATCCCCAGATCCGTGCGGCACTGGATCAGCATTGGGCGGCGTCCGATGCCAACGATTTTGAAACGGAGCACCGCATCTATCACGAGGACGCGGTGCTGGAATACCCGCAGTCAGGCGAGCGAACCCGCGGCCGGAGCAACATACAGAACCAACGCGCTAGTCAGCCCAGCAAAAAGCGGTTTGCTGTCCGACGAATCATTGGCGGCGGTGATCTCTGGATCACCGAATTGATCGTAACGTATGACGGCAAGCCGTCCTACACCGTGAGCATCATGGAGTTCAAGGATGACAAGGTAGCGCGGGAAACACAGTACTTTGCGGATCCATTCGTGGCTCCCGCATCGCGCGCTCAATGGGTCGAACGGATGGACACATAATCTCGGGGCGAGAGAATTCGCGAACGACACCGCCATTTGCGGCTTGAAAGGGACAAGAGATGGATTGGAAACAGTTGGTGCAGTTTGCCCTGCTGGGTAGCAGTGATCTGGAACAATATGCCATCCTGCTGGTACGTGTTGCGATCGGGCTGTTCTTCGCCATCTCCGGGGCAAACAAATTGTCTGTCGCCGGCGGCGCGAAAGAGGTTTACGAAACCCTCGTTAAGGCCAAAGTCCCGTTTCCCCACCAGATGGCTTATTTCGTGTTGGGTGTCGAGTTCGTTGGCGGATCCTTAGTGACCGTGGGGTTTCTTTCGAGCCCGGCCTGTGTGGCTTTATTGATCGATATGATTGTCGCCGTCCTGACCGACACGCTTTCCACCATGCCTAAAGGACTTTCGCCTCTTAACTGGCTCGACGATTTCCTCTACCTTCCGGAAGTCCTGTACGTGCTCTTCTTTATCTGGCTGATCTGCTCCGGTCCGGGAAAGTTCAGCGTTGATTACTGGCTCGCCGGCAAGTTACTGAGGTGATCGATCGACAGAACAGCTTGTTCCTAGAGGTGGAGCTTGATGGTCATTACCAGAATTTTTCAGCCGTCAGTGTTCTCTTGCGATACGAAGCAATATGAATATCGCATTCAATGTCACCACTTCGCAACCGGCCGCCCCCGGCGAAACGGTTCATCAATAAACAAGTTCATCATTCAAGAGGAGGCACACTAATGTTGCGCAAATTTGTAGCCGTTTTGGGCACTGCTGGAGTCTTGATGTTATTCAGCGCCCTCTCGGCGGGGTCCGCCGGCGATCAGGTTCCGTTCCCCCATGGTTTCCGGGATTGGTTCTTCGTGAACTCACTGTCCGTGACCGCGGACAGCCCGCTTTTCGCTCGCATGGCCGGCTTGCACCACATTTACGTGAATGCGAGGGGACTGCCGACCCTGAAAGCAGGCGGCCCATTTCCGTATCCTGACGGAACCATTTTCGCGGATGACGTTCACGAATTCTCGGTGAAGGATGGTGCCACTCTCGAAGGCGCCAAGACATTTGTGACGGTGATGGTGAAGGACGCAAAGAAGTACGCGACAACTGGGGGGTGGGGATTCCAAGTGTGGGCTGCGGGCGACCCCACGAAGCCACAAGTGCCAGATCTTGCCCACTCGGTCGAAGCTTGCTTTGTTTGCCATACGCCGCAAAAAGCTCAAGACTACACGTTTTCCAGCTACATTCCCTGAGATACCCAACAGCGATGAGCAGTTTCGGCTCGATAGATAACGTCGTGAACAGCCCAGGCGTCTTCTTCGCGAAGCCGTTCACCGGCGAGGCGCTTCACGTATTGGCAGAGCTTTGCGATCGTCGATGGCCGTCTGATTACCGGACACAATCCCGCATCGTCCAACGCCACAGGTCAAGCGCTTGTGAAGCTACTCGCGCGAAAAGCCGTGTCGGGTTTTATGCTCACGGGCCTTTGATATATCGACGGAGGAATTAGCGGCAAACACCCAATCCGGAAGTCAGTTCTTCGGAGTACACGTCTCGAATGCAGGCCGCATCATGATTTTCGCCGGTGGAATTCCTCTCAAGAGAGGCCGGAAGGTAGTTGGGGCCATCGGCGCCAGCGGTGGATCCGGAGAGCAGGATCAAGCGGTGGCCGAGGCGTGTGCCGCGGCATTTGTGTAAAGACGAGGGTATGCAATGATTCGACGCATTGCGATCGCAATTCTCGCAGTGGCTTTTCTGGGGCTGTCTGGCTTCTTGCTCTTGTCCTGGCGGTGGGTGATTCCTCCGATAGAGCGACCCGCCCCAATAAGCTTCTCTGCCGAGTCCATTGCTCACGGGGTGGCCAAGGCGCTCAGTACGGATAGATCTTTCCAATGTTGAACTTCCTCGAGATAGGGCTCGGAGCATTCGAACTCGATCAACGATGAAGTATTCCGAATCCAAACGATCCTTCACCACTACGGACTCACCACCGCGAACCTTGAGGCAATGTCTCAGTGGTACACCACGGTTCTGGGAATGTCCATAGTCTTTGAAACATCCAGTCCTCTTGGAAAGGGCTCACCAATCAAGGCGAACGCGGCCTGGCTACCAACGACGCCGCAAACCATCGCATTGGGCTTGTCAAGATGCCGCAACTCACGCAGGATCCGAAAAGAAGCGCTCACACCCGGCTGCAATACATCGCGTTTGAATATGCCTCCCTTGACGATCTTCTCGCGACTTACGTACGGCTGAAAGAAGAAGGAATTCTCCCGCTGCTTGCCGCCGATCACGGCCCAACGCTTTCCATGTACTACGCGGACCCCGATGGCAACAGCGTGGAGCTCTTCGCCGACAACTTTGGAGACTGGGCGAAGTCGGGACACTTTATGCGAACCTCTCCGGAGTTTGCAGACTGGCCGATGGGTTCCTATGCCGACCCCGACAAACTGGTTGAGGCTAGGGCCGGCGGGGCTTCTACCGAGGAAATCCATCACCGCGCCTACGCGGGCGAATTCACTCCTTCGCGGCCGGTGGATCCTCGCGTTTTGATGTAACTGACGCTCTCTACCGGGGCACTTTCCGGTCCTTCGGCTGACGGATCCTCACCAGGCTCCACGGGCGCTGCTTGACCTGATCGGTCAATTGATCCAAGTTCTCGGTCGCAACGCGGATGTTCTCAATGGTCTCGTGGATGTTGTCGTCGTTAGACCGTACCATTGTCTGCAGGCTGCCGATCAAGCTTCTCGCCTGCTCCATCGTGGATTGTAACCGCGCGAGGTCTTGCCGGATAGGGTCGCGCAACTGATCGATCGTTGAATTGACGTTGGCAACGGTTGCATCCGTATGATCCACCAGGGGACCGATCTTGTGAATAACCGCATCAGCATCCTGGCTTACGAGCGCGATTTGATCTGTGATTCGGTCGATTTTCGGCGATTGCGTGGCAACTAGCGAATTTACCTGCTGCAAGATCTCAGCGACCTGCTTCCGGTTGGTCGGTCCAGTCACATCGTTCAAGTTTGCCAGGAGCATTTGGGCTCGCCCACTGATGCCCTGCAATTCGCCTTGTACTTGTGTGATCAAAGCCTCAGCGCTGTCCGCAATCCCGGAAAACTTACGAGCCATATCATCAAGGCTTACGGTTTCCTGCGATGGGATCGCTTGGCCTGCTTTGAGGCGCGGAGCGCCCTCAGTCCCCGTCGTGATGGAGATTGCCGGGCTGCTCATCAGACTCACCGAACCGAGCTTCGCCACGGACTTCTCATTCACCGGCGTGCCCTCTTTGACTTCGAGCAAGATTTCGATCCGTGTCGGATCCTGATTCCAGGATCGAACGGTCGTTATCCTTCCAACCGAAATACCGCCGAACAGAACCTCCGACCCTGCGGCCACTCCCCCGGCATAACGTAAGTAGGTCTTGTAAGGCGTCAAATGGCGCCCCCACTGCTCGTTGCCAACGTAGTACACCGTGATGCCCAGCAAGACTAAACAGATGATTACGAATGTTCCCACCTTGGTTTCCGTGTTCACGTCGGACTCCCTTCCAGGTACCGTTGAAAATATTGGTCGATTGCCGCCGTGTCGGCGATCTTGTCCGGAACCCGATCAAAGAATTGCCGGATACGAGGATGTGAGCTATTCTGTAGCTCCTCTTTGGTGCCAACTGCGATGAGCGCCCCTTTATACAGCATGGCCATCCGGTCTGCGATTCGAAATGCACTCGCCATTTCGTGAGTCACCACCACAACCGTCATGTTGAACGCGCGCTTCAGGCCTAAAATCAACTCATCGAGTTCGGCCGCCACTATAGGGTCCAGGCCGGCGGAGGGCTCGTCAAACACCAAAATCTCGGGATCGAGCGAGAGAGCTCGTGCCACTGCGGCCCGCTTCTTCATTCCTCCGGAAAGCGACTGCGGGCTGAGCTTGCCGAATTCCGCTAGCCCGACGACGGCGAGTTTCATCCAGGTCATCAAGCGGATCGTCGATTCTGCAAGCTGCGTGTGCTCCCGCAGGGCGAGCGCGACATTGTCTTCTACCGACATGGAATTGAACAGTGCCGAATTTTGAAACGCCACTCCAATTGAACGCCGCACTTTTTTCAGCTCCCTGAGTGTGCATTTCGCAATATCTACCCCGTTCACAAGAATCTGGCCGGATTGTGGCCGCTCTAGTCCAATCATCTGGCGCAAGAGAGTGCTCTTCCCCGATCCGCTGCCGCCGAGCAAGACCATCGTTTCTCCTCGGGAGATATCGAGGTTGACTCCATCGAGTACGCGGCGTCCGTCATAGCTGACTACCACATCTCGGACGGAGATTGCCGGTCCAGTCCACGGCGTTTCTGGTGCTCCGGCCAAAGCTTCAATTCCCCCCGGTCAAGTAAAAAATGGCTGTGAATCCCACGTCGGCGAGGATTACCAAGAACGTCGACTTCACTACCGCCGCAGTTGCCGACCGGCCGACTGCGTCCGGTCCACCCCGTACGCGGAAACCTTCGAGACACCCGACATGCACAATGATCGTGGCAAACGCCAGGCTCTTCACCAATCCGGTCACAACATCGCGGAGCACCATGGAGTGAACAGCGTACTGCAGGAAAACGCTTAAAGCCATATCCGTGCTAATTCGCATAAAAAGGCCGCCCGCCAAGATTCCGCAGGTGTTGCTGATGATTGTCAGGCACGGAAGCACAATCAGCGCCGCCAGGTACTTTGGCGCAAGCACGAATTCCGTCGGATCAATTCCCATTGTGCGCAGAGCGTCGATCTCCTCGGTAACCACCATGCTGCCGATCTCTGCCGAGAATGCGGAGCCGGAACGTCCGCTGACTGCAATCGCAGTGAGCAGAGGGCCCAATTCCCGGGTGAAACCAATTGTCACCAGATCGACCACGAACTGCATCGCCCCGAAGCGGCGGAGTTCTGAAGCCCCTTGCATCGCCAGGATGAAGCCCGCGCAAACCGACATGACGCCAACCATTGGGAATGCATCGACGCCCACGGCGAGCATCTGCTGGACTGCCGATCGCCATCGGTTCCGATTTCCAACCAACGGCAAAGTTTTTCCCAGGGCGCCAAGGGCGTTGCGAAGCTGGATTACAAGCGCCCCCACATACTCCAGGTGGCGCAGAGTCGCGCTTCCAAGGCGCTCAACCACAGAGACGCTCATTGTGGGCTCTCTGCCGACGAATGATTCACGTCATCGAAGAGATGCAGAAGTCGGGTCGTTTCTAGGAGGTACCGTGGCCGCTCCCGGAGCCCAATCAAATGGAATGCCTTGCCTTGGTTCCGTGCGGCCTTAAGAATCTCCACCAAGGTAGCGAGCCCTGATGTATCGACGTAGGCCACGTCGTGAAAATCCACCGTCACAACTAGGCAGCTCGGAGCTTCCAGCCGCAGTAACAAGAGAGCGCGCAAACCAGGAGAGGAGTCAATCGTAATGCGACCTGAAAGCAACACTCGGCACTCGGCGCCGCGATCTTCGCAGACAGCTCGGACGTCCGCATCCAGCGATCCGGGTTTCGTTGTTCTCCGCCAAAGGAAAGCCACAAGTCTTCATCTGAGAGGAGCAGGAAGGAATGCCGCTTGTTGGTAAGAAGTTCCGGGCCCGCAAAAAAACTCGCATCAGACAAGAGCCTGATCTGTTGTATCTCTATTTAGCGATAACGGAGATCGCAATGAGCCCACCCTTCACAACGTTTGGAGACAGCGCTCTAATCAAACTGACACTGGCAGGAGAGGCCGAATGCTTTGCGGTCTTGATGGATCGCCATTTAGCCGCGACCAGAAAGCGCATCCGCTCGATGGTGCCTGACGCTTCCGGCCTGGATGACCTCCTTCAAGAAGTCGCATTGAAAATCTGGTGTCATCTGGGGACATTTAGGTCAGAATCCAGCTTTCGAACGTGGATGACTCGCGTGGCCATCAACGAACCACTGCAGTCTTATCGCCGAGAACGGAGCAGGCCACGTCCTGAGCCTCTCGGCGATTTCCACGCATTCGCTTCTCCCGGCCAATCGCCGTACAGTCTCTTGCTCTCGTGGAACTAACACAAGCGGTTCGCAGCAGGGTCGCGGCACTACCTGAAAAGTACAGGCAGGTCCTGATTCTTCGTGATCTCGATCAGCTTGCTGCACGAGAAACAGCGCAATCACTTCAATCGACCATTCCAACCGTGAAGACGCGTCTCTTCCGCGCACGGCTCATGCTGTCAGCAACCCTCCAAACATCGAGAAGTCGGAGGTTGGCAAGGGGGTATTCCGGAGGCGGTAGGGCTTAGACAACCACAGTGTTTAAAATCGAAAAGCATTCGAGTGGGCAGGCCCTGATTATCCGGCTGAGCGGTCGAATCCAATCGGAGCACCTGCAACTACTTCGGGCACAAATCGAGAGTTGCACCCAGAAGACGATCCTGAACCAAGAGGTAACGCTCGTAGACCGCGCTGCCGTGCGTTTCCTCGCCCATTATGAATCAAACGGCATCGAGCTCCGGAATTGTCCTCTGTATATACGAGAGTGGATTCTCAGAGAGAAGAAGCATACGACCAGCTGAATCTGGAATAGCGCCATGAATGAGATCGTCCTGTTTCTAGCGCAACACGGCTATGCGCTCTTGTTTAGCGCCGTACTGGAAATGCAAGCGTGCCTGTCAATACCCACGAATGTTCTCCTTGTCGCGGCTGGCAATTGAGCCGATAGGGAACCATCGGCTTGTCAGTCACGACCTTTCTGCTAGCGGACTTGGCATAGTACGAGGCCGGGCGTCGGTTGGGGGAGAGAATATTGCATTTCGTTTGCGGTCTCGCAAGATCCAGACTCTTGTGTCCACAGGGCAACCGGAGCTTTCGCTAAGGACGGACCAAGGACACTACTCGTCTCCAAGTTCGTCGTGGGGCTCGATGCGGTAGCTGCTCCTCTGGCAGGAAGGGGTTGGCACCACGTCTTGGTCCAGCACCTATACGGCTCTCGGATACATCTTCAGCGCTCAATTAGACCGCGTCGCCGCGCACACGCTTGCACGGATCACTCCACGACGGCTCCGAGATAAGTTGAACGCAGGTGAAGATGTTTTGATAGTGGATCCGCAGATACGAGTTCAGAAAGACTCTCGAGTTCGCGCCGCGTCCATTTGATTTCGACGCGTGGCATGACAAGGTCGGGAGCGACTCGTTCCAGTCGCGGAAAAAGCAGCACTTTGTGCTCCCCGCTCGCGCTCTCACTCACGATCCGGTGCCCCAGCTTCCGTTCCGACACCGCCCATCGAAATAGGGCCACGGCATCGGACAGGAAGTCGGTGTTGCTCGCGAGCTGCAATTCTTCTTTGAGCAAGCGTACCGGGCGATCTTCTGCTGGAGCAAGGTCCGCCTGGAACTTGGCCTTGCGCCGCGGACGGACCGCTGGAGCCTCAATTCGCTTTTTTCTGGTCTTCAGAGCCATTGTGCACCTTCGGGTTCCAAGACTATCTGCGCTCCTACTATACTCCGGTTTCTACCCGTATTGGAGTGTAATCGGATACTAACGGCCCGCGTGCTTAAGACCATTTTCGCCCATGCTGGCCAACGTTTAACGCCGATCAGGGGCTAATCGCGTTCTGCTTGGCAGCCGCCTGTTAAACTGAAGGGTTCCCGGCATGGACCCTGCGTCTCTTTCCTTGGATCTCACTCCGCGCGGCCACCTTGTCGTGTCTCACCAAGCCGATGCAGCGCCTTTGGATATCCGGCTCGCGGAACGGATGGCCGCTTCGTTTGAACGCGGAACGGGCCACGGCCTGTTGCTGCTGGGCGCCGGCGAAGCCGGGACCTCGTTGCCGCCGGTTCACGCTTACTGGCGCGAATTCGGCGCGCGCTTCATAACGTCTCTCTGCGTCCAGGACGATAGCGACGCGCCGCAGCGGGAGGTGCGGGTCGCGCCGCCCCCCGGCGATGAACTGGAGCGCATCGCGCTGGCCGCGCCGCCTATGATGGGCGCGGAGTATTTGACCGCCACGGTCTTGCGGAATTTGTGGGAGGAACTCAACGCGGCCTTCGCGCTCGAGTTGTCCGAATCCAAATGCGGTGTGCAGGACTTCCTGAAGCGCCGGAATCCGGCCTGGAATCTGGTGGGCCGCGTGCATTTCAATCTTGCCGAGAATCGCAAGGATCCGGATTCACCGTTTGCCTTTCTCGCCACCTATACTACGCGCCTGAATACGAACTCGTCGGGGCAGACCAAGGCGCAACACCTGCCGCTGGGGCAGGCTCTGAGCGAGTATGCCGGCGCGGCAAACAAGCACCGCCTCTTATCTCTGCTGGTTCCGGTGCAACGCGCCTCCGAGGCCTGCCCGTGGCTGAAAGCCATGGTGGCCGCAGGCGAAATTTTCCATCCCCTGCGGTGGACGCCACAGGAGGCCTTGCAGGTCTTGCGAGACGTTCCGCAACTGGAGGCCGCGGGCGTGGTGGTGCGTATGCCGGCCGCGTGGAGGGGCAATCGTCCTCCGCGTCCGCGCGTAAGCGGAACCGTAGGAGCCAAGGCGCCCTCGGGACTGGGCCAAAAAGCACTCCTGGATTTCCAAATGGAAGTCACGCTCGACGGCGAGCAGCTGACCTCCGCCGAAATCAGCGCGCTGTTGGGCCACTCCGACGGCCTCGCGCTGGTCCGCGGGCGCTGGATCGAGGTCAATCGCGAACACCTGCGAAGTATGATCGAGCGCTTCGACCAAGTGGAGCGCGCCGCGATTGAGAACGGCCTCAGCTTCAGCGAAGCGATGCGGCGGCAGGCGGGCGCGAAACCTCAGCCCAGCTTGTTAGTGGCGCCGGCCTCGCTTCTGGCGAACTGGGTGGCGGAAATGGAACGCTTCACGCCTGGGTTGAGGGCGCTGGTCGCGCATCCGTCCGCGTTGCCGGCGGCGGAGCTTAAGGCTTTCGCAAAGGAACCCCTTCAGGATGTGGATCTGGTCATCACCAGCTACGGCTCACTGCTTCGCGCGCCATGGATAACGGAAGTCTCGTGGCGCTTGGCGGTGCTCGATGAGGCGCAGGCCATCAAGAATCCGGATGCGAAACAAACCCGTGCCGTCAAGAAGCTGAAGGCGGGCGCGCGTCTGGCGCTCACCGGCACGCCGGTCGAGAACCGGCTTGGCGATTTGTGGTCCATCTTCGACTTCGTCAACCCCGGACTGTTGGGATCGTCGAAAGAGTTCACAAGCTTCGCCAAGCGGCTTGCCAAGCAGCCCCACGGCTCCTTCCTGCCTCTGCGCGAGCTGGTCCGTCCCTATATTCTGCGGCGCTTGAAGACCGACAAGACGGTGATTGCGGACCTGCCTGATAAGACCGAAATCAAGGCGTTCTGCCCGCTCAGCCGCCTCCAGGCCGCGTTGTACGAACAGGCGGTAAAGGAGTTGTCCGAACAACTCGCGGATGCTACCGGAATCCGGCGAAAAGGATTGGTGCTATCGTTCCTGATGCGCTTCAAGCAGATCTGCAACCATCCCTCGCAATGGCTGGGCGACGGCGCATGGGCCGCAAGTGAGAGCGGCAAATGGGCGCGCTTGCGGGACATCGCCGAAATAGTCGCGGCCAAGCAGGAGAAGATGCTGGTGTTCACGCAATTTCGCGAAGTGACCGCGCCCCTGGCCGCCTTTCTTGGTTCCGTTTTCGAGCGGCCCGGCCTGGTGCTGCACGGAGAAACCGCCGTGAAAAATCGCCAGGCTCTGGTGCGCCGGTTCCAGGAAGACGAAAGCGTGGGGTTCTTCGTGCTTTCGCTCAAGGCTGGAGGAGCGGGCCTGAACCTGACCGCCGCCTCGCACGTGGTCCATTTCGACCGCTGGTGGAATCCAGCGGTGGAGAATCAGGCCACCGACCGCGCATTCCGCATCGGCCAGACCAAGAACGTGCTGGTGCATAAGTTCGTGTGCCGCGGTACCGTGGAGGAGAAAATCGACGAGCTGATCGAGTCCAAGCGCCAACTGTCCCGGGACGTCCTGGAAGGTGGCGCGGACGTTTTGTTGACTGAGTTGAAAGACGACGAACTGCTCAAGCTGGTGGCGCTTGATATCAACAAGGCGATAGGGGAGAGGTGACCGATGGCTTATCAAGATTACGACGACTATCGAGGATGGAAGCCTTATGTTCCGGTGGCCCAGCGGCGGAGCCAGGCGGAGCGCGAGATGCAGAAGCGCAAGAAGCAAGGTCACGCCGTCTCGCCGGTAATCATCGAAGGCCGCGCCATCGTCAAGACCTTTTGGGGCAAGTCCTGGTGCGAGAATCTCGAAGGCTACAGCGACTACGAAAACCGCTTGCCGCGCGGACGGGCTTATGTACGGAATGGTTCTGTGGTCGATGCAGATTAAGCCAGGCGTAATCAACGCCTGGGTCAGCGGTTCGGAGTTATACGAAATATCGCTCACTGTGAAACCGGTGGCCAAGTCGCGCTGGAAATCGATTTGCGACGACTGTGCGGGCGCGATCGATTCGCTGGTCGAACTTCTGCAGGGACGCTTCTCAAAGGGTGTCATGGAGCGGATCTGCCGGCAGAATCACGGTCTTTTTCCAACACCCGACGAACTCAGACTGTCGTGCAGTTGCCCGGACGGAGCCTACATGTGCAAACATGTCGCCGCCGTACTATACGGTATCGGCGCGCGGTTCGACCACCAGCCTGAACTTTTGTTCCGACTGCGCGGGGTGGACGAGAAAGATCTCATCGTGAAGGCAGGCAAGGGGCTTCCGCTGGCCAAACAGGCGCCCGCCCCGCCCAGGGTACTCGGCGGTGATCTTTCCGATATCTTTGGTCTCGACATGGGGCAAGGCTCCGCGCCACAACCTCTCAAAAAGAAAGCTCGTGCGGCAAAAAAGCCGGCAGTAGCGCAAGAAAGCAAGCCCCACCAAAAGGAGAAGCCGAAGCAGGCGCCTTCAAAACAGCGCCGGAAGCGACTGGCAGAGTGATCGAATTCGCCGTCAATCAATTCGCCGTCAATCCGGGGCACTTCATTCGCCAGTTCTGAAACGTATGGGCAAACCGACAACATTGCTCGAAGGTTTGTGCGGCCACGCACGGTTACTTGGCGCCCAGTCGATTGAGGTGGAGCACAAGGACGGACGGGAGTGGGTGATCGCCCATAAAGAGGGCATCGGCGTCGCGATCGCCAACTACAAAAGCTCTGGAGCCGATGCGAAAGAGTTACGGCGGAATCTCTACGCTGCCGCCAAAAGGCCCGTCCGCACCGTAATCGGCGGACAGGTCCACATTCTTAGAGTCAAAATCTTCGAGAGTTTTGGCGAGGATGCCTTCCTGGTAAACATAGATCTGGGGCCAAAGCTTGATCCGTCAATTGCACCGCGATTCACGGAAAAACAAGGTCAATATCTGACCTTCATCTACCACTACACCAAAATCCACCGCCGAGCTCCCGCGGAGTCGGACATGGAGAGCTACTTCCAGGTTTCCCCGCCCGCGGTTCACGATATGATCAAGGCACTGGAACGCAACGGCCTGATCGAAAGGACGCCAGGGCAGGCTAGATCCATTCGTCTCTGTGTACAGCCGGAAAACCTGTCGAGATTGAAGTGACGGTCCCCGATCGGCCTAGTCCCTCCACGCTGCCAGAATCGCTTGCACGCGATCGGCGACCTGCTGCCGGGCGACAGCGCGATCCACGCCCGCCGCCAGCAGCGCATCGTACTCCGTATATTTATGACGGACGGCGGCCGTTACGGCAGCGGCGAGAGCCTGCTCTTCCAGCTTCCGGCCCGCCGAGGTTCGGCCAACCCTGCCACTGCCCCGCGCGGCCGTGTGCGCGGCGATGGCCGCAGCCTCTGGCGGTGGACAACGCGGAAACATACTTCCGATCCGCGAGCTCATCTCGGCGATCAAGACGCGGTCCTGCTCCTTGCGCCGCGCGGCCCCCCCAATAGCCCTGGCTCCGGCGGGTTCTCCGGCGTCCAGTTCGCACTCTTGTTCGGCTTTTTCCAACCCAGAGGTCTCGACAAGAATTCCCTGCCTCTCATAACGCCCGCGCGACCGGCTGAACCGCACTACCACGGCGGTGCGCTCGCTATACTTGGCGGCGCGCCGGGTCAGTGCGGCGTCGCCCGAAGGAAGATATTCGAGATCGTCGAGGCGGGCGCAGGGCATGCACAGAGGTTGACCCGCTTCCATTAAGAGGAGAGATCCTTCCGCGATCTCGGCGCCGCATTCCGAGCACTGGGAGTCGCGTAGGATTAAGAACACCACGGGCTGGGCGGCTTTGCTTAACTTCTCCGCGAGCCGCTGTTGCTTGGTCTCCGAGAGCGCGGGCGAGACATAGTGAGTGCGGTAGCTCTTCTCGATGCCGGGATCTCCACTCTTGCTGAATCGCAGGTGCACAGTGCCGCTACGGGCGTGGCGCACGTAGCTGGTTTCGGTGGGCTTGAGGCCTTGCTCCGACGCCCAACGGCGGAACATCGACATCGACAGCGAGATTTTCTTGAGATTCCCTTGGATCACGCGCTCCAGGAAATCGACGCGGCCCTTTTTCCAGGCTTCCAGATGTGTGGCGGCCAGGAGTCCGGTTCCCGTGAGGACGTCGATCGGGCTGACGTATTGGTGGTGTGCCAGGGCGGCTGCCGCCGCGCGCTCAACCCGCTGCCTTAGCTCCTCCTGACGATCCGGATGCAGATCTTGGTCCCTTGCTCAATTATCATAAAAACTTTCACGGTTCAGGCGTTGCCAAAGCTTTCGAACGTGTGCAACGCGGCCTTTTCGGGCCGCTGGGGATCCGCGCGCCGAACTCTACTAAGAGTTGCTTGCAACCCTCTACGGTTGCGAGTTCGATCGTGAGCGGTTCCTCGTGCTTCGTCCCGTCGCGCTGGAGATAGCCGAAAAGACAATCCCAAACTCGACCTTATGGGCGACACAAGCAGCTGATATCGAGGCTCTCCCGCGCGAGAAGAATTGATTCCTACGCGAATATGCACGACGAAAGCGCTGTAGGTGCGGGCATTGGCGAGACTGTTCATGACCCGTCTCGAAAATTCCCGGCGCGGGACCCCAAGTTATGGAAAATACGTTGAGCAATCTTCATCCTCCGTTGCTGCGCTGCTTCGCATGCCCACCCGTCTCGAACGAAGCAGCTGGGATTCGTTTTCAATTCCGCTCGGGTCCGGGCGAGACCATGCCTTTCACCCATACCCGGCAGGAATCGCGGAGACTCTGCTGCGTGCGGCCTGCGCTTGGTGCATTCCGTCGCGGCGCTACTTGACACGAGGGCATTTGCTCAGCGTCCCGGCGTATCTCTCGCTGGAGCGTAACACTTTGGAGCTGTCGCGGGAAATGAAGATTCTCGAAACCAACATTCATCTCCTCACTCGGTGCCTGCTCGATGAGGCGAATACGGCGGCAGAGGTGCTCGTGGAAGGGATCGACCGGTATGCACCCGAGGGAGCCATCGCTGGAAGTTATTGCTTCCATTGTGCTCCGGCGTGGATTCAAAACTCCCAAATCTTTGAAAGCCTGCAAGTATATTTGTTTGCTATTATTTGGATGCTTCCGAGGAGGGTGGGCGGCTGATCAACTTGAGTTTGCTAGATTCGCTGCAACTTGTTATGATTACAGCTAGAAAGCCACCCTAGCTCAGCTGGTAGAGCGGCTGATTCGTAATCAGCAGGTCGCCGGTTCGATCCCGGCGGGTGGCTCCAGAGAATCATGGGTTTGCGGCAGAAGCTGATTCCGCTGCCATCCAAAACCCACCCACAACCTCACACGATGCGCGCATCGTTACCCTCCGCTTCACGCTTCCGTTTTTGCGCCAGGAGGTCCGCTTCGAGTGCCAGCGCCGCGGCCCTCACTTCTGCGGGAATCGCTTGCTGATAGATTTTCAGAGTGATCGTCGGGTCGGTGTGGCGCATGTGCGCCTGGGTAGACTTCGGGGCTTTCGCCTTTGCGCCGAACAGCATCGATGACGTTGTCCCCAGCGGTTGGAAGTTGACCGCCGAAGTCGCTTTGTCCTTCGCACTCGTCCGCACAGAAACGCCGGCGAGAAGCGCTGCCGGCTTCAGCACACGATTCAGGAAATTCCCCGACCGCACCGGAACACCTTTGCGCGATGATGGAAAGAGCCAACCATCCGGATCCTCGGGGAGCGTCCCGAGGTAATGCTGCAGTACAACATCCCATTCGTCAACATTGCGGATAGTCTCGTAGTAAACTGAGCGGAATTGTAAAGTGGATCGTGTCTGTAAATTTCACATCTGTAAGTGTGGCCGTCGGGAACTTTTTGCGAACGCTGTCAAGCAACTCGTTCGAGGGAGTGTCCGTGCCAATCTGATCGACGATGGAAGAATCGAATCGCACCGGGACGATTCTTGCGGCCCCGGTCTTGACTTCACCAAGAGTAAAGTCGACCTGAGATGTCGATAGAGCAACCTTCTCCTTCAACCAGTCAAGTGTCTCCTTCAGCGATGGTCCGCTGCTCTGACTTGAGTTCAGAGTCAAGTTGCGTCGCATCTGATCCAACGAAACCGAACTCAGTAAGGCGAGTGCCCTAATTAGTCTTACCCCAGCCATCTGGCCCTTCAAGCTGCTTTCGTTCATTCCTCTTCTTCAAGTTTTCGTTCGTCGTTGTCGAAGACTTCTCTCTCGGGGCGCGCACAAAAGGTGACAAATACTATCCGTGCGCCCCCTGTGCTAACATCATTCGTAATCCGATGTCGAAATCGAAGTCAGATAAGAAAACGGCCGCAGACCGCGATTTGTACTCGGGCCTCATCCGGCTACACGTTCTTCATCATGCAGCAGAGGAGCCGATCTTCGGTCTGGGGATGATCGAGGAGCTTGCACGGCATGGCTACCGCATCAGTGCTGGAAGTATGTATCCGCTTCTCCAGGGTCTCGAAAAAAAAGGATACCTGCGATCGACTGAACAGCGAAATGGCAAGTCGTTGCGGCGGGTGTACCGGGCAACGCCGTTGGGGCGAAAAGCGTTGGCTGCTTCAAAAAACAAGGTGCGGGAACTTTTTCATGAACTCATCGAGGGTGGTTAAGTCAAGTGCCGATTAAACAAGGACCCAAACTCAGGTGTGCGGCAAGATGGCTCTCGGCGATATCCGTGGTTGTAATAGTTTTGCAGGCGCAACAAGCTGTGCCTGCATCGGGCTTGACCCTCGGCCAGGCGCTTGAGGACGCCTTAAGAAACTATCCTTCCATCCGCGTTTCCCAAGAGCAGATCAACGCGGCAGCCGCTGGTATTCAATTGGCGCGCACTGCTTACCTGCCACGCGTAGACGTGCTCGCGCAGGCGAATCGTGCGACCAGAAACAATGTCTTCGGGCTTCTGCCGCCGCAGGGCATCATTCCTTCCATCTCGGGTCCGGTGCTCGGAACCAATAATTTTGGAACCGCCTGGGGTAGCGCCGTGGGAACCTTGGTCACGTGGGAACCCTTCGATTTTGGTCTGCGGCAGGCGAGCGTAACCGCGGCAACCGCGGCGCGAGTGCAGCAGGAAGCTACTCTCAAGCGGACACAATTTGACGTTACGGTGGCCGCTGCGGACGCCTATGTAACTTTAGTCGCGGGACAGGAGACTGTGCGGGCGGCGCAGGCAGGCGTCGATCGAGCCGAGGTGCTTTCCCGAACCATCGGTGCGCTTGTGAACGCTCAACTTCGTCCCGGTGCTGATGCATCACGAGCCCAGGCGGAGCTTGCGGCTGCTCGGACCCAGTTGATTCAGGCCCAGCAAGCAGTGGAAGTAGCTCGAGCAAACGTCTCTCAGTTTGTGGGCCTGGAGCCCGCGCAAATTACGGTTTCTGCGCCCAGGTTGCTTCAGCTACCCCCGGAACAGAATGTACCGCCGCTCAATACCGCTGCAAATCCACTCTCGGCGGAGCAGAATGCCGTGATCGAGCAGCTAAGGGCACAGCTCAAGACCCTCGAACGATCCTACTTTCCCCGGTTCTACCTGCAGGCTTCGGCATATGCGCGTGGGACCGGGGCCGAGGTCGACGGAACCAATCTGGGAGGACTCAACGGTCTTGCCCCAACAACCCAGAACTACGCACTCGGCTTTAGCGTGACCTTTCCAGTGTTCGATCTAGCATCGATTCGAGCCAAGGAGGCAGGACAATCCGCCACGGTCCGCGCGGAGGCGGCCCGGTATCAACAGATTGCGACGGACTTGAAGGCCCGATGGAATGCAGCGGTCGCCACCTTGGGAGGGGCCAGGAACGTGGCTGCCAACACACCCGTTCAAGTCTCTGCAGCGCGCGCCGCGACCGATCAGGCGACAGCCCGCTATCAGGCTGGACTCGGGAATATCGACGAGGTCGCTGAAGCACAGCGGCTGCTCACGCAGGCCGAGATTGATGATGCGCTTGCCCGTCTGGGTGTTTGGCGGTCTCTACTCGGAGTTGCCACCGCGGCTGGAGATATTCAGCCATTCATTGCCGAGGCAAGTCAATGAATTCGAGAGGTGAACCATGCGTTTCGTTTTAGCCGCTCTCAGCCGTCCGATCACGGTCGTGGTGGCGTTGGTATCCATCGCACTCTTTGCGTTTCTGGCTGTGCAGCGAATGCCGGTTGACATCTTCCCGAAGGTAGGGGAGAACGCGGTTTACGTGGCTCAACCTTTCGGAGGCATGGACCCGGCACAGATGGAGGGCTACCTTACCTACTATTACGAGTATCACTTCCTCTACATCACCGGAATCGAGCGAGTGGAGAGCAAGAGTATTCAGGGTGCGGCTTTGATGAAGCTCATTTTCCATGAAGGCACCGACATGGCCCAGGCAATGGCGGAGACCGTTGGGTACGTAAATCGCGCGCGGGCGTTCATGCCTCCAGGCACGGTTCCTCCATTCATCACGCGATTCGACGCCGGTAGCGTCGCCGTCGGGCAGCTGGTCTTCAGCAGCGCAACGCACACACAAGGGGAGTTGCAGGATTTTGCGCTCAACCGGGTGCGGCCTTTGTTTGCGACCTTGCCCGGAGTTTCCGCTCCGCCGCCCTTCGGAGGGAACCAGAGGACGATTGTCATAACGCTTGATCCCGACAAGCTGCAGCAATATCAAATCTCACCGCAGGAGGCGATTTCGGCGGTGAGCAAAGCCACGCTGGTGATGCCTTCTGGGAATATGTGGACCGGAGACATCAACCGCATTGCGCGAACGAATGCGGCGCTTGGGGGTAACCTTGCGGAGCTGCTGGGTACTCCCATCCGACCTGTTTCCGGGACGACGGTTTACCTCAGAGACATCGGAACCATCGAGAACGGCACCGATATTATTACGGCTTACGCACACGTCAACGGTAAGAGGACGGTGTACATCCCGGTGACGAAGCGCGCGGACGCCTCGACCCTGGCCGTGCTTCAGGCGGTCAAAGCGGCGATACCAGATTTCAAAAAGGTAGTGCCGGATGACGTGGATGTCAGTCTGCAATTTGATCAGTCGCCGTTCGTGACGAACTCACTTCGCGGGTTAGTCACGGAAGGATTGCTCGGCGCGGCCCTCACTGGCCTGATGGTCTTGATCTTCCTGCATGATTGGCGCAGCGCGGTGATCGTCATCCTGAACATACCGTTCGCGCTGCTCAGCGCCGTGATCCTGTTGTGGGCGACCGGACAGACGATCAACATCATGACGCTTGGAGGGTTGGCGCTCGCGGTGGGCGTTCTGGTGGATGAGGCCACGGTCGAAATCGAAAACATTCACACGCAAATGCTTCCGGGAGTTTCGCGGGCGCGCGCGGTGGTGGAGGCATGCAGCCGAACCGCGATGGCGCGTTTGCTGTCGATGTTCTGCATTCTCGCGGTATTCGTTCCCTCCTTCTTTATGGTTGGGGTGAGCCGCCAGCTCTTCGTGCCGTTGTCGCTGGCTGTGGCGTTCTCGATGATTGCGTCGTACCTACTCTCGAGCAGTTTGGTGCCGGTGTTCTCCACGTGGCTTATGCGGGAGGCACATCGGGGAGAAGAACATGAGGGTATCTTCGGGCATCTCCGCTCGTTCTACGAAAGCTATCTTCGGCTGGTGCTACGGCTCCGTTGGCCGCTAGTGGTGGGTTATCTGGCAGTCGCGTTTGGGCTTCTTTATGTGCTGTTGCCGCGCATAGGTACCGAACTGTTTCCGGACGCCAATGCGCCCTTGTTGCGCGTGCGGCTGCGCGCGCCCGCCGGCACACGAATCGAAGAAACCGAGCGCATTGTCCTTCGCGCCCTCAACGTCATTCAACAGGATGCCGGCCAGGACAACGTGCTAATCACCAGCGATTTCATGGGTGTGGTGCCCTCTAGCTATCCGGTCGACCTGATTCACCTGTTCACCAGCGGACCTCAGGAAGCGATCATACAAGTTGCGGTAAAACCTAATACGCCACGAGGCGAAGCCTTGCGAGAGCGGATTCGTGGGGACTTACGGAGTCAGCTACCAGCCTGCCAGGTTTCCTTTGAAGCCGGGGACATCGTCTCCCAAGTCATGAGTTTTGGATCGCCCACGCCCATTGAGGTAGCGGTGCAGGGCCCCAGTCTTGCGGACGACTACGGCTACGCTCAAAAGATCCAATCGCAGCTGGCAAAACTGAAATTCGTCCGGGATCTGCAATTTGCGCAGGAGAACAATTACCCGACCCTGGATATTAATATCAACCGTGACCGGGCGGGCCAATTTGGACTGACCATGGCGGACGTGGCGCGTTCGGTTGTACCAGCCACGTCTTCTTCCCGATTCACCGAACCAAACTATTGGCGCGATCCAAATTCCGGCAATGCATTTCAGATTCAAGTAGAGCTGCCGCAGAACCGGATGCAAAGCGTTCAGAATGTCGGGGAACTCCCGATCATGCTCGATGGACACCTGGACACGCAGCTGACCAACGTCGCGCAGATGAAGCTGGGTACCATGCCGGGGTTGATTGAACGCTTCAACGGCCAGCACATTGTGAGCCTGACCGCAAACATTCATGACACAACTCTCGGAGAGGCGGCTCCGAAATTAACCGAGGCGCTGGCGGCCGCCGGAACACCGCCTCGGGGAGTGAAGATCGTTATGAAAGGCCAGATTCCGCCGTTAGAGCAGACCATCTCCGGGCTGCGGGTCGGTTTGCTCCTGGCCGTTGTGGCGATCTTCCTGTTGCTATGGGCGAATTTCCAGTCGATGCGGCTGGCACTTGCGATCGTCCTCACGGTTCCCGCGGTCCTGTGCGGAGTGCTTCTCATGTTGCTGGCGACTCACACCACACTTAACATTCAATCTTTCATGGGCGCGATCATGGCCGTCGGTATCGCCGTGGCCAACTCGATTCTTTTGATTACGTTCGCCGAACGTGCCCGTCACGAGAACAGTCCTGTGATGGATGCGGCCCGCGAGGGAGCGGCCAGCCGGCTCCGCGCGATCCTCATGACCGCCGCGGCTATGATTTTCGGCATGGTTCCGTTGGCAATCGGATTCGGCGAAGGGGGCCCGCAAGCGGCGCCCCTTGGACGTGCCGTTATTGGCGGTCTCCTCGTATCAACATTTGCCACTTTGACGATTCTTCCTTCGATCTACGCTATTTTGCAAGGGAGGGCGACGCTGACCTCTTCGTCACTCAATCCCATGGACCCGACGAGTCGATTCTATGACGCACACTAGAACTTTCCTTTTCCCGATTTATTTTCTCGGATTGATCACTCAACCTTGTTTGATGCAAACCAGTTGGGCGGAAACCAGCGACCTGGCTCCCGTCGTTTCCAAACCAGTGTCGAGAACCGTCGAATTGCCGGGTGAATTTCTGCCGTTTCTGAACGTCTCACTGCATGCCAAGGTGCCTGGCTTCGTCGAACGAGTGCTGGTGGACAGGGGAAGCATCGTCAAGGAAAAGGAGCTGCTCGTTGAGTTGAGTGCTCCGGAAATGGCCGCGCAGATTGCCGAAGGTCAGTCCAAGGTGCAGGCCGCCGAGGCGGACCGGCTGCAAGCGGAGGCTCAGCTTGCGGCGGCGCAGAGCACCTATGATCGCATGAAGAGGGCAGCTGAAACGCCGGGAGCCGTCGCTGGAAACGAGTTGATCCAGGCGGAAAAACAGGTGGACGCCGCCCAAGCTCTTCTAAATTCCCGCTTGCGGGCAAGCCAGGCAACGGAGGCAGGGGTCCGGGCGCTCCAGGATTTGCAGGGCTACCTGAAAATCGCCGCGCCTTTCGACGGGGTGGTGACTGACCGCATGGTGCATCCGGGCGCACTCGTTGGCCCCGGAAACGACATCACGCTTCTCGTGGTCCAACAGGTGTCGCATCTGCGGCTGGTGGTGCCCGTACCCGAAGAGGACGTCAGTGGGATCATGAACGGAGCAAGCGTGCCATTCCAGGTGCCCGCCTGGCCAGAACGAAATTACTCTGGGACAATCGCGCGGATTTCCCATGCCCTCGATCAAAAGACGCGCACCATGGCCATCGAGTTGGATGTGTTCAATCGGGATGGATCGCTCGCTCCGGGGATGTACCCGACGGTGAAGTGGCCGGTGCAACGATCTCGGCCGTCGCTTTTCGTACCTAAGACGAGCGTGGTCACCACCACTGAGCGCACGTTCGTGATCCGCGATCAGAGCTCACACGCGGAATGGGTGGACGTCAAGAAGGGTGTGGCGGAGGGAGACCTGGTCGAAGTGCTCGGGAATCTGAAGCCCGGCGATATGGTTGTCCGGCGCGCGACGGATGAAATCAGAGACGGCACCCCGATCCAGATGGTGGCGAAATCGAAGTAACGCTCGGAGGTCTCATGAAGTCTTTTGCTTGGGCAACGGCGGCGTTGCTCGTGACCGGAACCGCGCAAGCGCAAATCCTATCCGGCGAAGCGCTGGTGAAGGCCTTGCGGCAGGGCGGTTATGTCATTGTGATGCGCCATGCAAGTTCACCGCGCGAGCCACCCGATCAGCAATCTGCCAATGCCGACAACGTGAATCGCGAGCGACAGTTGGACGAAGCGGGCCGCGCCAGTGCGATCGCCATGGGCAGGGCCCTACGTGAACTGAACATCCCGATCGGAGAAGTGTTCACGAGCCCGGCCTATCGTGCTCTCGAAACCGCGCATCTTGCTCAGTTACCCGATTCGCGTACGGTACCCGAACTGGGCGATGGTGGTCAAAGCATGCAAGGCGTCACACAAGGTCAAGCCGAATGGCTCCAGAAAAAAGTTACACAGCTTCCCGCCCACGCCAATACGATCATCGTGACCCACTTCCCGAATATGAGCCGCGCTTTCCCACAATGGACATCGGCATTGACGGATGGCGAGGCGCTGATATTCGGTTCAGACGGCAAGGGCGGCTCGATTCTCATCGCACGGATCAAGATCGACGAATGGCCGCGGATAAGGCCGTGAGATAGCCGATCCGTGATGCCACGTGATGTCCGAAGACTAGCGTTCCGATTCGTCCTGACGATCGGAATCGTCAACTTCTTCCCTGATCTGACCTACGAAGGCGCCCTGAGCATCAAGACCTTTCCTTGGATCACTGGGCGCGAGCGCGGCAATGATGATTGCAATAAAATTCCGGTGACGATTTGATGACATTTTACGCGCGGATGGCGTCCCAGGGGCGAGTTACGACACCGATGTCCTGTATCAACCAAACGTGATACAGATTGCTCGGGCAGAGGACATCGACTTCAGCATGATGGACCGTTTGCTTCCCACCAAACATGAGAGTTGGAGTTATGAGCAGGAGGTTCGGGTGTTTGTCGGCCTCAACGATTGGTCTTCTGGCGCGGCACAGCGGTTTACATCATGGCAAAAGTTAAGTCACCGGCGCGTCCTTGAATGAGTTTGGAACCACAGGCGGCATCAGTCAGTTAATTCCCACTTTACGACCGAGTGTGAAGGGCGAGCGCCTGGAGGTTGCGTTGCGGTAACGCAGCCGATAGCCTTGAAAGATCGTCGCAATGAACACTTTGCGAAACGGTTTGCGGTTTTTTGGTCGCGTGCTCTTTATTGCGGCCGGTATTGGGCTGGCCACCGCTGGAGATTCTGGAAATTAAGAACCAATCCGCTTAGCTCGCGAGACCTGCACGAGCCTCCAGGGATTCTCGATTCCCGCCTCTGCCATTGGCCTGCCTAACGCAGGCGCCCTCGTACAGAGGGCGGTGTTTGTTGCCGCGTCGGATACTGGCAACGCCACCGCGGAAACGGGAAGAGCTTTGGGGAGCCTGGATACAATGATCGGCAGCAGGTCCGGTCCTCTGGGATCTTTAATCAGCGTGCGCTCGAACTTGCCGCCGCCCGGGCGCCGCTGACCCCGGACACGATCAGTTTGCCGTGATCGAACCTGGCGGTCGCGCTGTCCTGATAGACGGTGCTGCCGTCCGCATTCACGTGGGTGACTACGAAGTTCATGCCGTCCGGTCCGTATTTGCCATCCACAAAAGCCAGCGTCGTCGCATCCGCATAATACGTGCAATAGATGCCCCTGACCGTATCGCCCCGGATCGAGAACTCATAGGTGTGCGCCTCACCCTGGTCGGTCCTCCAGCCGCCGCGGTAATCGGTGGGGGTCGTTTTGCGGCGGTTTGGGCGGCCGTGTGGCCCAATCTCAATGCCGTTAGGGGCAAAAACGTAGAAATATTTTTCGATCCTACTAATTCCGTGTGCCCTGAGTCGCCTACTACCGGTGAGAGGCAGTAAGGAAGAAGAGGAGAAAAGAGATGAAATCCACAGACCGTTTGATGACATCGCGGGCCGCGCGCCTCGCGTCGTTTGTTCTCGCGCTGGCCGCCACGCTTGCCGTGCCGGTGAGCGCGAAATCCGTTGACTCCCGGAACGAAAACGCTAGCAATAGCGTCCGCAGCGCTCCAGCGCGTCCAGCGGCCAGACAGGCGGCGCCGGCACGCAACAATACGGCTCGACCCGCTCAGAACGCCTCGCGGCCCAATTTTAGCCGTCCCAACACCGCCAGCCGGCCGAATGCTATGTCGCGACCGGCTCAGAGCGCCGCTCGGCCATCGACGGCTCGACCGAATACTTCCGCCAGCCGTCCGACCACTGCCAGCCGGCCAACCACGGCCAGCCGGTCAACCACGCCTAGCCGGGCCACCGCGTCTAGCCGGTCCACCACGTCTAGCCGGTCCACCACCTCGAGCCGGACCAATACCGCCCGCGCCAACAATTCACGGCCCGATGCGAGAAACTCGAACGCCGGCCGTGACCGCAATGTGGCGCGCGGCCCCGAACACGGAGATGCGCATGGAAATGGCCACGATTTCCATAATGCCTCCTACAACCATGGCCACGATCAGAACCTCCGCGGCGGGGGCCACATTCCCGACGATCGCTTTCATGCCAGCTTCGGCAGCGACCATCAGTTTCATATCGGCCATCCCGTCATGATCGGCAGCCAGGCCAGCTTCCAGTTCGGCGGATTCTGGTTCGGATTTGCCGATCCCTGGCCGGCAGCGTGGTTGTACAGCGATCCGGTTTACGTCGACTTCATCAACGGCGGATACGTCCTGGTAAACGTCCTGCATCCCGGCGTCCAAGTTGCCCTGAGTGCTGGCGATGCGGTAAATACCTGCACCCAACCAGCGGTAGCCGATGCGGATACAACTCCGGTCGCGACGGTCACCCCAGTGGTTGCTTACGCAGCTCCGGTTCCCGTTTACGGTTACTTCACCTGGCACTACTGGCGGCACTACTGGCGCTAAGACCGCCTCGCCTGTTTCAGCCACCCAATGCGCTGCCGCGCCACCGCGGCAGCGCGTTTTTTTTGCCCCCGCGCTAATTTCGATAGCCCATCACCGCCTCCTCCAGTTGAGAGCAAGTCCCAAGGAGAAAAAATCATGAATCTCGATACTTTGTGCGTCGGCTGCATGAACAACAATTCGGGCGAACCCATCTGCCCGAAGTGCGGATCGCCCTTCCAGATGAGCGCCACCGATATACTGCAACTGCCGCCCCGGACCATTTTGCGCGGACAGTATCTGATCGGGCGCACCCTCGCTCAAGACAGCTTCGGTATCACCTATCTGGCCTGGGACATCGCAATGCAAACCAAGGTTGCGTTGACGGAGTACCTGCCGCAGGGGTTGGCCGAGCGGAACGTGGGACAGACTACCATACGGCCGTCATCGCCGGCTTGTCAGGAACCCTACGAATTCGGGCTCAACCGCTTCCTCGATGAGGCGCAGGCTCTGAAAAAGTTCAGCGGCAGTCCCAACGTGATCGCGGTGGAGAACATATTCCCAGGCAATGGAACCGCTTACCTGGCGACGGAGCTGTTCGAAGGAATGACTCTAGAAGCATTCCTGGAAAGCCGCAACAGGACCATATCTTTAGAAAACGCGCAGCGGATCCTGACGCCGGCCATGGACGCGTTGAGTTCCGTTCATGAGCAGGGTGGGCTGCACGGCGATGTCGGCCCGGCCAGCATTTTTCTTTGCGACACCGGAAAAGCAAAACTGATCGGCTTCGGCATGGCGCGCCAGGCGCTAGCCAAGAAGACGCGCAATCAATCGCTACTGAATGAAGGCTACGCGGCGGAAGAGCTTTATCGGCCGAGCGGTTTGCAAAACCCGGCGACGGATATTTACGGACTGGCGGCCACCTTTTATCGCACCATCACCGGAAAGGTGCCGCCGTCGGCCCTGGATCGGCTAGCTGACGATCAGCTGCAGACCCCATCGCAACTCGGAATCGCGATTTCGTCATCCGCCGAGCAGGCGTTACTAAAAGCGCTGTCGGTCCGCGCCGCGGAACGATTTCAATCGGTGGAAGAGTTCCGGAAGGCTTTAACTGGACCAGCCGCCGCCATCCCGATCCCGCGGCCGAAGGCGATTAAGACCGCAATTCCGGTGCCGCCTGCATCTGCGAAAGCGAAAACCGCGGCATTGTTCGCGCCCTTGTTATTGGTGGCCGCCCGATTGCGCTCGCACAAAAGGCTAGCGACCGTGGGCCTACTCGCCCTGCTGGCACTCGCCACCGCCAGCGCCGCCCTGCACTTCGCCGCCAAGCGCGGCCCCGATGACCCTCAGGATCAGCCGGTAGCCAGCCAGCAACAACAGCCTGCCGACCAGAGCGACCAAGGCAATCAGGGCGACGGCCAACAGCAGCAGCAACAGCAGCAACCGCAAGATCAACAGAGCCAGGATGGCGACAATAGCCAGTCTACGGACCAACAGCAGCAACCAGACCAAGCTCCTGCGCCTGCCCCGCAGCCGGTTGTCCGCCCCGGAGTCACTTTTCGGGTCGCGCTCCCACCCCCGCCTCCAGCGCCGGTAGCACTTCCGGATCCCCCGGTGGCGCCTGCGGTTATCGTGCCGGCGCCAGTGGTTGTCGCGGGCTACGATCACCTGATCGCTCATGCCGAGGTTCTATCGCTGAACGGCCATTACAATGAGGCGTCTGAAGTGCTTTCCCGCGCCATTGCAGCGAATCCCGCGCGGTGGCAGGCGTACAATTCGCTGGCTAAGATCCAACTCTACTACCTGAATACGCCCGATCAAGCCTTCGCGAACTATCGAGCAGCCATCGCGCATGGCGGGCATGCCAGCTTCCGCGTAAAGCATGACCATGGCGGAGAAGGGCTCGGCCTTGCCTGTTCCGGATGGCTGAACGTCACTGCGCGTCGGGCATCTTATCAAGCCGATAACAGCGCCCATACGTTTGCCTCTGCGCCCGTCAAAGAAGCCAAGCGGAACAAATTCGTCGGACGGATGGATGGCGGCCACGGATTTCATATCCGCCTGATGAATAACCAGAACTACAACTTCGCGCCTACCAGCAGCGCACCCCGGGCCGAAGTGGACTTTATCGTGAGCGTCGTCGGTTAGAACCCCGCGCCTGGCTCAAGAAGTCGAGGTGATCCCCTTCACCTCGACTTCTTGAACGTTTTTTCCCCCGTGGCATCCGCCTCCTTCCAATCCCTGCCCCATAATAGGTAGTTATCCGTTCCAACCTGCCATGAGCGAACAGTTCTCGGAAGCTCGGGACCGTCTCTTCGCCCAGATGGATGCCAAGGTGCGCGATGTCGTGGAGAAGAGATTCGGTGTGAAGCTGAATTCCGCGCATCTGACGGAGAAGGGGCAGGCCGCCTGGGACGTCTATCAGAACTCGACAGTAAAGGCGCTGAAAGCGCTCGACAGCGGCGCGCGGATCGACGATCCGGCCAGTTACGCGGCCACCATCGCGCGCAACAGTTGCCGCGATTACTGGCGGATTCATAATCCCGGCTGGGCCGATCTGAAGGGCCGGCTGAGCCGCTTCTTCCGCAAACAGCCCAGCTTTCGGCTTTGGAGCAGCGACGAAGTTCTCGGTTGGATTTGCGGCCCGTCCGGGTGGGAAGAGAAGCCGTTGGCGGCGGGGAGCAGGATCAACGCGCTGATCGCGCAACCCCGCTGCATCAGTACCAGCGCCCTTCCCAAGACGGAAGTAATGGAACAACAGGATGCGGCTGCGTGGGACGCGCTGCTTCGGGGTTTTTTCGAATATCTGGGTGGACCGGTGCGGCTGGACGATATGGTCTCGATTGCCGGCGTGCTGTTCGGCGTAAGAGGCGCGCGCGAAATGGCATTCGACGAGCTGGCTCCCGGCGATGAGGAAGACGGACGCGCGTGGGAGCCCGCAGCGCGTCAGGCGCCCCCCGAAATTGGAATAGCCATTCGCGAGCAGCTCCGGATGCTATGGGAAAACTTGAAAGGCATGCCGAAGCGCTGGGTGCTGCCATTCATCCTCAATCCCCCGGTCATGAAAGGGGCGCAGGGACATAAACCGCGTCGAAGGTCTGCGGATGAAAACGAGGAACCGGACAGCGCCGACCGCGGCGAAATCGAAGTGTTCACCGCCAATGGGATTGCGACGATGGGAGAAATGGAAGCAATCCTTGGTTTTGAAGACCGGCATTATGCCTTGCTATGGCGCGAGCTGGACGTTCCGGGCCGTGGAGGACCGCGGCTCGAAGCCATTTCCGATTCTCACTTGCGGTTTGCGGTGATTTGGAAACTGTTGCCGATCGAAGACCATGTCATCGCCAAGGCCATGGGTCTTGAGTCCGCGCAGAAGGTGATCAACCTTCGGCTGGTTGCGAGGAACCATTTAGCCAAGGTGCTGTTGGATACCAGGTAGGACGAGAACAAAAACTCCGCTGCTTACGCATGGCGGCTCAGTACCCGCTGGGACCCACGCTGGGACCCACGCTGGGACCCCAGCTTGCGACCGCATCAGCGCGGATACTACACTAGTAGACCAAATGGGCGACGTTGAGTGGTATTACGTCGAAGACTCCCAAGCGCGTGGCCCCCTCTCTTCGTCTGAACTCATTCAACAGGTCCAGAGCGGCTCACTGAATCCGGAAACACAAGTCGCACAGGCCGGATGGTCCAACTGGATATCTGCCTCCGAGGCTGTTGACGGAATGCTCCGCTCCACTCCGGCGGGCCAGGCCCCCGCGCAATACAGCACGAACTTCCCGGCATCCGAACCGCAGCCAACCTACGCCATCAAGCTGCACTGTATATCCGGACCCGATGCCGGCAAAGCCTACATCATTGGCGACGCCGAGTCGTCATTAGGGCGCGCTTCGGGAGTCGGCCAAAACGACCCGCACGTGAGCGAACATCACGTCATTCTGAAATGGGAGGATAACGCACTGCACTTCCGGACCGTGAGTGGAACGAAAGTGAAAGTTGGTGGAATCGAAAAAGCCCAGGGCACGCTGTCCAATGGTCAAACTTTTGAATTGGGCGCCTCCACCTGGCAAGTGGGCAGCGCGCCCGTGGAACTCACCAGCTTTCTGCGTTCTCTCGCGGCGCGTTTGAACAAGCTGACCACGCCTGAAAAACTGGAAGGCTTCAGCCTCACGGCCATGTTTTCCGAGGTATTCAAGGGCCGCAAGCCCGGGGAACAAGAAGACTATTTAGCGGTAGGGACGGCCAAGACCACGCCGCCTTTGGAAGAAGTGCAAACCGGCTGGCCAAAACCCTGGTTTTTTATGCGCGTGCTGATCTTTATGCTGGCACTCTACCTGGTGATGTCCAAAACGATTGACTGGTTCGGCAATCCGCGCATGGTTCCGGGTCTCATCGTGCTCGGCTCTTTCGCCGTACCCCTGGCAACCGCCGTGCTGTTCTGGGAGTTGAACACACCGCGCAACGTCAGCTTCGTGCAGGTCTTGATGCTGGTATGCCTGGGCGGGGTGATATCTCTTTTCGTGACGCACGTGGTGGGCGACATTGCAAGCTTAGGCTGGCTGGGCCACGCCAGCGCCGGCATCGAAGAGGAAATCGCCAAGCTACTGGCGGTGATCATCGTTGTCAGCAATACGCGCTATAAATATATCCTCAATGGTCTGGTTTTTGGCGCCGCGGTCGGCTGTGGTTTCGCCGCGTTGGAAACGGCCGGTTACTCCCTTTACAACGGATTTCTGCGCGACAGTTTTCATTTCCTGCTGGCACACCCGGAGATTCTCACCAACACCAACCCGGCTAGCCCGGATGCCGTGAACAACCTGATCACTACCGCCAGCCAGCAGGGTTACTCATCCATGTTCGGCATTATCGAATTCCGCTCGTATCTGGCGCCTTTCGGACATATCGCATGGACCGCCATTGCCGCCGGCGCGCTGTGGCTGGTAAAAGGCGCAAATCCATTTCAGTTGAAGATGCTCGTGGCTCCACGGTTCTTGCGCATCTTTTCGATTCCCGTGATTCTCCATGTGCTTTGGGACAATCCGGTATTGAACTTCGACGGCGTCTTGTTTTATGCCAAGTACGTGGCACTGGGAGTGGTCGCCTGGTACATGGCTTTCGTTCTGGTGCAGCAAGGGCTCAGGCAAATTCGCGCCGCGCAACTGGCGCAGGTGCAAACCGATTTCGAGCAGACGCGCGAGATCCTATCTACGACAACTGGTCTTGGAGCTCTCGATCTGACAAGGTAGGGCAGCCCCGTCCGGTCTCGAACGGGGCTGCTATGAGGTTGGCATGAGGGGTAAGCTGCGGAATTCGATCAATACCGCCACCAATAGTAGTGGTAGAAGTGGAATCGGTATACCGGCGCACTGTAAGTGACTACCGGCGCGGCGACGAAGTAACGAGGCCGGTAAACGTACACTGGCGCCACCGAATAGGTGCGGTAATACCAATTACGGACGATCACGATCCGATTGCTCGCGTTCTCTTGAAGAGCCGAACCCTGCGCCTTGCTGCTAGCCGCGGCCCCAAACAGGGCCGCCAGGGCTAAAACCAGAACCGCCAATTTCTTTTTCATAACTGCCTCCTGTACCTGTAAAGGATGGGCGGCGCAAGGCAATCGAAATTAGCGGCCGCTCGAAAAAAGTTTCTCCTTCACGGTCCGGGGGTGCTGATCCGCCATGCGTGAAACATGTGGACGAGCGACGGGAGCGACGCGACAGCCCGGGACTGGACGGGCGCCCTACTTCGCGCCTTTTCTTCGTTAGTTCGGAACGATCTGGAAATCGTTCAGAGAAATTTCATCGTGGCCTGGAATGTGGAAGCCGAATCGGCCTTTGGGTGGGCCGCCCGACGGCTGCCAGTCATCCAAGGGGGCTTGGCCGTTGGCGGGCGCCGCACCGATGCCGTGAACGATGCCTTTCGTGGACACAGCAATGTTGATGCGAACCCACCCGTCCTTTTTCATCGCGTAGGGAACCCGAAAAGTTTTCCCCTTCTTCCCATCCATGAGCTCCGCGCGCTCGAAATGGCTGCCGTCCAGTTGAAATAGCACGTAGTTCCTCGGATCGCGAAATCCTAGCACCCATTCGATCCGCTTTCCGTGCAGCAATCGAACCGAGAAGCGTAGATTCGCTTGCCGGAAATCGACGGGAGCTAGCACGAATTCTCCGCCCCGCCGCAGCAATGCATCACCATCGCGAGTCCACTCGCCGGTCTTGAGCCAATCGGCCAGCAAGAACCCCGACTCCTTCACAACAGGTGCGCTGGCTACAGGTTCTACATGTTTCAGCGCCAGGATTGCGTTGGCCGTGCCGTCGCCGGTCACAGTGACGGTGGTGAGGGCATTTTGATAGCCGGCAGCGGATCCGCTCACGGTGTAAGTCCCCTCCGGCAGACTCAGCGTCGTATCGGTGATTTCACGATCCTGCGGATCTCCCTCCCGGCGGAGCCTCAAATGAACATCCGCCACTCGCGGATTCAGCTCAATCTTCAGCACGCCGTCCAGGCTCTGCAGGTTTCCTCCAAGGTCCATCGTTTTTGCCGCGACGAAGGTCTCATCCGATTGCAACGGTTTATATCGCCCGTTCCGAATAGAAATGGTATGCGTACCCGGCTGAATATTTGCGGCGGAGAATTCGCCGTCCGGCCGCACAACGCCGATACGATTGCCGTCCAACCAGACTTCCGATCCCGGTACGCCGCGATGGATGGCCAGCGTGGCGAGTTCTCGCACGAGCTTGAATTCGACCTTTGCCTCCGACCCGCCCCGCAGGTCCACGGTCTGTTCCGGCGTCGGGCCGAAGCCCTCCTTCTGAACACGCACCGAATACGACTTCGGCGCCAGGTAAATTCGTAGCTGGCCGTTCTTGGTGGTGCGCCGGTATCGTTGGCCATTGACGTAAACTTCAGCTCCATCCTCGCCCGTCTGAACATCCAGAACTCCCAGATTGCGATTCGTCACCAGCGAGGCAAGGACAGCGGGAGGAGTTCCGGAATGGAACGTCAGTTTGCCGATCTGGCCGCCGGGCTGTTGGATGGAAACCTCATGCGACCCTGCTGCCAGGTGTTCGAAATGCAATCCGGCCGGGGTCAAGGCGCCACCGGGCATGCCGTCCAGCGTGACCTGCAGTCCGGCGCCGCTTCCATATAACTGCGCCTCGTCTCCAGAGTGCGAGAGTACAAGTCCGCTCATTCCTTGTGTCTGCAGAGCGCCAGTTACTTTGGGCATTGCATCGGCCGCGATCAGCAATGGAACGGAGGCGCGGAACGCTCCGTTTTCGACAAGCAAAGTATACGAACCCGGATCGAGCTTCGGAATCTCGACGTCCCCTCCTTGAATCTGCGCCGTCTGAGTGCCGTTCAGCAGAACCGCGCCATGCGTAAGATCGGTGGAGACTGTGACCAGGGGAGGATTGGCGACGAGAGCTAAATCAACGTCGGGAACCTTGATTTGGCCGGCGCTGATGTGGAAGCGTGCGGTCGCAGGCAGGAAATCGGACAAAGCCGCGGCCACTTGATAATCACCCGGTGCTAAGGATACCTGGCAGGACGATTGTCCACATACCACACCATTAATCCGGATTTCCGCTCCCGGTACGGACGCGCGAACGTTGACGTTGTACTTCGGATTCACGACCACGGGCGCGGCTTGGACCGTGGGGCGCGGATGTAGCCGCGTACGGAAGACCACTCCCACGACGATGGCGGCCACGGCCACGATGCCAATCGCAGCCAAGGCCAGCGCGTGGTTCCGTTTCCGGGGCGCGGAGGGCGGAGGAAGCGGTGGAAACACCGGCGCCATGGGCGGATTCGCGTCGAATGCTTTCGTGCTGCTTTGCGCGGAAGGCCGCACGGGGATGGGAGGCAGTGGCGGCAGGGCGTCTTTTTGCTCCCGCGCGGGCGCCGCGTTCAGACGTTGCGGCTCCCCTTGCACACGCCGCAGGGTCGCCTCCAGTTGTTGGATTCGCGGCTCCTGAGGATGTGCCCGCAGTCCCTCAGCCGCAACAGCCAGCGCGCCCGCCAGATCTCCGTCGGTCCGTAAGCGGCGAGCTTGAGCGAGGCACGAAGCAACGGAATTCTCACGCTTGCGGTCGGCAATTTGAGCAGCCAGGCTTTTCGCCGGAGCGTGATTCGCGTCCAGCGCCAACACTTCCTGCACTGCCGCCTCGGCGTCTTCGAGCTTGGTGTCTATGGAACGCCGGCCGTGTTCGAGCAAAGTATTCATCAGAACCGTGCGAATGACGGCATTGCGCGAATCCAGCCGCAGCGCCTCCCGTAACAACTCCAGCGCCCGAGGCAAATCGCCTTTTTCGCTGGCCTCGCGTGCGCCGTTGAGCAGTTCCACCGCCTGTCTCGCCAGTTCCTGGTTCTTCCAAACCAGCTTCTGCAATTCCAAAAGCTCTTCTTCGCCGGGGAACTCGGCCAGGGCGCGCTCCACGGTTTTTAGGGCACGATCGTAATCCCCGGTTTCGAGATACTTGTCGGCCTGCTCCACCCAGCGAGACCTGGCGCTCTGACGGGCTTGCTGATCGCGGCGTTTGATCAGGCGCTCGATCTCGAATGCCAGGCCGGGCTGCCGCTCGTGGATTGACTTCAGGATCTGCCATTGATCCAGAGCTTCGGTAAACTGCCCGCGCTCCTCGAAAAAACGCGCTTTGGCGACAATCGAGTTCACCAGGTCCCGCTTGTCGCGTACGAAATCCCGCGCGCGCTCGAAATATTGCTCGCCGGGGTGCTGCTGGAGCGCTTGATCGAGAATGCCTACCCGCCGGTCGAGGTCCGGTTCATTTTCCACGCGCCGGTCTGTCTCTGCGATTTCTTCGGAAAGATGCTGGCGCTGCCGTTCCTCAACATCGAACTTGAGCGCCTGAAAAAGGGCGTGATTGGGGTACTTGGCCAGATTTTGCTTGCAGATCCCCAACGCGGCCTCGAAGTTATTCGTGGATAGATCGCGGCGGGCTTCGTCGTATGAATTCTTCAGCGCATTATTTTCCGAATGAACGCGATTATAAAAGTTCCGGTAGGCCCCACTGCGGCCGGTATCCGTATCGGGCATGTCGCGGTCCAGCGCGATCAGGACTTCCAGCTTGGTGAGCGCGGAGCTTACCTCGCCCTTCTCCCAAGCCTGCATGGCGGCCTGGTAAAGCTCGCTTTTTTCGTGTCGCGCCCGCTCCACCTCTTGTTCGCGGCGGCCCACTTCCGCCAGAAGTTGCAGCGCCTCCGTTTCGTTCGGCTTAGCCTTCACCACATTGTCCAAAGCATCCCGCGCCTGACGGAAGCTCTGGTTATCGAGATGTCTTCGGGCGATCGCGATCCATTCGGAAATCTTGGTATCTTTGCGCTGCTTCTCTACCTGGCCTTTCAGCGCGAGCGCGCCCACGTCGTTCGGATCCAGATCCAGCGTCTCCCGAATCTTGCGCAGGGCTAACGGAAACTCGCCGGCCTCGAAAAATCTCCGCGCGCTCTCCAGCATCTGACGAATGCGAACTTCGCGGACGGCTTGATCCGCTTGCCGGCGCAGCAGCTCGATACTCTGATCCAGATGACCTTCCGCTTCCAACTCGGAAAGGATCTCCAAAGCGAATTCGTGGTCCCCTCCCTCGAAACTTTTCGCGGCGCGGTCCAGCCGAGGCTTGATTTTGTCGCTGCCCAGGTAACTCAACGGCTCATTCCGTAAGGCCTTTAACAGCGCCTCCCCAAACTCCCGCACATTGTAGAAGCGGTGCGAGGGCTGCTTGGCCATGGCCTTGTGCACCACTTGGCTGAGGGCGAAGTTCACTTCCTGATTCACTTCAGAAACCGGCGGCGGACTGTGTTTACGAAGGGCCAGAATCACGTCCCGCTCCGTCTCCCCCTGGAATGGCCGGCGGCGAGTAAGCGCCTCATAAGCAACCACACCCAGCGCAAACTGATCGGATAGGGCAGTGGCAGGTTTCAGCTCCAACTGCTCGGGCGAAAGATAGTAAATGGTGCCCTTGAGCGTGGTGGTGGACGTGGACGAGGCCGCGCGAGCGATTCCGAAGTCGATGATCTTCACCGATCCGTCATCCATGACGAAGATGTTGCTCGGTTTGATGTCCCGGTGGATCAGGCCCTGATCGTGCGCGGCGTGCAGCCCGCGGCCCGCTTGGTCGATAATCTCAATGACGCCCCTGACGCTGAGACGCGGGCTGCCTTCTTTGATCAGTTTGTCGAGAGTTGTTCCCGGTAGCAGCGGCATCACGAAAAAAGGCCTGGTTGCTCCGTCCTGCTCGAACTCCCCGATGTCGTAAATATTGATGACGTTGGGGTGTACCATCGTCACCAGCGTGCTCCACTCCTTATAAAAGAGCGCGAGACTCTCGGATTTATCGATATCGAGGATGGTTTTGAGCGCTACCTCGCGATTCATCAGCCGGTCGTGGGCCTTGTATACGATGCCCATGCCGCCACGGCCAAGGATTTCCCGTAGTTCGTAGCGCTCTTGAAGCTTCGTTCGCTTTACAGCCACGGCACAGACCGAGCCCCGCCGGCAGGAGCGCAGGCTCGTACCAACTAACAGAGTCTAGCAAAAAATCGCAGCCGGTCAGCGTCCTCGTAACGACGTGATCCGGTCCAATAGGATCGCGCCTTGTTGGGACTGCGATCCTTGCTGGGAAAAGATTTGAAATTCCTGCTGCGCCAATGACAGAAGGCCCAGGGATTGCGCCGCCGCACCCATGGCCAGTGGTCCGGGTGACTTTTCGCGCACGCTGGACAGTTCTTCCCATTCCGATCGCCCGAGCACGCGGAACGCAGCATCATGCACCACCGCGCCGCCTTGCACTTCCCAGGTGTACTGGACGCCGCGAGTGAGTTGGGCCGGAACTCTCCACTGAGTTTCCGAAAGCATCGGGCTTTGCGCTATCAGCCGATGACGCGCATCATAGACGGATACCACGTACACGCCGCCAAACGGCTTCCATCGCAGGTCGGGCTGGGTTTCCTCAACCACCTCGGAGACGGGGTATTCCAGATGCCGGTCTGAATTGGGCGGCAGACCCAAAAGAGCGGCCGGACGGACGGGCGATGGAGCTTTCAGCGCGGCCAGCGCACCAGCGCGCAACGAGGCCGGCAACACGTCCAGCTCCGTGGTATCCAATGCCTGCGTTACCGGCCGGGACGCCGATCCGTTGCTTCGCAGGTCCGCGGCGAATTCACGACGAGCCGTCTCGGCGCGCTTCACCAGAACCAGCGGGCTCAAGACGGCCAGAACCACAGCTGCGGCGGCGACGGCCACGACCCGAGAATTATGAAGAAAGGCTCGCAGCCGTTCCGCGAAGGATGGAACGGGCGTTGCGGACGTAAGCACCGGAGCGCTCATTACGGGAGCATAAGCCTGGTAGGCTCCGAGCTGCCGGGCGCAGGGCGAGCACAATCCGATGTGCGCCATCACCAACTCGCGGCCGCTTTGGTCCAATTGATCTTCCACCCAGGCGTCCATCTGATCGTAAGTAAGATGGTCGCCTTCGGCTTCGCGAATCGCGGAAACCATTGCGGTGGCCGAAGATAGCGTGGCCAATTCAGTTAAACTGAGCCGGCAATCCAGACAAACGGAGAGATGACCATCCACAGCCACCAGGTCGCTGGCGGAAAGCGTGCGCTCCCGATACTGGATGAGTTGTTCGCGGCTCGGATGTTTCGACATATGCTTACCCTGCCCTCACCTATACCAGGCGGAACGGCAGCGACGATATTAGCGGGCGCGGAACATTTTTTGAGGATAGCGCTATGTTATTGAAACGACGGGTGCTTCACATCTGCCAAGAATTTTCTCCGAGCATCGCTAATATGGGCTGCCCCGGCACGCCTGTTGATGTTGAAAGGCGATTCAGATGAAATCCAACAGCAGCCTCTATTCTCAAACTCTGGAAGAAAAGCTCGCGGCGGTCTTTGAGATCGTGGAACCGGCCGAACTTCGAAGCGCGATCCAGGATTCCGATCAGCCCCGCGGCTCTTCGCCCAGCAAATCGTTCATGACCGCGGAACGGGTGGTCTCGGTTCTGCTCATTCTCGGAATACTAGGCTCCCTGGGAGGATTTTTTGCATTCGTACCCGCGCTGGCGGCCATCACGGTAGCCGTCATGTTGAGCGGCTTATTAGCCATGCTCTGGATAGGCTTTCACTTGGGCGAGCGCGGCGGAACTGTCAGGGAGTAACAGACCATGTCCGAACGCCCAGCCGCTCGGCAACCTCGTGCTGTTATCTAGCAGCTGTTCGATGGTACGGGGCGAACGGCTGTAGCCAATGAAGTAGGTGCCAAATTCGCCCTCGGCTGCCCGGCCGAAGGGCATGTTGTCGCGCAGGATCTTGATCTCTTTCCCGTCCTCGACGATCGTGGTGAGTGCGCTGTGCGCTGAGGTTGGCTTGATGGAATCGTCTAATTCGATGTCCGACAGCTTGGTGCGGCCGATGATTCGTTCCTGCGCCTCCGTGGACAGTGCATTCCATCCGTCAAGATCGTGAAGATATTTCTGCACGATGACGTAGCTGCCACCCGCGAAGGCAGCGTCCTCCTCGCCGACGAGCACGGCATCGACGGCGGCCTCGCCCCGCGGATTCTCCGTCCCGTCGACGAAACCCAGCAGATCGTCGCCAAGGGCGGCCGTTATTGGTGGAGCGGAGGTTCCGGTTCCACGCCCGCAAGTTTGGCGCGGGCGAGGGAATCTCGGATGAAAGTGGAGCCGCGCGCCTCTTCTAAAAAATCATTGATCACTTTCAGTTTTGCAGTATCGCCTTTCCGGACTACTATGGCTTGTTCGAGCACAGTGAAGTTATCCTGCGCCACTCGCAGGCCCGGGTGGTTGCCGGCGTCCGTCATCAGGCGGGCGCGATTGCCGGCCAAGGCATCCACCTCCCCGGTGGCCAACATTTTCTGCAACTCCTCAAAGGCCGGCGCCGTGGGCCAAATGATGAGCTTCGCGTTCTTCAAGTGCTGCTGCAGATAAATGGTAGGGGATTGGTCCCCAACTGCTCCGATTTTAACCCCAGCGCGATCCGCGTCGGCCGCGCTATGAATCGGCGAGTTGGCCGGAATCAGATAGCTGCTCCCCATCAGCGAATAAGGGATCGTAAAGTCCACTTGCCGCGCCCGCTCTGCTTCCCAGGCCAAAAAGCCGATATCGGCGTCACCGTTATTCAATCGCTCGATCACTGCTTTCGCCCCCACCGAGGGTGTGATCACATAGGGCACTCCCGCACGGCGCGCCAGTTCTTTGACGATGTCGGCAACGGGGCCGCTGACGGTATCGGTCTTGGGGTCGACAGTACCCTGCACCGGATTGTTTCCAAGAAACGTGGCTCGTAGCGTGCCGCTGGGCGCGATATCGGCTGCCATAACGGGCAGGCACGCGAGAACAAGGAACACCAACCATTGGGAACGCACCATGCGGCCATTATAGGCATACGCCAGCGGAGAACACGAACGGAAAAAGCGGGCCGTTAGCTTCCTCAAAACATCGCAAGCGGATTCACGGGCGAGCCGGTGCCGTTCGGAATAGGTAACGGCGCCACGGTAAGCAGGAACTCCCATCGATTGCGCGCCGTCGCGGCTGCGCTGAGCGCCTCCAGATCGGCGCGATCCACTATGTGGACGCCAAGGATCTCCAGAACGAAGTTATGCAGCGCGTTCCTGGCTAAATCGCCCGGCGGCTGCGGGAGGTAGCCCGGTGTTTCCCAAACCAGCAGTCCAATGTCGCGCTTCTTGAGCCACGGAATTACAGTGTTATCGAACCCCGCGGCCTCGTCGCCGGCCTGCGGCCCCACCTTCGCCCGCCGGGCTTATTTCCCCCAGCGAAGGATCAGAGCGTCTCCCGCCGTCGCCTTCACTCCGGTCTTCTTTTCCCAGGCCTCCAGATCCGCGGGGAAGATCCGCGTTCCCGGCTCCAGGTAGGCGACGCCCTTCAACTTGGGGATGTCGTAGAGCACGCCCCGCGTCACGATGCCGTTCTTCATCGTCAAGATCGAAACCTTGGACGCGCCGCCCTGCTTGGTCACCAGATTCCTGGAATAACCGTTCCACATCTTTCCATCGAAGAACATGTGCGCGAAAGAATCCAAGTGAGTGGTGCCGGGGCCGTGGATGCACGGGTACGCGATGCTGTCCGTCACCGTCTCCGGACGATCGGTGGTCAACGCCCACTCCAGTGGGCAAGGGTTATCCACTTCCTTGGTCGCGTTCGCATCGCGCGCCAGAGATACTGAGAAGCCCTCCTTGGCCAACGCCAGCGCCTGTTTGCGCTTGGCCGCGGTAATCAGGTTGAGGGTTCCCAGTTCATCGTCTTCGCCCCAGCGTCCCCAGTTGGAGAGTTCCGTTTCCCAACGCTCATACTCGGCCTGCGTCACCAAGAGTTGCGTCCCAAAGGCCTGCGTCCCCAACGGATGAAGCGCGGCCGTTTGCGCGTGCATACGTCCGCCCGGAAGCGCCAGCGTTCCCAGGAGGATGACGCCTGTCAGAATCGCCGAACCGTCTGCGATTAGCGTTCTCATACGCGCTCCTGGACCATGAGTATACTCTCCGCACTTCCACGAGTGATATCGCTATCGAGACACGTCAGTCCTCGAAAAATCGCCCTGCCGCGCCTCCAGGCGCCACGCCCGTCAACACCATTTGCGCAATAATGTCTGCTAACAGACCATGCCGCAGGTTCAATCGAAACCCAAGACCTATGACGTCGTCATCGTCGGGTCCGGCGCCGGCGGTGGCGTAGCCGCCCATGTGCTGGCCCTCTCGGGCGCGAAAGTCTGCATGCTCGAGGCGGGCGACTGGTACGACTGCACCAAGCAGTCCGGCATGTTTCAGTGGCCCTACAACGCGCCGCACCGCGCCGCCCGCAGTAAAGCCAAACCCTTCGGCTATTTCGACGCCACACTGGTGGGAGGCTGGCAGGTCCCCGGCGAACCCTACACCAACGCACCTGGCACCGATTGGCGCTGGTGGCGCGCCCGCATGCTCGGCGGGCGTACCAACCACTATGGCCGCATCTCTCTCCGCATGGGTCCCTACGATTTCAAATCCCAAAGCCGCGACGGCAAAGGCTTCGATTGGCCCATCGACTACCAAGACCTGGCGCCCTACTACGACAAAGCCGAGGAACTGATCGGCGTCTTCGGAACCAACGAAGGCCTCGAAAACACGCCCGACGGCAAGTTTCAACCTCCGCCTGCGCCTCGCGGTTATGAGCGCGTGCTCAAGATCGCTTGCGACAAGCTGGAAATCCCGTGCATCCCTTCGCGCATGGCCATCCTGACCCAGCCTCTCAACAACCGGCCGGCTTGCCATTACTGCGCACAGTGTGGCCGCGCTTGTAGCGCGAATGCAAACTTCAACTCGCCCGGTGTCCATATCTTCCCTGCCATGAAGACCGGAAACCTCGAGGTTCGCACCGGCGCCATGGCGCGCGAGGTGGTGGCCGGTCCGGATGGTTTGGCCCGCGGGGTGGCATATATCGACCGGAAGACCCGGCGCGATGAGGCCGTCTATGCCAAGATCGTTGTGCTCGCGGCCAGTTGCTGCGAGACGGCTCGTATCATGCTCAACTCCAAGAGCGGCATGTTCCCGAATGGGATCGCGAACTCCACCGGCCTGGTGGGGCGCTACCTCATGGATACCGTCGGCTCCCCGGTGGCAGGGCATCTCCCGCTGCTCGAGGATCTTCCGCCGCAGAACGAGGATGGCGTGGGCGGCATGCATATGTACATGCCCTGGTGGCTTTATAAGGAGCAGAAGGCGGGTAAGCTGCCGTTCGCCCGCGGCTACCACATCGAACTTGGCGGCGGCCGAAGGCAGCCCGCGGCCGGAGCGTTCGGCGGCTCTGACCGCATCCTCGGCGGTGGCTACGGCCTCGATCTGAAGCGCAATCTGCGCAAGATTTACGGCGCGAACATCTACCTGGACGGGCGCGGCGAGATGATCCCCAACGAAGACAGCTATTGTGAAATCGATCCCGACACGGTCGATCAATGGGGCATCCCGGTGCTCCGTTTTCACTTCAAGTGGAGCCAGGACGAAATACTCCAGGCCAGGCACATGCAGGAAACCTTCCAGCAGATCATTGAAGCGGCGGGCGGAAAGGTTCTCTACAAGTCCGGCCCTGAAGACAATTGGGGCATTGCCAACGGCGGTGAGATTATTCACGAGGTGGGAGCGACCAAGATGGGCGACAATCCGAAAACCTCCGTGCTGAATCCGTACTGCCAGGCCTGGGATTGCAAGAATCTTTTCATTACCGACGCCGCGCCGTTTGTCACGAATGCGGACAAAAACCCTACGCTGACCATCACCGCGCTTGGCTGGCGCACGTCGGAATACATTGCCGATCAGGTGAAAAAGCGGAATCTCGCTGTGTAGAATAAGGGGGAATTCATGAAAGACATAAGCCGGCGCAGCGTTTTCCATATCATCGGTTCAGTGCCCGCGGTTGCCGCTCTGACGGGCCAAGCGGCCTCCGCCGCGAATGGGACCTATAAACGCAAAATCTTCGACGATCGCCAGTGGCGCACCGTCCACGTGCTCTGCGATCTCATTATTCCCGCCGATGAAGTCAGTGGCAGCGCCACTGAGGCCGGCGTTCCTGAGTTCCTCGACGATTGGCTGGACTTCCGGAATCGCGAGGACGGAAACGAGAATCTGACGGCCCAGATTCTGGGCGGACTGCAGTGGCTGGATCTCGAATCGAACCGGTTGTTTCAGGCCGGCTTCGCAGGCGCTTCTCCCGATCAGCACAAACAAATCCTGGACCGGATCGCCTGGCCGGAGCGCGCCGCTGCAGCCGACCTTCCCTGGGTCGCCTTCTTTTCCGAGTTCCGGGATCTTACCGCCAGCGGCTTTTTCTCCAGCAAAGTGGGCGTCGCCGATCTGCCCTATCTCGGAAACAAAGCTGTGGTCCAGTGGAAGGGTTGCGATCCCAAGGTTTGGGCCATCATCGAGGAGCGCATGAAGAACGGATACCAAGGCTTGGGTGGAGAGGTCAAACCTCTGCTCTCATGAGCTTCGTTCGAGGGACTACGGCAGCGACGACGAAAGGTTAACCAGTTTTTCGATTGACGGCGCGATCGCGAGCCGAAGCTCAGCCTGCGGCTTCCGCAGAGTTTCCAGGAACGCTCTTTGCTCAACCAGCCAGGTATCGGGCGGCCGCTCGCCGCGCTCCGCATAATCCAACGCCTGCAGGCCGATGGCGCCCAAACGGCTCAGCATTTCTGAAACCGGAACGTCTTCGGTCAGCAACGCCGATTTTTCGAGCGTGGGTTTAAGCTGCGCGTCGTTGTCGCGCCAGCGTGTGAGCCAGACGCGCATTTGGACGCGATCCATCCGGTCGACCAGCGCCGCGAACTCTCGAGCAGCGTCGCTCTCTGGCCGCGCTGCGTCCACCAGCCGATCGAGCGGCGTGAGTTGTGTGTATTTGTGCGTTCGGATGCGCTGCCCAAAAGTAGCAGGCTGCACGACGTCGGCCAGCGTCTTGAGCGGCTCCACTGGATCGCCCCCGGTCAGCCGTTCGAGCATGGGTAGATAGCTGGACCGATGCGTCAAACCGAGCCGATCCAGTTCGCTGCTCACTGCGTCCAATCGCCTATACAGGAATGGCAGGTCCTGCACGTCTCGCGGGGACCACAGCCGCTCAGCAACCGCGGCCGCGCGCGGCCAAATGCGCGAGTCCACGTTTTCCGGGCTTACGAATTCGCCCCACATCGCAACCTCGCCACCCAGGATGCGAGCGCGCTCTTCGTCTGGCAGCGCAGCGGCGTCGCCATCCGACGGGTCCACCGCATAGAGCGTCGAGGCCGGCTCCATGTGATCGAGATAGTAGCCGGCGGAAAGAATGCCCGAAAAACCGTGCCGCGCAGCTTCGGCCAGCGACTTCTGACCGCGCCAGGATTGAATCACGATGTCCTTCGGCAGATCCGGATCCAGAATCTCGTCCCAACCTTCCATCCTCTTTCCGTGTTTCGCCGCTACTTTTTGAAGCCTGCGATTGAAGTATCCTTGCAGCTCCTCAGTGCGCTTCAACCGGTTCTTCCGCATGAACGAGCGAACGCGCGCGCTGCTCTTCCATTGCTTGCCCGTAACCTCATCGCCTCCGATGTGAAAGAAGGGATCGGGAAACAGAGCGGCCATCTCGCCGATGAAGGCGTCCAGAAATTGATAGGTGGATTCGCGCGTCGGATCCATCGTGGGATCGAATACACCCCAATTCCGCTCGATCTGATACGGCCCCGGCGCACTGGCCAGCTGCGGATACCCGGCCAGCCAGCTGGTCGTGTGACCCGGAATGTCGAACTCGGGCACCACGCGAATGCCCCGATCCCTCGCGTATGCGATCACTTCGCGAACCTGATCCTGCGTGTAGTAAAGCCCATCGGAGCCGAGTTGCTGCAGCTTCGGAAAACGCTTGCTCTCCACGCGAAAGCCCTGGTCGTCGGATAGGTGCCAGTGGAAAACGTTCAGCTTCACCGCGGCCATGCCGTCCAGGTTGCGCTTGATCACTTCCATGGGCATCCAATGCCGCGACACGTCCAGATGCAGGCCGCGCCATGGGAATCGCGAATGGTCCTGAATGTCGACGGCCGGCGCTTCCCGCGCGACAATAAGCTGCCGAAATGTTTCCAGGCCGCGCAACACGCCCAGCGGATTCGGCGCAGAAAGCCGTGCCTGTTGCGGCGTAATCGCTAAGCGATAGCTCTCGTCCTCCCCACGTTGCTGCACTGGTTGCGACGCGTGCTCGCATTGGACGATCAGCGTCGCGGCCGAGCGATCCAGAGTTATTTCCCCCAGCCGCCGGGCTGCATTCTCCAAACGCGGCTCCGAATAGCCCGTGATAGCGATCCGGATCACCGGGCCAATGGCCAGGCTTCCCTGCCCCATCTCGACCTTCGCCGGCCAAGGCAACAGCGCGAGTTGTTGTTGGGCGCCGAGCACCGTCGCGGCGGCTAGCAGCAGCCCGGCGCACCGCGTCATTATTGGCCTGAGTTGGCGGGCGCGAAGAACTCGATCGGCTTCAGCGCGACGATTTTCCAGTGCTTCTTTTCCTTGCGCAGCTCGCAGTGAACCACCTCACGCCGCCGTACCAGGGGTCCGTCCTGTTCCAGACTACGGAGTTCGAGCAACCAATCCAGGTCGATCATGCGCGCCTGATCGTCGCCGTCTTCATTCAATGGCAAGATCGAGGAAGAAACTTCAGCATTATTCACTAGCGCCGTCACGTTGTTTTTGAGCGTTTCGTAATTCGGCATGTCCTTGCTGAACGCAGCCATGAACTTCGGCACGTTCCCGCCCTTAACCGCATCGCCGGTCCCACTGACTTCTGTGAGCGCGCCCGCCATTGATGTGACCACATCAATGACGTCGTCATGCGCGTCGGCACAGACAAATGCGGCTGCGATGCACACCAGCGCCGCTCCACGCGCCATATTACGCGCCGTACTAGGTACGATAGCTCGCATTAATCTCAATGTACTTCTCGGTGAGATCGCACGTCCAGAAGCGCGCCATTCCTTTGGCCCGTCCGCCGATCGCGAATCGAATCAGGCATTCGGATTCGTCGAGTTTCTTCTTTAATTCGGCCTCCGAGAAATCCGCGGCAAGTCCGCCCCGGCAAACCGGCACTCCTTGCAGATCGATATCTACCTTGGAGGGATCCAGCGGCACGCCCGCATTCCCAGCGGCGGAAATTATGCGGCCCCAGTTCGGATCGGAGCCTGCGATAGCGGTCTTCACCAGCGGCGAATTCGCGATGCTGCGCGCGATGCGCGTGGCGGCCTCTTCGTTGGCTGCGCCGCTCACGTCGATGGTCACCAGCTTGCGAGCGCCCTCCCCGTCGCGCACGATCTGTTTCGCCAGATCCTCCATCACCTGAGTAAGCGCCTGCTCCACTTTCTTGCTTTCTTTCTGATTGGGCTGAATGCCCGACGCTCCGTTCGCCAGCACCAGCATCGTATCGTTCGTCGAAGTATCGCCATCCACGCTGATGCGGTTGTAACTGCGCTCCACCGCGGCGGCGAGCATGGCAGTCAGCGCTGACGGCGGGAGTGCCGCGTCCATCATCACGAATCCCAGCGTGGTGGCCATGTTGGGATGAATCATACCGGAGCCCTTGGTCATTCCGGCGATTTGAATGGAGCCTCTCTTGAAGCGAACCTGGCTGTGCGCGGTTTTCATAACCAGGTCAGTTGTCAGAATGGCGCGCGCGGCGTCTTCAAACCGGGCCGGCGCAAGCCCCGCCACCAGATCCGGCACCGCGTTCACGATGAAATGCCCATCCAGCTCCACGCCGATCACGCCCGTGGATGCCGGAAACACCTGCGTCGGAGGCACGTGGAGCCGATTGGCAACGGCATCGCAGCAAGCCAGCGCCACGCGATCGCCCGTGCGCGTGGCGCAATTCGCGTTGCCCGCGTTAATCAGCACCGCGCTCACCAGCCCGCGCGACTTGGTCAGATTCCAGCGCGCGATACGCACCGGCGCGGCCTGCACGCGATTCTGCGTGAACACTGCGGCGCCGGATGCAGGACGGTCGGGAACAATCAGCGCCAGGTCGTCCTTCTTCACTTTCCGGATTCCTGCGTATACGGCCGAGTATCGATAGCCCAGCGGTAACTTCACGCCACCTTCTCCCCCAACATTTCGTCGTCTTTTAAATGTTGCCCATTCAGAAACGCTTCCGCCGGCATCCGCTTGCGGCCTTCCACTTGAACCTCGATCGGCTCAAGCATAGTTGTCTCGCCGCAGGCAATCAGCAGGCGCTTCTTTTGCGGAATCATCTGTCCCGGCTGTCCCTGGGGAACATCGCTCGCGACGCGCGACTTCCAGATGTGAAATATTTGCCCACGAAAGAAGCTGTACGCACCCGGCCACGGCAGCAGCCCACGCGATCGATTGAATATTTTCGTTGCGGGCCAGTTCCAGTCAATCTCTCCGTCTTCCTTCTTCAGGATCGGCGCGTACGTCGCTACGGCGGAATCTTGCTTCACCGGCGTGGGATTGTCCCGCAGCGTCTCCACCAGCAGTTCGGCGCCGGCGTATGCGAGACGAACACCAAGCTCCAATGCATCTTCTTCGGGCCCGATTTCCGTCTCCCACTTCAGCAGCATGTCGCCGGTATCCAGCCCCGCGTCAATCCTCATCGTCGTAACGCCGGTGCGCGTTTCCCCATTGGCGATGGCCCACTGAATTGGCGCCGCGCCGCGATACTTCGGCAATAACGACGCGTGTACATTGATGATACCCAGCCTCGGGACATCGATGATCGCCTGCGGAATGATTTGTCCGTAGCCCACCACCACCATCGCGTCCGGGCTCATCTGCTTCAATTGCTCCACAACTTCCGGACGCCGAATCCGCTCCGGTTGATATACCGGCAATCCTAACCGCAGCGCCACTTCTTTCACCGGCGGCGCACTCACTTGACCGCCGCGTCCCTTCGGCCGATCAGGCTGTGTGAAAACCGCCAGGACGCGATGCCCCGCTTCGACGATCCGTTCGAGCGTAGGAACCGCAAACTTGGGGGTGCCCAGAAAAATCAGGACCATTCTCCAGCTTTCACCAGCTTGCGCACCTTGCGCCGGATCAAGTCGCGCTTGAGCGCGCTGACGTGGCTGATGTACAAGCGGCCATTCAGGTGATCGATCTCATGGCAAAATGCGCGCGCCAGCAACTCCTCGCCGCTCATCTCGAACCATTCGCCGTGGATGTTTTGTGCGCGCACCGTCACGCTCTTGGGACGCGTCACCTGTTCCCGAAATCCGGGCAGGCTCAGGCAGCCCTCTTCACCGGTTTGAAACTCTTCCTTACGAATGATCTCGGGATTGATCAGCACGATCCTCTGCTGCGGATCTTCGGCAATCGACAGATCGATAACTGCGATGCGTTTTGCGATGCCAATCTGCGGCGCGGCCAGGCCCACGCCCTTGGCGGCGTACATGGATTCGAACATATCCTCGATCAGCTTGTTCAATTCTGGCGTATCGAAGTCTGTCACCGCCGCTGCTTGCTTTTCCAGTACCTGCTCACCATACAAAACGATCGAATACGTCATCAGAAGTTTCTAACCTGCTCCTTGTAGCCCTCAAAATTGCGGCGCGTTTCCCCCAGCGAATCGCCGCCAAACTTTTCCAGGAACGCTTGCGCCAGAACGATGGACACCATCGCTTCGCCGATCACGCCGGCCGCCGGGACCACACACACGTCGCTGCGCTCGTAAGCGGCCAGCGCGGGTTCGCGCGTGGCCAGGTCGACCGATTCCAGCGGACGCCTAAGCGTCGAAATGGGCTTCAGCATGCCCCGCACCAGCAAGTCCTGGCCGTTGGTCATGCCGCCTTCCAAGCCTCCGGCGCGATTCGCTCCGCGAGTGAAGCGCCGCTCTTCGCGATTGTAGTGAATGGTGTCCTGCACGCGCGATCCGAACGAAGCGGCCCCTTGGGCGGCGAATCCAATCTCAACGCCTTTCACTGCTTGCATCGACACGATGGCCTGCGCCAGCCGGCCGTCCAGCCGCGAATCCCAGGTCACGTGCGAGCCAAGGCCCGGAGGCGCTCCGTGCGCCACCACTTCGAAGACGCCGCCCACCGTGTCGCCGGTGCGATAGGCGTGATCCACAACCTCCTTCATACGCGCTTCAGTCTCGGCGTCCACGCAGCCCAGCAGGACCTCTTGTTTCTTGCTGAGCGCCACCAATTCGTCCCACGCCGCCGGACGTCCCAAACACGCCTCGCCGACGCCGATCACGTGGCTCAACACGGTAATGCCAAACTGTCCCAGGAAGGCTTTCGCCAGAGCGCCCACCGCAACGCGCGCCGCTGTTTCCCGCGCGCTGGCGCGTTCCAGAACGTATCGAGCGTCCGGAAAATCATACTTCAGGCTGCCGGCCAGATCGGCGTGCCCGGGACGCGGCCGCGACACCGGCTTGTGCTTCTCCGGATTGTCGTCGGAACCCTCCACCGGCAGCGCGCCAGTCCAATTCTTCCAATCTTTGTTTTGGATAAGGATCGCGATCGGCGCACCGATGGTCTTCGAGTGCCGCACGCCCGCCACAATTTCGGCGCGGTCTGTTTCAATCTTCATGCGCCCGCCGCGGCCGTAACCTTGCTGCCGCCGCCACAGCTCATGGTTGACCGCGTCTACGGCAATCGGAATGCCCGCGGGAAGGCCCGCGAGCGTTGCCACCAGGCATTCTCCGTGCGATTCGCCGGCTGTTTCGAAACGGAACATGTTGCGGGGAAAACTTCATGTTACCGGAAACCCGCCTCGTGGTGGCCGGTAGAATTGGAGGCGAATTCAAGTGAAGAACATCGGCGGCGGCGGCCATTACAGGCGGATCCTGCCCAACGGCTATGATCGGCAAAGCTTACCCGCTTTCCCGGCCTCCTGGACGACGCGGCCTCCGTGCCTCTAAAGGCCCTGTCCGGGATGTGCATCCACATGCACGTGGGCGAGTTGGGCCCGGAATGGCAGAGTGCGATGAAGCGGCAATCCGAGCCGCCGTCCGGCCAAGTGAAGGGCCGGCCGAGTCCCCTACACCTTCCTGGAAATGTTGCACTTGGCGGCAAACGGCATGCTATACTAAACTCCAGTTTGATCGTCCCGCCCACGCTTGGCCGCAACAAATTGTGCTCCTCGCAAAGCCCGCAATCAAATGTATCCGCAGTTGAAGGATGAGTCATGAAAAAAGTATTCGTAGGAAATTTGGATTTCGGCGCTACCGAGGAAAGCATTCGCAGCGCGTTTGAGGCGTATGGCGCGGTGGAACGCGTCAGCCTGATGACGGATCGTGACACGGGCCGCTCCCGCGGTTTCGCTTTTGTCGAGATGGCCGATTCGCAGGAAGCCGATGCTGCCATCAATGGACTGAACGGCACCAATCTGGGTGGCCGCGCGATCAATGTCAACGAAGCCCGGCCCAAGACCGATAGTCCCCGGCGCGGCGGTGGCGGCGGCGAACGGCGCGAGCGGCGCTGGTAGGCACCCCTTTTCGTTCCCCCAACGATTATGGTCCAATGATCAAGGTCCCTACGGGACCACAATGCTTCTTAGGAGGATCTCATGGCTGGCCGGTCAGGCGACACATTTAAAAAGCGACAGAAGGAAGTCGCCCGTGCTGAAAAGCACCGGGAAAAGTTGGCCAAGCGCCTTGAGCGCAAAACGCTCCCCAAAGAGTCTCCCGATAGTGAGGAAGGCACACTCGCCGAGCAACTATCATCGGAGGACGCGGCGCAATCGGAGGAAAGCGGCGCGTCACAATCTATTTGAGCGCCTTCGCGTTTCAAATTAACATCAACAAAATAGCAACAAGGAGAGAATGTGAAAGAGACAGGTACAGTAAAGTGGTTTAACGCCGGAAAAGGTTTTGGATTTATCCAGCGCGACAACGGCGAAGATGTGTTCGTGCATTTTTCGGCCATCGAAGCCAGTGGGTATCGCACCCTCGATGAGGGCGCGCGGGTGTCCTTCATCGTGAAGAAAGGTCCCAAAGGCCTGCAGGCCGAACAAGTCACACTGGCGTAAAACCGAGCCATACAAACAGTTTCGGATCTGGCCGTTCTGTTCTCCCCAAAAACCGGGGGATCCTGCGGCCAGGTTCCAGCGTAAGTTCTGAATTCGACGTTCCCGGCGTCTGTGGCGTTCGTCCTGCCGCGGGAACCTAAGGCATTGATGCAGCTCCTCTACAAAGGCTTTCAGCAGCGCGCGAATATCCGCAGCTATCGTTTCGACGGCGTCGTTCCCAGCGAACGGCCCAGCCGGATCGTCAAGAATCTCGAATTCCTTCTCAAATTGGACATGAGCGTTCTGGCCGAGCATCGCATCCGGATTCAGGAAGCTCCCGCATTATGCCTGGGAATCCTGCAGACCGCCTTGGCTGCGCCCGGCGCCGACACAATTCCGTTCCTCAGTTACACCATCACCCGCGCGGAAATCCTGGCGTTCGCATCAGCCCGAGATGCGCTAGTGGAAGCCAAGGGGAGCCGCCGCAAGCATCGCCCGCCCTTCAAACCCACTACGCCCGCGCAGTGGAAATGGCCGGGGCAATAAGATCGATCACTTCGGAATCCGGAGATTACCTATAGCGTCCGCTTCCAGCTCAGGCGGCTTGATGTCCCGGCTCGTGACGCAGCCGCATGAGTTGATCGGCGGGGAGCGCGAGCGATGCGTAGGTCCGGCCGGAGTCGTCGCTGAACTCAACCTCGTATACCCCGGGCGCCAGGCACTCTACAACTGTGCCCACCTGGCCCCGCGACAGCCCCTTTTCCGGGACGTCTTGGAGCACTGCAACTACCGAGAGCATTTCCATTTCAGCCATCGCAAGCCTCACTTCGATAGTACAAAACAACTGGTCAGCCGCGGGAATCGCTCGCCGTGGCGGATGATCCATGCGCTGCGGACGACTGCATGGCGGCCATTCAGCGCGAGTTCCAGATCAAGAATGTACCGCCGCCCGTAGCCGTCGGCATTACCCTCTACTGCATCCCCCTCTCGCGCAGCGCGGAGTAACTCCTCGCGCGGGAACTCCGCATGTGACTGGGTCAAGCTCAGCGCCGCAGCAAAAACACGGGCCTTGTGCCGGCCTTTATAATGAGACGGGTTGAGGCAATAATCTCGCAGCTTGACGATATCCACGACGGCGAGTTCCGCACCCGGCAGTTCCATCTCGCACGAGCGTATCAGATGGCCGGCGCTAACGGCTTCGCCCCAGGATTTTGAGGGAGGATGTCCGCCGGAGGAAAACCAGCAAGTGTCTTACGACAGCGCAAGCTCGATCGCCCTGCCTTGGCATCCTGCAGACGGCTTTGGCCGCGCCCGGGGCCGACAGTACTCCCTACTCGAGTTACGCCGCCGCGCGCGGAAATCCTGGCGTTCGCATCAGCCCGAGATGCGCTGGTGGAAGCCAAGGGCACCCGCCGCAAGCATCGCCCGCCCTTCAGACCCGCTACGCCACCCAGTGGGGATGGCCAAGACAATGGCGCCTTTCAAGCAATCGCCAACACGGTTCTCGATCATTACCTCGGCGCACCGCCGAAAGATTGGGTGACCGCTTTTTCCGCGGTGGTCAAACGCCGCAGAGAGGAAGCCGAGAAATCGGTCCGCGATGCCGCCGCCACGCGAGGTCCCTCATCCAAGCCGTCGCTCTCGCTGGATTCCTATGCGGGGCTGTTATCGCGACCCCTGGTATGGCGATATCGCCAATGAAAAGAAGGGCGACGGGCTTGGCGTTCGTTTTACCCACACGCCCGCGCTCACTGGCAACCTGGAGCATTGGCAGCAGGATACCTTTGTCGCGCGCTGGGCGACCGCTCCCTGCTGGCCGACGCCTATATCACTTTTTTCGCTCAATCCCGACTGTACAATCGAACGCGCCCAGATGAGAGCCGTCTCACCGCTCACGGGCTTCAGCTTCGACCTTCAGGACATGGTCCTGAAGCCCGTTGCGAAAAACGCGGCGCCATACTGAACCCGGCTTTTTCGCCTCATCGTGTGGTAGGTTGTAGACAGAAATGCGTTCAGCCTCTGTGTTGAGTACCGGTCTCCTCATTACCGGCGTCTGGTTGTCGGTGCTCGGCTTGCCCGCGCAGGATCAAAACGACCAGGGGCCAAATGCCAAAGAACTTCCCGGCAAAGGTATGCCTCCCCGGGCGGCCGCCGGCGAGTATCAAGCGCAAGCAAAGGCCGGGACGGTAACCATTGGCGCCGAGTTCGAGGGCCACTCCGTCCCCACTCCCGAGCATACCTACTCATCGGAAGATTACGTCGTCGTCGAAGCCGGGTTTTTCGGTCCGCCGGATGCGCATATCACGCTTTCGCGCGACGATTTTTCTTTGCGCATCAACGCCAGGAAGGTTGCTTCGCCCAGCGAGCCTTACGAACTGGTTTTCCATTCCCTCAAAGATCCTGAATGGCAGCCGCCCGAGTCGGAAGAGTCCAAGGGAGGGTCGAAAACCAGCCTCAGCACAGGCGGCGCTAACGGTACTTCCGGCAGTGCTCCTCCCCCGCCTCCCAAAATGCCCTTCCCGCTGCGCCGCGCGATGGAACAGCACGTTCAAAAGGCGGCCATGCAGGAAGGCGACCGTCCTCTGCCCCAGGCCGGGCTTCTCTTCTTCCGCTACGGCGGCAAGACGGAAGGCATCAAATCCATCGAGCTGATCTACAGCGGCGCCGCCGGCAAAGCGAGCCTTGATCTCCAGCCGTAGTGCATGATCGCCGGCGCTCCAGCGGGCCAGTGCGGCTCCGGCCGCGATCCAAACGCGAAGATGCCACGACAGGCAGATGCTTTCTTTGATATGATGACGCCGGTATTTCAAAGGGTCCATCATGTCTAAAGTCCAACTCGTACTCGCCTTGGGAATGGCGGCGTGGATGGCCATTCCGCTGTCTGCTCAACACAGCTACGGCCCCTCGGATATCGAGGATGGCGGAAAACTCTTTCGCGCCAACTGCGTCGCCTGTCATGGGCCTGACGGCAACCTGGTGGACGGCGTGGATCTGGTTCACGGCAAGTTCCGCAGCGCCTCCACCGAAGAAGGGCTGATCCGGGTCATTGAAGATGGTATCCCGGGGACCGCTATGCCGCCGCACAACTTCGCGGATTTTCAGGCGGGCTCCATCCTGGCGTATCTGCGCTCCATCGGCAGCAGCGGCCCCACTACGGCGGCCTCAGGCGACGCCGCGCGGGGCAAGGCCATCTTCGAAGGTAAGGGCGGATGCGCGGGCTGTCATCGCGTCTATGGAGTTGGTTCGCGGGTTGGACCGGACTTAAGCGACATCGGCGCCCGGCGGCGCGTGGCGGAGATCGAACTTTCGATCCTGGATCCGAATGCGGAAGTGCTCCCGCAAAATCGTTACTACCGCGTGACAACGAAGAGCGGTGAAACCGTAACGGGGCGGCTGCTGAACGAAGACACATTCTCGATACAGGTGCTCGACTCCAGGGAGCGGCTACGGTCGTTCCAGCGGACGGACCTGCGTCAGACGGCGTTTCTCGAAGGCTCCGCGATGCCGTCCTACCGCGACAAACTAAGCGCGGCGGAAAGAGCCGATGTAATTACCTACCTGGCTTCACTGAAAGGGTTCTGAGTCATGACGCGAAGCGCACTATCGATTTTTTGCCTGGCAGGCTGCCTCAACGGGGCCTTGTGGGCCCAGGTATCCTTCGACCGGATTTTGGCGGCCGACAAGGAGCCGCAAAACTGGCTCACCTACTCCGGTTCCACCATGAGCCAGCGCTACACCACGCTGAATCAAATCACGCCGCAAAACGTGAAGGACCTGGAGCTGCAGTGGATGTTCCAGGCACGGTCGCTCGAGAAATTCGAGGCTACGCCGCTGGTGGTGGACGGCATCCTGTACACCGTGCAGGCGCCGAACAACGTGGTTGCGCTGGATGCGGTGACGGGGCGGATCTTCTGGACCTACGCCTATGTGCCGTCGCGAGACGCGCGTCCGTGCTGCGGGCAAATAAATCGCGGGCTGGCCATTCTGGGCGACACGCTGTTCATGGGCACCATCGATGCGCATCTGGTTGCGCTCGACGCCAGGAGCGGCAAGCCGATCTGGAACGTGACGGTGGCGAAAGCCGAAGCGGGCTATGCGCTGACCCACGCTCCGCTGGTAGTCAAAGACAAAGTAATTGTCGGGACGGCGGGCGGCGAGTACGGAATTCGAGGCTACATCGCGGCGTACGACGTGAAGACCGGCAAGGAAGCCTGGCGCTTCTACACCATCCCCGGCAAAGGCGAGAAGGGCAACGAGACGTGGACGGGCGATTCCTGGCAGCACGGCGGCGCATCGGTCTGGGTGACCGGGTCGTACGATCCCGCGCTGAACCTGACCTATTGGGGAATCGGAAATCCGGGCCCGGATTGGAACGGCGACGAACGCGACGGCGATAATCTTTATAGCGACTGCGTGGTGGCGCTGGACCCGGACACCGGCAAGCTGAAATGGTATTTCCAGTTCACCCCGCACGACACTCTCGATTACGATTCGGTGCAGGTTCCCGTGCTGGCCGACATGGAATGGAAGGGCCAGCCGCGCAAGGTGATGCTGTGGGCCAATCGCAACGGGTTCTACTACGTTCTGGATCGCACCAGCGGGCAATTCCTGACCGGCAAGCCGTTCGCCACCGTGAATTGGGCCAAGGGTTTGGACGAAGCCGGCCGGCCGATGAGGGTAAATGGTATGGAACCCACTGCGGAAGGCGCGCAGGTTTACCCGGGCGTGCAGGGCGCGACAAATTGGTATTCGCCGTCCTTCAGCCCGCGAACCGGATTGTTCTACATTCCGACCTGGGAAAAATATTCGTCGATATTCGTCAAGGCTCCCACCGACTACACGGAGGGGCGGCGGTATGTAGGGACATCCCCGCGGTCGGTCGTCGGCTTCCAAGGTACGGCTGTCAATCAGCGCAAAGAGGACGAGGGCTACGGCGCCATCCGGGCCATCGATCCCAAGACCGGCGAGAGGAAGTGGGAGTTCAAGATGCTGGATGTCACCGACGCCGGCGTCCTGACCACCGGTACGGACCTGTTGTTTTCCGGCGGCCGCGAAGGATACTTCTATGCGCTGGATGGGCGCACCGGCGAATTGCTGTGGAAGGCTAACGTAGGCGGCGGCGTGGCCTCAGGACCCATGTCGTACGCGGTCAACGGAAAGCAGTACATAGCCGTGTCGGCTGGAAGTTCGTTGCTGGTGTACGCGCTGAAACCGTAACATACCGCGGAGGTCGCGTATGAAATCACGGATTTCCACTGGCTTCGTTTTCTTCGCCCTGAGCTTTATCGCGGCGTCACAGAACGTACCGAAGTTTGAACCCGATCCGTACTGGCCGAAGCAATTGCCGAACAACTGGATGCTCGGCCAGGTGGGCGGTATTTTCGTCGATTCGCACGATCGCATCTGGGTGAACAGCCGTCCCCGAACTCTCGATAACAACGATAAGTACGCCGCTCTCGATCCGCCCCAGGCCGATTGCTGTATCCCTTCGCCGCCGGTGCTCGAATTCGACGCCGTGGGCAACCTTATTCAAGCGTGGGGCGGCCCGGGGGCCGGATACGAGTGGCCCGACAATGAGCACGGCATGTTCGTCGACTACAAAGACAACGTCTGGATCGGCGGCAACAGCCCCAAGGACACCAACATCCTGAAGTTCTCGAGTTCCGGCAAGTTTTTGCTCCAGATCGGCCATCACGGAAAAACCGGCGGCAGTAACGACACCGAAAACCTGAACCGGCCGGCGGGAATTTATGTCTACCAGAAAACCAATGAGGTCTTCGTGGCGGACGGCTATGGCAACCGGCGCGTCATCGTCTTCGACGCCGACACCGGAGCTTACAAACGCCACTGGGGAGCTTACGGGAATAAGCCTGACGACAGCGTTCCGCGCACGCGCAGCTTCGACGGTCCGGGTCCTCAACAGTTCAATACGGTGCACGGCATCCGGATATCGAACGATGGACTGGTCTACGTTGGGGATCGTGTAAATGACCGGATTCAGGTGTTCACACCGGACGGCAAGTTTGTGAAAGAGGGATTCATCGAACGCAAAACTTCCACACCGGAAGGTACGGCGTTCGATGTCGCATTTTCATCGGACAAAGGGCAGCGGTTTCTCTATGTGTCGGATGGCAGCAACAAGAAGGTTCAGATCCTGAATCGGGAAACATTGGAGGTAGTCGGCTTCTTCGGTGGGCACGGCGGACACGGAACGGGACAGTTCTACCATTTGCACAGCATCGCTACGGACTCCAAAGGCAACGTCTATGTGGGCGAGTCCTTCGGAGAGCGCGTTCTGCGTTGGAATCTGAAAATTCGTTGAGCACTGCGCGTTGATCAGTGCTTCGCAATCGGATCCAGTCCGGTGGCCCTCATCTCTTTCGCCGCCGACGCGCTGGTGAGGGATTTTATGAACTTGCCGACGGCCTCGCGGTTCTTGGTAGAGCCGGCGATCGCGGCCGTCAAGGAAATCCGCTTCTGAAATTCAGGCGGCAACGGGCCGGCAAACTGCACTCCAGGAGCAGGCACTATTTCACTAATCAGCCCGAAAGCGACTTCCACCTGCCCATCGGCGACGCTTTTCATGGATTGCTCCGCTCCTGGCTGAAGAATTGCTTTGCGTTGGACCTCCGCGCGGATGCCCAGAGAATTGAGCATGGCGATGATGGCCGGCGTGGATGCGCCCACTGGAACATACCCGACTGATTTCGCCTTGAGCAGCGCTTCCTTGATTGCCTGCGCGCTGCTGACGTCGGGTTTGGGCTGGCTGGCGGGAACCGCGATACCGATACCGCTGCTGGCAAGATCCACCGCTGTCCCGGCCGCGATCTTGCCCTCCTTCGTCAAGGCCTCCACAATTTGCGGATTCAGAATTGCAAGATCGAAAGGCTCACCGCGCTCGATGGCAATCTTGAAATTCGCAGAGGGGCCAAACTCGACCTTCACCGGATGCCCGCTGGCGCGCTCGGCTTGGGGCATCAGCTTCTCCATCGCCGCCCGGAATCCGTTGGAGCACAAGAGATGAATTTCGGCGCCTGGCGCGGCCGCGGTTTGCGCGGGCAAAGTTTGAGCCGCAAAAAGCACGAATGCCGAAATGCGCGCCACGATCATGAAGTATCCTCCGAAACATGATACATCGAGATAGACCGTGGTCGCGCCCCATCCGAGTGCCGTACTGTGGTTAGAGCACCCCATCGACAATTATGAGCCTCTTTGGCAAGAAACAAACAGACACCGCCGCAGTAACCTACATCTCGTATGCGGGCGAAAGTCATCAGGTAGCCGTGCCGATCGGCGATTCGGTCATGGAAGGCGCCATCAAGAATGGAATTGACGGCATCGTCGCCGAGTGCGGCGGCGCCTGCCAGTGCGCCACCTGCCACGTTTATGTCGACGAAGCGTTTCTCGGCCTGCTGAAACCGATCCAGGAAGATGAGGACGAGATGCTCAACACCACGGCCTCTGAGCGACGGCCGAACAGCCGTCTGGGCTGCCAGATACCGGTGACCAGGGAGCTGGACGGTTTGATCGTGAGGACGCCGAAGTCCCAGCAATGACGGCTTTGGTGTAAAGGATGACATCGGGCGGCGTGGTCATTGTAGGAGCCGGGCAAGCCGGTTTCCAGGTTGCCGCGTCGCTGCGCATGGAAGGTTATGAAGGACCGATCGCTCTCGTGGGCGACGAGCCCAATCTCCCCTACCAGCGCCCGCCGCTCTCCAAGGGTTTCATGACCGGCAAGCAGGATATTGAAGGTACTGCCCTGCGGCCTCTCGGCTTTTATGAGAGCCATCGAATCGAGCTGGTGACCGGCGAAAAGGTGATCGCAATCGACAGGGTGTCTCGCTCGGTGAGACTTGCATCGGGCCGCGCTCTTCATTACGACGCGTTGGTGCTCGCGGTGGGAGCGCGCAATCGAACGTTGCCGGTAAAGGGCGTCGATCTGGACGGCGTATGCTACCTGCGCTCCGATACCGAGGCCGTCGAGATCCGGCAACGCCTGGAACATGCCCGAGATATCGTGGTGGTCGGCGGAGGATTCATCGGCCTTGAACTGGCGGCTTCCGCCCGCACGCTTGGGAAATCGGTTCGCGTGCTGGAGGTCCAGTCCAGGCTGATGCCGAGGGTGGTCTCGCCCGTTCTCTCCGATTTCTATCGCGACCTCCACACCAGCCAGGGTGTAGAGATCTCGCTCGGCGTCGCGCTGTCGGAGATCGTTGGCCATCAAGGGAAGGTCAGCGGGATTCTCCTCAGCGATGGCGCCGTTTGTCCGGCCGACCTCGTCCTGGTTGGTATCGGGGTTGCGCCGAATATCGAACTGGCTCAGGATGCGGACCTCAGCGTCTCGAATGGCATCCTGGTCGACAAGCGTCTGAGGACCGAAGACCGGAGCATTTACGCCGCCGGCGACTGCGCCAATCATCCAAATCCCTTCGCTCGCGGGCACGTCCGGATCGAGTCTGTGCAGAATGCCGTTGATCAGGCCAAGTGCGTCGCCGCGGCCATCCTGGGCCGCTTTGAAACTTACCGCGCCGTACCCTGGTTCTGGACGGACCAGTTCGATATCAAGCTCCAAATGGCCGGGCTTTCGGGTGGCTGCTCCCAGGTGGTAAGGCGTGGCGAACTCGAGAGCCGCAAATTCTCGCTGTTCTATTTCAGGGACGGTCGGCTGGCCGCCGTCGATTCCGTCAATCGTCCCGGGGACCACTTGGCCGGGCGCAAGCTGATCGGCGCCGGGACCGCGATAACGCCCGAGCAGGCCGCCGATCTAAGCGTGGACCTGAAGGCGCTCACGTCGGCGGCGGCACGGGAATGATCGCGTATGGGCCTCGCGCACCCAGTGGTAGCCCGCCAGTTCGCCGTTGCCGTTCTTCGCGAACGTACCAACCCGGTGGGATGCGGCAGATCCTGAGGCGCGCGCGGCAGACTTACTTTCCGTCCGAAAGCGCCAGCACGGAGTACGACGTTGCGGCGTCGACCATGAAGCGTCCGATATCGGATGCCGGATCGCGCTGCTTGTTCAACGAATATGCCAGCCACTGTCCCGCGGCTTTGTCCTGATTGTGCGTCAGCCAGGAGAGTGCGTTCTTTAACGCAGGCTGCGTTCGCGCCACGCCGGCCTCTTGGAGGACATACGCAACCAAACCCGTGCCGTAGCCATCGCTCCCTGCATCCAGCGGCGTCCCGTCACGGCGTTTCCAATTTGCCATGACCAGCGAAGAAGTGTTCCAGCCTCCGTCCGGCTGCTGCTTGTTCAGAACCTCGTCGATGATGGACTTTTGTTGCTCCGTCTTCAGAATCCCCGGCGTCTTCGCAGAGGCCCACAGAAGAAATACGCGATTGATGAGGGATTGGCCCGGCAAACCCCGCTGCAGATATTCGGAGAGCAGCTTCAGATTACTTTGGATTTCGGGACTCGATCCATAGCCGCCGGGGGCCGTCCCAATGGCGATGGCGCCCAGCGTCGCGCCCCAGAATTGGGAGTCTTCCGCTTCCCACGGCTGATTGTGAAAATTCAGCCAGTTCCACGCTCCCTTCGCATCCCCGGTCTTCAGTTGCAGCGCCCACATATTGTCCAGCGCCAGGCGCGCATCGTCGCTGAGCTTCCCCGCATGGGCGTCGTAGTTAGACAGAATCAGCGCATTTAGCACCGCTTCGGTCCCGCGCGATTCAGCCGTCTTCGGCGCGCCGCGTTTCTCATCGCTGTAAAACGGTTCCAGTTCGTTCCAAAGCCGCACGCGCCTGGTGACGTTGGCGAGCAATTTCTGCTCTGGAGCCGACGGCGACTTTTCGCCCAACGCCGCGCGTAGAGCGGGCCGTCCCAGCGCATACGGCAAAGCGGTATGGCAAGAGACGCAGTGGGTGTCGTGATCGCGGACCGATTGGTCCCAACCCATCCACCAGTCCGCGCGTTGATCCAGGTATGCCGCGGCCGCCTTGCTGTCCCAGGATCCCGCATCGTTATTAGCGGCCTGCGACGCGGCCGGGAACAAACACAGGGCAAACGCCGCGAATGCTGAAATTGTCGTCTTCATAACGTCACCTCGTCGAATTTGCCTTGTTGTGCAGCGTGGCAGCAGGGCGTTTAGGAGATGTCAATTATTCTATCACCAGCGTCAGGCAACCCTACAATAATTGGTACAACCCACGATAAATTGGTACGATTTCAGAAACCTCCCATGAACCAGCCAGTTGCCTCCGCAGGCTCAGAACCAGATGCTTCGAGCGGCCTCCGGCAAAGCCTCGGCCTATTCGACTCCACCATGATCGTGGCCGGTTCCATGATTGGAGCCGGGATCTTCATTGTGTCGGCCGAGATGGCGCGCGAGGTGGGCAGCATAGGCTGGCTGCTCGGCTCCTGGGTCATTACCGGCTTGTTGACCATCGCCGCGGCCTTGTCCTACGGGGAACTGGCCGCCATGATGCCGCGGGCCGGAGGTCAGTACGTCTATCTGCGCGAGGCCTGGTCTCCACTGTGCGGATTCTTGTACGGATGGACCTTGTTTATGGTGATCCAAACCGGAACCGTCGCGGCGATAGGCGTCGGTTTCGCTCGATACCTGGGCACGCTGTGGCCGAGCATCTCAGAGAGTGAGTACATCATTCCACCCATCCAGGTGACCGGCCATTACGCTGTTTCGCTTTCCACGGCCCAACTGATCGGCGTCTTGCTGATCGCGCTGTTGACTTGGAGCAACGCGCGCGGGATCAATTACGGCAAGCTGATTCAAAACGCGTTCACCTCCGCCAAACTTCTCTCGTTGCTCGGAGTGATTGTGGTGGGAGCGGTGGGATGGAGTCTGGCAGGCAAGTCGAATTTCACCGATTTGTGGCGGCCGCGAGGCTACACGCCGGTTGCGCCTGGAATTACGCCGGTAACCGCGTTCGGGCTGCTGGCGGCGTTATGCATCGCTCAGGTTGGGTCGCTGTTTTCATCCGACGGCTGGAACAACATCACGTTCACCGCGGGCGAGGTCAAGAACCCGCGCCGGAACGTGCCGCTTTCGCTGGCCCTGGGCACGTTCATCGTTATCTTGCTGTATGTGGGCGCTAACGTAGCCTACGCTGCCATCCTGCCGCTGGAAAAAATTCAGCAGGCGCCTTCCGATCGCGTGGCCGGCGCCATGCTCCAGGTGATTTTCCCCGCTATCGGTGCGAAGTTGATGGCAATCCTCATCATCATCTCCGCCTTTGGTTGCATGAACGGGATGCTCCTATCGGGCGCGCGAGCTTACTTCGCCATGGCGCGACACGGTCTGTTTTTCCGGCGCGCCGCAACCGTCAATCGAGCTCACGTTCCCGGCGTGTCGCTCGCCATGCAAGGCGGATGGGCCGGCTTCCTGGTTTTGGTGCGCACCTATGATCCTTCCACCGGCGCCTTTGGAAACCTCTACAGCAATCTTCTGGACTACGTGGTTTCGGCCGACCTTCTGTTCTACATCCTGACCATCGCGGCGGTGTTCCGCCTGCGCCGTCTTCGCCCGGAAGCCGAGCGCCCCTATCGCACTTGGGGCTACCCGGTGGTGCCGGCGCTCTACATCTTAAGCGCCGCCGTGATCCTGGCGATGTTGTTTGTCTACCGTCCAGCCACAACCTTCCCCGGCCTTGTCATTGTCCTGATCGGCGTCCCTATTTATTTCGCCTTTCGGCGCAGCAACTAGTTCTCTTTTTTCTCAGCGATGGGCTTGGCTGGCGCTTTCGACGGCGGCTTCGGGGTCGCGGGCTGCTGCCTGGCCTGCAACTTTTGGTCTTGCCCCGCATGTTTTTGCGCTACTTGATCCGTCTGTTGCTGGTGCTTCTGCTCTACCTTCGCCTTGGCTGGCTCACTCGCCTTCGCCTTCGTCAACTGCTGGTGCTCCTGATCCTGCTTCGTTTGAAGCTTCTGCCGGTCCTGCGCTTGACTGGTGTTCAGCTTGGCCTGTTGTTGCGTGTATTGCTTGTCCAGCTTCGCGTTCCCAGTGTTTGGAGCGGACCGTTCGGCAGGCTTGAGTTCGCTGGCATGAGCCGCGGTGGCGGGGCGCGAAGCGGCTTCCTTGGCCGTTGCCGGAGCAGCTTCCTTGGCCGTTGCCGGAGCGGCTTCCTTGGCCGTTGCCGGAGCTTCCTTGCCCGGTGCAGCCGTGCGAGCCGTGGCCGGCTTATAGGACGGCGCCGCTGCCTTAGCTGCCACTACGCCGGCTCCGCTGAATTCGCCAGGTTTCGCGGTGGCCGCGATCGCCGGCTTGCCTTGATTCACAGACTCGTATAGCTCGTGGTTGGTGCTGGCAGTCTGAACATGTTGAACTTGCGCCGAGGTTCGCGCGACATGTCTCTCACTTGTGGCTGTCTGTTCCTCCGCGGTCGGGCGAGCAGAGAGCCCACCCGCGCCTCCGTTGTAGCTGACCTCGGTCACCGCGACGTTGTTGACGATGGTCTTGCTGTAGACGTTGGTCACGCTTCCGACGTTGTTCACCGATCGATTGTAGAAGAAGGCTCCGTTGTTCCAATATCCGCCCTGATAGCCCACGCCGGCGTAACCGAAGCCGTAGTTGATGCCGCCGTAGAATCCGACTTGGGCGCCCCAGTAACCCTCGTTAAAAACAAACGCGCCCTCGCCCCAGCCCCAGTAACCAGGGGTCCAGAGGAGACCCGGCTCCGGCGCCATTTCCCATGTGCCGGGCACCCAGAAGTATCCTTCCTGAGCGTATGTCCAGTATCCGGGCGTCCACATGTAGCCCGCGTCGGGACAAACGGGCTGCTCGTACACAGGCAGAGGCGGAGGGGCGAACCCGATGGAGAGGATGATCTGCGCAGACGATGCCACTGGTATGGCCAGTATCATGAGTGCGAACAACAGCGAGCGAATGGAAAGCTTGGTACGCATGTTTAAAGCCTCTAATTTCGGGATTCTGAGCGCTGGTGAGAAGCATATTCGCGTTCGGGGGAACAATCTGCTCACTATTGCTCAGGTCCCAGACACGTCCCGCTCTTCATCGGATAAACTTTAGTGGACCCCTCCTATGCCAGTCTCCGCCGGCACGAAACTCGGGCCGTACGAAATCCTTGCCCTCATCGGGGCGGGCGGCATGGGCGAAGTGTATCGCGCCAGGGATCCGCGTTTGAATCGTGTGGTGGCCGTCAAGGTCTCCGCCGCGCAGTTTTCGGAGCGCTTCGAGCGCGAAGCCAAAGCCATCGCGGCGCTGAATCATCCCAATATTTGCCAGGTTTACGACGTTGGTCCGGACTATTTGGTTATGGAGTTCATTGAGGGCGCTCCACTCGCCGGTCCTTTGCATCCCGATATCGCGATGCGCTATGCCATTCAGATCGCCGATGCGCTCTCGGCCGCGCACGCCAAAGGCATCACCCATCGCGATCTGAAGCCCGCCAACATTCTGGTGACGGCGTCCGGCATCAAGTTGCTTGATTTTGGGCTCGCCCTACTGAGCCGCGACGCGGACGGCAGTCAGGGGACAGGCGCCACGGCCACCATCGGAATGACTCAGGCAGGTACCATCCTGGGCACCGCCGCCTATATGTCTCCCGAGCAGGCTGAGGCAAAGGCCGTGGATGGGCGCTCGGATGTCTTCTCGTTCGGCTTGGTGCTTTACGAGATGCTGAGTGGACGGCGCGCCTTTGCCGGAGATTCCGCCATCGCGGTCATGGCAGCCATCCTGCACAAGGAGCCTGCTCTGCTTCCGGTGGCGCCGCAATTGCAGACCATCCTGGTGCGCTGCTTGCGAAAATCGCCCGCCGACCGTTTCCAGTCCATGGCGCAGGTCAAGGATGCTCTGCTGGCCGCAACCAGCGCGATCAGTTGGTCCGGCGCTCTGCCGCTGCCGCCGCTCGAAACACCAAGCTTGGCCGTGGACCGCACGCCATCCATCGCCGTTTTGCCGTTTGCCAACATGAGCCGCGACGCCGACGACGAATATTTTTCCGACGGCCTGGCCGAAGAAATTATCAACGCGCTCACCCAGGTGCCGGAGCTGAAAGTGATCGCGCGCACCTCCGCCTTCGCCTTCAAGGGCAAGAACGAAGATATCCGCAAGATCGCGGAAACCTTGGGCGTTTCGAGCGTTCTGGAAGGAAGCGTGCGCCGCGCAGGCGCGCGCATCCGCGTCACCGCACAGCTCATTCGCGCCGAAGACGGCACGCATCTGTGGTCCCAGCGCTACGAGAGCGAGATGACCGACGTCTTCGCCATCCAGGATGAAATTTCCGCGGCCATTGTCAAGCAACTGCGGTTGAACTTGAGTGGCCACTCCCTAGTGAAGCGGGCCGCTACCAACGTCGCCGCCTACGAAGCCACGCTCGAAGGCCGCCACCATTTGACCAGGTTCACGCCGGCTTCTAACGAACGCGGCCTGCAATGTTTTGAGCGTGCCATTGCGCTCGATCCGCAATATGCTCCGGGTTACGCGGGCCTGGCTGAGTACCATGTCGCCCAGGCCGCCGTCGGCGGCGCCGCTCCGCTCCAGACGCTACCCCTGGGCCGGCAGGCCGCGTTGCGCGCGCTTGAGTTGGATCCGCTGCTGGCCGAAGCGCATGCCGTTGCCGGGCATATTTGTGCTGAACTCGACTATGATTGGACCGCATCCGAGCAGCATTACCTTCGGGCCATTGCCTCCAATCCCTCCGCGGCGGCCGTCCGTTTTTCCTACGCGTATTGGTGCCTGCGCCCTCTCGGCAGGATCGCCGACGCACTTTCGGAAATCGATCGCGCCCGGGAGTTGGACCCGCTCTCGTTATCCCACACCTTCACCCGTGCGTATCTGCTCTCTTTCACCGGGCGCTACGACGAAGCGGCCAATCTTGCCGGGCGCAGCTTCGAGATCGATCCGAACTTTGCCGTCGGGCAGTTCATCCTGAGCTATATTCTGGCGTGCCAGGGCCGCTTCCAGGAGGCGGTAGATCTGATGGAACGCGCGCTTCAGACGCACGGGCACTACACTCTGGCGCTGGCGTTTGCCGGAGCGGTGTTTGCTATGTCGGGGCGCCGGGACGCCGCGCGGGGCGTTCGGACCGAACTCGAAGCGCTGGCTAGCAAAACGTCCTCAGCGGCTGGACCGCTCACAATTGTGAACTGCGCGCTCGGCAACCTGGACGAAGCTTTCGAGTGGGCGGATCGGGCCATCGATCAGCGCGATCCCCAGGTGATCGGCTTGAAGAGCACGCCTATGTTCGAGAATCTTCGCTCCGATGCGCGCTACCCGGTCCTGCTCCGGCGTATGAACCTGGCGTAGCACGAGCCTCCGGACGCTGTCCGGGTGAGAAACTGAGGACATGCCGTTACGTGAACTGGTGCTCCTCTCAACTACTTCCCTTCTGGCGTTAGCGAGCAATGTGCAATTGCTTTCCTCATTGCCGAATGGCGCCGTATCCAGCGCCATCACGCTCGATGCAGCGGGCAACATCTACCTCGCGGGATCTGTTACGCCGCAGAACCCGACGAACTCCCAAGACACATCGGACGCCTTTGTCGCGAAGGTCTCAGCCGACGGATCCAAGGTGCTTTACTTCACGGTTCTGTCGGGATCCTCAGCCGACTCAGCCGCTGCAATCGCGCTCGGCTCCGATGGCTCGGCCTACATCGCCGGCTCTACCGGCTCGTCCGATTTCCCCGTGACTGCCGGCGCATTGGAGACCACGTTTAACGAGGCCGGGGCATCGCAGGGGTTTCTAGTGAAGGTCAATCCGGCCGGCACGGTGGCGTATTCCACCTACATCAACGGGACCGCGTTCACAACCCTCACCGGAATTGCGATCGACGGCGCTGGGGAGATTTTCGTGACTGGCTCGGGCGGCCCGGGATATCCCGTCTCGAGTGGCCAGCCTGCTCAGGGCTTCATTCTGAAACTGGATGCGGGGTTAAGCAACATGCTGTTGTCCATCTACGGCTATGGCGGAGGGCTGATTCAGCTGGATAGCCAGAGCAACATTTATCTGGCAGGAAACGCGCAGCCGAACATATTAACGGGCCCGGGCGGCGCCTCGATATTTATGCTTCCCTCGTTCCCGGCAGGCGCGTTTCAGTCCACGCACACCGCTGAGCTTTGCACGCAGGCGGGCGGACCCGGCGGGAGTTACTCCACATTTTGCGCGTACCAATACGTGGCGAAGCTGGATGCAACGGGCAAATTGCTGTGGGGCACCTACGTCACCGGCACGTACGGAGCCATCGCCGGGGGAATGGCTGTGGATAGCGCAGGCAACGTCATCGTGGCAGGCACTACCAATTCGGACGATTACCCGGTTACCACGGGAGCGTTCCAGACCGCCTACACGGCCGCAGCCGCGCAGCAGCCAACTTCGAGAGGGCCGTTTAACTACTTCATCGGTCCGCCTAATGCTACCGGATACGTCAGCAAGGTCAGCTCCACCGGAACGGATCTGTTATGGTCCACTTATTTCGGCGGCTCCTACCAGGACCAGATTACGGGCATGGCCGTTAGCGCAACGGGAGAGATTATCCTTTCGGGCCGCGCGGGTTCGAGCGACCTTGTTCTCGCCGACACCCCCGACGGCTGCCGTCCTTCGCCGAATCAGGTGCTCGGGTTTGTCGCCCGTTTGGCACCCGACGGCACGTCCGCGGAAGCGACGCAATTGGTCCAGGGAGCTCCCGATTGCCTGTTTTTGTCCTGCCCGGGGCTCGCTCAATATCAAAGCGGGTGGCCGCTGGCTCTCCAGCCGGTCGGAACGGTGGTGGTCGCGGGCTCGAACGGCAGCCTGGCTTCCATCGATTTTTCCGCCTCCAGCCGGCTGGCGTGCCTGACCGATCCGGCGGACAACGCGCAGGTGAGTAGCGTGGCGCCGGGTGAACTCATCTCGCTCTTCGGCGCTGATTTAGCGCCTGCTCTTCCGTACATCCCGACTGGAGGCGTGGCAGAATCCTCAAACGCTTTTGGCGTGTTCTTCAATGGCATCCCAGCGCCGATCCTCTATTCGTCGGCTCAGCAGATCAACTTGCAGGTGCCCTACCAGATCGCCGGAGCGAGCACCGTCGCGATGCAGGTATTAAACCAACAGATCGCGAATCCGGTGTCCGAGACCCACACATTGGGCGTGGTGGAACGGCAGCCCGCTATTTTTCTATCACCGGCCGCTTTTGAAAGCCCATTTCCGGGTTTGTCCACGTGCGGCGGGGCGTCGGTACTCGGTCAAGCCGCAGTGGCGCTGAACGCGGATGGGACGGTAAACGATTGCAGCAATCCGGCCACTGTCGGCTCGATGGTCACCGTTTTCCTCAATGGCTTCGGACCGGCCACCCCAGCTTTGGCGACCGGAGCGATCGTAACCAGCCCGCCGATAGACCTCGCGCCATCCCTGGACCCAGGCTCTTTCACAGGGACCACCGTCATCGCCACAACAACCGTTCCAGGCTCCATCACCGGCGTAGCCCAAGTGCAGTTGACGGTTGGCGGGGCTAGCGGGCAGGACTCACTACTAAACGGCCCCTCGCTGGCGGGCATACCCCTGCGCGAACGAGTCGTTTTAGTCTGGACGCACTAACCTGCTACACGTCCACTCAGCGTTTGACGAAAACGTGCGATCATCAAAAACGTGCCGCCTCGCCCCTGCGCCGTCGCGTGTGCCGCGCTTGCGTTCGCCTTCTCAACTGCCTGCGGATGGAAATCGCAGCAATCCGTATATGCCGCAGGTCCCGATGCCCGCCTGGGCTTTTCCAGCCGCGCCATCGTCCAGGAACGCGCTGCCGAGGCGAAGTACACGGCTCAGCTTTCCACCGAATCCATTTCCCGGTTCCATCGAACGATAACCCAACGGCCGCACATCGCGGGCACGCCTGCATCCATGGCCGTTGCCGAAACCATTCGCAAGGGCCTGGAAAGCGCCGGCCTTGAGACCGAGGTTCACGAATTTCAGGTCTATCTCTCGACGCCGCGATCCATCAGCGCCGATCTCGTCGAGCCAATCAAGGAGCCGTTGAATGTTCGCGAACCCGCAAATCCGCTGGACCCGGACTCGGCGAATCCTGAATTAGTGCCGGCGTTCGTTGCCTATTCCGCCTCGGGCGAGGTTCAAGCGCCGGTGGTGTACGTGAATTATGGATTGCCGCCCGACTACGCCCAGGTGGAAGCGGCCGGCCTCGACGTTCGAGGAAAAATCGTCATGGCTCGCTACGCCCGGAGCCATCGAGCGGTAAAGATCCACACCGCGCAAGAGCACGGCGCCGCGGCCATCATCATCTATAGCGATCCCGCCGACGATGGCTACGCCAAGGGATTGACGTGGCCCGAAGGGCCCTGGCGCGCCGATTTCCAGTCTCAGGACGGCAACGGGAAATACAGTTGGTTTTGGCATGGCGACCCGTTGTCGCCGGGTGTAGGAGCGCGCGCCGATTCGAAAGTGCTGGATCCCGCCACCGCGCCGACGCTGCCCAGAATTCCCGCGATTGTTCTGTCGTACAAAGAAGCCACCAAGATTCTGTCTCGATTGCGCGGCCCTGCCGTGCCGGCCGGTTTCCAGGGCGCTCTGCCATTTACGTACCGCCTGGGCGCTGGTCCCGCCGTGGTCCACCTGAACGTCCAGATGGATGCCGGCCGCCGTCCCATTCGCGACATCATCGCCCGTCTGCCCGGACGAAATCCGGATCGCTGGGTGGTGCTCGGCACGCATCACGATGCCTGGACTTTCGGCGGCATGGACCCGGGAAGCGGAACGTCCGGTGTTTACGAAACAGCGCGGTCTCTTGCGGCCTTAGCGAAGCAGGGATGGACTCCCGAGCGCTCCATCGTCTTCGCTTTCTGGGACGCCGAAGAGCCCGGACTGGTTGGATCCACCGAGTACGCCGAAGCGTTCGAACGTGAACTGCGCCAGAAGGCGGTGGCCTACATTAATACCGACCTGTTCATGCAGGGCCACTTTTTCGCCGGCGGAACGCCTTCCTTGCGCGATTTCATAATCCAAGTCACGCAGGATGTGCCCGCACTCAATGGAAAAGGCAGCATATATGGTGCCTGGCGTGCTGACTCCTGGCAGCGACAGCCCGTCGAGCGTCGTCGCAAGGGTCCCCAGGACTTCGAAGTGGAATTGGCCGCTCTCGGCAGCGGCGCCGATTTCGTTGCGTTTCAGGATTATCTCGGCCTGCCCACTTTATCGCTGCAATATGATTTTGAAGGCAGCTACGGCGCTTATCATTCCAACTACGACTCGCGATATTACGTCGAGCATTTCAGTGATCCCGGCTTCCACGTCGCTCACACCCTCGCGCAAGTCTTCGGCGTCACCGTGATGCGCCTGGCTGACGCGGCCGTGCTTCCTTATCGCTACTCTCATTACGCGCACAAGATCTCTGACTTTCTGGATGACGCGGGCGCCTGGGGCGATCAGAAACTCAGTCTGGACAAATCGAAGGCGCTGGCCGCTGAGATCGCCACTCGATCCGCGGCTCTGGAAAAACGCATCGACGAAAATGTGGAAAGCGGGCGCTGGCCGGATGCGTCCACGGCGTCGCTGAACGACCGGCTTACGCATCTGGAGCAAGATTTGCTGAACGAGAGCGGCAGCCCCGCCGAACACTGGTATCGTCATGTAATCTACGGCTGGAACATTTACTCTTTGTACGACGGCCAGCCGTTGCCCGGATTGGCGGAAGCTATTCGGTTGAAAGATCCGGCGCGAGTGGCCCAGGAAACAGCGCGGATCGAAAACGCGCTCCGCCGCATGCTGGCCGAACTGCGCCAGGCGGGAGTCTGATGAAGAGCACATCTGTAGATACTTCGCTAGCGAAATACCGCGCGCCCGATGCTTTATCGCGGGAGCTTTATGAACGCGCCTCCCGCGTGATGCCCGGTGGCAACACGCGCCACTCCGTCGCGCTGGCGCCTTATCCGATTTATGCGCGCAGCGGCAGCGGTTGCCGAATTACGGACGTGGAAGGCGAAGAACGCGTCGATTTCCTCAACAACTACACGTCGCTGATTCTTGGGCACGCCCATCCCCAGGTGACTCAAGCGGTGCAACGTCGCGCCGCGCTGGGCAGTGCCTTCACCATGCCGACCCCGGAAGAAGTGGAGCTGGCGGAGTTGATTACGGGACGCGCCGCATACGTGGAGCAGATCCGCTTCTGCAATTCCGGCAGTGAGGCCGTCATGCTGGCTATCAAAGCGGCGCGAGCCTTTACCGGCAGACCCAAAATCGCAAAGTTCGAAGGCGCCTATCATGGAATCTACGACTACGCGGAAGCGAGCGAAGGTCCGACGCCTGAAGATTGGGGCGAAGCCGATGCTCCCGCGTCAGTCACCGAGCCCGGTACGCCGCAGAGCGTGGCGCGCGACGTTGTCGTGTTGCCGTGGAACCGGCCTGAAGCCTGCCGCAAATTAATCCAGCAAAACAAAGACGATCTGGCCGCCGTGCTCGTAGATCCGATGCCTTTGGGAATCGGTATGATTGCTCCGCGCCCCGGATTCCTTCCGTTTTTGCGCGAAGAGACCGCGCGCTACGGAATTGTCCTGATCGCCGATGAGGTCCTGAATTTCCGTCTCGATTATCATGGCGCGTGTCACACCTGCGGCATCACGCCGGATCTGGCGACGTTCGGAAAAATTATCGGCGGCGGATTTCCGGTCGGCGGCGTCGGAGGTTCCAGGCGTGTGATGTCGGTCTTCGATCATACTGGAGCGCTCAAGGTGCATCACGGCGGAACCTTCAACGCGAATCCAGTGACCATCGTGGCCGGTCTGGAAACCATGCGGCACATGACGCCGGAAGCGTTTGACCGGCTGAATCATTTGGGTGAATATGTTCGGGATGGCCTGCGGCGGCTGTTTCGCGATACTCACAGAGCCGCTCAAGTATGCGGGGCGGGATCCATGTTTCTGGCGCATCTGACCGCCGAGGAACTGATCGACTTCCGATCGCTGCGCGGTTTCTCGCGAACCAACCCGGTCTACAGCGGCCTGTGTCATAAAATGCTCGAGTACGGCTTCATCCTCTCGCCGCGCGGGATTTTTGGTTGCTTATCCACGCCCATGACCGAGGCCGAGTTGGATGGGTTCGTGGAAGCGCTGGGCCGTGCGTTAAACTCGCTTGCCCTGCCGAGCCGCGACCGTACGGGAGTCGGTGCAAATAGGGGGGAGAATGCGACGTCGTGAAGCGATTGCGGGGATGCTCGCCGCGGTTGGAGGCGGCTCTTTGGGATGCAGCTCCATCGGAGACAAAGCAGGGAACCCGGCTATGAACACCGCCTCCCGCGGCGCCCAGCCAACACTCGATGACTTGCGGCTCGACGCGCAAGCGCTCGGGTTTGAACTCTCCGATACGGAACTCAAAGCCATCCATGCGTACACCGCCGATTTCCTGAAGGCCGCCGATCGCGTTGCCAAAGCCGCCCCGCCGGCGCCCTCGCCGAAGTATGGGCCTCGAGTCTCCGCCCGCCCTTCAGCTTCTGAAAATCCGCTCAACGCCTGGTACGTTACTGGATCCATCAAAGGAGCGGCGACGGGCCCGTTGGCGGGCAAGAAAATCGCGGTCAAGGACAACGTCTGCGTCGCAGGCCTGCCGATGATGAACGGCTCAAAAGTGATGGAGGGTTTCGTTCCCTCAACCGACGCGACAGTCGTAGCGCGGCTTCTGGACGCCGGCGCCGAAATCACCGGCAAGTCGGTGTGCGAGAGCTTCTGTATGAGCTTCGGCAGCCACACCGCCGACACCGGCTTCGTGCTCAACCCGCACGACCGCACACGCACCACCGGCGGATCTTCCAGCGGCAGCGCGGCGCTGGTCGCGTCGGGCGCTGTCGATATGGCCGTCGGCTGCGATGAAGGCGGCTCCATCCGTGTGCCCTCCGCGTTCTGCGGCATCGTTGGGCTGAAACCATCCTGGGGATTGGTCCCGTTCACCGGCATCTTCCCGCTTGAGATGACCATCGATCACGTCGGTCCCATGGCGCGCACGGTGCACGATTGTGCGCTGATGCTGGAAACATTGGCCGGTCCCGACGGTCTCGACCCTCGGCAACATGCAGCGTTGCAGCGCCAGCCTTACACCACTCTGCTGCAGGCCGGAGGCAAAGGACTTCGCATCGGCATCGTGAAAGAGGGCTTCGGATTGCCGGACGGCGAGAAAGACGTGGATGCGCTGGTGCTGGACGCGGCCCATCGCTTCGAACAAACCGGCGCGGTGGTCAGCACGGTTTCCATTCCAGTGCATACGACGCTCGCGATGGATTGCCTGAATCTGGTGTCGGCGGCGATGTCGCCAGTGGCGCGCAACGCGATGGGCCTGAACTGGAAAGGCCATTATCAGATCGATCTGGCCGAGTTCTATGTGAAGCATCGCCAGGAACGCGCCGCGCTGTTTCCGCCTGAGGTGAAACTATGGCTGTTGCTGGAGCGGATGCTCGACCGCAGCAGCGACGGCCTGTACTACGAGCGCGCCCAGAACGCGGCTCTCACCGTGCGCGCCGCGTACGATCAGGTGCTCGAATCCCAGGTGGATGTGCTGGTCATGCCGACCGTGGCCGCCCGTCCGCCCAAACTGCCGCCGGTGAACGTGGACTTCGCAACCAGCATGAAGCTCTCCGACGGCGCCGCGCTCAATACGTCGCAGTTCGACTTGACCGGTCACCCGGCGTTGAGCGTGCCTTGCGGGAAGCTGGATGGCTTGCCAATAGGCATGATGATCGTGGGCCGGCTCGGTGGCGACGCCACGGTGCTGCGCGCCGGACATGCGTTCGAGCAGCTCGCCTGAGCGCGCGAGCATCCCTGGAGGCCGGCCTCTCATTCTCCGATTCCGCGGGTCTGACTATGCGTGGAGTACAATAAATCCCACAAATGGCCGTAGCTGCGCCAGACCAGGAGAACAGACATGAAAGCGATCCTCATGACAGCCGTCAAAGAGCCGTTCGCAACCCGCGAAATTCCGGACCCTCACCCCGGTCCGGGACAAGTCCGTATCCGGCTCCATGCCACGGGCGTCTGCGGAACGGACGTTCACGTGTGGAATGGAGAGCTGCCTGTCCCGCTTCCGATTGTTCCGGGGCGTGAGCCGGTTGGAGTGATCGATAGCGTAGGCCCGGGTGTCAGATCGGTAACGGCCGGGGATCGCGTGGGCGTGTCTTGGTTTCAAGCCGGCTGCGGGAGATGTCAATATTGCCAGAAGAGACAAATCAAGTTTTGCCCGGAGCCAAGAACCTGGATGACAAACGGCGGCGGGTACGCAGATTACATGATCGCCGAAGCGGAGGGCTGCACCTTGTTGCCCGCTGGATTGGCGTGGGAATCGGCGGCGCCGATGTTCTGTGGCGGCTATTCGGCCATGAGCGCGTACCGCGTAGCCAGGCCGCGGCCCGGCGAGCGCATCGCCGTGATCGGGATAGGCGGCTTGAGGCACTTGGCCCTTCAGATTGCCAAGGCCTTGGGTCATGAGGTTGTGGCCATCACCAACTCGGCCGACAAGGAGAAGGATGCGCGCGATTTAGGCGCCGATGAGGTTCTGGTGGTAAGGAATCACGCCGGGCAGGAACTCCAGGACATGGGTGGGGCTGACGTTGTCCTGTCCTTTTCCCCCTCGATGAAACAAAACAGCCAGGTGTTGCAGGGGCTCCGTCCCGATGGCAGGCTGGTAACAACCGCGGTCAGCGCCGAACCCATTCAAGCCGATCCCGTTCCCATGCTGTTCAAGCAAACGTCGATCATCGGCTCCTCTCAGAATGACCCTGCGGACCTGATCGATATCTTGCAACTCGCCGCTGCCGGTAAAGTGAAACCCGTTTTGGAGACGTATCGGTTGGATGAGGTCAACAGAGTTATCGCGCGGCTTGTGGAAGGGAAGGTGCGGCACCGGGCTGTCATTTCCCACGACGCATGAAAAGGGTCCGTCAATGAACCGTCGCGATTTTGTGCGATCCGCGGGCGCTCTGTCCGCCAGCCTCGCGGTCTCGAAACCAGAGTGCCTGCTTGCTGAGCGCGCCATCTCTGACGGTTGGCGCACGTTCGAAGTAAAAACGCGCGTCGAAATCCTGCAATCTTCAGGGGCAACGCGTGTGTGGCTGCCGGCGGCGCTCAGCACTAAGACGGCTTACCAGAAGACGCTCTCTAACCAGTTCAGAGCTGAGGGCGGCGCCGGACGGATGGTGGAAGGCAGGGCCGACGGGCTCGGAATCGTCGCAGCGGAATTCCCGGCCGGCGTGAAGCCGGTCCTCACGCTCACAAGTCGGGTCGCGACCAGGAACTATGCGGTCGGTCTCTCCGCCCGGCGAGGCGCCGAAAGCGGAAGCCGCGCGGAGCTGGAGCATTTTCTTCGGCCTACCAAGCTTCTGCCGACCGACGGTATCGTGCAAGCGACGGCAACCGAAATCACGCGCGGTGCGAAGACCGACCTCGAGAAGGCGCGTGCACTTTACGAGTGGATCGTCGATAACACGTTTCGGGATCCGAAAACACGCGGCTGCGGCCGCGGCGACATCCGCTTCATACTGGAGTCTAAGGATCTGGGCGGGAAATGCGCCGACCTCAACGCACTCTATGTCGGCTTGGCCCGCGCTGCGGGCCTCCCAGCGCGCGACGTGTACGGCATCCGCGTCGCCAGATCGCAACTGGGATACAAGAGCCTGGGTACCTCGTCGGAAAACATCACGAAAGCGCAGCATTGCCGCGCCGAAGTGTACCTCGCTGGCTATGGCTGGGTGCCTGTAGACCCCGCGGATGTACGGAAGGTTGTGCTGGAGGAACCACCGGGAAATCGACCGCTTGACGACGAGATGGTAAAGCAGGCTCGCACCCGGCTATTCGGTTCCTGGGAGATGAATTGGATGGCGTTTAACTTCGCGCACGATGTGGCGCTGCCTGCATCGGCCGGCGCGCCAGTTGGCTTACTCATGTATCCGCAGGCCGAAACAACCGGCGGCCGGCTTGACAGCCTCGATCCGGACAGCTTCAAGTACGAGATCACGTCGAGAGAGATTCCGTCAACGGCCGGAGAGAAGCGAAGTTAGGCCACCTGGGTGGTTTCCAGTGGTCGAACAGTCAATCGAAAATGCTCTAGCGCCTCGGCCGCGCCAGCGAGTCCGCCACCACCCAGGCGGCGCCAATCACGGCGAGATTCTCGGCGCTCTCGGTCCAGTTCATGTGGCTGGAGTGATCGGCCAGGAGCATCGGCTCATGCACCAGCAGGGCGAAGGACGCAAGCATGGCGGTCACCAGGATCGCGGCAAGGCGAGCCTGTACCCCGGTCAGGATGGCAACGCCCGCCGCGACGAAGCCAACCCCGGTCGCATAACCCCAGAACTCTTGCGTCGGCGGCAGCCATTTGGGGACCAGCGGGGCGGTCAGATTCATATAGACAAAATGCGCTCCGCCGAATACCAGCGCACAAACCCCAAACGCCAGCCGGCCCAGGCGCGTAAGGCGCGCGGCCAGTGCCGCATCCATCCTGGCGGTGGCGGCGTAGACGATCAGCCCGCCAGAGGCGATCGTGAGCTGCTCGGCGATGTTTTCATAGGTGAGGAATACGGCGTAATCGGTGAGCAGCAGGCGGCCGTTCATCAGGATGACGACAACGAGCGCGTAGTAGGTGGTGAGCGCCGCGGCGCCCCAGGCCGTGATTCGGCGCCACTCGACGGCTGCGGCCGCGACAACCAGGAACGCACCAGCGGCATAGGCTAGGGCGGTGCGAGCGGGAAAGTTCTCGGGCACCGGCTGCCCCGAGTCGAAGTCTCCAAACGCCAGGCAAGCCATGCCCAGCGCCATCACACCCAGGCCGTAGACGCGCCAGCCGAAGGCCATCGTCGTTTTTTTCGCAGGAATTTCTTTTTTCGCCACCGCTTCCATGGAAGTATATCGCTCCTGAGGCATTTTGCCACGCCAAAGGAACGTTTGCTCTGAGAAGGCGGCTTTTGCGCAAGCGTCAGCCTGAAGCGTTGATTGCCTGTGGCCGGTGAAGGTCGCCCGACGCCGCTATCGGATGTCTCAAAACGGCCTCGATCGTTCGGAAAAGTTCTTGGACCGAGAGAGGCTTGGCGACGTAGGCGTCCATTCCCGATTGGAGACAGTGTTCCTTGTCGCCCGCCATCGCATTGGCTGTCATGGCGATGATCGGGAGATGGTTTCCGCTGGTCTTTTCGCTTTGACGAATGGCCCTGGTGGCTTCCAGGCCATCCATCTCCGGCATCTGAACATCCATCAGGACGAGATCGAATTTCTGCTTCCATACCGCTTCCAGAACTGCCTTGCCTGTTTCCGCCAGCACCACTACGTGTCCCCGTCTTTCCAGGAGGCGGATTGCCAGGGTTTGATTCACCGGGTTATCTTCGGCCAGCAAGATGCTCAGCGCGGCACGGCTCTCACGGAGGGAATGCTTCGTGACTAGCAAGGGGGTGTCTTCCTTGTGGACAGGCGGGGCGAGCACCAGCTTCATGACATCGAGAAGGTCCGACCGTTTTAATGGCTTGGGCAGATATGCGCTGATACCAATGTCACGGCATTTCGCCGCGTCGCCGCGCAATCCTACTGAAGTGAGCATTACAACTTTGGATGCGCCTAACAGGGGATCGTTCTTGATTTGGGCCGCGATCTCGAATCCATCCACGTCCGGCATATGAGCGTCGAGCAGGACGAGGGGAAAAGGATATCCCTGCGCGGCCGCGTTCCCCAGCAGTGTCAGAGCCAGCGATCCCCGATCCACCAGGGTGGGTTTGATCCCCCAATCTCGCAGCATCTCCTGCAGGATTCTGCGGTGCGTGGCATTATCGTCCACCACCAATGCCGCCAGGCCGGCTAACGCTTCCAAGCCGATCTCGGCACTGGTGGCCAAATTCTTCTGCAGCGCGAAGCGTACATTGAAGTGGAATGTGCTGCCCACGCCGGGCTTACTCTCCACCCAGATGCGGCCGCCCATCGCTTCCACCAGCCGGGAAGAGATCGCAAGGCCTAATCCCGTGCCTCCAAATCTCCGGGACATCGAACTATCGGCTTGCGTGAAACCTTCAAAGATGGCCTCTTGTTTCTCCACTGGAATGCCCACTCCGGTGTCGTTCACGGCGAAATGGAGCGTGACGAAGTCGTCGGTCTCCTCTTGTTTCTCAAGTCGCAGCACTACCTCGCCTAGCGCTGTGAACTTCACCGCGTTACCGATGAGGTTGAGCACAATCTGACGCAGGCGGGTGGGATCTCCGAGCAAAGCATCGGGCACGTCGGGAGCAATGTCAACCACCAGCTCGACGCCCTTCTGGTGGGCGCGTATGCTCACCGCTTTCACGGCCCCGTCCAGGCTGTCGCGCAGGTTGAATCCGATGGTCTCCATGTCAAGCTTCCCAGCGTCGATCTTTGAAAAGTCCAAAATGTCATTGATCAGCGAGAGCAGGGAATCGGCTGAGCTCTTAACCATGCCCAGATACTCGCGCTGCTCGGGGTTGAGTTCAGTGTCGAGGGCGAGTTCCGTCATTCCGATGATTCCATTCATGGGAGTGCGAATCTCGTGGCTCATGTTGGCGAGAAACTGGCCCTTGGCCTGGCTGGCGGCTTTGGCTTCTTCAACCGCCACTCGGGACTTCAACAGACTCACGGTCCTGTTCACGCCGTAGGCCAGCAGGACTACCGAGCAAAAATACAGGACCAGCCGGTAGGTCTCCTTAATTTTCAGGGCCCGCTCGTAGTCGCCCAGGTAGGCGACGACAATGGCGTCAATGCTGCGTGCGGTTGGAAGGGAGTTCAATTGTTCGATGACCGCTTCCACTTGGGGCTTCACAGTTGCGATGGTCATCGCGTGCGCCCGAACGCTGGCGAGAGTCTCGGCGGACGCCGGGCGTCGAACCGCGTTGCTGTAGAGCAAAATGGTTTCTCGGTCCAGCGCGTCTGCCAGATCGGAATGAGGCGTAAGATCGTAGAGCAGGATGTCCCGCAACAACTTTGCCAGGTGATCCTGTAACACGGCGTCTTGGGCTTGGGCTGCCGTGCTGGAAGCTTCGTCGATCAATACCGGAATATATCGAAGGGAGTTTCTGAGTACCGCGTTCTTGGACTTGAAGACATCCACTAGACGCGCTTTTTGAGAGAAGATTTCCGATTCCCCTTTCAAGAGCTGCTGGATGTGTTCTCTTTTTGGCCCGTTAATAAACCGCGGGATGAATTGCAGGTCCGCCTGGTCTTTTCGCATTTCATCGAGTTTTTGGACAAAGGGATCGTAGGAGCTGAGACGTTCGTAGCGGGAACTGAGCAGGTCGCGGTTGATTTCGGCATCCAACTGTCTCATTCCCAGCAAATCCTTGAGGAACCGGTCATGCTGCCGGAAATCCACTGGCCTCTGCTCCACGAACAAAAACGTTAGGAGCAACCCCGCGCCGGCGACCAGCGCCAGGTTTCTGGTCTGTGCCTTGGTCACAGCGGCTGCCCGTTCAATTCGCCCGTCAAGGTCTTCAGGAATTGAACGATAGATTCAACCTCCTGCTCGGTGAGGTAGCGGCCCAGCTGATACTTCGCCATCATGCGCACCGCGTCCGGCAGTGTGGCTGCGCTTCCGTCATGGAAATATGGCGGAGTCAATTGCACGTTCCGCAGGCTGGGAACTTTGAACATGTACATATCCTGGGGATCTCCGGTCACGTTGAAACGGCCGCGGTCGGCCTGGCTGAGGTGGCCGCGATCGACGAAGTACGAGGCCATGACTCCCAGCTTCTGGTACATGTTTCCGCCCACGTTCACCCCTGATGGCAACTGGCGCAGCCGAGTGACTTGAAAAGGTTGTACCCTTCCCGCTCCCGGCTGGTAAGAGCTTGGGGATTGTGACGAAGATATCTGTCAAAACGAGAATTGGGCGTCGATAAGGAGCGCTCGAATTCGGCGATGGAATCTTTGAC
>Ga0302325_10000912_pt1 | contig 78196 bp, 62 predicted proteins | sample Palsa_T0_2_FD_201948 | JGI IMG/M metagenome (GOLD analysis project Ga0302325, IMG submission 201948) | Peat permafrost microbial communities from Stordalen Mire near Abisko, Sweden - Palsa_T0_2 | ecosystem: Environmental > Terrestrial > Soil > Palsa > Peat permafrost | place: Sweden: Abisko... | reverse complement strand
CGACGGCCTGCGCCGCCGCCGCTGTAAGGGCGCCCAGCGCCAGCACGCCGAACAGCGTGACTAGCATGAGTCGTATTCGACTTGACTGCATTTGATATGCTCCTTTTTGTCGTATCTGGCCCTGGGGCGCCCTTCGTTCAGATGTAGAGGCGTCCTGGGGCCTGTATGTCTCTGCTCCCTGCTCTGGCACGCAGAGGATTGGTTTGGCCTCTGAAAACCAACTCCGCCTTGCTGCGGCGACGCCGGTCCATTCGAGGCCTCGGGGACCAGCTCGATCACAATCCGGGCCGGTCTGCCAGAGTACGCTTGTCGTGATGTGCGGTTCTCGCCCTCCTCGCGGTCGCCTGCAATGCTGTGCCGATTTTTAGCACCATCGACCGGGGGCGTGGGGAGCATCTCTGCGAGTGGCAGAGGGTCGCACACGCTCTCGGCTTGTTGAAAACCGGTAATTTGCAGGGATTTCGATGGAACGCGGTGGTGGGATTTACGGGACGATGAGAAAGGCGGATATGTTTCCGACAGTCCGCGATCCGAGTCGCAGGCGACGCCGAGCGTGTCCCTGTGCTCGCGACATCCGACCTCGCGGTCGTCAAAAGCGTGGCGGAACCCGTCCCACGCGAGCGGCAGGACGACTAGCTGGCGAGCTGTAGCCATGTGTCAATGTTAGTTTATTTGGTGGGACTGTGTCAAGGTCCCGATGTATAAAGCTCGCGAACTGTGGGGAAGGAGCGATCGGACCGACAGCGAGGGGATCGCCGGCGCCATCGTCCCGTGCGCCTGGCGTCCCGCCCGGGCCTCTACAACTGCGCCAGCGCCTGCAGCAGCGAATCGCCGTGCTTGGCGCAGAAGGCGGGGCCGATGCCGCGGATCTCGACCATCTCCTCGAGGCTCGAGGGGCGACAGCGCAGGATCTCCTCCAGCACCGCGTTCGCCGCGACTGTAAACGCGGGCTTGCCCTCCGCCTGGCCGAGACGCCACTCCCTGAGCTTCTCGTACTGGGACTCGTCCACGGGATTGGGCGGTTGGGAGGGCGGGGCGAAAGGGTCCTGAGGGCCGTTGCGCGTCGACCCCGCCACCCGCGTGCGCTTCGGGCCATTTGCCCCGGCGGCCAGCGCCCGCTCGAGTTCCGGGTCGGGGTCGCACACGCTGCAGCAGCGGCCCGTCCGCGCCTCTTCCTGGGAGTCGCCGAAGTGCTCGAGGATCTGCCGGCGGCGACACTCGTCGGCGTTGGCGATGAACCGCTCGATCGCGCGGTAGGACTCCCAACCGCGGTCCTTCGCGGACTTGATCGCCGCATACGCGGCGCGGCCATCCAGCTGGCCGGTTAGGCGCACACGCAGCACCCCGCGCGCGCCCGGCTGCAGCTCGGCCGCTCCGGCTCGCTCGGCGATCGAGAGCAGCACCCGCTCGGTGTCGTCCAGCTCACGCGGCGCGATCTCCACCGTCCTCTCGCGCCGTTGTGGATCGGCGCTCGCCCTACGGCTCATGCGGTCGATGTACGCACGCACGTCCTCCACGCCGTACTGGCGCTCGGTGTTGAAGCGGATCAGCCTGCCGAGATCCATCCGCGAGGCCAGCAACAGCGCCCGTGCGTGCTTCCCGTCGCGTCCCCCGCGGCCGGCCTCCTGGTAATAGGCCTCCAGACTGGTCGGGATCGCCCAGTGGGCGACCGTACGCACGTCCGCCTTGTCCACTCCCATCCCGAACGCGTTGGTCGCGACTACAACCTCCGCGTTGCCCTCCATGAACGCCTCCTGGGCGCGCCGGCGCTGCGCCGGGGAGAGACCTGCGTGGTAGGCGACCGTGGAGATGCCTCTCCCAGCGATCAGCTCCGCCACCTCCTCGGTGTCCTTGCGCGTCCCGCAGTACACGATCGCCGGGCGCGCGCCGGCGCTCTCGAGCGCGTGCAGCAGTGCCGCGCGCTTGCGACCCACCGCTCCCTTGCCTTCGACCCTCACCACGTCGAATGCAAGGTTCGGCCGGTCGAAGCCGGAGCTGACCGCCACCCACTCGCGCAGCCCCAGCTTCGCCGCGATCTCCGCTGCCACCCTCGGGGTGGCCGTAGCCGTGGCCGCCATCACAGGAGGCCGCCCCAATGCAGCGATCGCTCCGTGCAGGCGCAGGTAGTCGGGGCGGAAGTCGTGGCCCCACTCCGCCACGCAGTGCGCCTCGTCCACCACGAACAGCCCCACCTTGCGGGTGGCCAGCGCCTCCCGGAAGGCGCGCGAGGCGAAGCGCTCGGGGGCAGCCAGCACCAGCTGCGCCCAGCCCGACTCGATGTCCAGCAGCGCCCGGGCGTTGTGTCCTTCCTCCATCCCCGACGCCAGCATCACCGCGTTCACGCCGGTCTCCTCCAACCGCTTCCACTGGTCGTTCATCAATGCGATCAATGGGCTCACGACGACGACGAGCCCTCTCCCAGCCAGCGCCGGCAGTTGGTAGCAGAGCGACTTCCCGGCCCCCGTCGGCATCACCACGAGGCTGTCCCGTCCGTCGAGCGCCGCCGCCACCGCCTCGCGCTGGCCCGCGCGAAAGGTCTCCAGGCCGAAGCGTTTCAACAGCTCCTCCGGAGCCGGCGGTGGGGCGGTGTCCTGGGACTGCCCGTCAACCAACTCTCGGAGCTGGCTTGCGGCGCCGCCCAGCTCCGCGCGCTGCTCGGCGTCGAGCGTCCCCCACAGCTCCCGTGCCTGGCTCAATACGCCGCGCGCACGGGCGCACGCCAGCGCATCGCCGGGGGCCCGCTCCAAGCCGTCCCGCGCGCGCTCGATCGTCGCCATGATGTCATCCATCCGGAGCACCGTACCCGGCGCTCCGGCCGGTATGCGCGGCGGCGGCGCGGGCCGCAGTACCATCTCCTTGCCACCGCCCGCGCTGCCATGGCTGCCCAAGGGGCCTATTGTGGGGCCCGCCCCTGACGCGGACCCCACATCGGGTCAATCCCAGCGACTACCGTCCGGGAGGGGGCATTACGGTAACGGACTCCACAACGTCCTTTTGCCTTCTACTTCAGCTGGACCCCAGGATGTGGAGGTTTCGCTTTCTAATTCACCGTTGGCTTCCCGTTTAGCCAGTAAGACTAACGCTATCCCTTCCTCGGTAGCTTCTTCCGAAAAGGCGGTCAGACCCGGGTTGGCTTCTTCTTTAACTTCGCCTTTGATTATTCTGACAATTTTTTTAGGCTGTGTTTCCGGGAAATTCAGCAGCCACGAATGTGCTTCCGTAGCCCCGCTTTCTAACGTAACTAACGTCCCCAATGTCGGGGGCGTGTTCGGGTCGGTGAACACCTGGGCGGCCACCTTGCCCGCTACTTTTGATTCCGGTGGGCAGTTACTACCCGTTTCTTTAGTGAATTTGAGGGTAGCAAACGACGAACCCACAAACGGTGAGAATAACACTAAGAGCGAGCCTTTTTTGTTCCCAGGTTCTGCTTTTTCGGACTCCACTAGTTCAGACACCAGAGCAGTGGTCTGGATCGGTTCGTTGACTTTACATTTTTCGATCGTTTTGCCGCCCGCTTTGCCTGATGCCGCACATGCTTCAAATACAATAACCTCGTTGTTTTTACCGGCGCTACCGACGCTCGAGCCTAACAGCGACCCTTCCTTAAGCTTTACTGTTGTGCATGCAACGGTTACGTTTCCTGTTCTGAGTTTGAAGTTAGTGGAATATGATTTTGCCGCGATGAAGTGAGTTTCGTTTTCGCCGAGTATGTGTTTTTCGATGCTCCATCTCGGCGCTTCGACTGCCGGCTTTTCGCTTTCTAATTCACCTTTACTATTTCGTGTTGCTAGTAAAAGTAACGCCGTTCCTTCCTCGGTAACTTCTTCCCCTTCTCCCGCAAAGAGGGTCAGACCCGGGTTGGCTTCTTCTTTGGCGACACCTCCAACTATTTTGACAACATTTTTGGGCTGTGTTGCCGGGAAATTCACTAGCCATGAGGCCGCTTCCGTAGCCCCGCTTTCTAACGAGACTAAAGTCCCGAGTTCGGGTGGTTTGTTCGGGTCGGTGAATACCTGGCCGGCCACCTCTCCCGTTATTTTTGTTTCCGGTGGGCAGGTACCACCTGTTTCGGTAGTGTATTTGAAGGTAGCAAATGACGTCCCTGAGAACGGCGTGAATAACACTAAGAGCGAGCCTTTTTTGTTCGCCGGTTCTGCGCCTTCGGACTCCACCAGTTCGGAGGAAAGAGGAGTGGTTTGGAGCGGATTTGAGATTTTACATTTTTTGATGTTTTTGCCCGATACTTCACATTCTTCAAATTCAATGACCTCGTTGTTTTTACCGGCGCTACCGACGCTCGAGCCTAACAGCGACCCTTCCTTCAGTTTTAGTGCTGTGCATGAAATGGTAATGAGCCCAGTTTTAAGTTTCAAGTTTGTGGAATATGCTTTTGCGCTGATGAAGTGGGTTTTGCCTTCTGCGAGATCCGTGCCGCCGATACTCCATCTCGGCGCTTCGACGGCCTGCGCTGCCGCGGCTGTAAGGGTGCTCAACGCGAGCACACCGAACAGCGCGACTAGCATGGGTCGCACCTGATTTGACTTCATTTGTATGCTCCTTTTGTCGTATCTGGCCCTGGGCGTCATTTATTCACGTGTAGAGGCGTCCTGGGACCGGTTTATCTCCGTCCTATCTCTAGGCTTTTGGCAAAGGCCTTTGCGATTGTACGGATCTCTGGTACGATCCCGAGCACAGGGAAGATGTCTTTTGGGAGCGGCGGAGTCCCTCACGCGCTTCCAGACTGAAGGAGGTAGTCAGGTTTGTTTCTGACGGTCTAAGCGGCGGCCCTGCTGGGCCTCAGGCGAGCCTGCTCCACACCACGCGCGTGCCGTCCCCCGGCACCAGCGTGATCGCGCGACGGCGGATGCGCTCGCCGCGCTCGAAGCTGCCTCGGCGGGCGGGAACCGGCAGGCGCCGCCGCCGCATCTCCCGCGGCAGCGAGGGCTCCAGCTCGGCGAGGATCGTGCGCAGCATCAGCTTCATCTCCAGCAGCGCGAACGACGCCCCGATGCAGCGACGGATGCCGCCGCCGAACGGGATCCACGCGAATGTCTCCGGCTGGCGGTCGAGGAAGCGCTCGGGGCGGAACTCCAGCGGCTGCTCGTATGTGCGCGGGTCGCGGTTGGTCAGCCAGATCGACGGCGCCACGCGCGTCCCCACCGGCAACTCGTGCTCGCCCACGCGCAGCGGCTCCTCCAGGGCCCTCACGACGAGCGGCACCACGGGGCGCACGCGCATCGTCTCGTGGATCACCGCCTGCATGTACTCCTCGCTCTCGCCCGCGTCGATCTCTGCGGTCAGGCGCGCCAGCTTGTCGGGGTGGCGCACCAGGCGCTCGATCGCCCACGCCACCGAGGTTGCGGTCGTCTCGTGGCCGGCCAGCAGCAGCGTCACCAGCTCGTCGCGCAGTTCGGCGTCGCTCATCGCCACGCCCTGCTCGTCACGCGCTTGCATCAGCAGCGAAAGGATGTCGGTGCGCTCGCCGAGGTCCTGCTGCGCGCGCCGGCGCGTGAGCTCCGCGTAGATCACCTCGTCGAGACGGTCCAGTGCCTTTCCGAACGCCCCCTTCGGGCGCTCCAGCGTCGGGCGGCTGAGCGCCGTGCGCAGCAGCATCGGCAGGGTCAGCGGGGCGAGCAACCCTCCGATCGCCTCGCGCAGTGCCTCCATCCGCTCCGCCTCCACCCCGAACACCGCGCGCAGGATCACCTCCAGCGTGATCGCCCGCGTGCGCTCGTGCAGCGCCATCGGCACCCCCAGCGGCCACTGCGCGACGTCGCGCCGCGTGGCCTGCACGATCGTCTCCTCGTACTCCTTCATCCGCTCGCCGTGAAACGGCGGCAGCAACAAGCGCCGCTGGCGCAGGTGCTCGGGGCCGGTCAGCGTCAGCACCGAACTCGGCCCCATCACCGACGCGATCGGCGAGCTCCCAGCCGCCGAAGGCGCCACCCCCGGCGAGGCCGTGAACACCTGCTTGACGAGCTCCGCTCCGCTCACCACCACGATCCGCCGGCCGCTCGGGAAGAAGCGCATCGTGAACATCTCCCCGTAGCGCTCGCCGCAGCGGTCGAGCATCCACGGCAGCGACACCGCCCACGCCACGGTCTGCGCCAGCGGCGGCCACCGCGGCCCCGGGGGCAGCGAGGTGCTCCTCGGCCTCAGCCGCTCCGTCGCCGGCAGGGTGGTTGCTGCGCTGGCCATCTCCCCACGGACTCTACCGCGGTGGCGCGGCCGGCTTCCCGGCGCGTCGGCCGCTGTTTCCTACCGCGGTGCCGGCCGGCCCTCGGCCAGACGCCGGCGAAGGCGCACGTGGGCTCGTGCGCCTGCTCCAGCGCGCTTGCCAGCAGTGCGTGAGCGCGCTCCACCGCTTGCTCGTCAAGCCGCTGCGGCTGGCGCTCCACGTAGCCCGCCAGCATCCGCGCCGGCACCACCCGCACGCCCTTGCGCCGGCTCAGCGGCCGGTCGACCCAGGCGCGGCTGAACACCACGAGCGGTTCGACGTGCTCGGCGACGATCCCCTCCACCGCCTTGCGCTGAGCCTGCGCCTGGGTGAGCACCGAGCCGTGCAGCCGCCCCACCCTGATCGGGCCCGGATGGCTCTTGGTCTCGACCGTGAACACCCCTCCCGGGCCGATCAGGATGTGGTCGACGTTGCCCCTCCCGAAGCTTGCGTCGTGCACCACGTGCCACCCCCGCTCGGACAGGTGCTCGAGCAGGCTCCCCACGTGCTCTTCGCCCCGCGCTCCCCGGTCGTGGCGATCCACCAGCGGCAGCACCCAGCGCGAGATCGCGAAGATCGCCAGCAGCAGCCCCACCTCCGCCCCCAGGAAGCGCGGATCCTGCCAGCCGAAGCGCCGGCCCATCACGGTCGTCGCCGCCGCCAGCGCCCCCAGCGTCAGCAGTGTGCGGATCCGCAGTCGCTGCACCAGTGAGCGGGTGTACTGGCCGGGCGCGCGGGCCGTCGGGTCGCGTTCGAGGCGCACACTTCGACATCGGTCCACCTCCGGCATGCCTTTAGAAGGGCTTCCCCGAGCCCGTCGAGGTTGGGGGATTACGCCAGGATTACCCCGACGTCGCCAGCAGCGCCTGCAGCCGGTAGGCCAGCGCCTCCAACGCGAGCTCCTCGGAGACGTTGAGCTCCAATCGCAGGCGCGTGTCGCGCACGAGCTCCACCGCTTCGCGCAGCCGCACAGGGGGGCGCCCGGCGGCGTCGCGCTCCAGCTCGGGTCGGCGGTCCAGCGCATACACCAGCTCGCTCGCGCCCTCCGCCACGCACCACATGTCGCGCAGCCACAGCTGGGCGAGGCGCAGCGCGAGGTCGAGAGCGCCGCCACGCGCCCGGCGCTCCACGCGGCGCCGAGCCTCGAGGGCTTCGCGCTCGTGGCGTTTGCGCTCCTTGGCGGGCAGCATCTCCAGCTCCTCCGCCACGCGCGCCGTGAGCTCCTCGCCGGCGCTGGTGCCGGCGTCGCGGGCGGCCTGCAGCAGCTCCAGCCACGGACGTGCGGCGGTGTCGCCGCTCACCGCGCCGCGCACGAATGCCTCCACGCGCTCGCGCAGATGGGTGCCCGACTCTCCCGCCAGCCGGCTGGCGAGGCGCGCGTCGCCGAGCCCAAGGCGGGCGCATGCGGCGAGCGTGGCGGCGTCGGCGGTCGTGCCGTCGGCGGTGGCGGGCTGGCCGGCGCCATCCACCGGGCGCTCCCCGCCCGGTGCCCCGGCGAGGGCGGACGCCCCGCGAGCCGCGAGCTGCTCCTCGATGCGCGCGGGCGGCAGCGGGTCGAAGCGCACCTGCTGGCAGCGCGAGGCGATCGTGGGGAGCAGCTCGCGGGGAGTGGGGGCGAGCAGGATGAAGTGCGCGAAGAGAGCGGGCTCCTCGAGTGTCTTCAGCAGGCGGTTGGCGGCCTGGTCGTTGAGCGTGTGCGCGTCCTCCAGCACGAACACCCGCCGGCGCGACTCGAACGGCGTGCGGGCCGCCGCCGCGACCACCGCCTGATCGATGTCCCCCACCAGCATTTCCCCGGCCCCGCTGGGCGTGACCCACGTCAGATCCGGATGGGCCCCGCGCGCTGCACGCCCGCGCGCCTCCTCTGGAGCGGGCGACCCCGCGGCGAGCAGCGCCGCCGCGAACGCGCGCGCCACCGTGCGCTTGCCCACACCGGGGGGGCCGTGGAAGAGGTAGGCGTGAGTCGGAGCCCGTCCGCCCCCCTGCTCGCCCGCGGGAGCCTCTTCCCCTGCGAGGAACCTCAGCGAGGGCAGCAGCGTCGCGTGGGCGTGCGGATGGGCATCGAGGCCGGGGAGGCTCACGTGGTCAATCGTAGAGGGGCGATACCGTCCCGCGATGGCCGCGGGCACGCTGATCACGATCGAGGGGCTGGACGGCGCCGGCAAGACCACTCTCGCGGAGGCACTTGCGCGCGAGATCGGAGCGCATGGGCGGGGCGGAGCGGGCAAGCGCCGGGTCGAGCTGCTGCGCGAGCCCGGCGGCGTGCAGCTCTCCGAGGGGATCCGCGAGCTCGTGAAGGATCCCGCCTTCACCGTGGGGGCGCGGGCGGAGGCGCTGCTGTACGCGGCCGCGCGCGCGCAGCTGGTGCAGGAGCGCGTGCTGCCACTGCTCGACGAGGGCGCGCTGGTGCTGCTCGATCGCTTCGTGGACTCCTCGCTCGCCTATCAGGGCGCGGGCCGGGAGTTGGGGGTGGAGCAGATCGGTGCGATCAACCGCTTCGCCACCGAGGGTCTACAGCCCGACCGCACGCTGCTGCTGCGCATTTCGCTGCGATCCGGGCGCGCGCGGATGGGCACGCGGGCAGGTGCCCCGGACAGGATGGAGTTGGAGGGGGAAGAGTTCTTCGCGCGGATCGACGCGGCCTACAGAGACTTGGCACGCGCCGAGCCGCGGCGGATAGCGGTGCTCGACGCCGAGCTGCCGCCGGACCGGGTCCTAAGCGACGCGCTGGCGGCGATCACGGATCTGCTGTGAGTCGCGCGCGAGGCCCTAGAGTATTGCTCATGGTGCCGTCCGACGCTTCGCGCAGAATGCCAAAGACCCGACCAGCGCACCAGCTGATCGGGTCTAGAGCAATCTTCTGTACGACGTGGCCAGGCCGGCCGTTGGATGTAGACCTGCAAAGCGTGTCACGCCGTTCGGACGGAACGAAAAGGATCGTGACATATGCAGCTAACTCGACGTTTCAAGCTGAGGCAGGGCACCCGACTCCCGTATCACGAGTACGCGACCATACCCGAAGAAAAGCTCAGAGGCTATGTTCTCAACCCCGAACACCCCGTTGGCCAGCACAAGGCTCGCGTCTTCGCCAGCACGCTCGGCATCTACCAGAAGGACTGGAGGTACCTCAATGACCAAATACTTGAAGGGCTTCCTTTCTCCGACGCTACTCGCGTCGAACTTGACACGCCCTGGGGTCCGAAATGGGAAGTTCCAGTCATGGTGGAGGGCCGCAACGCGAGGCGTGCGTACGTCCTTACGTTCTGGCTCATCCAGCCCGGCGGGTACCCGCAACTCACGACGGCCCGCGTGGACAAGTCCCGCCGGAACACCATCCCGGCCGGACATGCTCTTGAAGACGGCTGAGCTGCGCGTTGCTTACGAGGACTGGCCAGCGGGGACTAAGGGAGCGATCGTCGAGGCGTTTGAGGACGGCGTGATGTTCGAGATCGTCGGGGATGATGGCGAGACGCTGGCGATGCTTCCGCTCAGGTACGACGCCTTGGCGATCGAGAACGGCTCCGCTGCCTCGCGCGCCGTGGCGTCGCCTCATCTCGCTCAGTGAGCTTGTTGATACTGGAGGCGTGGTAGGAGCCAAGCTCGTCGGTCATGATCCGGGCAGAGCAGTCATCCCCTTTGTGAGCGATCATGTGCCGCGGCGCTCGCGTCGGCGGCGCGGTGGCAGCCGGCGCGCCTTTAGCATGGACCCGTGCTCCTTGGTGCTTCCACCGCCCACGCCCTGCTGCTGACGGCGACGCTCACCACGAAAACCGCCCCCGTCGTGAAGGCGGCGTCCACGACGAAGCTCTCCACCGGCGCGATCGTGGCGGCTGCCCTGGCGGCGCTGCTGATCGTCGCGTGCCTGGTGTGGGCGGTGGCGCGCTGGTGGGCATACGAGCCCCGCTGGATGGTGTCGCTGCGCCACTGCGTCGCGGAGGCCAGCTGGCGCCTGTCGGGCACCTGGGAGGAGTTCGCCGACTGGCTCAGATTGGGACGCTGAGGTCCGGCCGGATCGCCTTTCTCCTCTAAAATGAAGGGTTCTGCGTAGCTCGTTTTTGCCGTCCGACGGCCTGAGGACCATAGCTGGCCCAGATAACTCAGAGTCGAGTGGGCGTCCGCCGAGTGACGCCGGCGCGGAAGGAGCAAGGCCGATGCAGACAACGACCCGCACCCCCAACATCGAGGAGACGACGCCCGGGCGGGCGCTGTCGATCGAACGCCTTCTCACGTCCCCCGGGACGCACCCCTTCGACGCGGTGGAGTGGGAGCTGCGCGACGCGCGCATCGGTCACGGCGACCGCGTGGCGTTCGAGCAGCGCGGGGTGGAGTTCCCCAAGAGCTGGTCGCAGAACGCCACCAACATCGTCGCGCAGAAGTACTTCAGGGGCCAGCTCGACAGCCCCGCGCGCGAGCACTCGGTCAAGCAGATGATCGGCCGCGTGGCCGGCACGATCGCCGCCTGGGGACGCGAGCGCGGCTACTTCGCCACCGACGCCGACGGCGATGCCTTCGAGGCCGAGCTCACGCACATCTTGCTGCATCAGCTGGCGGCGTTCAACTCGCCGGTGTGGTTCAACGTGGGATTTGAGGAGAATCCTCAGTGCTCGGCATGCTTCATCCTCTCGGTGAAGGACACGATGGAGTCGATCCTCGAGTGGAATACCAAGGAGGGCATGATCTTCCGCGGTGGCTCGGGCTCGGGCATCAACCTGTCGAACATCCGCGGCTCCAAAGAGCCCCTCGCCAAGGGCGGCACGGCCTCGGGGCCGGTGTCGTTCATGCGCGGCGCCGACTCGTGGGCGGGGACGATCAAGTCCGGCGGCAAGACCCGCCGCGCGGCGAAGATGGTGGTGCTCGACGTCGACCACCCCGACATCCGCGAGTTCATCTGGTGCAAGGCCAAGGAGGAGGACAAGGCGCAGGCGCTCAGGGACGCCGGCTTCGACATGTCGATCGACGGCGAGGGCTTCAACTCGATCCAGTACCAGAACGCCAACAACTCGGTGCGCGTCACCGACGAGTTCATGCGCGCCGTGGAGGAGGACCGCGAGTGGCGCCTCACCTCCCGCGTGACCGGCGAGCAGGTGGGCGAGCCGATCCCCGCGCGCGAGCTGATGCGCGAGATCGCGCAGGCCGCCTGGCGCTGCGCCGACCCGGGGGTGCAGTACGACACGACGATCAACCGCTGGCACACCTCGCCCAATTCGGGGCGCATCAACGCCTCCAACCCTTGCAGCGAGTACATGCACGTGGACGACTCCGCTTGCAACCTGGCGTCGATCAACCTGATGCGCTTCCGTCGCCCCGACGGCACGCTGGACGTGGAGTCCTTCGAGCACACCGTGGACATCGTGCTGCTCGCGCAGGAGATCGTCGTGGGGCCCTCCAGCTACCCGACCGAGGAGATCGGCGTGAACGCCCGCGCCTTCCGCCAGCTCGGCCTCGGCTACGCCAACCTCGGCGCCTACCTGATGGCGGACGGGATGCCCTACGACTCCGAGCGCGGCAGGGGCACGGCGGCGGCGATCACCGCGCTGATGACTGGCCGCGCCTACCGCCGTTCGGCCGAGGTCGCGGGCGCGCTCGGCCCCTACGAGCGCTACGCGGAGAACCGCGAGGAGCACAACGCGGTGATGCGCATGCACCGCGACGCCGCCGAGGCGATCCCCGAGCAGACCTGCACCGACCGGGAGCTGCTCGCGGCCGCCCGGCGCTCGTGGGATGAGGCTGTGGAGCTGGGCGAGCGCCTCGGCTACCGCAACGCGCAGGCCACCGTGCTCGCGCCGACCGGCACGATCTCGTTCCTGATGGACTGCGACACGACCGGCGTGGAGCCCGACTTCTCGCTGGTCAAGTTCAAGGAGCTGGTGGGGGGGGGTCAGATGACGATCGTCAACCGCACCGTCCCGCTGGCGCTGGCGACGCTCGGCTACTCCGAGCCGCAGATCGAGCAGATCGAGGCGCACCTCGCCGAGCACAGCACGATCGTCGGCGCCCCGGGCCTGAAGGATGAGCATCTGCCGGTGTTCGACGTGGCCGTCGGCGAGCGCGCGATCTCGCACATGGGCCACCTGAAGATGATGGGCGCGGTGCAGCCGTTCATCTCCGGGGCGATCTCCAAGACGGTCAACCTGCCGCAGAGCGCGACCGTGGAGGACATCCAGGACGCCTACACCGAGGCGTGGCGGCTCGGGATCAAGGCGCTGGCGATCTACCGCGACGGCTCCAAGACAGCCCAGGCGCTGCGCACCGACGCGCAGCAGGGCGAGCAGGCCGCCAAGGCCGACGTCGATGTGGACGCGATCGTGGATAAGGCGGTCGCCAAGGCGCTCGCCGAGGTGGGGCCGCGGCGCAAGCGGATGCCGCGCGAGCGCCAGTCGATCACGCACAAGTTCTCGATCGGCGGTCACGAGGGGTACATCACCGCCGGGATGTACGAAGACGGCTCGATCGGAGAGATCTTCCTCACCGACATCGGCAAGGAGGGCTCGACGCTGCGGGGCATGATGAACTCGTTCGCCACGGCGATCTCGATCGCGCTGCAGTACGGGGTGCCGCTGGAGACCCTGGTGCAGAAGTTCTGCTACATGCGCTTCGACCCCGAGGGGATCACCACCAACCCGGAGATCCCGTTCGCGAAGTCGATGCCCGACTACATCATGCGCTGGCTGGCCTCGCGCTTCCTCGACGCCGACGTCCAGGAGGAGCTCGGCATCCTCACCCCCGAGGTGCGCGCCCGCAAGGCCGCACAGGAGGCCGCCCAGTCGGCGATCGCCTCCGACACCGCCGGCCCCAGCGCGGGCGATCACGCCGGCGCCGGCCCCAGGGCGTCGGGGGGCGGCAACGGCGGGACGAGCGCGCCCACCAGCGCGTTCACCGACACCCCGCCTGTCGTGCCGGCCAGGCTGCAGGGCCTCGACCTCGGGCCGGCGTGCAGCCAGTGCGGGGGCATGATGCAGCGCACCGGCTCCTGCTACACCTGTTCGTCTTGTGGCAACAACACCGGTTGTGGTTGATACCGCGACGAAGTCGGCGCAAACCTGATTGCATTCCGCGTATGGGGAGTAGAGCTGTTGCGCCCGCGGCGCTTGCCGCGCTGATCGCGCTTGCCGCGCTCGCGGGCTGCGGCGGCGGTGGAGCCAAGACGACGACCACCGTGGTGACCGCCCCGGGGCAGGCAGGCAGCGGCAGCAGCAGCACGTCGGTGGCGCATGTCTCGGCCGCGGACACGGTGGCGACGGTGGAACAGACGCCGATCACCAAGGCGTCCTTCGAACACTGGACGTCGGTGACCGCCGCGCTCGAGCGCTCCAAAGCGCCCAGCGCCGCGGCGCTCAAGACTCAGGTGCTCGGCTTCCTGATCACCTCACAGTGGGTGATCGCCGAAGCGGCCCACCTCGGGATCGGTGTGAGCGAAGCGGAAGTGCGCGCGCGGCTGCGCCGGGTCACGGCCAAGCAATACCCCAAGGCCTCCCAGCTCAAGCACTATCTCGCCTCCATCGGCGAGACCGAAGCCGACCTGCTGATGCGCGTCAAGATCGAACTGCTGGAGTCGAAGATCGCCCAGCACGTGACAGCCGGCAAGACCGCCACCACCGAACCCCACCTCCTGCTGAGCGACTTCCAGAAAAGCTTCGAAACGCGCTGGCGCAACCGAACCAGCTGCAAGCACGGGTATGCGATGGAAGACTGCAAGGAGTACAAAGGCACCCCGCGCTCGGCCGCCAGCAGCTCCTCGTCCTCGGCCACGTCGTCATCGTCGTCGTCCTCCTCCTCCTCCTCCTCCTCGCACGCGGCCTCGACCAGCGCAAGCTCCAACTCGAGCGGCCAGCTGCCCTCGACTCCCGGGGCGATGGCGATCGGCAGCCCCGCGTTCGAACGCAACGGCACGATCCCCGCGCAGTACACCTGCGACGGAGCCAACACCTCACCGCCGCTGCGGTGGCAGCACCTGCCCGCCCACACGAAGGAGCTCGTCCTGTTCGTCATCGACGACAGCTCCGACGGGTCCGAAGGGGGAATCCGGTGGGTGGTGGCCGGCATCGACCCCAGCCTCTCCGGGATCTCCGCAGGGCAGCTGCCCTCGGGGGCGGTCGTCGGCCTCAACGGCTCCGGCAAGGCCACCTACGGCGGCATCTGCCCGCCAAAGGGCAAATCAGCCTCGATCGAATTCGTGCTGTGGGCGTTGAGCAAAACGATCCCCCTCAGCAACGGCTTCGTCCCCTCGGTCGCCGAGCACGACTACAGCCACAGCGAGTTGGCGTCGGCTACAACTTACGCGACCTACGCGCGTCCCTAAGAAGGGCCGATCAGGTCAGCAGGTGATCGCCAGCCGCTCTTTCGGCGACCGCGGCCCCATCCTCGCTGCGACCCAGCACGCTGATGAAGACCGCGGCGAAGCCGATGCCGAAGACGAGGAACTCCAGGAAGCACATGCCGGCGCCCGCGAGTTGCTGGTCGGCGAGCGCCGAGAGGCCGAACGCGCGGGGGGCGTGGATGTACAGCGCGTACTCCGGCTTCGTCAGCCACGTCAACGGCAGGCATACCGCGGCGCTCGCCAGGCGCGAGAAGCCGAGCAGCGCGAGGCGCTGGCCGCCCGGACGCAGGCGCGCGCGGGGCAGGGGATCGATGATCAGCCACCACAGCGCGAGGCCGGTGTAGAAGAGCGTGGCGTGCTCGAAGGCGTGCACGGCGGAGTGTTCGGTGGCGTAGTCGAACACGCTGGGGATCGCCCACACCCACGTGGTGATCGCCCACGCCGGGATCGCCACCCACGGCGAGGTGAGCACCGCTAGCACCCGCCCGAAGCGCCCGCCGCCGGGGGCGACCGCGAGCAGCGTGCGACGGGAGAGGCCGAGCGGCAGCAGCGGGCGGCGCAACCCGAGCACCAGCAGCGCGGGGGCGATGTCGGAGAGCAGCACGTGCTGAGCCATGTGCGCGGAGAGCAGGTAGCCGTCGCCGATCGGGTCGAGCGGCGAGAACAGCGCGATCGCCACCACGATCAACCCGGCTCCGTAGGGCACCCAGTGGCCGGGGCCGACCGCGGGAATGGATCCGGACCTCGCCCGCCCTGCGGCGCGGCGGTAGGCGCGCGCGTACAGCACCGCCGCGAGCCCAAGTGCGACGACCACGACGGGCTCGAAGGTCCAGGAGCCCCAGCCGGGTATCGAGCTCATCGTGTTCCTCCAGAGGCCGCTGCGCGGGTCGCGGGGTCGATCATGCGCGGAATCCTATCGATCCCGCCCCGGGGGAGTGCCTCAGCTCGTTTCGTAGGAAGCAGGCGGGGCTTCGTCGCCGCGGATCGCGGCCAGCTCGCCGAGCAGCTGCGCTCCGCTTGTGCCCCCGAGCACGCGCAGCCGCGGCAACCTGTCGGGATCGCCCCCCGGCTGCGCCCAGCCGGGGACGACGGTGGTCGAGCCACGGTAGCCGGCGGCCTGCACGGCGGCGATCACGGCGGCGTTGTACTGGCCAGAGGGGTAGCAAAACCAGTTCACCGGTACGTGGTAGAGGCGCTGCACTTCGCTGCGGGCGACCCCCACCTGGTAGTGCAGCTCGGAGGGGTCGAGGGTCGTGAGGTCGGCGTGGCTGAAGCCCTGGGTGTCGAGCTCCCAGCCAGCGACGAGGAGACCGCGTACCTGTTCGGGGGAGAGCCCGCCTTGGGAAGGTGGCAGGCCGGTGAGCTGCAGGTTCTCGACCCCCTCCCAGCCGAGCCGGCGCAGCACGGGCAGGGCGTTGGTGTACTGCGACTGGTAGCCGTTGTCGAAGGTGAGCACGATCGGTTTGCCCGTTGGCAGCGGCGCCCCTTCCTTCCAGTTGGCCCACAGCTGGTCGAGCGTGACCGCGTGAAAGCCCGCATCAGCGAGCGCCTGCACCTGTTCGGCGAACTCTTCTTTGGGTACGTACAAGCCGGGGTACGGCGCCCCCGCGGGCGGGGGATTGATGACGTGATACATGAGGATCGGCACCGCCTCGGTGCCGCGCGAGCCGTCGACCGCCCGCCGGCTCGCGGTCCCCGATCCCGCGACACCGCTGCCGCCGGCATTTGAGTTTGGCTCCTTGGCCCCTGCTCCGGTGGTGCGTGCAACGGACGGCGCCGAGGAGCCGCATGCGGCCAGCGTCACCACCACCACGACCGCCGCCAGCACTGCGAGCAGACCCGCGACGGCCAACACACGCCGCCGTCGGATCTTGCGGCGAGCGCGGAGCCGGTCGCTCTCCAGCGGTGTTCGACTCAGTTGAGGCGGCTCTTCAGCGCGCTGGCGGCGGAGAACTTGGCGGCCTTGCTCGCGGCGATGCTGATGGTCGCGCCGGTGGCGGGGTTGCGCCCCTGTCGAGCGGCACGATGGCTGACGCTGAACTTCCCGAAGCCGGCGAGGGCGACCTCGCCGCCGGCGGCCAGCTCATCGGAGACGGTCTCGATCGTCGCGTCCACTGCCTGGCGGGCCTGGCTGGGGGCCAGTCCGGTGCGCTCCGCGACCTTATCGGCCAGATCGTTCTTGGTCATGCTTGACACTCCTCCCTCGTGGGGTGTGATTGCTTAAAATGGGCAGACTAGCGTTCCGCGAGGACAGATATTCGCCGATTCGGGCGGATTCACGCCGAGACGCGCACCGGTGGCGGCGTTTCATGAGACTCCCGGACCGTCTCCACGGGCTCCGCGACGCGCTCCGGGAGGCGTCCGGCGGCGTACGCGGTCCACAGCGCAGCCAACCAGCAGCCGCAGGCGAGAACGACGTGGATCCACACCAGCTCGGTGGGCAGATGGGTCTCGTACTGGTCCAAGCCGACTGCGCCCTGCAGGGCGAGCAGAACGCAGAGCACGGTGGTGCAGCGATGCACGAGTGGATCGGTGGAGCGGCGGCGCGCCAGCCACCACACGAACACCGCGAGCAGACCGAACACGAAGGCGATCTCGGCGTGCCGGTGGATCACGAAGTCCATCGTGCCGCGCCCGTCGAAGTCGAGGCGGTTGATGCGTTCCCCGGGGTTGCCCCCCGCGTGGGGCCCGGCAGCGGTCGCGGCGGTGCCGGCGAAGATCGTCAGCGCGCCGAGCGCCACCAGCGCGCGGGCCGACCACACGAGCGTGCGATCGCTGTCGCGGGGATGCTGGCCGAACGGGGGATGCTCGCCGGAGGCGAGTGTCTCCCCGCTTCGGTCGGGCTCGTGCGCGGCCCGCCATGCAAGCGCAGCCGCGGCCACGAGGATCAGCATCGAGAGCGCGAAGTGGCCCATCACCCAGCCGTAGTCGAGCTTGCCGCGCACCGTGAGCCCGCCGAGCACCGCCTGGGCGAGCACTCCGAGCGGCAGCAGCCCTGCCAGCCACACGAGGTCGCGGCGGTAAGGGCGGCGGCGCAGCGCGCCGACCCAGGCGAGGCCGGCGGCGATGCACACGGGCCCCGTGATGAGGCGGTTGGAGAACTCGATCAGCGCGTGCGTCTTCAGCGGGGGGTAGAGGTTGCCGTAGCACTTCGGCCACGTGGGGCAGCCGAGGCCGGAGCCGCTCAGCCGCACGGCGGCGCCGGTGAGCACGATCAGCGTGAGCGCACCGAGCGCGATGTAAGCCAGCACCAGATACTGGCTGGGGGTGACGGTGTAGCCGTTGGTGCGCTCGCGCAGAGACGGCCGCGGACTGTTGGCGGGCATCGCGTGGAAGTTTGCCAGCTCTGGACGGAGGGGCGGGCAGGTCCCGGCAGGTCCCTTGTGGCAGGTAGGTCAATCCCTGCGGGCCGGCGGAGTCCCCCCAAGCTGGCTGGAGCGATCTCCCGGCGGGCAGGTCTAGGGCTCGTAGACGAACGGCAGCTCGTCGGCGAGCTCGCGCAGCGTGGGGGCGGCGGCGTCGCGGGTGGAGACGAGCGGCTCGATCTCCGTCGGCCATTCGATCCCCACGTCGGGGTCGTTCCAGGCGATGCCGCGCTCGACGGCGGGGTCGTAGTAGGCGGTCTGCTTGTAGAGGACGTCGGCGACCTCGCTGAGCACGCAGAAGCCATGGGCGAAGCCGACGGGGACGTAGAGCGCGCGCATCTGCTCGTCGTCGAGCACCACTCCCTCCCACTGGGCGTAGGTCGGCGAGCCGCGGCGCAGGTCGACGATCACGTCGAGGATCCGCCCGCGCGAGCAGCGCACCAGCTTGGCGACGCCGGAGCCGATGTGGAAGTGCATCCCGCGTACCACGCCGCGCGTGGAGCGGGAGTGGTTGTCCTGGATGAAGCGCTCCTCCGGTGGTATCCCGGCGGAGGCGTGCCACTCCAGGCGGTAGGTCTCACAGAAGAAGCCGCGCTCGTCGGGGAACACGCGCGGCTCGAGGATCACGGCGCCGGGAAGGCGGGTGGGGACGGCGTTCACGCGGCGGAACGGTAGCGCAAGCGGGGGCCCGCGATCCTCGACGCTCACACACGCGGGGTGGGACTGATGGGAGCGCAGGAGCCACGAGGGCTCTGGGCGGGTCGCCGCGAGGCCTTGCCCTAGTGGCGGCGCTTGTGGCGGTGCCCGCGGTGCATCCGGTGGTAGATGACGATGCTGGTTTGGCTGGTGTTGCGAAGCTTGTCGACCGCGATGAACGTGAGGACGTTGCGCCCGGGCCGGATGTGCGCGGCGCCGTGCCAGTGCAGCGCCCCGGCGAGCGTGCGGGGGAACGCCTGGTTGGTGTAGTTGCGAATCAGCTTGCCGTTGATCTCGAGCGTGATGCGCCCGACGCCCTCGGGGTCGCGGGCGGAGACGCTGATCGGCAGCGTGCCCGAGTAGGTGGCGTGGTCGGCCGGAGCGGAGACGTCGATCCGGGGCCCCGAGAAGGACCCGCAGGCTTCTGTGAGCTGATCGCCGTGGCGGGCATAGGCCTGCATCGCGGCGAACGAGGGCTTGTGCGAGCCGTTGGCGCGCAGCAGACCGGAGACGTCGGCGCCCTGGTCCTGGAGGGGAAACCAGATCGCGACCTGGACGTAGGGGTCCTGGGCGAGGCAGTGGTAGGCCTGTTCGAGATAGGTGGCCTGCTGCTGTTCGGTGACGCCCTGAGCCTTCTGCCCGGCCCAGAATCCTTCTTCGCACTCGGCGGAGGTGGTGCGCCAGGAGAGCTCGGTCATCCAGATCGGCTTGTCGTCGCCGTTGGCGAGCATCACGTTGTGGACTTCGCGGTAGGCGAGGAACGAGTCGGGGATCATGTGCCCGTCGTTTTCGCGCAGGAAGCTGTAGGGGGAGACGATGTTGCAGGCGGTATCGGTGTGGACGGCGACGGCATCGAAGTAGCCCTTGGCACCGTCCTGGTAGAGCTCTTCGAGGAAGGGATAGTCGTTGCCGGTCAGCCCACCTACGAGCACGGTGGCGTTGGGTTCGGCGGCCTTGATCACGGGGTAGGAGGCCTTGAGCAGCGCGGCGTAGGCCGCGGGGTCGGGGGCTCCGACCCACCAGCTGGGGGAGTCCTCCTCATTCCACAGCTCGTACGCGGTCACGTGCGGACCGAAGCGCTGGGCGAGGCCGCCGACGAACGCGGCGTAGTCCTCGGGGTTGGCGGGGGGCGTGTGTTCGTCGGAGGAGCCGGTCTCCCACTGGGGGGTGCCGACGACGTCGACGATCACTTTCGTGCCGGCGGGCAGTTCGTGGAAGAGCCGTTCGTAGTTGGCGATCCAGTTGGCGGAGTAGTCGCCGCGGGCCGGCTCGAGATCCGACCAGGTGGCGAACACGCGCACCCAGTGGACGCCGAGCGCCTTGAGATCGCCGACGTGGGGGCTGAAGCTGTCGGCCAGCACCACCCCTGGTTCGGCGGCGCCCGCGGGGCTGGCGAGGGCGAGCATCAGCGCCGTCATCCCGGCCAGCAGCGCTCCGGCTAGCGGCAGGCGCGTGCGGCGTCGGCGCAGGGGCATATCCATCACCTGGTTCATCGTAGGTCTGCAGGCCGCGCTTTACGGCAGTCCTCGGGCTTCGACGGATGGCGGGTCGCGCGAACGCCACTCCCGCGGCGATCGGCCCCTCAGGGCCTGCCCCGAGAGGCTCTCGGCGATCGGGTCAACCGAGCTCCGCGAGCTCCCGTGCGCGGCACAGGACGGCGTCGATCATCGGCGCGGTGAGCCTGCCGGTGAACGTGTTCTGCTGACTGGGGTGAAAGCAGCCGAGCAGCGCAAACGGTTCCCCGGGGTGCTCGGCGCCATGGCCGAAGCGGGGCCGGGGCCGCGGTAGATCCTCGCCCGCGGCGCCCGCCCGCAGCCTGAGGGCGGCATCCCACGCGAACGCCCCGAGGCACACCGCCACGCGGATGCCGGGCAGCAGCTCGAGCTCGGCTGCGCCCCACGGCTGGCAGGCGTCGCGCTCCTCGCCGGTGGGGCGATTGGCGGGCGGCGCGCAGCGCACCGCGGCGGTGACCCACGCATCCAGCACCCGCAACCCATCCCCGCGGTGGGTCGAGGTGGGCTGGTTGGCGAAGCCGGTGCGGTGGAGTGCCGCGAACAGGAAGTCGCCCGAGCGATCCCCGGTGAAGATCCGCCCGGTGCGGTTGCCCCCGTGTGCCGCGGGGGCCAGTCCCAGGATCAGCACACGCGCCGCCGGATCCCCAAAGCCCGCCACGGGGCGCCCCGCGTAGCGCTCGTGCGCGAACGCCGCGCGCCGCTCGCGGGCCACCTGCTCGCGCCAGGCGACCAGTCGCGGGCAGCGCCGGCAGGCTTCGATCTCCCGTGCCAGCGCGGTGAGTTGCGAAGCCACGCCTACGATTTGACCGCAGGCGAGGTCCCCAACACCGCGCCGGAGGCGCTCAGCGCCTGCACCTGTACGTACGCCTCGGGGCCTGGCGTGGCGATCGCCGTCTCGAAGCCGCTGTGGGCGCCGCTGGCCACGGCGGTGAGCTGCTTGGCGGAGGGGCCTGCCAGCACCCGCCAGGAGGCGATCTCGGTCGCCCCGTTCCAGCTCGCGTATACCGTCACCGGCCCGGTTTTGCCCGCACTCGCTGCGATCGCCGGTGCGCCCGAGGGCGTGCCGGCCCAGGGGAAGCGGTAGGTGCGGTAGGACTCGTCGCCGGGCGGCATGTGCGCGTCGTACAGCAGCTGACCGGAGGGGCTGAATTCCGAGAACCAAGGTTCGGCTCCCCAGCCGATGAACAGGTTGCCGCTCGCCAGCAGCTGCACGTTGCCCTGGCTGCCCGCCTTCAGCGCAGTGCCGGGGTGCTCGAACTCGGACACCAGAGTCTCGGTGCCCGCTTTCTGGTTGAGCGCCACGAGGATCCCGCGCGACTGCGGATGCACGATCGGCACGCCGCCGTTGTCGAACACCGAGATCAGGCCGTTGGGCAGCAGCGTGGCGTCGTGCTGGAAGGCGGTCAACGTGCCCGAGCCCATCTTGATCGTGCTGTGCTTGCCGCCTGCCTCCGCCTGTACCTGGCCGGTCTGTTCGTTGACCTCATACAGCGCCCACGTGTTGCGCGCGGAGATCAGCATCTCCCCGCCGGGCTCGGGGTCGAGCGAGTTGGCGTGGAAGAAGTCGAACGGCCATTCGTCGCTGGCGCTGTAGGGCGTCGAGTAGGAGCTTTCCAGCGACACGTGGTCGAGGCTGTCCCACTGCCGGCGCACGAGGCCGGTGCGCAGGTCGATTTCCTGGAAGAGGCTGTCGTTGACCGCCCCGTCTTGGGGCCCGTGGATCGCGGTGAGGTTGCAGCGGATCGGGTTGAACACCGTCATCAGCGCCGTGTCGTTTGCGCCCAGTTTGAAGTCGTGCAGGTCGGCCGTCAGGCCGTTGCCGGCGTGGATGTGCAGGATCTGCTTGTAGGAGCTGTTGGCCACCACCTCTTCGCCCTCGCCGAAGCCCTGCGGAGGGATGTACCCCTGCCACCAGGTCAGCACCGGCTGGCCTTCGAAGCTCTGCACCTGCAGGTTGGTCGAGTAGGTGCCCTTGGGGAGCGGATCGAACCACACCAGCTGGCCGTCGCTTTCGGTGATCATCGGACCATCCCCGCCCGGTCCGGAGTAGGGGGCGCTGAAGATATCCCCGGTGGTGCTCGTGCTGGCGCCGGTGTCGACCTGGATCGAGGGTGGGTCGAGGCTGGGCGCCGAGTGGTAGTGCTGCACCTCCACCGCGCTCCCTTCGGGCTCTTTGCCCGGCGGCTGGTTGGGGATCGGGTCGGGCACGGAGACCGTGAAGTGAAAGGCAAACGGCTCCCATTTCCCGTGCGCGAGCAGCTGGCCGCGGACGGTGACGGTCTCCCCGGGCTGGAAGGGAGCGGCGGGCAGGAAGCTGTCGCCGTCGCCCTGGGAGAAGGCCGCCAGCCGGCCGGGATGCACGCCGGTCGCCGATCCGCTGACGGTGACCCCCTTGAGCTGCTTGCTGGGCACTCCCAGCAGGCTGATCTGGGTGTGCGGCGTGGCGTCCAGGGAGTCCGGCAGCGGCGAGACCCGCAGCTGCGTGCCGGGCAGCAGGTCGCTGCGGTTCAGCGTGCTCGGCACGCACTGTGGCGCCGCCGGCCCGCGGAAGGCGGCCTCCTCGGCCATGATTCGGTTGCCGCCGACCGTCAGCGCGCCGGCGCTCGTCGTAAGCACCACGATGCCTCCGAGCACCAGCCCGCGGCGCAGCCAGCGGTGATGCCCGTGCGCCAGGTCGCGCCCACCGCGGCGCCACACCCGCATGGGCGTCCACGGTCCGTCCGTGTGGCCCGGACGGCTGTCGCTCCTCTTCACGATGTCGCCCGCAATCGTCTCTGCTGCATCGATCCTCCGGTAGGCGCCCGCCGGTCGAAGGACGCATCCTAGTCTCAGACAACGCCGCAGGCTATGAGTTTCGGTGCCACGCGCGCGAAGCCTGCCTCCCTGCGCCACGGTACGCCAGCAACGGTTATGTTAGGGCCATGCTAAGCCTAAGACCCGATTTCAAGAGGACGATAAGAGCAGGGGCCACACAGGAGGGGGGACATTGAGGGTCCTCGGAGCGCTGCTGATTGCGGCGCTATGCGCCGCGGCGCTCAGCTCCTGCGGTGGCAGCGCAACCTCAGCCTCGATCGCGCTCGGGGACGAGGCCGCTGTGGCCGCCGCAGCGGCCAACCCGGTGACGGTCTCGCCGCTGCCCGGGACCCCCGACGCGTCGCCCACTACGCAGATCAGCTTCCTCGGCGGCGCAGGCACGACGGTCGCGAGCGTGAGCGTCGTCGGCTCGCGCAGCGGGACGCACGCGGGGCGTCTGCAGGCCTACTCGACCGGCACAGGGGTGAGCTTCATCCCCGACAAGCCGTTCGTCGCGGGCGAGCGCGTCACCGTGCACGCGCTCGCGGGCGCGGGTGGAGGGACTCCGAATCAGGCGCTCACCACCGCCTTCACGATCGCCCATCAGGCGAGCGTCAGCCAGGTGCAGTTCCCGCTCAATCCCGGTGACCCGCACGCCGTGCAGCACTACCTATCCGCTCCGGGCTTGACCCCCTCGACGGTGACGCTCACGACGCCGGCGCGGGCCGGCGCGGCCGGCGGCGATCTCTTCTTGGCCCCCTACCAGGGCGGGGGGGCGCCCGGGCCGATGATCGCCGAACAGAACGGTGCCTTGGTGTGGTTTCACCCGCTGCCCCCCGACGACTCTGCCACCAACTTCCAGGTGCAGAGCTACGAAGGCAAACCGGCGCTCACCTGGTGGCAGGGCCGCATCATCAGGGTGGGCTATGGCGAGGGCGAAGACGTGATCTTCAACAGCTCCTACCAGCAGATCGCCACGGTCCGCGCCGGCAACGGCTACCGCGCCGACCTGCACGAGATCCTGCTCACCTCCCAGGGCACCGCCTGGATCGACGCCTTCGATCCGATCCACATGAACCTCTCTTCGGTGCACGGCTCCGCACACGGGATCCTGCTGGACTCGATCATCGAGGAGGTCGACATCAAGACCGGCCTGGTGATGTGGGAGTGGCATGCGCTTGGGCACATCCCCCTGCAGGACTCGTTCAACCACGTCTCCTCCGGGGAATACCCCTGGGACTACGTTCACATCAACTCGATCTCACCCGAACTCTCGAGTGTGGGCGGCCAGCCGGGGAACGTGATGCTCTCCTCGCGCAACACCTGGACGCTGTACGACGTGAACATGCACACCGGCGGCTACAACTGGCTGCTCGGCGACGGCAGGCACTCGACCTTCAAGCTCGGTCCCGGCGTGCGCTTCTACTGGCAGCACGACGCCCAGTTCCAGCCGGGGGGGCTGATCTCGCTCTTCAACAACGCCTCCGACCCGCCCAAGGAACGGGAATCGAGCGGTCTGCTGCTGCGCCCCAACTTCTCTTCGCACACGGTGACGCTCGTCAAGCGCTTCACCAACCCGAGCAAAACGCTGCTGGCCTCCAGCCAGGGCGACACGCTCAGCCTGCCCGGCGGCGACTGGCTGCTCGGCTATGGAGGGCTACCGAACTTCACCGAGTTCGGCTCCTCCGGCCACGTGCTGCTCGACGGCACGCTCGGCAAGAACGTGCAGGACTTCCGTACCTACCTCTTCCCGTGGAGCGGCCAGCCGACCACGGCGCCGGCGATCGCCGTGCAGGCGGCGGGTGCCGGCGCGAGCGTGTACGCGAGCTGGAACGGCGCCACCGACGTGGCCTCCTGGCAGGTGCTCGCCGGCAGCTCGCCGGAAGCTCTCACGCCGCTCACGACCGTTCCCCGTGACGGCTTTCAGACGACGATCCCGGTGAGCGCCCTCGCCGGGACCTACGTTGCCGCGCGGGCGCTCGGGACCTCTGGCCAGGTGCTCGGTACCTCCACCGCGCAGCCCGTCCCCTGATCAGCGGGGGTTTCCGCCGCGCATGCCGTCCCCCGAGGCTGCGAACGGGCTCAGGGGCCCGTGTTCGCCTTCCTCGCGGCGCAGCCTCGCGGCGGCCGCGCCGCGCGCGGCTTTCTTGGCCGTGAGGAAGTAGTTCTCGAGGCCCAGCCCGTGCGCGTCCGCGAGCTGGCGGGGCAGCGGGCCGCGCAGCTCCTCGCGCAGCGCGCGTTCGTACTGCCCGAGCAGCTGCCCTTCGCGGCGGCTGGTGCCCGCGCCGTTGTCGAGCTCCAGGCGCCCGGAGCGCGTGCGGTAGTCGTACAGCTCGCGCTCCTGCCCCTCCTGCTCGGGTGCGATCCCTTCCGCGGTCCAGTTGGAGTAGGTCGCGAACTTGGCGTTCGCCGTGCGCATTGCCACCACGTGCAGTGGCGCGTCGGCCGCGTACGGTTCGGTCGCGAACTCCGTCACGATCTCGTCGGTCGCGTGCAGCACGTACTGGCGCCCGCGGGCGCGAGGGTTGGCGAGGATCGCCGCCAGGTCGGCCCGCTCGGCGATGTGCGAGTAGCGCGGTTCCGTGCGCCAGGCATCCGAGCCGCTGCCGATCCGCAGCAGCAGCGGTGCCACGTCCACGCTCGAGGTCAGCTGCATCCGTGGACGGCGGATCGCCGAGGTGAGCGCGCCGCGCGGGTCCTTGACGATCAGCGGTACCCGGATCGCCTCCTCGTAGGCGCCGCCGCCCTTGCCGCGCAGTCCGTGCGAGGCGCCGTACTCGCCATGGTCGGAGGTGAACAGCACGACGGTGTTGGCCGCCACGTGGGGGTTGCTTTCGAGCGTCCGCAGCACCTGGCCGATGTGTTCGTCGACGTTGCGCTGCAGCTTCACGTACAGGTCCATGAACTGCTCCCATTTCCCGAGCGCGTGCGGGCCGGTGAACGGCACCGGCCCAAACGATCGCGCCGCGGTCTGCTGCAGCGAGAGCTGCAGCAGCGGCTTGTGATGGGCTTCGAGCATCGCCGGCGTCTCGTAGTTGGGCGGCAGCCCCCTCACCAGCGCCGGCGCGGTGCGCTCGGAGGGGACCTGTTCGCTCCACTTGTGCCACCACGCGATGTCGTGCGGGTTCACGAACGACACCGTCGTGCACCACGGCTGCGCGGAGTCGCCATTTTCGGAGAACCACTGTTCGAACTGGTTGGCAATCAGCGGGTCCACGCGCCAGCCCTGTCCCGGGCCGCCGTCGGGCGAGGGGTAGGTGCCGCCGGCGAAGCCGTAGGGCTCGAGCGCCCCCGCGTTCTGCAGCACCGTCCACTTGTTGTCTTTGTGCGTGAGGTGCCACTTGCCATACCACCAGGTCTCATAGCCCTGTTCGCGCAGCATCGTCCCCCAGGTGGGGAAGCCCGGGTCGAGGGTCGAGCCGCCCGTGATCATGCACCCTGTCTGGTGGGTGTAGAGGCCGGTCAGCAGCGTCGAGCGCGCCGGTGTGCAGTCGTTGGAGGCGGTGTAGTGGTGCTCGAAGGAGACCCCTTCGCGGTGCAGGCGGGAGATGTTCGGCAGCATCCGCGCGAGCGCCGGCGAGGCGGTGAACCACTGCGGCGTTCGCAGCTGGTCGACCACGATCACGAGGATGTTCGGCTGCGCGGCGCGCACCGGCGCGCGCCGGTGCGGTGGCGGGGATCCGAGCGCTTCCTCGGGCACGCTTGTCGTGGGCTGCTGGGACGGGCGCCGGGTCCGTGGGGGCGCCGTTGGCGTGGTCGCGGCCGGCTGCGCGACCTCTTTGGCGACGGCCGCCATCGCGGTGCCACCCAGCAGTACGCCACCGGCGACCACTCCCCCCTTGATGAAGGTGCGCCTGTCGATCCGTCGGTCGGGCATCGGCCTCAAGGTATGTCACCACACCCTAAGGACAGGCAAAGGTCTCGTTAAGAGCACGTTGGGATCAAAAAACAGGCCAAGAGGGTGGCGCAGGACGCCGAAGGCCCCTCGCTCTCAAAACACGGGCGTCTCGGTGTAATCCCCGAACACCTGCTGCAGCGACTCGACGATCTCCCCCTCCGAGGCGCAGGCGCGGGCGCAGTCGAGCAGCGGCTCCATCAGGTTGCGATCGGGCTGCGCCGCCGCCTCGCGTAGGGCGGCGAGGGTGCGCTCCACCCGTGCGCCTTCGCGTGTGGCGCGTGCGGACTGCAGGCGGTCGAGCTGCTTGCGTTCGAGTGCCTGGTCGATGCGCAGGATCGGCAGCGGCTGCTCGTCCTCGAGCACGTGGCTGTTGACGCCCACCACCACCCGCTCGCCGGCGTCGATCTGCTGCTGCAGCTCGAAGGCCGCGTCGGCGATCTCGCGCTGGGGGAAGTTGCGCTTGACGGCCTCCACCATGCCGCCGAGCTGCTCGATCTTCTCGAAGTACTCGTAGCAGCGCGCCTCCATGCGGTCGGTCATCGCCTCCACGAAGTAGCTGCCGCCGAGCGGATCGGCCGTACTGGCCGCGCCGGTCTCGTGTGCGATCACCTGCTGCGTGCGCAGTGCGATGCGCACCGCCTCCTCGGTCGGCAGCGCGAGCGCCTCGTCGTAGCTGTTGGTGTGCAGCGACTGCGCGCCCCCCAGCACGGCCGCGAGCGCCTCGACGGTGGTGCGGACGATGTTGTTGAGCGGCTGCTGCGCGGTCAGGCTGACGCCGGCGGTCTGCGCGTGGAAGCGCATCAGCCACGAGCGCGGGTTCTTGGCGCCGAACGTCTCGCGCATCTCCCGCGCCCAGATGCGCCGCGCCGCGCGGTACTTGGCGATCTCCTCGAAGAGGTCGATCTGGGCGTTGAAGAAGAAGCTCAAGCGCGGCGCGAACTCGTCGACGTCGAGGCCCCGCTCGATCGCCTGACGCACGTAGGTGAGGCCGTCGGCGAGCGTGAACGCGAGCTCCTGTTGCGCGGTCGCGCCGGCCTCGCGGATGTGGTACCCGGAGATCGAGATCGGGTGCCAGCGCGGCATCCTGCGCGTGCACCACTCGATCATGTCGCCGCACAGGCGCATTGCGGGGTCGATCGGAAAGCACCACTCCTTCTGGGCGATGTACTCCTTGAGGATGTCCGCCTGGATCGTGCCCGAGAGGTGCTCGAGCAGCCGTCCTGCCCCGTTCTCTGACCCGTCCGCCGCGACCCCGTCCGCCGCGACCCCGCCCGCGAGGGTGGAGGCTCCGCCGAGTGGGTCGGCGCTTGCTTCGGCGGCCGCCACGTAGAAGGCGAGCATGATCGCCGCGGGAGCGTTGATCGTCATCGACACCGACACCTCGCCGAGGTCGATGCCACCGAACAGCGTCTTCATGTCCTCCACCGTGTCCACCGCCACCCCCTCGCGCCCGATCTCCCCGAACGAGCGCGAGCTGTCGGAGTCGAGGCCCATCAGCGAGGGCATGTCGAACGCGGTCGAGAGTCCGGTCTGGCCGTGCTCCAGCAGGTAGTGGAAGCGCTCGTTGGTCTCCTCGCTGGTGCCAAACCCTGCGAACTGGCGCATCGTCCACAGCCGCCCGCGGTACATCGACTCGTACACCCCGCGCGTGAACGGGTACTGCCCCGGGCGCCCTCGCGGATCCGTGTCCCGCAGCGGGGGCGCCCCCGGCGGGTCCGCGCGTGCGGCGAGGTCCGCTGCGGTGTAGAGCTCCTCGACCGCTTCTCCCGATAGCGTGCGCCCGTCCGCCGTGTCCGCCTGCGATGGGGGGGAGGTGGCGCTTTTCACGATGACTGCAAGATACCTGCCCCCGGGTGTGCCCATCGCGACGGCGATCGCGGCGCTGGCGCTTGCCTTCGGCGGTTGCGGCTCCTCGGGCGGGAGCACCGGCAACATGGGCACCGCGGCAACAGCCCCCAGCGGCAACGGTGGGAGCGCGGCGCGAGCCCCATCCCTCCCCCCTCCCCTGGCCCGCCCAACCAAGGCCACGCTGATCCTCGACTTCACGCCCAACGCGGTGCACGCCGGCATCTATCGTGCGCTGGCGGCCGGGTACTACCGGCGCGAGAACATCGAGCTGCAGGTGGTGGCCCCCAGCGCGACCGTCGAACCGCTCAGCTTGGTGAGCGCCGGGCGCGCGCAGTTCGGGCTGGCCGACGGCAGCGACGTCGCCACCGCGATCGACCACGGTGCCGGCGATGAGGCGGTGATGGCGCTCGTGCAGCGCCCCGTCGGCGGGCTGATCGCGCTCGCCTCCGAGCACCTGCGCTCCCCCGCGCAGCTGCAGGGCCGCACGGTCGGGATCACCGGGGTGCCCTCCGATCTGGCGGTGCTCGACACCGAGGTGCGCCACGCCGGCGGCGACCCGGCGAAGGTGCACGTGGTGACCGTCGGCTTCAACGGCGCGCAGGCGCTGCTCGCCGGCCGCGTGGCGGCCTTCACCGGCTTCATCCCCGACGACGGCGTGGGCCTCGAAGTGGAAGGGCATCCGATCATGCCCTTCTGGCTTGACCGCAACGGCGGCCCCGAGTACCCGGGGCTGGTGGCGTTCGCCAACCGCGCGCTCGCCCGCTCCGATCCGGCACTGGTGCACGACTTCCTCGCCGCCACGGTGCGCGGCTACGCGGACACGCTGCGCGACCCCACCCGCTCGCTCGATGAGCTGCTGCGCGCCAACCCCTCGCTGCCGCGCTCCCTCACATCCGCCTCGCTGCGCGCCTACCTGCCGCTGTTCGATGCCGGCGGCGTCCCGCTCGGGCGGATCCAGCCGGCGCACATCGCCGAACTGTCGCGCTGGATGCTCGCCAGCCACCTCAGCTCGGCGCCGCTCCCGTTCGCGCGCTACGGCAGCAACGCCTTCCTGCCCCAGGGGGAATAGGCATCCCGGCCCACTCCCATGGTCACCCGTCGGACCCTCCCGGCCCACTCGCCCCATGGTCACCCGTCGGGCCCTCCCGGCCTCCTAAGGTTGGGCATTTCTTGACATGTGGTATTTTTACAAGTCCTTGATAAGGGCGTACATCGATGTATAATGAGACGCGATGCGCGGCAAGGGAATGCAGCGCTGCGGGGTGTCGCAGGGAGAGGGGCGGGGCACACGACTTGACGGTAGGGCCACGCGGGGGCGGGGTCGATGCGTCTACTCGTAACCGGCGTCAGCGGCCTGATCGGCTCGAACGTCGCCGCGGCCGCCTCGCAGCAGAGCTGGAGCGTGGTGGGCACGTGGCGCCACACGCCCGTCAGCCTGCTCGGGGCGCGCACCGTCCAGCTCGACGTCACCGACCGCCACGCCTGCGTCGCGCTCGCCGAAGAGCTCGAACCGGACGTGGTCGTGCACGCCGGCGCGCCGAGCGGCGACGGGCGCTTGGAGCGCGACTCGCAGCTGGCCGACGCCGATGAGCTCGGCGTCGAGAACACGCTCGCCGCCGCGCGTGCCGTGCGCGCCCACTACTCGCTGGTCTCCTGCGATCTGGTCTTCGGCGGCGCGCGCCCCTCGGGCGAGTGCTGGGACGAGGAAGACCTCCCCAAGCCGACCACGGCGCTGGGGCGCTCGCTGCTGGCTCGCGAGGAGCTGGTGCGGCGCTTCGGCGGCAGCTGGTCGATCACCCGCCCCGCGGACGTGTACGGCGTCAACCTCGCCATCCCGGGAGGGGGGACGATACCGGGTGGGGGGGCGATACCGGGCAGGGGGGAGGTGCGAGCCCTCTTCCCCCACGATCCCTCCCCAGCGCAGGGGGGAGCCGACGAGCGTCCAGCGGAGGGGGGAGCCGAGGAGCGCGCGCGGTACGTGTGGGAGCGCTCCGGGCAGCCACTGCACTGGGTGACCTCGCTGCGCGCCGGACGGCTCTTGCTGGCGCCGGCGGGCGTGCGCCGGACGCCCACCTACGCGTGGGACTACGCCCAGCGCCTCTGCGAGCTGATCGCCCAGGAGTGCGAGGGGGTCTTCAACATGGCGGGCCCCACGATCCTCGGCCGCCTCGCGCAGATGCGGCTGCTGGCACGCGCCTTCGGCTGTGAGATGGAACTGGTGCGCGATGGCCCCGTGGCGCCGTTGCTGCCGGCCAACACGGCATTGTGCGACCGCAAGACGACCTTCGTGCTCGGCCACACCGCCGTGGACCCGTTCAGCGGCTACCGCCTGATGCGACGCCAGCTGGAGCGGGTTTTGCCCCCACCCACCCGCATCGATCCCTCGACCGCCTCCCGCGTGTCCCCAACGTCGCCGCTCGTGGTTGCGAACGGCTGATGGGAGGGATGGATATGTCTTTAAAAAAGCCCCCCTATCACTTTACAAAATGAAGGGTAGGGGTCCAAAAACAAAGCATCCAACCCCGTCCTCCCACTTTACAAAATGAAGGGTAGGGGTCCAAAAACAAAGCATCCAACCCCGTCCTCCCACTTCACAAAATGAAGGGTTAGGGGCCGAAAAGTTGATACACAACCTCCACCCCCCGCCGATCTCGCCCACACCGGTCCCATTGCCAGCAAGGCATCTACGCTGAGATGGTGGGCACGCTCACCGATATCACGCTGCTGCAGGCCGAGTTCGCGCGACTGGTTGGCCCGGAGCATGTGCTGGCGCCCCCCGACTCGGGGAATGGCGCAAAACGGGGTGCGATGGGGGCGATGGGAGGCGAGTGGAGCCAGTACAACCGCGACGCCACCCGCAGTCGCGGCCTGAGCGGCAGCGCCGACCTGGTGGTGCGCCCCGGCAGCACCGCGGAGGTGGCGGCGGTGATGGCGCTCTGCTACGAGCGCGACGTGCCGCTGATCCCGCGCGGCGGCGGCACCGGGCTGGCGGGCGGCGCCGTGCCGCTGGTCTGGGACGGAGTAGGCATCGGGCTGGGCGGCGGCGGCGTGGTGTGCTCGCTGGAGCGGATGCGCGCGGTGCGCGAGCTGGAGCCCGCGCTGTGGCGGATGCTGCCCGAGGCGGGCGTGCCGACGCGCCACGTGCAGCGGATCGCGCGCGAGAACGGGCTCTGCTTCCCACCCGACCCCGGCGCCTCCGAGCAGTCGCAGATCGGCGGCAACGTCGCGACCAACGCCGGGGGGCCGCACGCCTTCAAGTACGGCGTCACCGGCAACTGGGTGACGGGTCTGGAGGCGGTGGTGGCGCCCGGGGAGACGATCGCGCTCGGCGGCTCCTACCGCAAGGACGTCGCCGGCTACGACCTCAAGAGCCTGCTGATCGGCTCGGAGGGGACGCTGGGAATCGTCACCGCCGTGCGCCTGCGGCTGATGCCGGCGCCAGAGGCCGCGCTGCCGCTGATCGCCTTCCACGCCACTCGCGAGCAGGGCTGCGCGGCGATCCTCGACGTGCTCGGGGCGGGGATCGTGCCCGCGGCGCTCGACTTCGTCGACGGCGAGGCGCTGCGGATGGCGGCCGGCGCGTGGGCCGGGGGCAGCGGGATGCCGCTGCCGATCGACGCCGAGTTCATGCTGCTCGCCGAGGTGGACGGCACGCGCGAAGAGGCCCGCGCGGCGCACGCCGAGCTGGCGGCGGTGCTCGGCTCGAGCGCGCTGGAGCTGCGCCGCCCCGACCGTGCGGCGCTGTGGGAATGGCGCGACCGTGTGCCCGGTGCGGTGAGCGCGATGCGCGGGGGGAAGGTGAGCGAGGACGTGGTCGTCCCCGTCGAGCGGCTCGCCGAGGCGCTGGAGCGCTTCGCGGAGATCGCCGCCCGCCACGGGCTGCGCTCGTGCGCGTGGGGGCACGGGGCGGACGGCAACGTGCACGCCAACCTGCTCGTGGATCCCCGCAACCAAGCCGATCTCGCCGCCGCGGCGGCGGCCACCGAGGAGCTGTTCACGCTCGCCGTCGAGCTGGGCGGCTCGATTAGCGGCGAGCACGGCGTGGGTTGGTGCAAGAGCGGCCAGCTCGCCAAGCAGTGGCCGGAGGGGGCGCTGCGTTTGCACGAGGAGATCAAGCGGGTGTTCGATCCGAAGGGGCTTTTGAACCCGGGCAAGAAGCTGGCGCGGTAGGCCAATTCCTTTCTGGCAAGCGGTCTTTCCGCCGTTAGCGCTAGTCTGCGCGCCTTGCTCGTTCTTCAATTCGAAAGGAAGCTTTCATGAACAAGACGCAGCTCGTCGACGCGCTGTCCACCGACAGCGGTCTCTCCAAAGCCGACTCATCGCGTGCGCTCGAGTCGTTCGTCACCACCGTGGGTAAGGCGCTGAAGAAAGGCGACGAGGTCGTGATCACCGGCTTCGGCAAGTTCTCCGTGGTGAAAAGGGCCGCGCGCCAGGGCGTCAACCCGCGCACCGGGGAGAAAGTCAAAATCAAGGCCTCCAAGGCCCCCAAGTTCACTCCGGGAGCGGGTCTCAAGCAGATCGTCCACCCCAAGAAATAGAGCTGGCCGCCCGCCGCGAGCGGTGGGCGAGCAACCCGCGGGTCGGGCGCATTCGGCCCACAGAGACCGCGGTAGGGAAAAAGGGGACGAGGGATGTGACGCGCCGCGCGCGATGGCCGCGCGTGGTAGCGTCGCCGCATGCCAAGCGTGGAAGAGCTGGAGCTTCCCACCCTCGACTACACCGATCCCACGCTGCGGGGGGAGCGCTTCCACGCGACGATGCGCGAGTTGCGCGCCGGCGGGTGGCTGGCCGCGGGACCGTACGGCTACGCGGTGCTGGACCGTGAGGCGGTCGAGTTCTTCCTGCGCACGCGCTCGGCGATCTTTCCGGGGATGACGATCGCGCAGATCTTCGACGTGCGCGAGGGGCCGCTGTATGAGGAGATGCGCCGCAACATCCTCCACATCAACGGCCCCGACCACACCCGCCTGCGCAGCCTCGTCAACCCCGCGCTCTCCCCCCGCGCGGTGGAGCGCTATCGCCCGGTGATGCGCGAGCTGTTGGAGGGAATTTTCAAAAGGGTGGGAGAGGGAGAGGGAGAGGGGGAGGGGGGCATTGGCGCGGCTGCCCAAGCCGGCGCGCTCGGCCCACCGGGGTTGGATAGGGAACAGCGCACGAGCACTTGCGAGTTCGTGCGCGACATTGCCAAGCCCTATCCCTCGCAGGCGATTGCGCACGTGATGGGGGCGCCGCTGGAGGATGCGCCGCGGCTGCATCACTGGTCCAATTGGATCCAGCGCCAGTTCGACGCGATCTCGATGACCGAGCAGAAAGCGGGGATCGAACAGGCGGTGTCGGAGTTCTACGAGTACGCGTGGGAGCTTGTGCGTGCGCGGCGCGAGCAGCCCGGGGAGGATCTGATCTCGCTGCTGATCGCCGCCGAAGAGGAGGGCGAGCGACTCTCCGACGTGGAGTGCGTGAACCTCGTGCTCAACATCCTGATCGGCGGCGTGGACACCACCCAGAGCCAGCTCGCGCACGCGGTGAGGCTGCTCGCCGAACACCCCGATCAGTGGCAGCTGCTGGGGGAACGGCCCGAGCTGGCGGCGCAGGCGGTCGAGGAGGCGCTGCGCTTCGAGCCGATCACCCCCTTCACCGCACGCATCCTCGTCGAGGAGATCACCTTCCGCGACGTGACCTTCCCGGAGGGCACGATCGTGATGGTGTGCGCCTTCACCGGCAACCGCGACCTCCCCGGCGACGGCGACGGCGGGGCGGACGGTGGGGCGGGCGGAGCGAGCGGTGGGGCGGGCGGAGCGAGCGGTGGGGCGGGCTGGGCGAGCGGAGCGGGCGGGGATCCCGATCGGTTCGACATCGCCGCCGAGCGAGACCGCGCGCGCGTCCTCACCTTCGGCGCCGGCGTGCACTTCTGCGTTGGCGCCAACCTCGCCCGCGTGGAGCTGCAGGAGGCGCTCGCCTTCCTCGCCCCGCGGATGCCGGGCCTCGAGCTGGCGGGCGAGCCGGTGTTCGAGGGCATCACCGGCATCTACGGCCTCACCGAGCTGCCGCTGAAATGGCGCCGCGAGTCCTGACAGCAACCTTCATCGCCGCCATCGCGCTCGCCGCCCTGGTGTCTGTCGCGTGGGCGGGGGAATACCACGTGTACTCGTGCCGTACGCCTACCGGGCAGGTTGCTCCGACGGTTGGGTGGAGTGAATCGGAGCACCCGAGTTACGACCCGACCCCGAACACATGTGCCTCCGGGGGTGGGCTGATTGCTGCACTCGACGCTGGTGATGCCCACGCTTCAGATTCAGAAACCGATCAAGCCACTTGGGCCTTCAAAGCGCCTGAAGGGGAGACGATCGCTAGCGCAACGATTTGGCGAGCGGGAAATATTGTAGGCGGAGGAGATGAAGAAGAGTCCTATCTTTTCTGGCTATCGGGGGGCGCTGCACTCGGGGCCAACGGACACATTTTCGACCAATGTATCGCTGGTAAGGGTTGCGTAAGTGAAGGCAGTCTCATCAGTCCACTTGCGCCAGAAAATCGTGTTGTCACTCCGAATGATGCACTGAATACTCAATACCTATCGTTGAGCACCTATTGCGGATCTCCTATAAAAAGCGATTGTCCGGCCGGCGCGGGCAACTCGCAAGGCTACGAGGCCGAGGTCGAGCTCTTCGCGGCCGACATAGTCCTCTCCCAGCCGACGGGCCCCACCGTCTCCGCGGTGAGTGGCGGCCTCGCCGAAGACCCCACCGTGAACGGCACCAGCGACGTGGCCTTCCACGCGACCGACCCCGGCTCGGGCGTGTACGAAGCGATCGTCGAGGTCGATGGCAAGGTGCTCCAGCATGAGGTGATCAACGAAGACGGGGGGCGCTGCCACAACGTCGGCGGCACGACCGACGGGCTGCCGGCCTTCCTCTACCCCCAGCCCTGCCCGGCCGAAGCGAGCGCCGACCTACCGTTGGACACCACCGCCCTCGCCGACGGCGAGCACCACCTCGTCGTGAGCGTCACCGACGCCGCCGGCAACGCCGCGACCGTGCTGGACCGCGAGATCGACGTCGCGAACCCCGTGCTCCCCAGCCCCCCGGCCCCCGCCGTCTGCCCAGCGAGCGTCGCGGCGAGTGCCCATGGCGCCGGCCACAGCCCCGTTCTGAGCGCGGGCTGGAGGGACCACAGGGGCGCCCGCCTGCGCGCCCGCTACGGCCCCGCGCACCTCATCGAAGGGACGCTGACCGACCCCGCGAGCGCGAGCGGGGATTTGCACGGCACAGCCGCGGCGAGCGGAGCAGGGGCGGGTGGCGCGCCGATCGCCGACGCCCGGCTTGAAGTCTGCGCGCAGGCCAACTACAGGGGCGCGACGAGCCGGCTGATCGGCACCCCCCGCACGGCATCGAATGGCCACTGGAGCCTCGCCCTGCCCCGCAACCTCTCCTCGACCAGGCTGCGCATCGGCTACCGCCAGAACGAAGCCGAAGCCCAGCCCGCGGCGCTGCAAACGCTGACGCTGACGATCCCGGCCCCGCTTCACCTCCGCATCGCCCCGCGCACGGCGCCCTCCGGCGGCACGATCCACTTCGGCGGCCGCCTGCGCGGCGGCCCGATCCCGCTGGGCGGCAAGCAGCTCGTGCTCGAGGCCCGCTCTCCGGGCAGCTCGTGGCTCGAGTTCCATGTGATCCGCACCAGCGCGGGCGGGCGCTTTGCCTACCTCTACCATTTCCGCCTCCCCGGCCCAGCCCGCTACCAGTTCCGGGTGCTCTGCGAAACGGAAGCGGACTTCCCGTTCGGTGCGGGGGTCTCGAACGTGGTGGGGGTTTTCGAGGGGTAGCGGGGATCCCACCCGTCACGGCGAGGATGCCAACTGCTCTACTGGGTGGGTCTCCGCTCGCGTGCGTCGGATCAGCGGTCGGACACGGTGGAACATGGCCCAGGCTCCGATCGCGGCGGTGGCGGCGAGCGGCCCGAAGGCGGGGATCGTGAAGCGGTAGTCGTACTCGGAGAGGAACACCGGCCCGGCGAGCAGGAGGACGGTGGCCGCGAAGAAGAGGAGCGCGGCGCGGCGCTCCTGGCCCCTGGTCAATATCGGGGCGGCGAACGCCAGCAACAGCAGCAGGGCCATCAGCGGCCCCTCGATCCGGGTGTCGCGCTCGTAGTCGAGCAGGAAGGTGACGCTCTTGTGGACTTCGCCGTCCCCGGGGTAGTACGCGGCGAGAATCGGGTCGATCGAGTAGAGGTTGCTGGTGTTGAAGTAGTAGTCGATCAGCGACTGTGGCGTGTTGCCGTACCCGGTGCCGGTCGGGCCCTTGTTGCCGTAGGGCGAGCTGGGAAACGAAGGGTCGACGATCCGTACGAGGTCGCGCCCGACGTATTCGAGGTATTCAAGGGGCTGCCCGAGGATGGCGGCCTCGGCGAAGGCACGCAGCTTGGCGTTCTCTCCGGGCTTCGGGACCGTGAGGTCGGGCTCGCCGAACGCTTGGACGGCGGGTGAAGTGCCGGTGAACTCCCAGAAGTCGTGCCCGGGCCGCTGCGAGCGCGGGACATGAATGCAGAGGTCGGCGGTGCCGGCGGGAGGGGTGAACTTGGAGCAGTTCGCAAACGGCGCCGCGCGAGCGTACAGGTCGAAGTAGCCGGCACCTGTGAATCCGCCGTAGCCCTCGGCCTGTTCGTGCGCATGCAGGAAGCCACCGATCGGCAGCGCCGCCGCGACCAGCATCACCGCGCCGACCACCACTCGCCGCCGCCACGCGCCCGGGGTCGTGAGGGTCGCTACGACGATCATCACAACGAGCAGCACCAGCCCGAGGCTGCGCACGTCGGTCGCCGCCCCGAGCGCCAGCCCGGCGAGTGCCGCCCATCCCCACGCGCCCTGCCATGCGCGCACGATCGCGTAGAGCGCGAGGTCGACCAGGAAGATGAACACCGCCTCGCTCAGCGGCGCGTGCTCGACGAAGATCTCCGACCCGCCGAGCATCACCACGGCGGCGGGGACCAGCGCGACCCACCCCGACAGCCCCGCCCGGCGGACTGCGCCGAACAGCAGCAGCCCGCTCGCCAGGCCGAGCAGGTGCTGCACGAAGATCGCGAACGACAGGTGCGGGCGGATGCCGTGCATCAGGCGCAGGAACTCCGAGTAGCCACCGACGCGCAGCGGGTCGTTGAAGATCCCCGTCAGCGCGTCCTCGATGTAGATCGAGGTGTCGGGAAAGCCGATCAGCGCCGGCCGCCAGCGCCAGATGAAGTACAGGCGAAGCGCGAGCCCCACCAGGAAGACGACCCCGAGCGCGATGTACACCGGCTGGCGCGCGGCGGCGCGGACACGGCCCGGCCAGGCCTCTAAATACGCCCGCCCCCGCTCGCCAAGCGCGGCCCTCTCGCGGGGCGGCGCTGGTGGGGGCGTGGCCATGGGCCCGAACCATATCGGTGGCCCGAGCGGACGGGCCTTCGCTTGCAGAGCGCGGCCAAGCCGGCGACCGCCAGACGGGCGTGCCCAGATTTCGTTGGTGATACCCGAGCTCCTTGGTAATCGCGCTTAGGTGTGTATAGTATGCGCATGGCCCGTGTCAATGTATACCTCCCCGACGAGCTGGCGCGAGAGGCACGCGCCGCCGGCTTGAACATCTCCAAGGTCGCGCAGGAGGCGCTTAGCGACACCCTCGCGCACAGTGAGACCGATCGCTGGCTGGATCGCCTCGATCGTCTGCCCCGCGTCAAGGTCTCCCACGCAGGCGTGATCGACGCGATCGACGAGGCCCGTATGGAGCTCGGCGACTCCGTCCGTGCCTGAGGAGCTCGTCCTTGACGCCTCCGCGGTCGTGGAGGCGTTGCTGGGCACCGAACTCGGTGTCAAAGCTCGTGAGCGGATGCGTGGCCACCGGCTGCACGCCCCGGCTCACCTCGACGCCGAGGTGCTCTCGGCGCTGGGGCGTCTGCATCGCGCCGGCGAGGTCTCGCACACCACCGTGGCCGCGGCGCTAAGCCAGCTCTCCGCCGCGCCGATTCAACGCCATCCACTTGCCAGCCTGCTCACGGGCGCGTGGGAGCGGCGTGCGAACCAACGCCTCGTCGACGCGCTCTACTTCGAGCTTGCCGTAGCGCTCGACTCGATCCCGCTGCTCACGACCGATGCACGCCTCGCACGAGCCGACGACCATGCCGAGTTGGTCAGGTAATTCCGCCACGATGCAAGTGGTGTGCGTTTTTGTTCGTCGAGTCGGAGGATCGCGTCGTCGTTGTCACGGTTCAAGACGCGCGTTCGTCGGTTGCGGCGAGGGCCAGTCGCGCTGGCTGAGTAAGGGGATCGAAGCATCCGTGCCCTCCCATACACTTCAGGCATCATCCTGATCAGCCTTCGCCACAGTAGTCGTCGGGCTGCTTTACGGACGAGCCTCCTCGTCGCTCTCGTCGGCGGCGCCGCTGCCCTCCCCGCGACCGCGGGCGCCACCCCCGCGCCGGCGACACGACCCACATGTGAGCTTGCCAGCGTGCGCTCTTCGGCTGCCGGCGTAATCACGGCGTCTCTGAAGAAGTGCGGTCCGGGCTCGCTGACCGTGAAGACGACGCCGGCGTACGCAAAGGAATTCAAGCGACAGCTGAGCTCGGTCTCCTCGTTCACCGTCCGTCTCCCGCCCGACCGCAAGGGGAGAAAGCTGCTGCGGAAGAAGAAGCATCCGCGTGTGGCCATTCAGTTGACTCTGGTCGCGACCTCGGGGCCCCAGCCGGGCTACGTGGTCACCCACACCAGCACCGCCACGATCGGTGTCAACGGTTCCCAGAGCACCGAAGAAAAGGCCGCAGCGAAACTGCAAGTCAAGGAAGAAGCGGCGGCGATGCAGGAAGCCGAAGGCACGACAAAGAAGAAAGTGGAAGCCGAAGCCGCCGCGAAGAAAAAGACCGAAGAAGAAGCTGCCGCCAAGAAGAAAGCGGAAGAAGAAGCGGCGGTCAAGAAGAAGGCCGAAGAAGAAGCGGCGGTCAAGAAGAGAGCGGAAGAAGTTGCATCTGACAAGGCCGCTGCGGCAAAGGATGAAGCCGAAGCCACGGCAGATAAGAAAGCCGCCGCCGCCGATGAAAGCGAAGCTCCGCAGCTTCTCAACGAAGCCAGGGGGCTCTACCGCGAAGCCGAAACAGATGTGGAACGGTCGGAAGAGACCGAAGTCGAAGCCGGCCATGAAAAACAATTCGCAGAAGAAGAAAAGAAAAAGGCGGAAGCGAATAAAGAAGCCGCTGAAAGCGATAAGACGAATCAGGGCGATCTAGAGCAGGAAGCCGAAGAAGACGAACGGCAGGCAAAAAGCGAAGAACAGAACGCTTCGTTTGCGGAAGAGGAACAGAACTACACCGAAGCAGCAAACGACGACAATCGCGCCACAGCGGATCACAACGCGGCGACTTCGGCCGACAACAGTGCTAACGCGGAAAGCGCGGCTGCGGAAAAACACGAAAACGAAGCGAGTGCCGACGAAGGCAAAGCGGCGCAGGCAGAAACAGAAGCGGCGGGGCTAAAAGCGATAGCAAAGACGGGAAAGGAAGACGCGGAAAAAGATGAAGCAACGGCGAGCAAAGACAAAACCAGCTCGACCGAAAAGGAACAGGAAGCACCTGCATTGAAGAAACTCGCGGAACAGAAGGAACAAGAAGCCGCAGCAGAGCACCACGCGGCCGAAGTGGCTGAAAAAGGCTAAGCGCACCACAGACCGAATTGGCCGGTCTGCACGTTCGCGATAATCGACGGAGCACATCGAGGCTGCCGCGACGACTTTGCGGGGCCCTCGCGATTGTGTAAGATCCTAACCTATGGGCGACAGGGCCGTAGGCGAGACGAGCGAGATCGAGCGAGAGGTGTCCCATGGCGGAACGGGCAGATGGGTATTGCTGTCTGTCGCGGTGGCAGCTACGATTGCTCTCGCGATAGGCCCTTCCCGTGGGCTGGCTTCTGTCGGCAAGCTTTCGCCTTTGTCCCAGGTTGGCGCTCTAGGCCCTGACTCGCTGGCCTCGAAGCCAACGAGTGCGGCAACACGCAGAAAGGCGGCTGCTTGTCACCGCGTGCCGAAGCTTATTGGTCTGAGCCTGTCGGTATCGCGTACGCGATCAGCACAAGCCGGATGCAAGCTTCGAGTGAGGGAAGCTGGCACGAGCCAGGTCGTCGCAGTACCACCTTCCGGCCCGAGCCTTGCCCAAATCATCACGCGTCAAACGCCGCACGCGGGAGGAGTTGGACGAATCGTGACAGTGTGGCTGAAACCTTTGTGTGATCAGTCTGCGGAGCCGGGACCGCCAGCCCACGAGCCACGTGTAAAACGTGGGCCGACCGAGCTGGTCAGCGGCCTGTTCCTGGATGGAGGCCCGCTGAGGCGTGCGCCGCGATGCCGGTCCGGAACTCCATGGGCGGGCACTATCGCGGTGGCGAATCAGGCGGGCAAGGTCATCGCGAGTGACAAGGTCCACACTGGGAAGCTCGCCAGAATCCGGCTTGCGCCGGGCACTTACACTATCCACGGAACCTTTGCCGACGCAACTCGCAACGGCCAGCCCATAGAAACCGAGCCACAAACGGTGACCATCACCGCCGGGGAGACCGTCCGCGAGGATGTTGTGGCGAATATCCCCTGACGGAGCCTGGGCTGATGCCAGGTTGGTCACTTACTGGGTGGGGGTCACCGCATCGATAACGACCGTAAAGCCATTCCCAACCTTATCGTCAGGGTCTTGATGGTCGATCACCTGCAAGCTGGCGGCGTCGCACATGGCGACAAAACTCTCGCATGACCAAACACTCCAATGCTTGTCCTCTTCCGAGGTCAAGCCGACTCGATGACGCTCCAGGAACTCATCGATGGTGGTCAGCGGACGTTCCGAGTCGAAGGTGCGGTCGCGATGAGGTGCTATCACAATGACGTAGCGGCGGGCGACGCGCACCCACTCGTAGAGTGCCCTCAGTGGATCGGGGAAATGCTCGATCACATGTGAGGAGAATACGAAATCGTAAGAGTTGTCGCCAAAGGGTAGGGCGTCGCCTGGGGCAACCACATCTACTTTCGCTGCGCGTATCGCCATTCGGCGCTCCTCGCGCTTGTAGACGGTGTCGGTGCTGGCAAAGCGATCGACATTGATCGCGTCAAGGTAGAAGCGGTTGTGGCTGGCAGCCCCAATCTCGATACCTTTCAAGCCTGACAGGTAGCTCGAAACGAACTTCGAGCGCTGGCGGCGAATCAAGCGCCAAGCCGTCGCGGCGCGAAAGAAGACACCCGAGAGATAGGGAAGCCCACTGATCAACGCCCGTGATCGTTCTCGGGCAAAGGCGAAGCCTCTGTCGAATGGGTGCGTGGCGATGCCCGGCAGCCTACCGCAGGGGGTGCCGCCCGGCCCGGCGTGAGGCACCCCGCCGCCACAAGCTGCAAGATTGAGGGGATGCCGATAGCGATGGCTGAGCCGCCCACGACCGAGAACGTGCTCGATACCGCCCAGGCCGGGCCCGCTGCACTGCGGGGAAGCGCCGTACGTACCGGAGCCTACGTCACCGGGCTGCTGCTCTCTGTGATCTCCGCGCCGCTGCTGGTGCGACACCTCGGCGAAGTCGAATTCGGGCACTACATGACGGTGCTCGCACTGGTCACGATCGTTGCCGGCTTCACCGAGGGCGGGCTGAACACGATCGTGCTGCGCGGCTTCGCCACGCTCGGCGACGAGCAGCGTCGGGGCATGATGCGCTCCGCGATCGGCATTCGCCTGCTGCTCACGCTCGCGGGCGTCGCCCTGATCGTGGCGTTCGCGGCCGCGGCCGGCTACAGCACCGCGATGGTGATCGGCACGGTGCTTGCAGGCGCGGGCCTCGTGCTGCAGTTGCTGCAGAGCCTGCTTTCGATGACGCTCCAGAGCCGGCTGCGCTTCGGCTGGGCCTCGGCGATCGAACTGCTGCGCCAGGGCGTGAGCGTTGCCCTGATCGTCGCACTGGTGATCGCGGGTGCCGGCATCGTGCCGCTGCTCGCTATCGCGATCCCGGCCGCGGCAGTTTCGCTGGCCGTCACGATCCCGCTCGTCGTGCGCTACACCCCGCTGAGGCCCTCCTTCCACGTCGGGCACTGGTGGCATCTGTTGCGGGAGTCGATCCCGTGGGCGACGATCAGCGCCGTCAACATCGTTTACCTGCGGGTCGCGATCGTGGCGATGTCGCTGATCGCGGCTGCCGTGCAGACCGGGTACTTCGCGATCTCCTTCCGGATCATGGAAGTCCTGATCGGCGTGCCGGGGATGGTCATAGCGCCGATCTTCCCGATCCTCGTGCGAACCGTGCACAACGATCGCGCCCGCTTCGCCCGCACCAGCGGGCGGCTGTTCGAGCTCTCGGTACTGATGGCCACGTGGCTCGTGGTCTGTGTCGAGGTCGGGGCTACCTTTGGGATTCACGTGCTCGGCGGCCAGAAAGCCGATCCCGCGATCATCGTCCTGCGCATCCAGGCACTCTCTCTGGTCGGCAACTTCACGGCGATGGCCTGCGGCTTTCCGCTATTGACGATGGGGCGATTCCGGCCGGTGTTGATCGCCAATCTCATGGCCCTCGTTGTCTCCGCCACCGTCACCCTCCTACTCGCCCCCGAGCTGGGCGCGCGCGGTGGAGCGCTCGCAGTGCTAGCCGGCGAGACCGGGCTGGGGCTAGTGTCGGCACTGATCCTCATCCGGGCATTACCAGATGCCCGCCTACCGGTGAGTATCGTCCCGGTGGCGGCACTCGCGGGATGCGCCGCTGCTGCTGCCGGCTTGCTGCTGCCGATCCAGCCGATCATCGGGGCGATCGTTGCGACCGGTGTCTACCTTGCGGTGCTCGCACTCTGCCGGCGACTCCCCCCTGAGCTGCACGAGCTGCTCCGTGGCGTGAGAGGTGCGGTGCTTCGCGCGCGATGACGACCCCGGAGCACGATCCACACCTATCTAGGGTCACTGTCGCGGTCCTCAACTACAACGGGCGCCGTTTGCTGGAGGTGGTGCTGCCCTCGCTCGCGGCACAACACTACCGCGACTTCGAGACCGTGGTGGTAGACGACTGCTCCACCGACGACTCCGTCGCGTATCTGCACGAACAGCATCCCGAGGCCCGGGTAGTAAGCACCGGAACCGCGAACGTGGGCGTGGCTGCTGCTCTCAACATCGCGGTACGCTCCGTCCGAGGCGAGTTGGTCGCGCTGCTCAACAACGACATCGAGCTGGACCCCGATTGGCTGGGGGAGTTGGTCGCAGCGTTGGATCGCCACCCTGAGGCCAGCTCCGCGTCATGCAAGCTGCTCAACTACTGGCGCCGTGATGAGCTCGATGGCGCGGGCGATGTCTTCACCCGGGAGGGAATCGCCGGCAGACGTGGCCATGGTGAGCTCGACCGCGGCCAGTACGAGCGCGACGAGTACGTGTTCGCACCGACCGCCGGTGCCGCGCTTTACAGAGCGGCCTCGCTTGCCGCCGTGGGACCTTTCGACGAGTCCTTCTACGCCTACTTCGAGGACGCCGACTGGGGGATGCGCGCACAGCTGCTCGGTCACCGCTGCCGCTACGTGCCGGGTGCCGTCGCGTACCACATGGGCAGCGCTACCACTGGGGGAGAACTCGACCCTAAGTATCTACGCCTGCTCCGCCGCAATCTGCTTGTACTACTGCTCAAGGATCTACCGTTGGATTTCATGCTAAGGAACGCGCCGAGGATCGCGTGGGCCCAGTTGCATCTCCTCGCTCGCAGCGCTCGGGCTGGAGGGCTCTCGGTGCATATGCGGGCGCTGGTGGATCTGCTCCGCGGCGCACCCCGTTGGCTGCGCGCTCGTAAGGAGATCCAAAGACGACGAGTTATAGATGGCGCTGAACTCGAACAGCTCGTACGGGAGTGGGCGCGTTGAGTCTCCCTGCCTTCGACGGAAGCCCAGCAGTTAGAGGCAACACCAAAGCATCCACTGGCCCACCCGAGAACGGAGAGGGGCAACGGTGGCGGAAATAGCGGTCGTGCACCTGGTGTGGGGCCCGTTTGGGTCACTCCCGTTGCGCAGGTTCGTGCAGTCCTACCGCGAGCATTCCGCCGGCGCAGAGCACGAGCTGGTGATCCTCCTCAACAACGTCGCCGAGCAGCAGCGACCTGAGCTGCTCGCCGAGTTGGAGGGAGTGCCTCACCGTGTCCTCGACTTCGCCGAGCCCGTGCAAGACCTCGCCGCCTACGCGCAGGCCGCTCGACGGCTGGAGCACGAGCGCTTTTGCTTCCTCAACTCCCACAGTGAGATCCTTGTGCCCGATTGGCTGGCGAAGCTCGACCGGGCACTCGATCAGCCACGCGTGGGACTCGTCGGTGCGACCGGTTCATGGGCAAGCACCCGATCTTGGGTTCTGCACTCCTTCTTCCTGCCCACGCCCTACCGCGGCCATATCCCGGAGCGCCGGATCGCGCGCGAGCAGTTCCTTGCGATTGAGCTCGAACGCGATGGCATACCCATTTCGGACTCTCCTGAGCTCGTGCGACGTTCGTTGGGCAATTCGCTGCGAGCCAAGCTGCGGACCCTTCCGGACATGCCCATCCAGATTCTCGGCTTCGAAGGGTTCCCCGCCTATCACTTGCGCACCAATGCGTTCACGGTCACTCGGGCTACGCTCGGGAGAGTCCGCGTCCGCCGGATCGAGACGAAGATGGATGCGTATCGCTTGGAGAACGGCCGGCACAGCATCACCCGCCAGGTGCAGGCGATGGGCCTTCGGACGCTGGTCGTGGCAAGCGATGGGACTGCCTACGACCACGAGCAGTGGCCACTCAGCCGTACCCTCTGGCAGGGCGACCAGGAGAACTTACTGATCGCCGACAACCAAACGCGCTCCTACGCCGCCGGCGGGCTCGACCGTCGGCGGCTGCTCTCGGGATTCGCCTGGGGGCCGCAGGCCGATCCATCGCTTCCCGACGTAGCGCCAAGTGGCAGGGAGCCTGTATCGATCCGATGATCGACCTCGCGGCCCGCCGCTGAGTTTGCGGCCCACGACTACGTAGCGCGCGGCGACCACTCTCTGAAAGGATCAACTTCGTGAGTTCACCTCCCATCTCGCCCAGTCCGTTCGGGCGCCTCGGCGCACTGCTCGGCGGTTATGCGGCAAACATCAAAGCTTTTCCCCAGAACCCGCGGCTTCGCGATTGTCGTTGGGAGCTCGCGGAACGGTATCTGCACGGCAGCGGCTTGGAGATCGGCGCGCTGCACAGTCCACTGCCGTTGCCCCCCGACGCGACCGTGCGCTATCTCGACCGGATGGATTGCGCAGGGCTGCGCGGCCACTACCCCGAGCTTGCAGCCAAGCCCCTCGTCGAGGTGGACATCGTCGACGACGGCGAGACCCTCTCGAGTCAGCCCGACTCCTCGGTGGACTTCGTCGTCGCCAACCACTTCATCGAGCACACCCAGGACCCGCTTGGAACACTCGCCAACCATCTGCGTGTGCTCCGCCCCGGGGGCATTCACTACCTCGCGGTTCCCCATCGCCGCCGCACCTTCGATGCAGACCGCCCGCCGACATCTTTGGAGCACATCGTTCGCGACCACCGCGAGGGCCCCGGATGGTCGCGTCCGATACACCAAGAGGAATGGGCGCGCCTCGTCGACAAAGCTCCAGCCGCCGAAGTTGCGGCACGCGTGCAGGAGCTCGAGGAAAGCGATTACTCGATCCACTTCCACGTCTGGGCGCCACGGGAGTTCAGGGCTCTCTTGGAGTATGCGCACGGTGAGTTGCAACTTCCATTCGCGATCGAGACGCTACGCCCCAACGGCTATGAGTTCATTGCCATCCTCAGGCGGGTGTAGAGCACAACTGGAGGACGCCGCGCGCTCGGGATGGCGATGATCGCTCTCGTCTACCTCGCGTGGGCCCCGCTTGGCCCCAAGCCGCTACGCGAGTTCCTGCGCTCCTACCACGCCCACCCCGCAGGCGCCGAGCATCGGCTGATCATCGTGCTCAACGGTGCGGAGCGCGACACCCTGAGCGACGTGGACGGCGGCTCCGGGGGCAAGACGTCGCGCGCGACCCTGCTCGCGGAGCTGGAGGACACCGAGCACCACCTAATCGAGCTGGAGCGCCCTGTGCTCGACCTGCCCGCCTACGCGCTGGCCGCCCGCCAACTGGAGCACGAGCGCGTGTGCTTCCTGAACTCCTACAGCACGATCCTCGCCGACGGCTGGCTGGGGCAGCTCTCCCACGCATTGGACGATGCGAACGTCGGGGTCGCCGGCGCGACCGGCAGCTGGGAGAGCCAGGCAGAGTGGATTCGCGGCAAGCCCGTGTACTGGCCCTACCAGCTCGCGATGCTCCGGCGCGCGCGACGCGACTACCCGCGCTTTCCAAACCCCCACCTGCGTACCACGGCATTCATGCTCGACCGCTCGCTGTTGCTCGAAGCGGGCTTCGAGCAAGCCACCAACAAGCGCGACACCTATCTGCTGGAGAGCGGCCCGGACAGCTTCACCCGACGGGTACTCGCGCGCGGTCTGTGTCCTGTGGTGGTGGGCCGCGACGGCCGCGCCTACGACATCGAGGAGTGGCCCGTCAGCGCCACTTACCGTGCGGGGGGCCAGCGGAACCTGCTCGTCGCCGACAACCGCACGCGCGACTGGGAGCGGGTCTCTTCACGGCTGCGCCGGCGGCTCTCGCGCGATGCGTGGGGAGGCGCCGCGTGACCTGGATACTTGGCTGGCAGCTGGCCAATGTCGGTCATCGATCCTTTCGACGAAGCCACCGACACCTACTGGCGGGAGCGCTGGGGTCTTCGACCCTCCGAGCAGCATGTGCCCGGCAACCGCCGGCTGCGACGACTATGGACGGCGATTCCCAGGGAGAACTAGAGATTGGCGCCTTCGGCCTCTAGCTCAGCCACCAACGCCCGGCCCTGCTCAAACAGCTCGTGCACCCGAGGATCGCGGCGCGAGTGCTCAAGATCCTCCTCATCGATCACGACCACCGCCTGGTCGAGCACATCGTGCAGCTTGTCCTTGTCAAGCGTCGTAGCCACGATCTCAGCGTAGCGCGACCGCCCGCCTTCACGAATCCCGTAACGCCCCCCGCCGCAAAGCCAGCGACTCGCGCAGTGAGATCGAGTGGTCGATCGCCGCCTCGGGGGGCCAGGGGTGCCGCTCGCGACCCTGGGCCGCGCGCCAGCCTTGCAGGCGGCCGCGCAGCGCCTCCAGGTCGTGGCAGACAATGGCGTCGCCCGCCACGACCAGCGCCTCGGTGAGCAGCGCGCGCGCGGCGGCGCGGCGGCGCAGCACGCCGTAGCGGCGCAGCAGGTAGCCGCGACTGAAGCCCGCTAAGCGGCGTTGCGTGGGGGAGCGGTGGCCGTAGGTGACCGAGCCGAGGTGCACGCCGATTGCGTCGGGGGCTTGGGCGGTGGACCAGCCGGCGCTGCGCAGGCGCAGTGCGAGGTCGAGGATCTCCATGTAGGCGCTGATCGTCTCGTCGAAGCCCCCCACCTGCTCCCAGGCGGCGCGGCGGTAGGCGCCGGTGGTGCCCTCGGGGCCGGTGAGCGCCGGGCCGGCGGCGCCGATCCCGGCGGGCTGGCGGCCCTGCATGCGGGCGAAGCCGGCGAGCGTGACGTCGGCGCTCACGCCGAAGCTGTCGATCGCGCCACGCTCGCCCGGTGCGAGCATCAACGCCGCCACCGAGCCGACGCGCTCATCGTGCTGCATCGGCGCGATCAGCCGCTCCAGGCAGTCGGGGCGCGGTTGCACGTCGTTGTTGAGCAGCACCACGTACTCCGCCACGCCGGCGCGCACGCCGTGGTTGACCGCCCGTGTGTAGCCGCCGTTTGACTCCAGCTGCAGCATCCGCACGCCCGGCCACTCGCGCCGCAGGCGCTCGGGCGAGCCGTCGCGCGAGCCGTCGTCGACGACGATCACGCTGTGCTCCACGCTCTGGCGCGCGAGATGCTCCAGGCAGGAGCTGGTCAGGTCGTAGTGCTCGTACACGGGTACGACGACGTCGATCGCGGGTCGCGATGGCACGGGCCAAGGCTAGCCTCAGTTGCCGACGGGTGTAGCGGCGGGCCAGGTCGAGTGGTGCCCGGCTTTTGCGGCGGGCTGGGGACTAGCTTCAACAGTTGGTCGCGTAAGCCAACATCCGGCAGACTTCCGACATCCGCGCCGAATCAAGCGTCGTGATGTATTCGGTCAAGAAGGACTTCTGGGCCAGCAACGTGTTGTGTATCGCAAGGACACAGACAACTGGCATTCCGTCTCGTGGTCCGAGCTCCAGCTCGGTGTCCCAACCGCGCGCGGTGCCGGTAGCGGGCACGGCTATCACGTCGAACTGACGCTCGATGTGCTCTTCGCGGGTTAGGATCAGCATCGGTCGGCGCTTGTCAGAGGGCGGCTCATATAGCCACACCTCGCCACGTGTCACGAGGGGAGGTGGTCGTCCCAGGAGAATCCGGCAGCGGTCTCTTCCGTTGCCATTCTGTGCATCGCCCGGGACGTGGACGCACGGCCCATGGACGACAGGTTACCCCAGTTGTCGATGACGTCCCCAGGCTCGACGTGGGCTGCCTGCAGGGCGCGCTCAGCCTGCTCCTCGCTCCATGTGGGAGCCTCCCGTAGCACAAGCTCCTTCGCCGTCATACCGTTGATTTTAGCGACAGGCGAGTGCATCGGTCGACGAAGCTCCGTCAAGCCTGGCCTACCCCCCCGACGCGCCCCTGGTGCTGATCAGCCCTCGCTTGATCGCGTAGTGGACGAGCTCCGCGCGCGTGGAGAGGCGGAGCTTCTGCTGGATGTGGGAGCGGTGGGTCTCGACCGTGCGGACGGAGAGGTAGAGCTGCCCGGCGATCTCCGCGTTGGTGTGGCCGAGCGCGATCAGGCGCAGCACGTCCACCTCGCGCTCCGATAGGTCGTCGGGCGGGCCGGGGGGCGGTGCAGCGGCGATGCGCGCGCCGAGGCGGGGGTTGAGGTAGCTCTCGCCCGCGGCGGCGCGGCGCACCGCCTCGACCAGCTCCTCGTCGGCGGCCTCCTTGAGCACGTAGCCGAGCGCGCCGGCGCCCAACGCCTCGCGCGCGAAGGCCGGCTCCTGCTGCATCGTCAGCACCACGATCTGCGTGTCGGGCGACTCCGCGCGGATTACGGGGATCGCCTGCAGGCTGGAGCTGCCGGGCATGTTGAGGTCGAGCACCAGCACCTGGGGGTGGTGACCGTGCACGTAGCGCCGCGCGCTGTCGGCGTCGGAGGCCTCCGCCAGCACCTCGAAGTCGGGCTCGCCGTCGAGCAGCAGCCGCAGCCCGCTGCGCACCACCGCGTGGTCGTCGGCGAGGACGATCCCGATTGTCTTGGCGCCGGCGTCCGCGGCGCCCCCGGCCTCGCCCGCCGGCTCGGTGTCCCGCTCGCTCACACACCAGAAGTTACTGGGTGCTCCGACCTGGTGCGGCTCGAAGGACCACGACATGTGCACGCGGCTGCTACTAGTTCTCTGCGATGGGCGACACCGCGACGGGTCAACCCGACGGCCCGCTCTCCGCGCAGGAGCTGGAGTCGCTGCACGCCTACTGGCGCGCGGCCAACTACCTCTCGGTGGGGCAGATCTACCTGCTGGAGAACCCGCTGCTGCACGAGCCGCTCGCGATCGAGCACGTCAAGCCGCGCCTGCTGGGGCACTGGGGCACGACCCCCGGGCTGAACTTCATCTACGTGCACATGAACCGCGCGATCCGCCGGCACGACCTGAACGCGATCTTCATCGCCGGCCCCGGCCACGGCGGGCCGGGCGTGGTGGCGAACGTCTACCTGGAGGGCACCTACACCGAGGTGTATCCCCACATCGGCCGCGACGAGGAGGGGGTGCGGAGGCTGATGCGCCAGTTCTCCTTCCCCGGCGGCATCCCCAGTCACGTGGCGCCGGAGACGCCCGGCTCGATCCACGAGGGGGGCGAGCTCGGCTACTCGCTGGCGCACGCCCACGGCGCGGCGTTCGACAACCCCAACCTCGTGGTGTGCTGCGTGGTGGGCGACGGCGAGGCCGAAACGGGGCCGCTGGCGGCGAGCTGGCACTCCAACAAGTTCCTCGACCCCGTGCGCGACGGCGCGGTGCTGCCGGTGCTCCACCTCAACGGCTACAAGATCGCCAGCCCCACCGTGCTCGCGCGGATCCCCCCGCAGGAGCTGCGCTCGCTGCTGGAGGGCTATGGGTATGCGCCGCGCTTCGTCGAGGGTGACGACCCGCTGGAGATGCACCAGCTGATGGCGGCCACGCTCGAGCAGGTGGTGGGGGAGATCGCGGCGATCCAGCGTTGCGCGCGCGAGAGCGGCCAGCCCCCGGCGACGCCTGGCCGGGGGCACGACGAGGCCAACCCCGCCCCCCCTCCTTCCCCGAGCTGCTCGGACCGCCCGGCCGCGCGCGAGCGCCCGAAATGGCCGATGATCGTGCTGCGCACCCCCAAGGGGTGGACGGGCCCGAAGGAGGTGGATGGGCTGCCGGCGGAGGGCTCGTGGCGCTCCCACCAGGTGCCGCTCGCCGACCTCGCGGGCAAGCCAGAGCACCTCGCGCAGCTGGAGCAGTGGCTGCGCTCCTACCGTCCGGAAGAGCTGTTCGACGAGCAGGGCGCGCTGCGCGCGGAGCTGGCGGCGCTGGCGCCGAAGGGGGAGCGGCGGATGGGTGCCAACCCGCACACCAACGGCGGCAGTTTGCTGCGAGCGCTGGAGCTGCCCGACTTCCGCTCCTACGGCGTCGAGGTGAAGGCGCCGACGGCGAGCAGCAGCGAACCGACGCGCGTACTGGGGGCGTGGCTGCGCGACACGATCCGCCTGAACCCCGAGAGCTTCCGCATCGTGGGGCCCGACGAGACAGCATCCAACCGCCTAACTGCGGTGTTCGAGGCGACCGACCGCACGTGGGAGTCGAAGCGACTGCCCAGCGACGATCACCTCGCGCCCGACGGCCGCGTGATGGAGGCGCTCAGCGAGCACCTCTGTCAGGGATGGCTGGAGGGTTACCTGCTGACGGGCAGGCACGGCCTGTTCAACAGCTACGAGGCGTTCATCCACATCGTCGATTCGATGTTCAACCAGCACGCCAAGTGGCTGAAGGTGACGCGCGGGATCCCGTGGCGGGTGCCGATCGCCTCGCTCAACTACCTGCTCTCCTCGCACGTGTGGCGCCAGGACAACAACGGCTTCTCCCACCAGGATCCCGGCTTCATCGACCACGTGGTCAACAAGAAGGCGGAGATCGTGCGCGTGTACCTGCCGCCCGACGCCAACTGTTTGCTGTCGGTTGCGGACCACTGCCTGCGCAGCCGCGACTACGTCAACGTGATCGTGGCGGGCAAGCAGCCGGCGCTCGACTACTTGACGATGGATGAGGCGATCGCGCACTGCACGCGCGGGATCGGCATCTGGGAGGCCTTCTCCAACGACGACGAGCAGGAGCCCGACGTGGTGCTGGGCTGCGCGGGGGACATCCCGACGCTGGAGAGCGTGGGGGCGGCGGCGCTGCTGCGCGAGCACCTGCCACAGCTGCGGGTGAGGGTCGTCAACGTCGTGGACCTGATGCGGTTGGAGCCCGAGAGCGAGCACCCCCACGGCCTCGGCGACGCCGAGTTCGACGCGCTGTTCACTGCCGATAGGCCGGTGATCTTCGCCTACCACGGCTACCCGTGGCTGATCCACCGCCTCACCTACCGGCGCACCAACCACCACAACATCCACGTGCGCGGCTACAAGGAGGAGGGCACCACCACGACCCCGTTCGACATGGCGATGCTCAACGATCTCGATCGCTTCCACCTCGTGATCGACGTGATCGACCGCGTCCCCGGCCTCGCCGAGCACGCTGCCCACCTGCGCCAGCACATGACCGACGAGCGGCTGCGCCACCGCGCCTATACCCGCGCGCACGGCGAGGACCCGCCAGAGCTGACCGACTGGCGCTGGCCGGATTTCTTGGGGGAGGAGGAGGGGGGAGGGGCTCGCCCCGCAGACCCGGACGCGACGGCAAGGCCCGGGGCGTAGGCGCGGCGTCGTGAACATCCTGGTCGTCAACGCCGGCTCCAGCTCATTGAAGCTGTCACTGCTCGACGAGGGCGACGCGACGGTCGCGTCGAAGGAGCTCGACACCGAAGGCCCTCCCGACCCCGACGCCCTGCGCGCGGCGCTCGCCGGCAGGCTGGGCGAGGCCGACGCGGTGGGCCACCGGATCGTGCACGGCGGCGCGCGCTTCCGCGAGGCCGTCTTGATCGACGCACGTGTCGAGGCGCAGCTGCGCGAGCTGGTGGACCTCGCGCCGCTGCACCAGCCGAAGTCGCTGGATGCGCTCGACGCCGTCACCGCGGCGCTGCCCGGTGTGCCAGCGGTGGCGTGCTTCGACACCGCCTTCCACGCGACGCTGCCGCCGGCGGCCGCCACCTACGCGCTGCCGCGCGAGTGGCGCGAGCGGTGGGGTCTACGCCGGTACGGCTTCCACGGCCTCTCGCACGCGTGGGTCAGTCGCCGCGCCCCCGAGCTGCTGGGCGTGGACGGCAAGGGCCTGCGGATCGTCAGCTGCCACCTCGGCGCGGGCGCCTCGCTGTGCGCGATCGAGAGCGGCCGCTCGCGCGACACGACGATGGGCTTCACCCCGCTGGAGGGCCTGGTCATGGCGACCCGCTCGGGCAGCGTCGATCCGGGTCTCGTGCTGTGGCTGCTGGAGCACGAGCAGCTCACCGCCGGCGAACTGGTGGATGCGCTGGAGCATCGCTCCGGCCTGCTGGGTCTCGCGGGCAGCGCCGACATGCACGAGGTGGTCGAGCGAGCCGGCGCGGCGCTCGCTGAGGATGGCGCCGAGCACGATCGGGCCGGCGGGGAGCGCGCCGGGGAGATCAGCCGATCCCGTCTCGCGCTCGACGTCTACATTCACCGCCTGCGCGCGGAGATCGCCGCCATGGCCGCCGCGCTCGGCGGTCTCGATGCGCTCGTCTTCACCGGCGGTGTCGGCGAGCATTCAAGCGTTGTGCGCGCCCGAGCCGCGGGCGGGCTCGCGTTCCTCGGCGTCGGGCTCGACGACACGCGCAACCGTGTGACGAGCGCCGACGGCGAGATCGGGGCGGCGGGCGCAGGCGTCCGCACGCTGGTGCTCACCGCCCGCGAGGACCGCGAGATCGCCCGCCAGGTCAGGTCGCTGCTGGCGCTCCGAGCCCGAACCGCAGGAGGGGCCGCCGCAAAGTCATGACGCAGCCGGTTGGACGCTGGCCGGCGGTGTGGGAGCCGCCGGCGCATATAGCCGCACGAGCCGCTCCACCCCCGCGGTGCACACCCCGAGACTGACCAGCGCGGCGGCGACGATCGCGGTGGCCACATCGGCCGAGAGCACGTGCTCGGCGAGGCCCAGCGAGGCGATTGCCGCCGGCACCCCCAGCTGCGCGCTGGCCGCGAGGCCGGCGGCCACGGGGCGGCGCACGAGCGCGACCGCAAGCAGGTGGATGACGACGTTCAGCGCCGCCAGCGCGCCGGCGAGCACCAGCAGCGATGGGTGCTCGAGGAGGCCCCCCACATCGAGCTGCGCGCCGAGTACGACGAAGTAGAGCGGGATGAAGAAGCCGTCGGCGATCCCGCGCATCTGCGTGGAAAGGCGTTTGGGCCCGCCGATCAGCGCGACCGTCACGCCCGCGCCGAAGCCCGCGATCAGGATGCTCGCGCCGCCCTTCAGCGCCAGCCACGAGAGCACGAACAGCACCAGCAGCGAGAGACGCAGGTCAACCGCCCAGTGGCGCTGCTTGGAGAGCCGGCGCACCCTGTGCACCCACCCACCGCGGCCCAGCAGCCGGGCCACGCCAAGCAGCACGAGCACCCCCCCTCCCACCAGCGCAGCTCCGAGCGCCGCATGTCCGACCCGCGCCGGTTGCAGCACGATCGGCACGGAGAGAATCGTCAGCACATCCGCGATCGTCACCTGCGCCATCACGGTCATCACGTCGGGGCCTTCGATGCCGGTCTCCTCCAGCGCGGGCAACAGCACCGCCGCCGAGCCCGAGGCGAGCAGCACCACGTACACCGCCGCGTGGCCGGTGCCGGCGATGCTGGCGGCGAGCAGCCCGCCGGGGATCGCCAGCACGCACACGATCCCCGCCAGCACCCCCCCGCCGCGCAGCGACGCGGCGAGCCGTTTGTCGCGCAGCGGCAGGTGCATCCCGACGGTGAGCATCAGCATCGCGAAGCCGATTTCCCCAAGGAACGCGACCGTCCCGTTCGCCGGGTTCACCGCGTCGAGCACCGCCGGCCCGACGATCACCCCGGCGAGGATCTCGCCGATCACCACCGGGACGAACCAGCGCCCGGCAACCCCCAGCAGCGGCCCCCCGAGGCCGGCCAGCACGATCACGATCAGCGTCTCGAAGCTCACGGTGAGAGGCCCAGGGTATGCGCTCGCGCGGGGCTACGATTGCCGGGCGCGCCCCGCCACCCCGGCTCGCCGAGCCGGGCGATCGCCAAATCGAGGAGGTTTCACAATGACCCCAGCACAGCTCGTCACCGGCGTCGACTTCGTCGGCTGCCCCACCAAAGACCTCGAGGCCGCCGTCGAGTTCTACGGCTCGACCGTCGGTCTGCCCCGCTCGGTGTACATCAAGGAGCGCGGCTACGCGGAGTTCGAGACCGGCAACCTCACGCTCAGCGTGTACGACGCGGAGGCGATGGGCCTCCCGCATCACACCAACCCGAATGCGATCGCGCTGCACGTCGACGACGTCGCGGCCGCGCGCGCCTCGCTGCAGGAGCGCGGGGTGACGTTCAACGGGGAGACGCTCGACACCGGCGTGTGCCACATGGCGTTCTTCGCCGACCCCGACGGCAACGCGCTGATGCTCCACCACCGCTACGCCCCGCGCGCGACGCAGGGATAAGCGTTTCGGGCGGGCGCTGACCCGGTGGGTCCGCGCTGCTGGGTGATCTGTCTCCACGGCTGGCGCGTATGGCTTGCGGGAGAACGAGATGGTCGTGCTCCTGAACGTGACGTGAGCCAGTACCACCAAGCGAATGGAGGCAGCAAATGCACAACCAGCATGACGATCCCGAGGTCGATCGGGCAGGGCGACAGACGTCGCAGGACCCATGGACCGCACCCACGACGCGCAAAGGCTTCCTCAAGGGAGCGGCCGTGGCGGGCGCGGGCGCAGCCAGTTTCGGCGCCCTCTCACCCGTGGCCGCGTTCGCCAAGGGCAAAAAGAAGGGGCCGACCCACGGCGATCTGGCGATCCTGAAAGCCGCCCAGATCGCGGAGGCGCTGGCGGTTACGACCTACACCAACATCATCAACACCGCGCCGTTCTTCAAGAACATCCCCACCGACGACCAGGGCTACCTAAAGGGAGCGCTGCAGGAGGAGATGTCTCACTACCTGCTCGAGGAAAGCCTGACCGGCAAGCCCTCCGCCTACACGACGTTCTACTACCCGCCCAAGATGTTCGCCGACGCGCAGACCACGCTCAACATCCTCGTGACGCTCGAGGATGCGTTCATCGCCGCCTATCTGATTGGGGTCCGCGACTTCAGCACCCCCGACCTGAGGGTCACGGCCGCGCGCATCATGGGGATCGAGTCCGATCACCGCACCCTCGCACGCGTCGTGGGGCCCGATGTGGCCAGCGGGGATGGCGGTCCCATCGAGGAAATCACCGGGATTCAGAAGACAGCCGAATCGGTTGCCCCGCCTAACAACAACGGCTACGAGCGCACGCTCCTGCTGACCCACATCGAGCAGGCGGTCGAAGCACTGCTGCCCTTCGTGGAAATGAAAGCCGCCGAAAAGGAAGGCTTCGATACTTCGAAGCCCTACCCGTTCGCGCCATTCACGCCAACGCTGCCGAGCGCGCTCGGCGAATTCCACTCGCTGAAGGGCTGATCCCCACAGCCCTCGCGGTGGGACGCTCTGTTCGCGATCTGTGGCACGGATGCCGCAGGTCGCGAACAGCAGTCTCGAGCACGTTGGCTCATGCGGCCTGTGCCGCCAGCTCGCCGCTCGCTCCGTCCGTTGCCATTGCGACCTCCTGGGGCCGGGAGGCCGCGGGTGGACGGAGGATCAGGAAAGAGGCGAGGATCCCGAGTGCGACGCACACGGCTGCGACCACATAGGCGAGGTGGTATCCACCGGTCAGCGCGCTGGTCAGAGGCTTGCCCGCGGCGCTCAACGCTTTCGTGTGGTCGGTGGCGATCGTCCCGAGCGCCGCCAGACCGATCGCGCCGAACAGCTGCACGGAGACGTTGATGATCCCCGACGCCAGGCCCGCGTCGCGCGGGGGGGCGTCGGACATGCCCAGCGTCAACAGCGGCAGGAACGAGGAGCCCGCGCCGAGGCCGAGCGCGAGGAACGCGAAGAACAGGCCGGGGAAGTAGCTTGCGTGAACGCCCTGGAAGGCCAGCAGCACGAGGCCGACGACGATGCCGAGCAGCCCGGCGGCGAGCGTCGGAACGGGGCCGAAGCGCCCGACCGCACGCGCGGCGATCCCCATCGACATGGCCGCGATCGCGATCGTCAGCGGCATGAACGCAAGCCCTGTGTCGATCGCGTCGTAGCCGAGCACGCGCTCGAGGTACAGCGCACCGAGGAAGAACGCGGAGAACATGCCCGTGATCAGCAGGCCGCGGACGAGGCTCGATCCCATCAGCGTGCGCAGGCGCAGGATCCGCAGCGGCATGATCGGGTTGGCCACGCGCGCCTCCAGCGCCAGGAAGGCCCCCAGCAGAGCCAGCGATGCCCCGCCCGCGCCGAGTGTGCGGGCAGAGAGCAGGCCGTAGTCGCTCGACTTGACGATCGCAAAGGCGCCGAACATAGTCGCGAGCGTGATCAGCGCTGACCCGAGGACGTCCACGCCGCCGGTGAGGCCGATGCCCTCGTTCTCCTCGATCAGGATCGAGCCGAGCACCAGCGCGACGACGCCGATGGGTACGTTGACGAAGAAGATCCAGTGCCAGCTCAGCGACTGCGTGAGCGCCCCGCCGGCGAGCAGCCCGATCGAGCCGCCCCCGGCGGAGACGAACGCGTACATCCCCATCGCCTTGGCCTGCTCGACCCGCTCCGGGAACTCGGTGACGATGATCGCGAGGATCACGCTGGAGGCGATCGCGCCGCCGATTCCCTGGATCAGGCGAGCGCCGATCAGCAGCGCCTGGCTGTCCGCCAGTCCGCACGCGATCGACGCCACCACGAACAGGACGAGCCCGCTGAGGAACACCTTCTTGCGGCCCACCAGGTCGCCGAACCTGCCGGCCAGCAGCAGGAAGCCGCCGAACGTGATCAGGTAGCCGTCGATCACCCATGTGAGGTTGGCCTGCGTGAAATGAAGCTCGTGCTGGATCGATGGCAGCGCGACGTTGACGATCGTCGCGTCCAGCACCATCATCAGCTGCCCGAGGCACAGCACGGCGAGCGCGATCCAGCGGCGGCGCTCGCGCTTGCCGGCCGCGCTCTGGTCGGCGGTCTCGCCTGCCGACCCCTCACGGGTGCTCGGGTGCCTCTGGAGTTGGGTCGGCCTGCCGGTTGTCTGCTCGCCGGTGCCCGATCGCGGCGTCTGGAGCTGGGCGTGCTCGCCCGCCTGCTCGCCGGCGCTCGGCAGTGTCTCGAGTTGGGGTGATGCGGTGTCGGTGGTGCTCATCGGATGCTCCTTCTGGGGTGCGGTAGAGGACACCATATCATGGATCATCACTGAAGCAGGTATTATCGTTTAAACTTGATGATTGCTGCGACGTGGTATAATCCTGCCGTTATGCCCGACCAGGTCCGCTCATGCCCTCCCAACTCGATGGTGCTGCTGACTCGTCTGGCAAAGCAGGTCTACAGGCGCAGCAACGAGGAGCTACTGGGAATGCACATGCGTCTGTTGATGGCGCTCAGCTACGTGCGCGACCACGACGACGCCCCCCAGCAGGAGCTGGCGGAGGCGCTGTGCATGGACGCCAACAACGTGGTGCTGCTGCTCAACGAGCTGGAGGATCTGGGGTATGTCGCGCGCCGCCGCGACCCCGACGATCGCAGGCGCCACCTGGTGGCGCTGACCGACGCGGGACTCCAGGCGCTGAGGAGCGCCGAGCGCGCGCAGGAAACGATCGAGGACGACGTGCTGCGGGCGCTCGACCCGAGCGATCGAGCGATCCTGTGGCAGCTGCTCACCCGCGCGCTACAGGGCGCCGAGCCGGAGGCGGCCGATGTGGATGCGCCTGGGATAAACGTGCCCGAGCCGGACGCGCCCGGGGTGGAGCGCGCCGCGAGCGCGTGACGGCTGGGAGCCGGGTGGACCTCGGCAACTTTCAGAACCCCAACCAAATAAGATACAGTCTCATTTTTATTCGTTTTGGGAGGGCCCTGACATTGAGGGTGCCTTGTCCACACCGGAAGCGACACAGGCCCACTCCGAACTCGCCGGACGCGGACGAAGCTAGATGGAAGGGGGTCCACCCAACCATGTTCTTCGCTCCACCCGCGTCCAGCCCAGCGAGACTACCGAACCGCCGGCATTCGATGTGGGGGTGCCGTCGCCCGCCACCCCACACGAGATCGCTACTCCTTCTGTGTGGTGGCCGAGACCATCCCCACGCCTGTGGGAACGGCCGCTGCCGGAGCCGTCGCGCCAGGAGTCGCGGTGACCGGGCCGGTGATGCGCTGCCGGTGCGGGAACCCCTCGTGCAGCTCCTCGCTGACGGCGATCTCGTGCGCGGACGCCGCCAGCGCCAGCTCGAGGTCACGCTCGATCGCCCGCAGGGTCGCGGGCGCCGCGCGATGCATCTGATAGAGACGCGCGCCGCCGAGCAGCATGAACGCCAGGAATATGTACGGGAACAGGTTCACCGGATAGGGAGGCGCCGGGTAGAAGCTGCCGACCGTTGGCACCAGCAGGCACAGAAACGCCACCACCGCGACGGCGACGTTGCGACCCTTCAGCTCGCCGAGCTTGCGCAGGTAGAACGGTGCGGCGATCGTGATCAGGAAGTAGGCCGAGAGGAACCCAAACGCAGCCATCGTCCCGGCGTCTCCGAACAGCGTGCTGGGGCTGGTACCCGTGAGATCGAAGATCGCCGCCACCAGGAGGATCAAACCGCCGTATGAGGCCAGCGCCACATGCGGGGTCATGTTCTTCTGATGCACAACATGCGCCCGCCGCGGCAGAAAGCCATGGCCGCTGAGCGGGAAGATGATGCGGGCGCCCGCATTCAGGCAGGACAGTGACAGCGAGAAGAAGCTCACCATCGCACCGAGGGCGACGGGGATGTGGAAGAAGGGCACGTCGTACGCCGTGGCGATGTTCGTCAGCGGTGTTTCGAGTGTGCCCAGGTTCACGCCCATGTGATTTGTCGCGAAGACCTCGATGTAGCTCATGAACACCATGAACGCGCCGGTGATCAGAAGGCTCCAGATCACCGCGCGCGGCACGTTGCGCAGTGGCTTCTTGGCCTCGCCGCCGAGCGTCGTGGCGCTCTCGAATCCGACGAGGCTGAAGATGCAGATCACGATCGCGAAGTCCATGCCTTTCAGGCCGACGCCGTGAAGCTTGACCTGCGCCGTGTCCACCGACAGGCCATGCTTGAACAACACCACAGCGGCCAGTGCCAGGATGCATGTGACCGACAGGGCCTCGAGCGCGAGGGTCAGCAGAGAGGAGATGCGGATGTCCTTCCATGCGATGGTCAGGGCAACGGCGCCGCTGATGAGAAATAGGAGAAGCGGCGAGACCGTGCCGTGCACTCCGATGCCGGACAGGAATTCCTGCGAGAAGATCGCGAATCCCGCCAGTCCGGCTGTCGCGATCCCCCAGTAGGACCAGATCAGAGCCCATCCGGACAGGACGCCGGTCGACGGCCCCAAGCCGCGTGCGGTATACGCATACATCGATCCGGCCGTCGCAGACCGTCGAGCGAACTGGTTGAGACCGAGGACAACGAACAGCAGCATGACCGTGCCGAACAGGTAGGCCGCCCAGGTCCCCTGGCCTGCGTCACCGAAGGCGAGCGCGATGATCAGCACCGCGGTCATAGTCGGCGAGATCAATGCCACCGACTGGGCCAGCAGTGGCGGAAAGCCCAGGGCATGCGGGCGCAATCGAGGCGAAGACTCCTGCGCGCTGCCAACGGGCAGCCCGGCGGCGGTGCTGGTACTCATAATGGGTGGACCCCCTTGTTGTATATGTGTGAAACCGGGGTTCCCGACCGTGCCGGGAACCTGGCGAACACTAAGTCAGCGTATTCGCCGCGAGTATGGCCCGATGGCCAAGGTCAGGTGCTCCGGGCTGGCCAATCCAACACCGTTTTCTCCCAACACTCACTTCGCGGGTAGTCACCTTTGGACGCGAGTTCACTTTTGTAACGAAATGCGCAACGCACAGCGCAACACTCACATCCCGATTACGAGCATCAGTTGGCGATCCGGCATGCTCTCGAAATGCGTGAGAGTTACTGCCAGCAATCAATCCACGGAGGATTGGAATATGCCGTTCAGGCGTTCGTCGAAGTGACAGGTCTCCTCGCCCCGATCCGAGGCTGTTGCACAAATGTCATCGTGGACTGGAGCATTGACGATCAGTTGAGCTGACCCGTCGTGTCAGAGAGAGTGAGCCCGGACAGCCAGGTGTCGAACACTTGCTGTGCTCGGAGCGCAAGTCGCGCAGCGTGCGCGGAGGCGTCCTCGCGCAGACCCGCGACGCTGACACCGCGGGCGGCGAGCTCGTAAGTGTGACCGACAAGCCAGCGCTCGAGGGACGCGCTGTCGGCCTCGAGATGGAACTGGAGTCCCAGCACGTTCGGCCATCGTGCGAACGCCTGGTTCTCGCAGAGCGGCGTGGAGGCGAGTGGCGGCAGTTCGGGAGGCGTCGAGATCACGTCCCCGTGCCAGTGCAGGACGGGGACACTCCGGAGCGGCTCCAGCACCGAGTCGCGCGCGGCGTTCGTGAGCGTGATAGGGGCGTAGCCGATCTCGGCTTCGGTGCCCGGCCGCACGCTTCCCCCGGAAGCCAGGGCGAGCAGTTGTGCGCCCAGGCAGATTCCCAGCGTCGGCCGGTCGCGGGCAAGACGTTCACCCATGAGCTCCAGCTCTGTGCGTAGGAACGGATGGACGTCGGTGTCCGCGACGCCGAGCGGGCCACCAAGCACGACGAGGAGATCGGCATCGCGCGCGCTGTGCCATGCGCCGCCGTTGGCCGGTGCGTCGAGGTAAGAGGTCGCGAACCCGTGGTGCGCCAGGAGCGGCTCCAGAAGGCCGAGATCCTCGAACTCGACATGGCGGATCGCGACGGCCGTTCGCGTCATCGCTGCTCGGCGTCGTCGATTTCTTGCCGTCGAGCTCGGGGCGGAGTCGCTGTCGCAGAAGACAACTGGCGAGCGACGGCTGGTGTCAACCCGCAGCTCGAAGATGTCGGGACGGCTGTAATGCCCGACCGCGTCCATGTCGAGGTGGCCGCGGGCGATCTCGGCAAGGTCGATCTCGGCATACAGGATCGCCTCGTCCTCGAACACCGGCCCGGCGAGGACCGAGCCGTCGGGCGCGATGATCGCGCTGCCGCCCCGCATCAGGTACGAGTTGGGGTCCGCGCCGATCTCCTGCTGGTAGGAGTGGGGAAAGGCGCCCGCTCGAATCGCCTGGCAGGCGGTCAGGACGAACACCCTGCCCTCGAGCGCAATGTGCGTCATCGTCGACATCCACGTTGGCCGATCGTCGGCCGTCGGAGCGCAGTAGAGCTCGACGCCCTGCGCGTACATCGCCTGTCGCAGGGCCGGCATGTAGTTCTCCCAGCAGATCACGGTGCCGACGCGCCCGGCGGAGCTCTGCACGGTCCCGATGGTGGAGCCGTCTCCGAAGCCCCAGATGAGCCGCTCGGTACCGGTCGGCATGAGCTTGCGGTGGATCCCGACGAGCCCGGCCACGGGATCGATCATCAATGCCGTGCAGTAGAGCGTCGAGCCAAACCGCTCGATTACCCCCACGACCACGAAGATCCCGTGAGCGGCGGACGCACTGATGAGGCATTCCACATCGGGGCCATCCAGCTGGACGGCCGCATCGAAGTAGCGCTGGTACAGGTCCCGTCCCGGGCCGGACCGGCGCCCGACGACGGCGCCGAAGGCGGTGCCCTTCGGGTAGCAGCCGACGAACGCCTCCGGGAACACCACCAGCTCGGCGCCATCCGACGCGCACTCGGCGATCAGGCCCTCGGCCTTGGCGACGGTTGCGGCGGAGTCGAACGGGATCGACGCCGCTTGAACCACGGCAACACGCGTCATGGGTTCCGTCCGTTGCGTTGAGGTCGTTGGCTGGGATGCAGGGCTGGCGCCTCCAGGGCGTTGACCACGAGCACGGTCGCGCCTTCCTCGTGGGGGTTGCGCAGAGCGTGGGTCATGTCGGCACGGAAATGGATCGCGTCGCCCGCCGCCAGCGAGGAGGCGCTCCCGTTCACGTCCACCTCGATCGCGCCGCTCAGGACGTACACCCACTCCTCGCCGGCGTGTGCCGCCGGCTCGCCCAGACGGCCCGGCAGGAGGCTCAGCTCGACGACCTGCAGCGAGCGCAGCGCGGGGTCCGACAGCGATCGCAGCGACATGTCGCCGGCTGCGATGGTGTGCCTTTCCTCGCGGCGCGATACGTAGACGGTGTCCTGTGCCGGTGACTCGCCCACGAGTGCGCCCAGCGGCACACCAAGCGCCCGCGCAAGCTGCAGCAGCAGCCGCACGGTCGGTGTGCGCTGGCCGTTTTCGAGCCGCGAGAGGTGCGCAACCGAGATCCCCGACAGCTCCGACAGCTGTGTCAGCGTCAGATTCCGCCGGAGCCGGTGACTGCGAATCAATGCGGCGATCCGCTGATCGTCATCGCCTGGGTCGGGGGTTGCCTCGGGTGGCGCTGTAGCGCTTGCTTGGGGTTTCATGGCCTCGATAATATGCTATTTTGCCGATCGGCAACTTAGATTGTCAAGAGCTTATCGTGATCTGCACTACCGGAGGACCAGCCCGACATGAGCACCGCAACCGCAGAGCAGGTCATCACCGACACCGTGCAGGCGGCCCGGGCCGTGCTGGACGGCGAGATCGAGGCGATGTTCGTGCTGGGGAGCCTGGCGCACGGGGGGTTTGCGCCGCTCGTCAGCGACGTGGACGTCGCCATCGTCCTCGGCGCGACGGCGCCGGGCACGGCCGAGCGGATGGCACGTGTGCAGACGCTCGTCGTGGAGGAGGGGAGCAGCCCGCTGTCGGAGCGCCTGTCGGTGTTCTGGGCTGACTGGCACACGGTCCGAACCGGCGAGGGCGCCCACAGCCGGCTCGGGCCGGTCGATCGGCTCGACCTGCTCGACTCGGGACGCCTGCTCCTCGGATCGGACCTACGCGAGCCGAGCGTCCGCCCCTCACACGAGGAGCTCGTGGTGATGAGCGCGGATCACATCCTCAACAAGTTCACCGACGCCTACCTCGAGCGGCTGCGCGATACGCGAGCACTCCTCGAGGGCGGACCGCGCGCCGTCACAAAGGCGATCCTCTTCCCGGTGCGGTTCATGTACACGCTCAGCACCGGTCGCATCGGGCTCAATGACAACTCGGCCCACTGGTACGCGGCCGAGGGCCTGCCCGGCGGCGCGCTGGCGCTGAAGGCGCTCGAGTGGCGCAACGATGGGATCGACGACGCCGAGCTCGCCGGTCAGATGCTCGACGCGGAGCTGGATGCCATCCACGACGAGTGTTTCGCCGGGTACGCAAAGGAGCTGGAGGATCTCGGCGAGGCGAGCCGTGCCGCCGCGCTGGCGAATCGAGCTGCAAGCGTCCAACTTGCCCACCAGCACGCAGGCTGAAAGATGCGCGTCGCGAGCAAGTCCCCGGCACCTGAAAGGAACCTCGAATGGCTCAAGAACAACTGATCCACGGCATCATCGCGTACCCGATCACGCCCTTCGGCGAAGCGGGCGTCGACGTCGACCGGCTCGCCGGGCTCGTCGACACCATGGTCGCCGCCGGCGTCCACGCGATCGCCCCGCTGGGGAGCACCGGCGAGTCGGCATACCTCAGCTTCGAGGAGTGGAAGGCGGTCGTCGACGCCACCGTCGCGGCCGTCGCCGGGCGCGTGCCCGTGGTGGTCGGGTCATCCGACCTCACCACCGCCGGAACGGTGGCCCGAGCCGAGTACGCGCAGGAGGCTGGCGCGACGGCGGTCATGGTGATTCCGGTTTCCTACTGGGCGCTGAACGAACGCGAGATCGTGCAGCACTACACCTCGGTGAGCGACGCGATCTCGATCCCGATCATGGCCTACAACAACCCGGCCACATCCGGGATCGATATGTCGCCCACGCTGCTCAACCAGATGTTCGAGTCCGTCGCGAACGTGAAGATGGTGAAGGAGTCAACCGGCGACATCCAGCGCATGCTCGATCTCAAGGAGCTGTCCTCAGGGGAGCTTCCGTTCTACAACGGGAGCAACCCGCTCGTCCTGAAGGCGCTACTCGCCGGAGCGAGCGGGTGGTGCACCGCGGCCCCGTGCCTACGACCGGCCCCCGCCATCGCGCTTTATGAGGCCGCCGCGGCCGGGGATACGGCGCGAGCGACGGAGATCTACGAGGAGCTTCTGCCGCTGCTCAGCTTCATCGTCTCCAAGGGTCTGCCCACGGCGGTCAAGTCCGGGCTCGACATCATGGGCGAGCCGGCCGGCGTTCCGCGGCTGCCCCTGCTTCCGCTGGATGCCGAGAACCGCACCCAACTGGAGTCGATCCTCGCGCACGTCTGATCGGAAGGGCCGCCTGTGCGCGAGGCTGGCTGCCCGCCTCGCTGTCGCTGGAGGGCAGCCCAGCCAGCCGCAACCGGTGTCGCTCGTAGACGAGGTCGCAGGCCAATGGAGAGCCCGAGATCGCGGTGCGCGAGCCCTCGGGCCCCTCAGGGCAGCCCGGCGTGCGGTACGTCGACGACGGTCGTGAGAAGTACCGCCTCTCGCGTGTGTGCGCGGTTGGCCTCCAGGAAGTCCGGCGCGGCGCAGAGCAGCAGTGTGCACCCGTCCTCGCCGCCGAGTGCGCAGGCGAAGATGCCCAGACCGTCGGGCGTCCGTATCTCCTCGAGGATCTCGCCACCCTGCCCGACGCGGACGCAGCGCGCGCCGATCGCGTCGGCGGCCCAGATGCAACCCTCGGCATCGAGCGTGCAGCCGTCGGGAGCGAACTTCAGCTGGGGGAATGTCTGCTCGAAGGGCCCCAGCTCGGGCGCGACGGCCACCTGTGCCCAGACCCTCCGATCGCTCAGCGAGCCGTCGTCCTCGAGTGTGAACGCGGTGAAGCGAGCGCCGGCCGTCTCCCCGACGATCAGCGTGCCGTCGTCGGGTGTGATCACCAAGCCGTTGGGGAACCTCATGTCGTCGTCGAGCACCGTCACCCAGCCATCCGGATCGACCCGCATGAGCTTCCCCGGAGCCGGATCGGCAAAGCCCATCAGGTCGAAGCCGAACTCCCCGACATATGCGCGCCCCCGCCGGTCGACCACCATGTCGTTCAGGTGCCCTGCGCAGTGCGTCGTCAGATCGGCATGCACGGACACCTCGCCGGTAGAGCTGCGGCGCAGCACGCGATGGTCTCTCATCGACACGACGAGCAACGAGCCGTCGGGCATCCAGCCCAGCCCCGAGGGCTGCTGCTCGACCGACATCACCGTCGTGGGCGTGCCGTCGGGAGCGACCGTCATCACCACGTGTCCGTAGAAGTCCGACACCCACCAGTGACCTTCGCGCCAGCGAGGCCCCTCGAAGAACGCGCCCCCCTCGAACAGAGTCGTGAACTCTCGCGCCGGCACAGCGAGATACTACTGGGGCGGGTAGGAGGCTGGGGCGGGTCGGAGGCTGCGTCGGCTCGAATAGCGCTGCACGGACCAGCCAACCCTCGAGGCGGCAGGCCATGCCCGTGCGATGGGGGCGATCGAGGTTCACGCGTGTGGCGTGAACGTGGCCGGGCTCACGCCTGGCGCCCACCTTGCCGCCAGATCGGAACCAGCTTCCGCTTCCGCACGCGAAGCAGAGGTCCGGGGTCGGTGCCACGGTCACCCGCGGATCGCCGCGAGGGCCGCGTTGCACTCTGCGACTTCCCGCGCGACGCCCCCGGCGCCGAGTCGCTGTGCGGTGTCCTCGGCCTGCTCGAGCATGGACTGTGCGCGGTCGAGCTCCTCGGGCCGGCCGTGGGCGATCAGCGCGCGGGCCCAGCATGCGCGGGTGCGGGCCAGGAACAGTGGCGCGCCGAGGCGCTCCTCGATCTCCGCGGCGGCCGCGAAGTGTGCTGTGGCCTGCTCGTAGCGCTCGAGGGTGGTGGCGAGGGCGCCGAGCGCCCAGTCGATCGAGCCATAGACGCCGGCGCCAGAGACGGCCATCTGGCCAGAAAATGGCGTCAGGAGCTCGTAGAGCTCGCCGGCGCGATCTGGGAGGCACAGTCGGCGGCAGGCGTCGGCCCAAGCGACGATCGACTGGGACCAGATGATGTCCCACGGCAGGCTCTGGAAATCCTCGGCGAGCGCCCGCTCGCGCGCCTCGTCCTCCCGGCCGCTCTCGATCAGGGCGAGCGCCGCACCACTGCGCAACCCGTGGACGCCGGTCGACTCCCGGACCAGTTGCACGATCTGCTCGACGAGCTCTCCGTAGCGGCCCTGGAGGTAGCGCAGGTTGGCGATCCTGACGCCGCTCATCAGCTCGGCGTCGGGCTGACCGGCTGCTGTGCCGGCCTCAAACGCCTGGATCGCCCATTGCTCGGCTGCCTGGAGATCGCCGTCTGTAAGCGCTGCGGCGACCTCGATATGCAGGCGCACCCAGGCAAGGGCTGGATCCGGTACGCGGGCAAGCATTGCCCGCATGGTCTCCAGGCCCGCTCTGACCCTTCCGCGATCCCCTGCTTCAGCGCCGATGTTCCACTGCCTCTGGGCCGCCAGGGAGCGCAATCGTGGGTCATCGAGATGCTGCGCCAGCTCGACGAGCTCGTCGGTCATCTGTTGGCGCTCGCGCAACGTGTCAGGCACCCAGATCGCCCAACTGGCGTGGTTGAGCGTGTACGCGAGCGTGGCCGGGTCGCCGGCGGCGCGAGCTATCGCGATCGCTTCGCCGGCCAGCGCCCCGCGGCGCGCCGGCTCGCCGGCGAAGTGAAGCTCGCTGGCCAGCAGCGCGAGTACCCGCGCCCGCCGTGGATCGTCGTCCGCGAGAGCTTCGGCGGCGGCCTCGAGCGCGTGGACGCGCCCGGAGTCGACCACGCCTGCTTGGCTCCACCATCCCCGGCTGTTGGCGAGCACCGCCCGGCTGAGGCGGTCTGCGTCCTCGAGAGCTTGGGCCAGGTGCGCGGCGTCGAGCAGCGTCTGGCGAAACTCGGGGTCCCCCGTCTGGCGCTGGGCCTCCCCGAGACCGATCAACAGATCGCAGCGCTCTGTACGATCGTCACCGGCCGCCTGGTCGTGGAGCTCGAGCGCCTGGCGATACCAGCGTGCCGCCTCGGCGGGGGCGAGCTGCGCCAGAGCGCGCTCGGCCGCCCGGCGGGCGTAGTGCAGCGCCTTCGCGTTATCGCTGCTCACGACCGCCGCGGCCCAGTGAGCGGCGAGCTCACCCAACCGCTCATCGGGCTCGTCCCCGCACTGCTCCTCCAACGCCACCGCGACCCGCTTGTGAAGCCGGGCGCGGCGAGCGCGCCCGAGATCCTCACACAGCGTGTGCTCCACCAGCGCATGGGTGAAGGTGAAGCGTCCGGCTCGCTGCGGGCTCTCCGTCAGCAGCGACGCCGCGACGCCCTGCTCGAGCAGATCGAGCAGCCGATCCTCGGAAAGCTCGACCACCTCACTCAGCAGATCGAGGTCGAAGTCGCGGCCGATGACCGCGGCGGCGCTGAGCGCCATGCGGGCGTCTGGGCCCAAGCGCTCCACCCGCCGCCCGATGACCTCCCGCACGCTCTGCGGAAGGCCCAGCTCAGTCATGTGCCCCACCAGCCGCCAGCGCTCGCCCTGCTCTTGAACGATCGCTCCGGACTCCATGAGGTGACGCAGCACCTCACCCGCGAAGAACGGGTTGCCGGCCGTCTCGCGCGTGATCTCCTCGGCCAGCGCGTGCCCATCCTCGTCCAGTTCGTGCCCGGCGATGGCCTCCATCAACCCGAGAACATCGGTGGCCTGCAAGCCGGTGAGCTTGATGCGCTCGACGCCCTGCTCGCGGTGCAGGTCGGCCAGCAGCGCCGTCAGTGGATGATCGCGCGAGAGATCAGAGTCACGGTAGGTGCCGACGAGCAACGCTGGAATCGAGGGGCCGGCCGTCATGACATGACGCAGCAGCGACAACGTCGGCGAGTCGGCCCAGTGCAAGTCATCGAGGAGCAGGAGCAGCGGCTGGAGCTCGGCTGCCCCCTCCAGCAGGCCCGCGACGGCGGCATACAGCAGATAACGCTCTGTCTCGGGATCGCTCTCGCGCGCACCGGGCAGGCTGCCAACGCGATCGCGCAGGGCCGGCACGAGGCGGGCGAGGTCGCCGCCGAAGCGCTCGACATGCCCATCCAGGACCGGCTGGGGCAGCTCATCGACGAGGTGGCCAAGCGCCTGTACCCACGGCTGATAGGGCACGCCCAGATCCTCGTCGCAGCGTCCATACAGCACCGTCGCGCCCTCCCCATGCACCCCCAGCGCCAGATGGGTGGAGAGTCGCGTCTTACCCACGCCGGCCTCCCCGCCGATCAGCGCCAGACGCAGCGAACCTGCCCGCGCCTGACCCCACAGCTCGGCAAGCCGCTCACGCTCTGAGATACGCCCCACATAGGCTGTCGCCGGAAGCTCCCGTAGCCGCTTCGGCAAAGAAATGCCTCCTACAGGCGCCGGCTCCCATAGGAGCTCAAACGCCTGCACGGGCTCAGAGATGCCCTTCAGCTCAAGGCCACCGAGCGACTCGAAGCTGTGGCCGTCGCGTGCACCGCCAACACGATGCACGAGATCGTTGACCACGATCTGCCCGCCTTGGGCATGGGCGCACAGGCGCGCCGACTCGACCACCGGCTCGCCGAAGTAGTCGCCGTCCTCGGCCGTCGCGTCGCCGAGGCTCGCCCCGATCCGCACGCCGAGCCGCTCCTCGGCGCGGCGGTTTCTCGCATCGAGCGCCTGCTGCATCGCAACTGCGCACGCCAACGACTGGGCGGCGCTGTCAAACACCACCATCAGCCCATCGCCCAGGTTCTTCACCTCCCGCCCGCCCGTGCGCTCGAGCGCACCACGCAGCAACTCAAAGTGCTCCGTGCGCAACTCCTCCGCCGCCACAGAGCCAAGCCGATCCGCGATCGCCGTCGAGCCCACCAGATCGGTCATAAGGACCACGACCATCTGTGTCGCAGGGCCGCTCATCCGCTAATCATCCCTTCTTCAAGGGACATGTGCCGCTTCGGCCCACGGTCCTGCTCGCGAGCGCCCATACGCCCCCCGGGCCGTTCACAGTCACAGGCAAGTCCTCATGCTCCCACTGCGCAGTGCTCACCGCCGCGGCGAGCGCGGCGGGCCACGCCCCATCGAAGCCCACGCCAGTGCGCCGCGTGGCGGCGAGCCGTTCTCTGAGGATTCAGCGGGCGGCGTCACGTCGCCGGCCTCGTGAAGTCGGGGGGGAACGCGCCGCCGAACGCTTCGGCGGCGCGCGCGAGCTGGGGAGACGGTGAGACCAGGCGCCTGCGCAAGCCCGCCGAGCTTCGTCCACGTCGGGATTGCTTCCAAAACGCTTCCATACGGCGCCAAGGGCGGGCTCCGAGCCCGATGGCCGCCGTCCCGTGGCTCTCGCCAGAAACCGCTTATTCAAGCGGTTTCTGCGATACGGAGAGGGCGGGATTCGAACCCGCGATGGAGTTTAATCCCCATACTCGCTTAGCAGGCGAGTGCCTTCAGCCACTCGGCCACCTCTCCTGGAGGTCGAGCAACCAGTGTAAGGCCTGGGATCGCCTCAGTGCCGCTTGGACTTGGGCTTCTGCCGGACCAGCAACACCCCGGCGGTCGTTGCTCCGGGCGGCGAGGCAGATGGTGCGCTGAGCGTCAGATTGGCTCGCAGTTGCCCCCGGGCTTTGCGCAGCAGGGCACCGCCTGCAGGGTCGAGCTTGAGCTCGATCGTCTCGGATTTGCCGGCCGCGATCGAGAAGGGGGCGGTGGCGATGGTCTCGCGCTTGGTGAGCTTCCGTTTGCCCCGCTTGACCTTCTCCTCGACGGTCAATGCGAGCGTGCCGGTGCACGCGGAATCGCCGGTGCAGCTCAGCTTGACCGCGGCGCGATCGGCGCCCGACACCCCGAGCTTGGTGGCGAGCAGCGCCACGCGACCGGGGGAGGATTTCGCCGCGGCCTGCCCCGCTGGGGTGGTGCTCGTCGTGGTCGACCCGCCGCCGCCCTGCACCGGCTCGATCGGCAGTTCGACGGTTCCTTCTTCGCCGGACGACACGACGGTCTGCGCAATTGCCGGCGAGACCTCCGGCCGGTTGGCGCCGTCGCCGCTGTAGGAGACCGCGATCGAGTGCGCACCGGGCGCGAGCGTGCCGAGCGTCAACGTCGCTTCGCCGTGCTCCAGCACGCCTTCGCCGATCGGCGTTCCGCCGTCGTCGAACGTGACGGTGCCGGTCGGGCTCGTGCCCCCGCCGACCTGCGCCGTGAACGTGACGGCCTCACCGTAGGTGGAGGTGGGCGAGGAGGAGGAGACGTTCGCGCTCGTGGCGCTGCGAGTGGGCGGGCTGAGGCAGGTGAGCATCAGTTCGAGGTTGCTTACCGGTGGCGGCACTTCCAGCACCGGCGTGATTTGGCTGTCGCAGCCGGACTTGCTCGCTTCGATCGTGTAGTACCCGGCCAGCACGTCCCACCCGAACATCCCGTCTGCGTCGGTGCTGCCGGGGTTGGTGCGGTTGGCGGGCGACATGACGGCGCTTTCGTTGGGCACCACGGCGAACGGTCCCGCTGCGTCGAAGCTCTGCTTCAGCGTGACGGTCGCTCCGGACAGGGGCACCGGGCCTTCGCCGGTCTGCGCGTAGACGACTCCGCTCGGGTCGTGATAGGAGCTGCCGCCTTCTGCTTCTTCTTCCCCTTCTTCTTCTTCTTCTTCGATTTCCACACTGCCCCCGGAGCTTTCGCTCTGGGCCTCGCCGAGGCAGGGTTCGGGCTCGCCGGTCGGGACCATGTTGCCGCCCACGTAGACGAGGCATTCCTTTTCTTTTTTCTGGAGCCGCGCGACTTCTTCGCCGAGCTGTGCGAGCAGCCGTCCGGGATCGGTGGGGGTTTCTTCGTGGGCTTCTTCCGAGACGCCCGCGCCGGCGCTGCGGTAGCAAGTCGAGCCGGTCGCCTGCGCGACGCGCGCGTCGCAGCCGAGCAGCGCCACGGGGATCGTGCTGGCGCCGCTCACGCCTGTGGCCACGCGCAGCTTGGCGTGGTAGTAGATCCTGCGTGCCTGGCCTTCGGCCGGCGGTGTGAACTGCACCGCGATGCCGCACTCGGTGCTCGCCGGCGGGCTGCCCGAGCCATCGAACTGGGAGAGCTCGACGGCACTCGCGCCGCAGTCGGTGGAGGTGTGCGGCGCGCCGATCGAGCCGAGCGGGACGACTTTGAAGTACCGCGCGTCGGGGCCCACGATCCGGGCAGTCCCGAGCGAGATGCCCGCGGGCTTGCCGTAGTTGAGGAAGTAGGCCGCCAGCGGATCGGTGGCGGGGGAGCCCGAGGCGGGGTAGGTCTCGTCGAGTACGTTCGTGCTCGCCACACCGCCCGCGGCAGCTCTGTGTCCGCGCTCGATGCGGTAGTCGACAGTGGTGCTCACCTCGCCGTGCATCGGATAGTCGGAGGGCATGTCCACCGTGAGCGGCCCCGAACCGAGCGCCAGCCCGGTGGGCAGCCCGCCGACGCTGCCGCCCACGTCGACGATCTGCTGTTCGGGTTCGCCGCTGGCCACGTTGCTGCCGCGCACGACGACCTTGGTCACGAGGATCCGCGAGGCCTTCGGGAAGAGTTCCGGTTCGAGCGAGAGCTCGTACGGCGAGGCCCAGGACACGAACGGGTAGCCGGTCGCGGAGCTCTGTTCCCCTCCCCCGGAGGTGACGATCTTCACGTGTGGGGCGATCTTCGGCGCCGTCGGCAGCGCCAGTTCGATCCCCGTCGCGCCCGCGGCGCCTTTGATCGTCGCCGGCGAGAGCTTCCCCTCGCCGGCGTGGCTGCTCGCTGCGGGCGGGTTGGCGGTGAGCGCGTAGCTGCCAGTCGTGGCGGGCACGGCGAACGTGAACCCACCGCTCCCATTGGTGCTCGTCGTCTGGCAGGTGCCGCCCGCGATCGGGCAGGCCTGCACGGTGGCGTCCGCCACAGCGGCGCCTTCGAACGTCACGGTTCCGCTCAACGGCGCCAGTTCGATCGCGCCGGCGTTGACCGGCACCGCGTCAGATGAGGTCGAGATCAGGGCCGAGGTGAGGCCCGTCCCGGTGACGCCTTCGATCGTGAGCTTGACCTGGGAGCCGCCCGGGATCGTCTCGGCGGTCTCGATCGTCGCTGTCTGCCCGTGCACTTCCACGTGCAGCACGCCGTATTCGGTCGTGCCGTCGACGGTTCTCACCGAGAAGCCGTAATCGCGTCCTTCGCCGGGCAGGGTCGTCCCAGCCGAGGCGGCGACCGTGACGAACCCCGGCTGCTCGTCGTCGCCGAACTGTTCGGGGTCGCCGTTGGAGATGTTGGACGGCGAGGCGAACTGGACCGTGTAGGCGCCGTCGTGCTCGCCCAGGCTGGCGTCTTGCACGCTGCTCGCCGGCCCGATCGGCAGCGCCATGGCAACGGGTTGGACGTCCGAGGATGTGGAGACCGAGAGCTGTCCCGCCGGAACTTCGAATTCGGGGTTCTTCGCGCCATAGGCTTCGACCTTGACGGTTTCGCCGGCGGCCACGCCGACCGGGAAGCGGGGCGAGACGTCGATGTCGACGACGTTGGTCGCGTCGGTGTTTTCGGGATCGACCGTCACATGAAGCGCTTGCTGAGATTCGTGTTCGTCGCTGACCTCATAGCTGTAGTCGTCGCTGTTGAAGACCGTGCCGGCTGGGGCGACGAGCCGGATGAACCCAGGCTGCTCGTTGTCGCCGAACTGCGCGGCGTCGCCGCTGGAGATCGCAGTGGTGGCTTTGAATGACGCCGTGTACAGCACGCTGGTCGCCTCCGCCGCGGTGACGTTGGCGCTCGCGGTGAGCTCGCTGATCGACGTCTTCGCTTCGATCGCCAGCGGCTTGGAGACGGCCTGGATGTCCGAGGAGGTCGAGACCGAGGCTTCGCCGCCGGGCACAGGGGCACTCGGATTCGTTGCCCCATAGGCTTCGACCTTGACCGTTTCTCCGGCGGCGACGCCGACCGGGAAGTACGGCGAGACCTCCACATCCACGATGTTTTCGCCCAACCCGTCGGGGTTGACCGTCACGCCCTGGGCCTGCCACGATTCGTGTTCGTCGCTCACCTCGTAGCTGTCGCCGTTGGTGTTGAACACGGTGCCCGCCGGTGCCGTCAGGCGGATGTAGCCCGGTTGCTCGTCGTCGCCGAATTGCGAGCCATCGCCGCTGGAGATCGCGCTCGTCGACTTGAACGACGCCGTGTACAGCACGCTGCTCGCACCCGCCGAGGTCGTATCGGCATTGAGGTTGAGGTCGCTGATCGCGCTCGCCGGTCCGATCGCAAACGGCACGGAGACGGCTTCGGTATCCGCGGAGGTGGAGACAGAGAATTTGCCGGAGGGATCTTCGGAGGTTGGATTCTTGGAGCCGTAGGCCGCGATCGTGACTGTTTCGCCCGCGGCGATCGAGAAGCCCGGGATGTACACGTCGACGACGTTTTCGCCCAAGCCTTCGGGACTCGTTTTCACTTCGTTGGACTGCGCCGATTTCGACCCGTTGCTCACCTCGTAGCTGTAGCTGTTCGCCGAGTAGAACTCGGCCCCCGCGGGAGCGGTCAGCCGGACATAGCCACTGGGTTCGGCCAGCGCATGTTCGGCTTTGAATTTGACCGTGTAGAGGACCTGCGTCGCCCCGGCGGAGTAGACGTTCGCGCTTGCGCTCACGCCGGAGACTTTCGTACCGCCGGTCAGCGGCGAGACGAGCCCGTCAGAGTCCAGGGACATCGCGCCGGCGCTCGCCGCTCGGGCGGCCCCGCACTGCGACAGCGAGGCGAGCGCGGTTGCGAGCAGCATCGCCCCCAAGATCGCCACTCTCGACGAGATCCGCACAGCGGTCGCCGCACTCGCTCGTCCCTGCCCACTGTCTGTCGCTTTCATCGTCCTTTGTTCAGCATACAATCGGCCGGCGTTGCCGCGCCGCCACAAACGCGGAAGCGACCATGAGCCAGGCGCCACCGAACATCCTTTACCTGCACTCGCACGACACCGGTCGCTACGTGCAGCCGTACGGGCATCCGGTGCCGACCCCGAACATCCAGCACCTCGCCGACCAGGGGGTGCTGTTCCGTCGTGCTTTCTGCGCCACGCCCACCTGCTCGACCTCGCGTGCGTGCCTGCTGACCGGGCAGTACGGCCACAACAACGGCATGCTCGGCCTGGCCCACCGCGGCTGGTCGCTGAACGACTATCACGAGCACATCGTCCACGCGCTTCGCCAGGCCGGGTACTTCTCCGTGCTGATCGGCGAGCAGCACATCGCGAAGCGACCCGAGATCATCGGCTTCGACCGCGTGGAGAAGATCGAGACGACGCACGTCGAGAGCGTCGCGCCGGTCGCCCGGCGCGTGATCGGCGAACCGCTGCCGCAGCCGTTCTTTCTCTCGGTCGGCTTCTTCGAGACGCACCGCGACTGGCTCGACCCGCCCTCGTTGCGCGACTCCCTCTATTCGCTGCCGCCGGCGAACCTGCCGGACACTCCCGAGACGCGCCGCGACATAGCGTCCTATCGCGCCAGCGCCCGCTCGCTCGACCAGGGCGTGGGCACCGTGCTCGACGCGCTCGACGCTCAGGGGCTGATGGAGAACACGCTGATCATCTTCACCACCGACCACGGGCTTGCGTTCCCGGGCGCAAAGGCGACGTTGTTCGACCGCGGCCTGGGGGTGATGCTGATCATGCGTGGCCCCGGCGGCTTCGCCGGTGGCCGCGTTCACGATGCGCTCATCTCCCACCTGGACATCTACCCCACCCTGTGCGATCTCGCCGGTGTCGAACATCCAGCGTTCCTGCAAGGCTTCTCGCTGCTTCCACTGATGAGAGGAGATGTCGGTGCGCTGCGCGAGGAGATCTTTGCCGAGATGACCTGGCACGCCGCTTATGAGCCCCAGCGTGCCGTGCGCACCGAGCGCTGGAAGTATGTTCGCCGCTTCGGCGACCGCGAGACGCCGGTGCTGGCCAACTGCGACGACTCGCCCAGCAAGGACCTGCTGCTCCGCTACGGCTGGGCCGAGCGGAGGGTGCCGTTCGAGCAGCTCTACGATCTCGTCTACGATCCGAACGAGTCGGCAAACCTGGCCGGCGATCCGGCCTGTGCGAAGGTGCTGGAGAGCTTGCAGGCAACTTTGGTGCGCTGGATGGAGAGGACCGAGGACCCCTTGCTGCTCGGCGACCCGGTGCCGCCCTCGGGCGCTGAAATCAACGATCCCGGGCAGCTGTCGGCAAGCGAACCTGTGACGGTCATCCCATGATCGAGCCGGGGGATGGCGGCCATACGGTGACCGAGCCGACCGGCCCTGGTGAGGCGACCGGCCCTGGTGAGCCGACCGGCCGTGGTGAGCCGACCGGCCGTGGTGAGCCGACCCGCCCTGCGGAGCTGACCCGCTCCGCGGAGCCGACCAGCCCCGCAGAGCCGACCCGCTCCTACCTCGTCTGCGCCACGCCACGAAGCGGCAGCACGCTGCTGTGCGAGGCCCTGCTCGCCACAGGCGTCGCCGGCCGGCCACGCGAGTATTTCGAGGCCCTGAAGGAGACGGGGCTGCCGCGGCGGCCACGCGAGTACTTCTGGGGCCTGCGCAGCCCCGAAGTGATCAGGCTGCTTCCGCACGACATGAACATCGACCACACCGCCAAACGCGACGAGACGTGGAACCGCGAGGACTACAGGCGCCACCTCGACTGGGCGCTGCGCGAAGGCACCACTCCCAACGGAGTGTTCGGCGCAAAGATGATGTGGGGCTACTTCCCAGACTTCCTGGAGCTCGCGCGCGGCATCCCCCGGATCGGCGGCATGGGCGACGGGTCGCTGCTGAACGCTGCGTTTCCGGGCCTTCGCTACGTGTTCATATCTCGCAACGACAAGGTTCGTCAGGCGGTGTCGCTGTGGCGGGCCCTGCAGACCTGGGAGTGGCGCAAGGAGACCGGCGCGCCCGAAGGTGAGTCGGCGCCGGCGCAGAGGCTGGTCTACTCCTTCGACGCGATCGACCACCTGCTCGACCAGCTGCGCCGTCACGAGGACGCCTGGCGAGGCTTCTTCTTTCGCATCGGCCAACAGCCGCTGTCGATCGTCTACGAGGAGGTGGTGGGAGACCTTCGCGGGTCGGTTGGACGGGTACTCACCCCGATCGGCGTGGAGCCGCCCCCCGACTGGACGTTGCCGGTGAGCAGCCCGCGCAGGCAGTCCGACGAGCTATCGGAGAGCTGGGTCCAGAGCTACCTCGAAGACGTCTCGCGGCGGTAGCCACCGAGCGCCCGGCGAGCTTGCCAGGGCGCGCCACCGGGAAGTACCACGCGGTACTAATTTCCGTCGAATGAGCTCAACGAACGACAACAATGAGATCACAGCCCCTCCTCGCGGGTATCCCGCAGAGCGCAAATGCGCTCGCCGACCCCCGAGTGGATGCCCTACTCGATGCCCTACACTAGTGCCAATGCGTAAGACCAGCGTCTATCTCGATGAGGATCAGGCCCGCCGCCTCGCCCGCCTGGCCCGTGAGGAGGGCCGGTCACAGGCGGAGGTGCTGCGCGAGGCCGTCGCCACCTACCAGCCCAAGCCATCCCAGGACCGGAACTTCGCATTGGCCGGATCGGGACACGGCGATGGCTCATCGATCGCAGACGTACCGGAGGAGGATCTGCTCAAGGGCTTCGGCGAGTGACCGTCGTCATCGACGCCGGCCCCCTCGTGGCCTTTGGCGATGCCAACGATCCGCAATTCACTCGCATCGACGAGCTGCTGCGGACTGTCGATGGGCCGCTGGTCGTTCCAGCGCCCGTCACCGCCGAGGTGGACTACCTACTCGGACAGCGGGTTGGACGTGGGCCACGGCGTAATTTCATTGCCGATCTCGCCGCTGGGCGATTTACCGTTGCCTGCCTGGAGCGCGAGGACTATGCCACGATCGGGGACCTCGACGCACGCTATGCGGATCTTGAGCTTGGGCTCGCCGACTGCGCGCTGGTTGTGATCGCGAACCGCTACGGGACCGAGCGCATCGTAAGCTTCGACGAGCGGCATTTCCGTGCGGTCACACCGCTTCAGGGCGGAGCCTTCACGATCCTGCCCTATGACGCCTAAGGACCGACCTAAGGGCCGATACTAGAGCCGCAGTTCGTTGCTCTGGCCCCTCCTAATAGTGCTTTGTTAGCTTTTTACTCGCGTTGTGGGGGTGGGAGGTGTAGGTCGTCGAGGTCGATGTTTTGGTGGCAGGTGGAGCAGCGGCCGGTCCAGCACTTGAATAGGGGCTGGAACAG
>Ga0302325_10000910_pt1 | contig 78373 bp, 61 predicted proteins | sample Palsa_T0_2_FD_201948 | JGI IMG/M metagenome (GOLD analysis project Ga0302325, IMG submission 201948) | Peat permafrost microbial communities from Stordalen Mire near Abisko, Sweden - Palsa_T0_2 | ecosystem: Environmental > Terrestrial > Soil > Palsa > Peat permafrost | place: Sweden: Abisko... | reverse complement strand
CAACATGAGACCTCGCCAACCCATCCAAGATCTCCCGCTGGCTATCGGTGACAGACAGCGGTGCCGTAGCCAGACGCATACGACACCCTACCACAAACACCCCTTATTTGCGAGACACTACACTAGCATGGCCAAAGAGCTGAAAGAACTCTCGCGCAACGCACCCAGTTACGCGCGCGATCTGCGCACGAACGCGACCTTCCGCCACTACGACAACCGATACCACATCAGCGCCAAGCTCCTACAGGACGCTCGCCAGCTGCCCGAACGCCTGGCGAAACTGGCCGGTCCGCTGGGGAATGTCACCGTCCAGGCGTTCAGCTTCATCGGCCAGCTGGTCACGGTCCTCGCGCTCACGTTCCTGCTGCTGCTGCACGGCCGCGAATACGTGCAGCTGGCCCTGTCGCTCGCGGGCACACACGAGCAGCGCTACCGGCGCGTCGTCACGAAGATCAGCGCAGCCGTCGCCAACTACGTGCTCGGCAATATCGCGATCAGCGGCCTGGCGACGCTCGCCGCCTGGCTGGTGTTGACGATCCTCGGTGTCCCCTACGCCCTGGCGCTCGGCTTCGTCGTCGGCTTCTTCGATCTGATACCGCTCGTGGGCGCCACGCTCGGCGCGATCGTCGTTGCGCTGGCGACGCTCACCGTCCACTTTCCCGTCGCGACGATCGTGTGGGTCGCGTTCATCCTTATCTGGCAGCGGTTCGAGGACTATGTGGTGCAGCCGCTCGTCTACAGGCGTGCGCTGCACGTCAACCCGCTGGTGACGATCCTCGCCGTTCTGGCGGGCGCCGAGCTGTTGGGGCTCCTGGGCGCACTGATCGCGATCCCGACCGCCGCCGCGATCCAGATCCTGTTGCAGGAGTGGTGGTCCACGAGGGTGAGCAGGACAACGCTGCCCTCCTCGTAGTTTTACTCCGCGCCGGTCTTGGCGAGGACCTCGTGAAGGGCGGCAAGGTCGCGGTGTTCGTAGCCGAGCTCGCTGGCCCGGGAGAGCATTTCGTCCGCGACGGCGGCCGTGGGCAGCGGGACCGCGAGCTCGCCGGCGGCCGCGCGCGCGAGGCGAATGTCCTTGTGCATCAGCGCCACGTCGAACCAGGCCTGCTCAGGGAGGTCGAGCAGCAGGGGGATACGCGCCTTGAGCATCGGCGAGCCGATCGAGCTGTTGCTCATGGCTTCGGCGGCGACTTGTGGGTCCACGCCCCCGCGTTCGGCGAGCAGCAGACCCTCGCTGAAGGCGAGCGTCTGCACGGCGAGGCTGATGTTCACGGCGAGCTTGATCAGCAGGCCCTGACCGTTCTCGCCCACATGGGTGACGGCCTGGCCGAGCTCGTGCAGGAGCGGCTCGACGGTGGCGAAGGCGGGCGCGCTGCCGCCGACGAAGATCGCGAGCGTGCCGCTTTCGACCTGGGGAATGCTGCCGGAGACAGGGGCGTCGAGCATCTGCGCGCCGGCCGCGGCGACTCGCTCCGCGAGCGCGCGGCTCGCACGCGGGCTGACCGTGCTCATGTCGACGTAGACCTTCCCCTCGACGAGACCGGCGAGGATCCCGTCGGGCCCGGTGGCGATCGCCTCGAGCGCCGCATCGTCGGTGACCATGCTGAACAGGACGTCCGTGGCGGCGGCCACCTCGCGGGGGGAGTCGCGCCACTGCAGGCCGCGCCCGATCAGCGGCTCGGCCTTGGCCTTGGTGCGGTTGTTTGCATAGACGTCGTTGCCCGCGTCGAGCAGGCGGCCGGCGATCCGGCTGCCCATCGCGCCCAGGCCCACGAACCCGACCGTGCTCATCGTCCACCCCCTTCGATCTCGGCGACATCCTCGTCGGTGAGCTCGAGGCTCGCCGCCGGCAGGATCGGGTCGACCTGGCCGGGGCGGCGGAAGCCCACGATCGCGCCGTCGACCGCCGGGTTGCGTAGCGCCCACGCGACGGCGACCGCGCCCGGCGTTGTGTCGTAGCGGTCGGCGAGCGCCTTCAGGCGCTCGACCAGGGCGAGGTTCCGCGACAGCTGCGGCTCGTTGAAGCGCGCGTCGCGCTTGCGCCAATCGTCGTCGCCCATCGCTTGGATGCGCTCGCGGGTCATGCCGCCGCTGAGCATCCCCGAGCCCATCGGCGAGTACGCGATCACGCCGATCTCTTCCCGCTGCGCGAATGGCAGGATCTCCCTCTCGATCTCCCGCTCGATCAGCGAGTACTGCGGCTGCAGCGTCTCCACCGGGGCGATCTGCCCGATTACGCGCAGCTGGTCGGCGTCGAAGTTGGAGACGCCGATGTGACGGACGAGACCCTGGCGCTTGAGCTCCGCGAGCGCGGCCCAGCCCTCCTCGATGTCCGCGGCAGGGTTCGGCCAGTGAATCTGGTAGAGGTCGATCGCGTCGACCCCGAGCCGCCGCAGGCTGGTCTCGGCCTCGCGCAGGATCGAGTCGCGCTTGAGGCTGTGCACGACGGTGCGGCCAGGGCCTTCCAACAGCGAGCACTTGGTGAAGACGTACGGCCGCTCGGCCACCCCTTCCAGGGCGCGCCCGACGATCTGCTCGGAGCGCCCGAAGCCGTAGGCGGCGGCGGTGTCGATCCAGTTGATCCCCCGCTCCAGGGCGTGGTGGATTGCGGCAATCGACTCGTCATCATCCTGCGGGCCCCAGCCGAACTCCCAGTCGCCCCCGCCGATCGCCCACGCGCCGAACCCGACGCGCGTGATCTGCAAGCCGGTGCGGCCGAGCTCTGTCCTCTTCAGTGATGTCTGGTGCATGGTGTTCCTCTAGCGATCTGTGTCTCCTCCAGTATCGCGGCAGTAGGATGCGAGCTGCCACGCCGACGTAGCTCAGCTGGTAGAGCACCGCTCTTGTAAAGCGGATGTCGCCGGTTCGATCCCGGCCGTCGGCTCTGCTCGAGGGCATCCAACGGTGGCGCACGAAGAGTCATGCGCCACCGCCGGCGTCCAACGATCAACGCAGCGAGCTGAACGCCGCCCGGAGCTCGGCCGAGAACAGCTCCGGCTCCTCCCAAGCCGCGAAGTGGCCGCCTCTGTCCACCTCGTGGAAGTACGTGACGTTGGGGTAGGTTTTCTCGACCCAGCTGCGAGGGGCCCGGAAGATCTCGCCGGGGAACGTGCTGTAGCCGACCGGGAGTGAGACCTGTGCAGGCGTCTGCCCGGCCGCGAGAGCCGCGGCTCTTGCGCTCTCCCAGTACGAGCGGGCCGCCGAGGCGCCGGTGCCGGTCAGCCAGTACAGCGTGATGTTGTCGAGGATCCGCTCCCGGGTGAGACCGCCGGCGGGCTGGCCGTCGAGGAACGCGCGCGAGATCTTGTAGTAGCTGTCGGTGTCGTGGTCGAGCATCCAAGACGCCAGCGCGACGGGTGAATCGAGCAGGGCGTAGCCGATCGTCTGCGGCCGCGTGGCCTGCTCGATGAAGTAGCCCTTGCCGCTCGTGTTGAAAGTGGCGATCGCGTCGAGCGCCGCGGATTCCTCCTCGGATGGTTCCGCTTCGTGGTAGCCGCCGGCGAGCCCCGCCAACAGCAGGTTCATGTGGATGCCGAGCAGCCCATCGGGTGCCTGCTGTCCCATCGCGTTGGTGACCGAGGCGCCCTGGTCGCCGCCCTGGGCGACGTAGCGGCTGTACCCGAGTCGGTGCATCAACTCGGCCCACGCGCTCGCGACACGCCCGGCGTTCCAGCCGACCTCGGTCGGCTGGCTGGAGAACCCGTAGCCCGGCATCGACGGCAGTACGACGTCGAACGCATCCTCGCCGCGTCCGCCGTGGGCGGTCGGGTCGGTGAGCGGGCCGATCGTCTCCAGAAGCTCGATCACCGAGCCCGGCCAGCCATGCGTCATGATCAGCGGCAGCGCGTTCTCATGCGGCGAGCGCACGTGGATGAAGTGGATATCCACCCCATCGATCTCGGTCGTGAACTGCGGTAGTGCGTTCAGTCGCCGCTCGCACGCCCGCCAGTCGTACTCCGTGCTCCAGTAGCGGGCGAGCTCCTGGATCGTCGCCAGTTGCACCCCTTGGGAGCGATCGGCGACGAGCTCCTGCGAGGGCCATTGCGTCGCGGCGATCCGGCGGCGCAGGTCCTCCAGAGCCTCCGCAGAGGTATCAACGTCGAAGGGGCTGACCACTGCGGCGCCCGCTGACTGCTCGGTTGTGACAGACATCTTGGTCTCCTTGAATTGGGGTGAGCCCAGCCTGATCGCCTCCTGGTCACCTCGCACCCTTGAAGACCCCTAGTCTGCTCCCTGGTTGGCTCGGCTCTCGACCTCCCAGTACCCGTCTGCGAAGCTCTCGCGCATGTCACGGCTCGGCACGGCGCTCCTGTTCGCGGCGCTGGCCCTGCTCGCCGGCTGCGGCGGCGCGAACGCACCCGAGAGCGTCGCCGGGGTGCGGGCGATGTATCGCTCGATCGGCCTCGACGCGGGCGCCGGCGATTTCACCGACGTCTGCCGCTCGCTGATCGCCGAACCGCTCCGCGAGGAGGTCCGGCGCGCGAACGAGGACTGCTCGGTCGGGAACTCGACGTCGAAGCTCGAACGCTGGGCCGAAAAGGTCCGGCTTGCGAAGGTCAGTGCACGAACCCGCATCGTCCTCTCCGGAGGCGAAGCCGTCGTCTACGACGGCGCCAAGCCGGAAAGAGCCGTCTACATGGACGGCCAGTGGCTGCTCGCGCGAGCGCCCGAACTGACCTCACCGCCACAGCCTGCCGCCAAGCGATGAGCGCCGCGCGGCGTCCGTCGCCGTGGCGCGCATGCAAGCGCGGCGACTAGGGCGACCCGGGAGGCCCGGAGAATGAGTCAAGACCTCCCGGGGGTCGCCCTCTACCCGGATGACCTGTCGGTCGTCCGGTGTTCGCTATCGGCCTGCCGGCGCGGGCGCTTGAGCCGCGGTCGCACGACGGTCATCCGCCAGGCGCATCGCCCGGAACCCGTGGCTCCAGGCAGGCGACGGCGCGACTGGCCATACTTCGCGGCATGGACAGCCAACACGCCAGCGATCTGCTCGCCCGCGAGCGCGCACGCATCGAGCACGCCCTCGGCGATCTGACCCCGCACGATCCCGAAGCCGTGACCGACCCCTACGAGGCGGCCGACGTCGCCGGCGACCTCTTCGACGAGGAGCTCGGAGAGGGCGAGGCCGAGCGGCTGCGCGACGAGCTCGACGCGATCGAGCGGGCCGAAAAGCGGCTCGCGGACGGCACCTACGGCGTCTCGATCGAGAGCGGTGAGCCGATTCCCGACGCGCGCCTGCAGGCAATCCCGTGGGCGGAGCGCACAGCCGAGGAGCAGGCGCGCTTCGAACCGTAGCGGGGCCGTGCGCGGGCCGCTCCGGCGTACGTCAGCTGTCCTGCGCCGCCGGCGGACGCTCGCGCTGGAACTTGGGATGGGCGCCCGCGATCACGACCGTCACCTCGCCCTTCGGGGCAGCGTCGCGATACACGGCGCACAGCTCGGAGAGGAAGCCCCGCTGCACCTTCTCATATAGCTTCGTCAGCTCCACGCACACGCACGCCCTGCGATCGCCGAGCACGTCCAGCGCGTCCTGCAGAAGCGCACCAAGGCGATGGGGCGACTCGTAGAGCACCAGCGTGTGCGCCGCCTGCGCGTCAAGCTCCAGGAAGCGACGCCGGGGACCGGGCTTGCGCGGGGGAAAGCCCTTGAACGTGAAGCTCGCGACCGGCAGGCCCGACACCGCCAGGGCCGAGGTGACGGCCGTCGGACCCGGGATCGCCTCGACGCGATGGCCCGCCTCGGCGGCCATCCGCACCGTCGTGAAGCCGGGGTCGCTCACCAGCGGCATCCCCGCGTCCGAGCACATGCCCACGCTCGTCCCCGCGTCGAGCAGCTCGAGCACCCTGCGCGCGGCGCGATCCTCGTTGTGCTCGTGCAGCGAGAACATCGTCGACGGCCTGGGGATCTCGTATCGATCCAGCAGCTGGCGGGTGCGACGCGTGTCCTCGCAGGCGAGCGCCGAGAGCTCGCCGAGCACCCGCACCGCGCGGTAGCTGACGTCTTCGAGGTTGCCGATCGGCGTCCCGATGACGTACAGCGTCGCGTCCGCCGGCATCCGCGAGACGATACCCGCGTGGCGCGAGTGGACGTGCGACAAGGCTCGCGCTAGGACGGCAGGGAGCTCCAGACCGCTGGCAACGCTGGCGCTACAAGGGCAGCGCGCTCCGCACCGCCGCCACCGCGCTCGCTCCCGCGACGTGCAGCGCCTCGGTGCTGCGCATCGCGCGGCAGAACACGAACGCGCCCTCGAGTAGGCACAGCATCGACAGCGCCAGCTCGCGTGCGGTCTGCGGTGCGATGCCAGCCGCCGCGAAATAGTGCGTCGCGCCCACGATCCAGCTCTCGAACACCTCGGCGCTCGCCTCGCGCAGATGCTCGTTGGTGCTCGCCACCTCGAGCGCCACGGTCGCGATCGGGCACGCGTCCGCGTAGTCGGTTTCGATGAGCGTCTGCGCCGCGCCGCTGAAGAAGTCGCCCACCGCCGTCGTCACGTCGGGCGCCTGCGCGGCGATCGTCGCGAACAGCTGCGCGTACAGCGCCCCCGACGAGCGGATCGTCTCCGCGCCCAGCTGCTCCTTGCCGCCCGGAAAGAAGTGGTACAGCGACCCAAACGGCGCGTTCGCGGCGGCGAGGATCTGCTTGATGCCGGTGCCCGCGTACCCCTGGCGGCGAAACAGCTCCGCGCTCGAGTCCATGATCCGCTCCTTCGTGCCCACCACCTCGGCCTCCCTCCGCTCGCGCTTACCGTCCCAATGATAGGCTTCTCACGCACTAGAGCGATCTATCTAATCCGGACGGCGATCAGGAGGTGCGCGATGCCCGAAGTGGAGCTGTCGAGCGGCACGATCGACTACGAGGACACCGGCGGCGACGGGCCGGCCGTGGTGTTCGTGCACGGGCTGATCATGGACAGCTCGCTGTGGCGCCACGTGATCGCGCAACTGCGAGCGGATTTCCGCTGCGTCGCGCCGACGCTGCCGCTCGGCGGCCATCGGCACCCGATGCACGCCGACGCCGACCTGTCGATGCGGGGCATCGCCGGGCTCCTCGGCGAGCTGCTCGAGGCGCTGGACCTGAGCGAGGTCACGCTCGCGATGAACGACTGGGGCGGCCCACAGCTGCTGATCGGCGGTGCCCACGACGCACGCATCGCGCGCCTGGCGGTGTGCTCGTGCGAGGCGTTCGACAACGTGCCCCCCAAAGGCGCCGCGCAGCTGCTGCCATACATCGCGCGCGTGCCCGGCGGCATCGCCGCCGCGCTGCTGCCGTTCCGCTTCCAGCGCCTGCGCAGGCTGCCGATGACCTTCGGGTCGATGAGCAGGCGGCCCGTCCCGCGCGAGATCATGGACCGGTGGTTCTCGCCAGCGATCGAACAGCGCGACGTTCGCCGCGACCTGCGCAAGTACGTGATCGACGCCGCGCAGGGCCGCCGCGACCTGCTCGCCGCCGCAGACGCGCTGCGCTCCTTCGATCGTCCCGCGCTCGTCGCGTGGGCCAGCGAAGACCGTCTGATGCCCCACGAGCACGGCCCTCGCCTCGCCGAGCTGCTGCCGCAGGGCCAACTCGTCGAGATACCGGACTCCTACACCCTCATCCCCGAGGACCAGCCCGAGGCGCTAGCCGGCCACATGCGCGAGCTGCTAGCGCGATGAGGGCAGCGACGAAGCTCCTCGCGGCAGGCGCCGGCGCCGCAGGAGCGCTGGCGGCCCGAACGCTACTGTCGCGCGCGCTGCTGCTCAAGCTGCGACGCGGCGTGCGCGCGCTGAACGCCGGCGATATCGAGCCCCTGCTGTCCGGCTTCGCGCCCGACGCCGTCCTGCGCTTCAACGACGGCGAGCACCGATGGGCTGGAGAACATCGCGGCAAGGCCGCCATCGCCCGGTTCCTGCGTGAGTTCGCCGCCGCCGGCCTGCAGGGGCAGATCACAGAGCTGTTCATCGCGGGGCCGCCATGGCGGATGACGCTGCTCGCGCGCTTCGACGACCACGCCCACGACCCGGCCGGCGAGGAGATCTACCGCAATCGCACGATCCTGCTCGCGCGCACGCGCTGGGGGCGCGTCGTCTTCCAGGAGGACTTCTACGAGGACACGCAGCGCATCCTCGCGCTCGAGACCCGCCTGTCCGAGCTCGGCGTGCATCCGCGCGTTTGATCTGCCCGTCACGCCACGCGGGCGTGGGAGTATTGGCAGCCTCGTGGACGGCGCAGGCGACACACGCAGCGAGCACGGGCCACCGGGGGCCATCTCGATCACGTTCGACAACCTCGGCGAGGCGGCGCAGCTCGAGCTCGGGATGTGGCCCGACGACGTCGCCCAGGGCGAGCACTTCACCGTAACCGAAGTCCTGCCGCGCCTGCTGGAGCTGCTGTCCTCGCTGGGGCTGCGCGCGACGTTCTTCGTCGAGGGCCTCAATGCGGTCGCCTACCCCGACGCGCTGCGCTCGATCGCCGCGCACGGCCACGAGCTTGGGCTGCATGCGTGGCGCCACGAGGATTGGGCGGGGCTCGACTCCGAGCGCGAGACGTCGCTGCTTGACCGTGCGCAGAGCGCGATGGCCGAGATCGGCCTCTCCCCTGTCGGCTTTCGCCCGCCAGGCGGGCTGATGACACCGCTGACGCTCGAGCTGCTGCGCTCCCGCGGGTTTCGCTACGTCTCCCCCGCCGGGCAGCGCGAGGGTGTCAGCGACGGCGTGGCGGTCCTGCCGTTTCGCTGGTCGCTCGTCGACGCGTTCTACTACCTGCCCCACTTCTCCGGGCTGCGCCAACACGAAGGCTTCCCCGAGCAGCCGCTGCCCGTGGCGCGCATGGGCGAGGTGATGGCCGAGGCCGTCCGCGCGCAGGCGCACGAAGCGGGGCACCTTGCGCTGTTGTTTCACCCGTTCTCGCTGGCGTTCACCGGCGAGGAGGGCTGGGCTACGATGGCCGACGTGCTGAGCCTCGTCAGCGAACAGGCAGCGAGCGGTCGTGCGGAGTCGATGCGGATGGACGAGGCCGCGCAGGCGCTGCTCGAGGCCGACGAAGGCTCACGCGCTCCAGTGCTCTCGAACGCCAGCTGGCCCTCTCCCTCGGATTGAGGCTCGCGAGGCGGGATGCTCCAGCGCGCACACAGCTCCCGCGGGCATCGCCTTCGTCGACCGTTCACCGCGCTCACCGCGCTTGGGACGATCGCTCACCACGGGTTCGAGCTGCGCTCCGGCGTCGGCCTCGTATTCGAGCCGTTCATCGGCCGCCGCGGCGCCGTCGCGCTGTGGACCGTGCAGCTCCCCGGATGGCTGCTCGCCGCGCTCAGCAGCGACGACGCGCGCGTCGAGAAGCTGCTCGCGCTCAGCAACGGCATGGGCCTGTCCGGCGCCGTCGTGCACTTCGTCGAGTGGCCGTGGGAGCGGCGCGGCGGCATCCCATACCTCACCGAAGCGGAGGGCTTGACCGGCGAGCAGCTTCCCGCCTACAACACGATCCTGCACTTCTGGTTCGCCTCCGGCCTGCTCGCCGTTCTCACCGAGACGCCGAAGCACGCGCGGCGTTGGGCGCTCCTCGGCGTGCTGCTCGGCGAGCCGCTGCGCCGCTCCGCGCGCCACCACTTTCGCTGGGCGCGCGAGCAGGCGATCAAAGACCCCGAGCGCTGGAGCCCGGTGCTGCGGGAGCCGCGCGAGGCGTGAGCGCGCCAAGATCTCGAGATCAGCAGGGCACTCACAAGCCCGCGATCGAGCGCGATGACTGACATAACCGTGACACGCGAGGGCCGCGGCCCTGAGCTGCTGCTCGTTCACGGCGGCGCCAGTCCCCGCGCGACCTGGCGGGCGCTCATGCCGCTCGCCGAGCGGTGGACGCTCGTGTTGCCTCACCGGCGCGGCTACCCCCCGAGCCCGCCGGGAGACCACGACTTCGAGCTCGACGCGGTCGACCTGATCCCGCTACTCGCGTCACGCCCCCACGTCATCGCCCACTCATACGGCGTGCTCGGCACGCTGATCGCAGCGACCGAGAGCCCCGACACGGTCCGATCGTTGACCCTCATCGAGCCGCCGCTGTTCTCCATCGCACGGGGCGATCCCGAGGTGGACGCGTTCGAGCGCATGTCCAACGCCGTGCTGACACACGGGCTCGAGGGCGACCCGGCGACGCAGCGCGACTTCCTGCGGGTCGCCGGCGCACCGGAAGTGCCCGACGGGCCGCTGCCCGCCAAGCTCGCCCACAGCATCCGCCGCGCCCACCGCGCGCGGCTCCCGGGAGCGGCGCGGCCGCCGTTGCAGGTGCTGCGAGACGCCGCGATTCCGTCGCTCGTTGCCTCCGGCGGACACTCCGGCGCGATCGAGCGGATCTGCGACGCGCTCGCGAGCGAGTTGCGCGCCGAGCGCCTCGTCGTCGCGGGCGCAGGTCACTTCGTGCAGCGCGCGGAGGCATTCGCGGAGCGACTGACGCGCCACCTCACCGCCGCAGAACGGCCTGCCGACGAGTGAGCAGGCCGCATGCATCGGTCCAGCGTGGCCGCCACTACGATCCTTCCCGGTGAGCCAGCCCTGGCCCAAGACGATCCCGCAGACGTTCGGCCTCCTCGTCGTCGCGCTCGCGCTTGGCGCCGCCGCCACCTGCAGCCCAGGGCTCGCCGCGGAGACGTCCGTCCCCGCACCGTTCACCGGCACCGCGCTGTGGGTCACGCAGATCCCCGTCGCGCAAACCGGTCAACAGCTTGCGGCCGAGGCTGCGGCGGCCGGCGTGCGAACGCTGTATGTGAAGGCGGCCGAAGGGTCGAGCCCCGAAGCGCAGTTCTCAGCCGCGCTCGTCAGCGAAATGCGAGCCGCGGGCGCGAGCGTCTGCGCGTGGACGTTCGCCTACGGGCAGAACCCGTCGGGCGAGGCGGCCGCCGCCGTTGCGGCGGTGCGCGACGGCGCGCAGTGCCTCGTCGTCGACGCCGAGGGCCAGTACGACAAGCTGTACGGCGCCGCGCAGCTGTTCGTGCAGACGCTGCGCGCCCAGCTCGGCGCCGGCTTCCCGATCGCCCTCGCCGGCGAAGCCGAGATCCTCCGCCACCCGACTTTCCCCTACTCGGTGTTCCTCGGACCGGGCGCCTTCGACGTCTTCCTCCCCGAGATCTACTGGCTCGAACTGGGCGTCAGCGTCGATGCCGCCTACGCCGCGACGCTCGGCGGCGACTCCCTCTACGGCCGTCCGATCCTGCCCGTGGGGCAGCTGTTCGGCTCGCCGAGCACCACGGAAGTGACGCGCTTTCGCGCACTCGCTCGCGCCTACGGCTCACCCGGGCTGAGCTTCTTCGACCTCGACAGCGCGCAGCCACAGGGGCTCGCCGCGCTCAGCTCGCCGCTGCCCCGGCTGGCCCATAGGGCGATCCTCGCGCCCACGATCCATGCCGGCGCGTGCGGCGATGAGATCGTGCAGGCGCAGGAGCTGTTCAACGCGGCCGGGGCACACCTGCCCGTCGGCGGCTACTTCGGCGCCGAGACAGGGCGCGCGCTCGCCTCCTTTCAACGCCGCCATCGCCTGGCGCCGAACGGCACCCTCGGGCCCGCCACGTGGCGGGCACTGCTACGCCTGCGCCCTCGCGAGCCCTCCTGGACGAGCGCGCCGCCCGTCTGCGAGCAATGACCCAGCGGCGCCTCTCCGCCGCCACCATGCCGGTCGCGGCTATCCCGCGTACAGCGCCTCGATCGCAGCCTCGTACTTCTCCGCGATCGGCTTGCGCTTGAGCTTCATCGTCGGCGTCAGCTCATCGCCGCCCGCGAGCCAGTCGCCGCGGACGATCTCGAACTTCTTGATCTGTTCGACGCGCGCCAGTTTCTCGTTGGCGCCGTCCACGGCCTGCTGCACCGCCACGCGCACGCGCTCGTCATCGGCGAGGGACTCGAGCGTCGTGTCCTCGATCCCCTGTTTGGCCGCCCACGCAGGCGCGAAGTCGGCGTCGAGCACGATCAGCGCCGTGTTGTACGGGCGTCGGTCGCCGATGCAGCACGCCTGCGCGATCAGCGGCGAGGAGCTCTTGAGCGTCGCCTCGATGTTCGCCGGCGACATGTTCTTGCCGGCCGCGCTGATGATCAGCTCCTTCTTGCGATCGACGATCGTCAGGTAGCCGTCCTCGTCGAACACGCCGATGTCGCCGGTGCGCAGCCAGCCATCGTCGGTGAACACCTCCGCGGTCTTGTCCGGCAGGTTGCGGTAGCCCTGCATCACGACTTCTGACTTGATCAGCACCTCGCCGTCCTCGTCGAGCTTCAGCTCGATCCCCGGCGCCGCCGGACCGACGGTGCCGAGCTTGATCTTCGCCGGCGGGTTCACGCTGCCGGCGCCGCACGTCTCGCTCATGCCCCACAGCTCCGCCAGCGGCAGGCCGATCGCGTGGAAGAACTCCAGCACCTCGATCGGCGTGGGCGCGGCGCCGACGTTGATCGCCTCGACCTGGTCGAGCCCGAGCATCGCGCGCAGCCCCGCGAAGATCTCCGCGTCGGCCTTCGCCACCTGCTCGGCAAGCTCCGCCGGCACCGGTTCCCCGGCCTGCTCCAGGCGCACCTTGCGCACGCCCGCGTCGAGCGCCGCCTGCAGCTCCTCGCGGCGCTCGTCCGGCTGGCCCGCGACCATCGTCTCGAGGCCCGCCTTCAGCTTCTCCCAGATGCGCGGCACCGCGAAGAACCAGCTGGGGCGGACTTCCGGCAGGTAGGAGAGCACTTCGCGCGGGTCATCGCAGCAGGTGATCTGCAGACCGAACACGATCGGCAGGTAGTGGTGAGCGTTGCGCTCGGCAACGTGTGCAGCCGGCAGCCACGAAACGACGCGACCGTCACGCGGGAATTTAATCAGGTCCTCGATGCCCTCGACCGTCGCGAACAGGTTGCGGTGGATCAGCTGCACGCCCTTCGGCGGACCGGTCGTCCCCGACGTGTAGATCAGCGTCAGCACGTCGGTCGGCTGGATCTGCGCCATCGCCGCGTCCACGTCGAAGCCCGGGTTCGAGCCCTCCACCTCCGACAGCGACAGCGTCCCGAGCGGGGCCTCGCCGTCGACGACGATCACGTACTCGAGGCCCGGCAGTGCCTTGCGCGCCTCGCGCACCTGCGCCAGGAACTGCTGCTCGCAGATCAGGACCTTCGCGTCCGCGTCGGTGATCAGGTACTGGATCTGCTCCGGCGTGTACGTGTTGTAGATCGAGAACGGCGCCGCGCCGAGCATCGTCGCGGCGAGGTCGCACAGGTGAAACTCGGGGCGGTTGGACAGCATCAGCGCGACCGTGTCGCCACGCTTGACGCCCAGCTTCGCGAGCCCTCCCGCGAGCGCGTCGACGCGCTCGCGCAGCTCGCCCCACGTGATCGTGAACGCGTCCTGCTTGGTGCGAATCGCAACCTCGTCGGCGCGCTCGGCGGCGGTGATGCGGAATGCCTCCGCGATCGTCGCTGCGCCAAGGGCCGCCCGCTCATCCGTCATCGACTCTGTGAGCTCGACCTCCATAGCACGCTCCCTCCTCTGCTCTCGCGATTCGCCCTATCCCCATCCCCATGGGGTCTGACTCTTCGGACCAGTCGGTCCATCTCGATCATACCTATCCGCTGGCTACTCTCAACGACAAATGCGCACCGGCGAACTGGGCTACTGGTGGCGCTCGCTCGGCGGCCCGCCGGCGCCGCGAGCGCCGCTGCCCGGCCCAGCCGAAGCGGACGTCGCGATCGTCGGCGCCGGCTACACCGGCCTGTGGACCGCGTACTACCTAAAGCGCGCACAGCCGTCGCTTCAGATCGTCGTGCTCGAGCGCGAGCTGGCCGGCTTCGGCGCATCGGCGCGCAACGGCGGCTGGGTCTCGGGGTTCTTCTCCGGGCCCGCCCGCGTCTACGAACGCCGCGGTGGGCCGGCCGCCTACGCGGCGCTGCGGCGAGCGATGTTCGACACCGTCGAGGAGATCGCCGCCGTGCTCGCCGAGCACGAGATCGACGCCGACTTCGTCAAGGGCGGACACCTCACCGTCGCCGTTGGCGACGCGCAGCTACTGCGGCTACGCGCTGAGCTCGCACACGGCCGCGCGCATGGGCTCGACGAGCGCGACCTGCGCGAGCTGAGCACCGACGAGCTCGAGCAGCGCGTGCGCATCGCGGGGGCGCGCGGCGCCACGTTCTCACCGCACGTCGCGCGCGTTCACCCCGCCAAGCTGCTCAGCGGCCTGGCCGCAACCGTGGAGAGTCTCGGCGTACGCATCCACGAGCGCACGCCCGTCACCGCGATCCGCCCACACGAGGCGCTGACCCCGGCCGGAGGCGTGCGCGCACGCTGGGTCGTGCGCGCCACCGAGGGCTACACCGCCAGCCTGCCCGGCCTCAAACGCGCGCTCGTGCCGATGAACAGCTCGATGATCGTCACCGAGCCGCTCACGCCCGCCGCATGGGATGAGATCGGCTGGCAGGGGCGCGAGGTGATCGGCGACGGCGCGCACGTGTACGTGTACCTGCAGCGCACCGAGGATGGGCGCATCGCGATCGGCGGGCGCGGCGTGCCGTACCGCTTCGGCTCTCGCACCGACGGCTCGGGCGAGACCGCGACGAGCACCGTCGCGAGCCTGCGCGCGAAGCTGCGCGCGATGTTCGGAGCCGCCGCCGACGTCGAGCTCGCGCACGCATGGTCGGGCGTGCTCGGCGTGCCCCGTGACTGGTGCGTGAGCGTCGATGCCGACCCTGACACGGGGCTCGCGTGGGCAGGCGGCTACGTCGGCGAAGGCGTCGCCGCGGCGAACCTCGCCGGCCGCATGCTGCGCGACCTGATCCTCGCGCAGCCCAGCCCCCTCACGAGGCTGCCGTGGGTCGGGCACCGCCCGCGCCCCTGGGAGCCCGAGCCGCTGCGCTGGGGCGCCATCCACGGCGTCTACTCGCTCTACCGCCGCGCCGACCGCATCGAGGCGCGCACGCAGCGGCCATCGCGTCTGGGCCGGCTCGTCGACGCGATCTCTGGGCGGGCGTGAGCGGCGGCTGGGAGACTGTCGCGATGAGCGAGCCGCCGTAGCGCTCTCCCTCGCAGCCCACGACAGGATTACCCGAGGAGGCCGTGATGTCCTTTCAGACGCTGCTGTACGACACCGACGCGCAGGTCGCGACGATCACGCTCAACCGCCCCGAGCGGCTGAACACGATCGTGCCGCCGATGCCAGAGGAGCTCGAGTCGGCGGTCAACGCCGCGGTCGCCGATCCGCAGGTGAAGGCGATCGTGCTGCGCGGCGCCGGGCGCTCGTTCTGCGCGGGCTTCGACTTCGGCGACGGCTTTCACCAGTGGGACGACGCGCTCACGACCGACGGAGCGTGGGACCCGGGCAAGGACTTCACGATGGCCACCTCGCAGAGCCTCGGCGCGGTGCCGAAGTTCATGAGCCTGTGGCGCTCGCCCAAGCCGGTGATCGCCCAGGTCCACGGCTGGTGCGTCGGCGGCGGCAGCGACATGGCGCTGTGCGCCGACCTCGTCATCGCCAGCGAGGACGCGCGCATCGGCACCTCCTACTCGCGCATGTGGGGCTGCTACCTGACAGGCATGTGGCTCTACCGGCTCGGGCTGACGCGGGCCAAGGAATACGCGCTCACCGGCAAACCGCTGTCCGGCATCGAGGCGGTCGACGCGGGGTTGATCAACGCGGCGGTGCCGTTCTCGCGCCTGGAGCAGGAGGTGCGCGAGCGCGCCGCCCAGCTCGCCACGATCCCCGCCTCGCAGCTGTCAGCGATGAAGCTGATCGTCAACCAGGCCTACGAGAACATGGGCCTGGCCTCCACGCAGCTGCTCGGCCCGGTGCTCGACGGGCTGATGCGCAACACGCCGGACGCCCATCGCTTCATCGACCTGGCCGAGCGCGAGGGCGTCGGCGCGGCGGTCGCCGAGCGCGACGGCGGCTTCGGCGACTACAGCCAGGCGCCAGCCGAGGGCAAGCCGAACCCGGAGAACGTGATCGTCCCGTAGCGGTCTACGACAATTTATTTATGGGGCCTGCCGGCCCGGTTTGACCGCGCCGTAGCGACTGTAGTGGCGCTCGGGGATCGCCTCGGGATCCTTGTACCAGTACCAAGTGCACGGGTCTTTGGCGTAATCGTCGGGCGGATCGGAGGGATACAGCGGGTAGCCCGACCACTGGATCGGCATCGACTCGTTCATGAAGCTGCAGTGCGTGCAGTACAGCGGGAAGCCCTTGCGCCCGAACGACCAGTCGTGCGCCTCGCGCGTGCCGCCGCCGTCCGGCAGGCCCTCGTAGGCGCCGTTGCGCACCAGGCGCTGGCCCGAGCCGCACGGGTTCATCGTGAACGTCACCTTCTCCTCGTCCTCGACGATCGTGAAGCTGCCGGGGTTGGGACCGACGCCCGAGCACGAGTGCGCCCGCCACGTGGCCGCCAGCAGGCCGACCAGCTCGCGCCGGTCGAGCGCCACGATCGCGTCGTGGTGCTTGCGCCAGCCGCGGCCCATGCTCTCGCTCCACGCCGCCGCCACGCCGTCGTCGCCGAGACGCTGCTGGATGAACGACACGAGGTCGAGCACGCCGCCCGCCATCAGGTCGTGCAGCATCTGCCACTCGTGCTTCATCTCGGAGCACAGGCGTCGGGCCTCGTGCAGATCGCCCGCGTCGATCGCCTCGATCGCGCGGTCCATCGTCGGCCGCGAGAGCTGCGCGAGCTCCTCCTGTGAGAACCAGCGGTCTGTCATCGTTCCCTCCATCGATGATCGTCGGGGCCCAATTGTGACCGAGCGACGCCGCGCGCTGGTGACCGGCGCGGCGCGCGGGATCGGCGCCGCCACCGCCGCGCGCCTGGCCGCCGACGGCTTCGATGTGCTGACGCTCGATCTGCGCGAGGGCTGCGACATCGCGCTCGACGTCGCGCGCGACGAGTTCCCGCCGCTCGACGTCGACGTGTGCGTCGCCAACGCCGGCGTCACCACCACGATCGCGCCCGGCCACCGCATGACCGCCGAGCAGTGGCAGCGCGACATCGACGTCAACCTCACCGGCGCGTTTCGCACCGTGCAGGCGTGCCTTGGCCCGATGCGCGAGCGCGGCTACGGTCGCATCGTCGTCGTCTCGAGCGTCGCCGCGCTCGGCGGCCTGCCCGGGCAGGTCGCATACGCGGCCTCGAAGGCGGGGCAGCTGGGGATGATGCGCACGCTCGCCAGCGAGAACGCGTCGCGCGGGATCACCGTCAACGCCGTGCTCCCTGGCCTCGTCGCGACCGAGCAGGTGCTGGCGATGCCCGCCGAGGTGCGCGAGCGCGCGTTCGCCGCGCTGCCGAGCGGACGGCCGGTCGAGCCGGCGGAGATCGCCGCCGCGATCGCGTTCCTGGTGGGCGAAGAGGCCGCGCAGGTCAGCGGCCAGGCGATCGCGATCGACGGCGGCGCCTCGCTGAACCAGCTCTCTCTCGGCGCCACGCGCCGGTAGCTCGCCTCCCGTGAAATCGCTCACGGCGGCCGACCTCGACGTCAGGAGCCTCGGCAGCGGGCCGCGCGTCGTGCTCGCGCACGGCAGCGTCGTCGGCGCCGCGCGCACGTGGCGCCACCAGCTCCCGCTCGCCGAGCAGTGGACGCTGTTGCTGCCCAACCGCCCGGGCTTTGGCGAAAGCCCGCCGCTCGAGCGTGGGGACTTCGAGCTCGAGGCGCCGCTGATCGCCGAGCTGCTGGGAGGCGGCGCGCACCTCGTCGGGCATTCCTACGGGGCGGTGGTCGCCCTGTACGCGGCGGCGCTGCGCCCCGATGCGGTGCGCTCGCTGACGGTCTCAGAGCCGGGCTGCCTGCGCGTGGCCGCGGGCGATGAGCTGGTCGACGCGCAGATCGCCGGCGGCGAGCAGCTGTACGGGCTCGCATCCGAGATGGAGCCGTTGCAGTTCCTGCGGGCGTTTCGCGGAGGCGTCGGCTCGACCCATGACACGCCCGCCGAGCTCAGCGGCGAGCTGCTGCAAGGCGCCCGGCTGCTGATGCGCGAGCGCCCGCCGTGGGAGGCCGACCCGCCATTCGAGGCGCTCAGGGCCGCCGCGTTTCCCAAGCTCGTCATCTCCGGCGGGCACTCCCCCGTGTTCGAGGCTGTGTGCGACGCCGTCGCGTCCCGCGTCGGAGCGCAGCGCGTCGTGCTCGGCGGGCGCGCGCACACGATCCCCGCCGTCGGCGCGCCCTACAACGAGCGCCTGCACGCCTTCCTCAGCCAGAGCGAGCAGAAGTTGGGCTCCGCCTCATAGGAGCCCTTCGATCAGGCCCGTCGCGTTCGACGTCGCCGAGGTCGACCCGGCGACGTTGGTCGCCGTCACAGCCACACGCAGCGGCAGGCCCAGGTCGAGCAGGCTCAGCAGGAAGGTCGAGCTCGTGGCTTTCGCGATGTTGCTGCAGTCGCCGCCGCCAAGGTTGCACAGCTGCCACTGGTAGGTGTAGGAGATCGGCGCCGTGCCCGACCACGTGCCCGCGCTCGTGCTGAGCAGCTGCCCGACCTTCAGCAGCCCCGAGATCGACGGCAGCACCGTGTTGGCGGGCAAAATCCCTTCGATCAGGCCCGTTACCGGAGTCGTCACCGAGCTGGAGCCGGCTACGTTCGTCGCCTTCACCACCATGTCCAGCGTGCTCCCGATATAGCTCGGCAGCAGTTTCAGCCCAGAGCCAGTCGCTTCCGAGATGTTCTTGCATTCTTTCCCAAGGGCGTTGCACAACTGCCACTGGTAGCTGTAGCTGATCGGTGTCGTGCCCGACCAGGTCCCGGTGCCCACGCTCAGCAGCTGGCCTTCCTGCAACAGGCCCGAGATCGACGGCAAGCCTGTATTGCTCGGCAACAGACCGGTTATCAACCCGGTCACCGGCGTCGTCACCGACGACGAGCCAGCTACGTTCGTGGCCTTCACCACCACATCGAGCGTGCTCCCGATATCGCTAGGCAACAGACCCAGGCTCGCGCCGGTCGCTTCTGGGATGTTCCCGCATTCCTTCCCCACGGCGTTGCACAACTGCCACTGGTAGCTGTAGGAGATCGGCGCAGTACCCGACCAGCTACCCGTCCCGACGCTCAACAGCTGACCTTCCTGCAGGAGGCCCGAGATCGACGGCAGCACCGTGTTGGCGGGCAGGATCCCTTCGATCAGGCCCGTTACCGGAGTCGTCACGGACGTGGAGCCTGCCACGTTGGTGGCCTTCACCACCACATCGAGCGTGCTCCCGATATCGCTAGGCGACAGCTCCAAGCTCGAGCCCGCCGCTTCCGAGATGTTCTTGCATTCTTTCCCCAACACGTTGCACAACTGCCACTGATAGCTGTAGGCGATGGGCGCAGTACCCGACCAACTCCCCGTCCCCACACTCAACAACTGCCCTTCCTGCAACAACCCCGAAATCGACGGCAGCGCGCTGTTCGCGGGCAGAAGCCCTTCGATCAAACCCGTCACCGACGACGTCACCGACGACGAACCAGCTACGTTCGTCGCCTTCACAACGACATCCAGCGTGCTCCCGATATCGCTCAGCGACAGCTTCAAGCTCGAACCCGTCGCTTCGGAGATATTCGTGCATTCCTTACCCAACGCGTTGCACAACTGCCACTGATAGCTATAGGCGATCGGCGCCGTGCCCGACCAGGTACCTGCGACCACGCTGAGCAGCTGACCTTCCTTCAGCAGCCCCGAGATCGACGGCAGCATCGTGTTGGCGGGCAGGATCCCCGCGATCAGGCCCGTTACCGAGGTCGTAACCGAAGACGAGCCCGCGACATTCGAGGCCTTTACGACCACGTCGAGCGTGCTCCCGATATCGCTAGGCGACAGCTCCAAGCTCGAGCCCGCCGCTTCCGAGATGTTCTTGCATTCTTTCCCCAACACGTTGCACAACTGCCACTGATAGCTGTAGGCGATGGGCGCAGTACCCGACCAACTCCCCGTCCCCACACTCAACAACTGCCCTTCCTGCAACAACCCCGAAATCGACGGCAGCGCGCTGTTCGCGGGCAGAAGCCCTTCGATCAAACCCGTCACCGACGACGTCACCGACGACGAACCAGCTACGTTCGTCGCCTTCACAACGACATCCAGCGTGCTCCCGATATCGCTCAGCGACAGCTTCAAGCTCGAACCCGTCGCTTCGGAGATATTCGTGCATTCCTTACCCAACGCGTTGCACAACTGCCACTGATAGCTATAGGCGATCGGCGCCGTACCCGACCAGCTCCCCGTCCCCACACTCAACAACTGCCCTTCCTGCAACAACCCCGAAATGTTAGGAAGCCCCAGATTGTTCGGCAGAAGCCCGGCTATCAACCCGGTCACGGGCGTCGTCACGGAAGTGGACCCGGCGACGTTCGTGGCAGTGACGACGACATCGAGGATCCCGCCGACATCGGACGGCGAGAGTTCCAAGCTCGAGCCGGTGGCACCGCTGATATCCGCGCATTCCTTGCCGAGCGGGTTGCACAACTGCCACCGATAACTATAGCTGATCGGCAACGACCCCGACCAGCTCCCCGTCCCCACACTCAGCAACTGCCCTTCCTGCAACAGCCCGGAGATCGACGGCAGACCGAGGTTCGACGGGAGCGAGCCGAGGATGGGGCTGGTTTCGGCGGAGGTGGCGGACGCCGAACCCTGCGCGTTCGACGCGGTGACGACGACGGCGAACTGGCTGGCGATGTCGAGTGCGCCGAGGGTGTAGGTCGAGCTCGTCGCCCCAGCTATGTTTTCGCAGTAGCCGCCGAGAAAGCTGCAGCGCTGCCACTGATAGCTGAACACGAACGGCGCGGTCCCGGCCCATGCGCCCGTGCTCGCGACGAGCGTCTGGCCTTCCTCCAGGCTGCCGGCGATGGCGGGCGCTTCGGTGTTCAGGGGCGGGCCGGCCTTGACCTTCTTCGTCGCCCGCGATGTCGCGCTTGCGCTGCCTGCGGCGTTGCTCGCCGTGACGATCGCCCTGATTCTCATCCCAATCTGCGTGCTCGCGACCCGATAGCTGGAGGCGTTGGCCCCGGCTATGGCCGAGCAGCCGGACCCTGATGCGTCACACGCCTCCCATTGGTAGGCGAACGACAGCGGCGGCGTGCCCTTCCACGTGCCGTCGCCGACGGTGAGCAGCTGCCCATCCTCGGCTGCGCCGAGGATCTTGGGGTTCGCTCTCTTGGCCACCGCCAGCGGCGCGACTTGCGGCGTGGGGGCTGAGGTGGCGCTCGTGCTGCCGGTGGTATCGGTCGCCGCGATGGCGACCCGCAGGGTGTGCCCAACATCTTCGTGCGTGAGCCTGTGCGAGGTCCCGGTCGCCGCGGCGATGTCCTCGCATTCGTTGCCAGAGACGTCGCAGCGCGTCCACTGATACGCGTACGCGACTGGCTTCTGCACAGTCCAGGCGCCCTTGGATGCCACGAGCATCTGGCCGTCCTGAGCGGTCCCGGCGATGCTCGGTGGCGACGCATTCACGGGCGCGCCCACCGCATCGGACACCCCGACGACGGCCAGCACGATGCTCACCGCAAGCGAGGCGGACGCCGATACACGCACGTATCGGCGCCAGACGCCCGCCCTCTCCCGCCTTCCAGCTGCCCCCATTCCCCGCCCCCGTTTCCTGCCGCTTGGATCAGAACACGGGGCGTTTACCCAGCTCAACCCAATCTCAAACATCGAGCTCAGATGTCGGCCGCTACGACCTCCTCGACGGGATCGCCGCGCAGACGCAACCCGAGCATGGGAAAGACGAGCGTCGAGAGCACCGCCGCGCCAACGAGCGCGGCGGCGGTCGACGCGCGCATGTGCCCGCTGCTGACGGCGAGGGTCGTGATCGCCAGCACCAGCGGCAGCTGGGTGGAGCTCATCAGCGCCAGCGCAGCCCGCTCGCGGGCGTCGAGCACACCGCGATAGAGCAGCAGCGCGGGCGTGCCACGCACGACCAGGAACAGCAGAAAGAACATCAGCATCTTCAGCACGCCCGACAGCGACGCGAACAGGGCGGACACGTCGAGCTTCATGCCGCTGACGACGAAGAAGAACGGCACGAACACCCCGAAAGCGACCGCCGTGAGCTTCGAGTCGAACGCCGGCAGCTCGTGCGCGCGCAGCACCTGGCGCGTGATCATCCCCGCCGCGAAGCCGCCGAGCAGCAGGTCGAGCCCCAGTTCGGAGGCGATCAGCGCGAGCGCGAACACCAGCACGACGATCCAGCGCACGGCGAGCTGCGAGCTGCTCTCCAGCGTGCGCTCGAACAGCGGCAGCGTGCGCTCGGCCGAGCGGACCGCGAACAGGGCCACCGTGACCGCGAGGCCGATGAACGCGACCAGGATCAGCGCGTTGTGCACGGTGCTCTGTGTGGAGAGGATCAGCGTGAGCAGCAGGATCGGGCCGAACTCGCCGACCGCGCCAGCCGCCAGCAGATAGGTGCCAAAGCGCGTGCGCAGATCGCCCGTGTCGGACAGGACCGGGATCAGCGTGCCGATCGCCGTAGTGGCGAGCGCCGAGCCGGTGTAGAGCAGCGAGAGCACGATTCCCGCGGCGGCGAGCGCGCCGCCGATCGCGTAGGCGATCGCTAGCGAGATCGCCCAGCCGGCGAGACCGAGCCACAGCGGCCGCCCGGCGATCCGGCGCAGGTCGATCTCGTATCCCGCGAAGAAGAACAACAGCCCCAGGCCGAGGTCCGAGAAGAAAGAAATGAACTGGCTGACGTGCAGACCGAGCACTCGCGGTCCCAGCACGATCCCCGACAGCAGCTCGACGACGACGACCGGGAGCAGCAGCCCACGATCACCGGCGAGCGCCGCGATCGTGCCCGCGAGCGCCGACGCGGCCACGATCGCCAGGAACGTGCCCGGGTCGACATCGGCGACGGCGAGCACGTTCAGCGCTCGGCAGCGAGGGTCTCGGCGCTCACGGTGGCGCGACCATACCGCCCGCGTCCAGCAACCGCATCGAATCCTGGCGCAGGGGGTTAGGGGATTGACACGTAGCGCGGTACATCACTACCTGCACCACAAGGAGAAGGCACATATGCGTTCAATCAAGCTGACCGCGGCGGTCACGACCGCGGCGGTCACACTCGCGCTGTCCGGCGCCGCAGCGTCGGCGGCCGTCAGACACGCCGGCGAACACCCGAGGCGCTCGGGAAACTGCAGCGTCACGCTCAACGTGGCTCCACGCCTGATCACCTCCGGTGAACCGGTGCTCGCCTACGGGAAGCTGTCGCGCGGCTGCGCCGAAGGCGGCGTCAAACAGACGGTTACGCTCTACGAGAGCTCCGTGAGCTCGCCCGGCTACAGCATCGCCGGCACGACCACCACCGCGGCAGGCGGCGGCTACGAAATCCCCGTGAGCGGCCTCACCACGAACAGCAGCTTCTACGCGGCCACGAGCACCGTCCGCAGCGTCCAGCGGGTCGTCCGGGTGGCGGCTCAGGTAACGCTCACCGGGCCGCCGGAAGGCGTCGTGCCGACCGACCTGCGAACGGGGCGCCACAACCGCGTCACGTTCACCGGCACAGTCAGTCCGGCGGACGCCGGCGCGCAGGTGATTCTGCAGCGCCAGAACGCGATCAAGGGCAACGAATGGCACCGCATCGACTACGGCCTGGTCAACAGAGAAGGCATCGTCACCAAAACTGGCACCTTCTCGATCGCCCACACGTTCGTGGTGGCCGGCGACGCGAACATCCGCGTGGTCGTGCGCAGCGGCAGGCGCAACGCTCCAAGCGCCTCGAACATCCTCACCTACGAGATCGTTCAGGCGCAGAACCCGCAGCTGACGATCGAAAGCTCGGCCAACCCGATCTCCTACGGGCAGACGGTGACGCTCGGCGGCGCCGTCGCCGGGGCCCCGAACACGCCGGTCCAGCTGCTGGCGCGCACGGCTCAGCAGGTTGGCTTCACGCAGGTGGCCGAAGTCAAGACGAACGCCTCGGGCGACTACACGTTCCCGGCGCAGATGCCGCTCGCCAGCACCTTCTATCGGGTGCAGGGCGCCGGTAAACGCTCGGCGGTGCTGTACGAGGGCGTGAAATTCGTGCTCACCGCCTCGGTCTCCGCGACCACGGTCCAGTCCGGCCAGCCCCTGGAATTCTCCGGTACGGTAACCCCGGGCGAGACAGGGCACGTCGTCTACCTCGAGCGTGAGAACGCGAGCGGGTTGGGCTTCCACGTGATCGCCGAAGGAAGCGTCACAGCCGCCTCGACGTACTCGATCGTGCATGCGTTCTACCCCGTGGGCACGGACGTGGTGCGGATCAAGATCCCAGGCGGCCCGCTGAACGGGTCGACCGACAGCCAGACGTTCACGATTCAGGTCAATCCGGCGCCCTCGCCCGAAACGCTCATGCCCGAGGCGCCGGGCAACTCCAGCCAGCCTCCCGAAGGCCAGGTCTAAACCCGGGGGACGCCCCTCGGTGCCCTGTGGCCGCCCCTCCCGACGGGCGGCCACAGCGGCGCCGGCCTGCCGCCGGCGCCAGCTTGGTATCCCGGCTCAGGCGGCCACGGCGCGCGACTGCAGGTGCGCGCCGACCTTGCGCTTGACGCGCTGCAAGGCGTTGTCGACCGTCTTGGTGTCGCACGACAGCCGGCTGCCCACCTGCTCGTAGGAGTAGCCGTCGAGGTAGAGCGACAGCACCCGGCTCTCCAGCTCCGAAAGCGCGGTCGACAGGCAGCCGACGAGCGAGCGCAGCTCCTCGGAGGAGATCACCTGGTTGACCGGATCCTGGACGCTCGGGCCAGGCAGCATCTGGTCGAGCGTGGGCACGTCGTCGCCGGTGCCGGCCGGCGTCGAGGAGAACGACACGTACTGGTTCAGCGGCGTGTGCTTGTTGCGCGTGGCGGTCTTGACGGCGGTGATGATCTGCCGCGTGATGCACAGCTCGGCGAAGTTGCGAAAGCTCGACTCACGGTCCGTGCGGAAGTCGCGGATCGCCTTGTACAGGCCCACGAGCCCCTCCTGGATGAGGTCTTCGGAGTCGCCGCCGGCGAGGAAGTACGAGGAGGCCTTCAGGCGCACGAATCCGTGGTAGCGCCTGACGAGACGGTCGTAGGCGTTGCGATCCCCCTGCTTTGCGAGGGCGATCAGGAACACATCCTCGACCTTAGGTTCAGAGTTAGAGTTGTACGAGATTCTTGCCACGAGCAGATCCTTTCTCGGTGACCACCTCCCTGGCGGCCGCCAACGTGCTCAGTGGCGCACTCCTCCCCTGGCGCCAAAGCTATGTGATTGCGCTTTACCTAAGCTTTTCTCAACCTTAGGTTCAGCGTTATGTCGGCGCAGCCTTACACAGTTATGGAACCTTGTCAAGACCGCGCAACGCGGCTCTGCAAGATCTCGTACAAAAGCGCCGCCGCGGCCGCGCTGACGCCCAGCGACTCGATCCTTCCGAGCAGCGGCAGCGCGATCAGCTGATCGCACGCCTTCGCCACTCGCGGGCGCAGGCCAGTGCCCTCGCTGCCGAGCACCAGCACGATGCCCGAGCCGCCGTAGTCGGGGGTGTCGTAGGGAACGGGCGCCTGCCCGCCGTGGCCCTCGGCGCCCGACGGGCCCTCGGCGCTCGCTCCATAGCACCAGCAGCCGGCCTTGCCTGCTTCGGCGAGGAAGTCGGCGAGGTTGCGCACGCGCGCCACCGACAGGTGCTCGACGGCGCCGGCCGACGCCTTGCACACGGCCGGCGTGACCTCGGCGGCGCGGCGTTCGGGGATCACCACGCCCGCCGCGCCCGCGCACTCGGCGGTGCGGCAGATCGACCCGAGGTTCTGCGGGTCCTGGACCTGGTCGAGCGCGACGATCAGCGGCTCCACGCCCGCCAGCAGCTCCTCGGCGCTCGCGTACGGGTATGGCCCCGCCTGCGCGCAGATGCCCTGGTGCGCATCGGAGCCGCAGCGGCGCTCGATCTCCTCGGCGGCGACCGTGCGCACCGATACGCCCACGAGCCACGACTCGCGCGCGGCGCCGCTAGTGGCCCACACCTCCGTCACGCTCGCCGCCCGGCGCCCGCGCAGCGCCTCCCTGACGGGATTGCGCCCGTAGAGGATCACAGCGGGATCAGATCGAAGCCGTTCGGCCCGTCGCGGACCTCCCAGCCCAGCGCGGCGATCTCATCGCGCAGGCGGTCGGCGGCCGCAAAGTCACGGTCACCGCGCGCCTGCTCGCGCGCCATGGCGAGCGCCCGTACCTCCTCGGGTGGCTGCTCGTCGGCCGCCAGCAGCGACTCGAGCCCGAGGACGCCGAGCATCTCACGCAGGTGAGCATCGCCCACGGAGTCACGCGTAGAGCTGGTCGCCTCGCCGAGCCATTCGTTGAGCACGGCAAGCGCCTCGGCGGTGTTGAAGTCGCGGGCGAGCGCATCGAAGAACCTGTCGCGCAGCGGTGCGAGGTCAGCCGGCGAAGTGCCCGGGGATAGTCGCCGGCCGGCCTCGCGGATGCGCTTGACGTTGGCCTGCGCCTGCTCCAGCGCCGCCTCGGAGAACGCCAGCGGCTGGCGGTAGTGGCCGGAGACGAGGTACATCACGACTGCCTCGTGCCCGTACCGGTCGAGCACCTCTACTAGCAGCGCGATGTTTCCGACCGACTTGGCCATCTTCTCGCCCGTGAACTGGATCATGCCGTTGTGCATCCACAGTTTCGCGAGCGGCTCGCCGCGCGCGGCGCGCGTCTGCGCGGCCTCGTTCTCGTGGTGGGGGAACACGAGATCCGAGCCGCCGCCGTGGATGTCGAAGTCGACGCCCAGGAACTGCTCGGCCATCGCCGAGCACTCGATGTGCCAGCCCGGTCGACCGACGCCCCAGGGAGCCTCCCAGCAGGTGTCCTCGCCCGGCTTGTGCGCCTTCCACAGCGCGAAGTCCAGTGGGTCCTCCTTGCGGGCGACCAGCGGATCGGATGCCGCGTCTTCTCCCTGGTCCATGTTCTCCAGCTGCCGATGGGAGAGCGTGCCGTAACCGGGGTCCGAGCGCACACGGAAGTACACGTCCCCATCCACCGCGTAGGCGTGCCCGCCGACGATCAGCGTCTGGATGTACTCGACGATCGGCGCGATCGTCTCGGAGGCCAGCGGCTCGTGGTCCGGGCGACCCAGCCCCAGCGCGTCGGTGTCGGCGCGGTAGAAGTCGGTCATCTCCACCGCCAGCTCGGCGCTCGGGCGCGGGCGGACGGGATTCGATCGACGCGCGGCATCGTAGATCTTGTCGTTGACGTCGGTGACGTTGATCACCAGGTCGACGTCGTATCCCTCGTGCTCGAGGAAGCGCTTGAGCAGGCTGAAGACGACGAACGGCCGCGCGTTGCCGATGTGGATGCGGCTGTACACGGTCGGGCCGCACGCGTAGATGCCCACCCGCCCGGGGTCGCGAGGGCGCAGCGGCAGCAGCTCCCCGCTGAGCGTGTCGTGCAGGACGATCTCGCGCATCGCCGCGGAACCCTAGCGGGCGGCGCGGGCCGGGGATACTGGGCGCAGACCGTCGCGCTGCCGGCAGTCAGAATGCTTCTCTGCGACCGAAATCCGTAGTTTGTGCGTATTCCTAATGTTGCGCGCCGAAACTTCACACGCGCCGGTTTTCATCCGGACCCTTGTAGTTTGGTTTCCCACGGCTTACGATCGTTTGGTCACGCACTCCCTCAGACCATAAATGGGGAGCTTTGAGTGAGCGCTCATGTGGGCGGCACCGAGTCGGGCACTGCGAGTAGGGCAGGTCGAGCCGTCCGCCGGACAGGCGCGGGGGTGAGGTCGAGCGGGCCTACGGACGGAATGAGATTGCATCTCATGGGTGGTTTTGCGCTCCGCCTGCGCGGCGTCCAGCTCGAGGTCCCGCTGGCAGCGCAGCGGGTGATCGCGTTTCTGGCGTTGCAGGGGCGGCCGGTCCATCGCCTGGTGATCTCGGGAACGCTGTGGATCGACTCCAGCGAGGAGCATGCGGGCGCCTCGCTGCGCACGGCGCTGTGGCGGCTTGGCCAGATCGCCGCAGGCGCGGTGTGCAGCCGCGGACAGACGCTGGCATTGTCCGAGAACGTGGCGACCGACATCGCGCACGCCAGCTCGCGCGCAAGCCTCCTGATGGAGCGGCCCGAAGAGCACTGCGAGCGGGATCTGGAGCTGCTCGGGATATCGGGCGACCTGCTTCCAGATTGGTATGACGACTGGGTCCTGATCGAGCGCGAGCGCTTCCGACAGCTTCGTCTGCATGCGCTCGAGTCGTTGTGCCGCGCGCTGAGCGCGGCCGGGGCCCACGCCCAGGCTGTTCACGCCGGCCTGATGGCGGTCGCGGTGGAGCCGCTGCGGGAGAGCTCGCATCGGGCCCTGATGTCCGCGTACCTGGCGGAGGGCAACCCATCCGAGGCGCTGCGCCACGGCGGCCTCTACAAACACCAGCTCGCGGAGGCGTTGGGAATCGACCCCTCGCCGCGGATGGAGATGCTCATCGCGCGCATCGGCCGTGCGTGACGTTTCGGTGACGCCGGGCTCGTCAACCTGTCCAAATGGATCCTTGCGGGGATCGGGTGGGGTTGCTCGTCATCCGGGTGTGGGTCGAGGCGGGCTCGGAGATCGAGGCCGGCGTGGGCTCCAAGCGGATGCGCGCGCGCCTCACCGCGATCGGCGACCTGGCCGAGCGCGGAGTCGAGCCGGAGATCGCCGCAGCCGCGGGCATCGATGACGTCTGCGATCAGGTCCGCCGCTGGCTGACGGGCTTCCTCGTCTCACGCGACGCCGAGGCCGCGCCGGATCGTCGCGGCTTCAGACCGGACGGTTGAAGATCGCCGTCTGAGGGGCACCGGCCGCTCCCCAAGCGGTCAAGCTCGGTGACGCCGGACGTGACGTTCCAGTACGCCCGCCGCGCTGTAGTGCTCCCATGCATCGAGCACCTCGGACGTCGGCATGACCGACTACACCGCGCTGCGGGCCGCCTCGGAGACGTTCCGGATGCTGCTCAAGGTCAACATCACCGACTCACCCGAACCGGATCTGACCGGCGTGCCGGTGGACCTGCGTTCCCCGGAGCAGCTGCAACTGGACACCGTCACGACGGCGGTGTCGCTGTGGCTCTACCAGGTGGCCGTCCAGCCCGACCTACTCAACGCGGCGCCGCGGCGACTGGCCGACGACTCGTATTCCGCACGCCCGCTGCCGCTCGAACTGCTGTACCTGATAACGGCGATCCACCCCGACCCCAAAACGCAGCTGGCGCTCGTCGGCCGCTCGCTGCAGGTGGTTGACAGCTACCCGCGCTTGAGCGGAGCGGAGCTCCAGGACACGCTGGCGGGGACGGACGCCGAACTGCGCCTGAGCATCGACACGACAAGCCTGACCGAGTCCACCGAGCTGTGGTACTCGATGCGCTCGCCTTTCCATCTCTCCGTCCCGGTACGACTCCAGGTCGCCATGATCGAATCGCTGCTGGCGCCCTACCCGAACCCACCGGTCCTCAGCCGCCGGGCCACGACCCTCGAGACCGTCGCGTGAGCTCACCCGCGACAGATCTCAATCCGCTCACCAGCGACGCCTTGATCGTGGCCCGGGTCGTCGACGCTGCCACCGGCCAGCCGCGTCCGGTGCTAACGGCGAGCACCGCCGACGCACATGCCTACGCCCACATCGCCTCCGGCAGCTTTCTCGTCCTCAGCGGTCGCCCCGAGCTAGCGGTGCCCGGGCTGGCAGCCGCCAGCCGCGAGCTCTCCTCGCAGCTGCGCTTCAGCGATCGCCCGCCGTTGTCACTAGCGTTCACGATCCCGGCCGGGACCGAGCTGCCGTTCCGGCCCGCCGATGTGCAGGTCGAACTCCCGCCCACCAGCCTTTCGGGCACGGTTGCCGCGCAGGCTTTTCCACAGAGCCCGATTGCAGGGGCGACGGTCGAAGTCACCGCGGCGACGACACCGCCAGCGCTCGTCGGCTTGCGAACGCCGCTATCGGTGAGCCATCCTGCAGCCGCCCCCGTCAGCGCCTGCACCGCGACCGCGGGCGCCGCCGCCACCTCTCTGATCCAGCCGGCCGCCCAGGGTGAGCAGACGCTCACGCTCGCCAGCACGGCCGGGTTCGTCTCAGGCGGAGCGGTGATCCTCGGGAGCGACTACGACCAGGAGCACGTCATCGTCACCACCGTCGACGGCGCCCAGAACCAGGTTGGGCTCGCCACGCCACTCTGGCGCAGCCGGCCGGCCAACACACCGGCCCAGGCTTACATGGTTACGATCGATCCACCGTCCACCACCCTCGCGCGCGAGGCGAGCCCCGGCGACGGCTTGCTCGAGCTCGCCGGCACCGAGGGCGCGAACCTGATCGGGATCGGAGGCCCAACCTCCGAGCTGCGCGCGACCGGCGCCGTCAGCGACCAGAGCGGTAATTGGCGGGTCGAAGGGGTGCGCGCGATCGGCCAGCTCACGCTCACCGTGAACGCCACCGGATACGCGAGCGCCGGACCACTCGCCTACGACGTCGACTACCGGCAACCCAACGTCATCGACTTCAGCCTGACCTAAGGAGCGACGCATGCCACAGTACCTTGCCCCAGGTGTCTATGTCGAAGAGGTCCAGACCGGACCGCCGCCGATCGCAGGCGTGGGCACAAGCACCGCCGGCTTCGTCGGGCTCACGCGGCGCGGGCCGACGCAGGGCCCCGCCACGCTGATCACCTCCTACGCCGACTTCGTACGCGCATTCGGCGGCGCCTTCGACTTCGGCTCGACCTTCGCCGGGTGGCAGGACCTCCCGCCGGCGATCCGCGGCTTCTTCGACAACGGTGGCCAGACGGCGTTCGTGGCCCGGGTGGCGCCGGCAAGCGCCAAAACGGCGGGCGCGACGCTCACGGGCGGATTGGTGACCCGGCTCACCTCAGACGTCCCGGCGAATGCGACCAACGTCCATCTCCGCGACCTCCGCGGGATCGCCAAGGGCACGAAGATTGAACTGCATATGGTGCGCAACGGCGTCCCCACCGTCGCCGGCCCGTTTGAAGTGACCGCGGTCGACCCCGACAACGGCGAAGTCAAGCTCAACAACCCGGTGACCGCGGCGTTCACCGCGACGGACACCACCGTGTTCACCGATCTCGCCCAAAGCGATCTTTCGAGCGGTGTGCCGAAACCACTCGCAAACCCCGCGGCGCCCAAGCCACCCACGTTCGAGCTACAGGCGTCGAGCCCCGGATCGTGGGGCAGCGAAATTCAGATCGTCCCGTCGGCCGAGTCAGCCGCCCGCGCGGTGATCAGCGCGCTGGTCAGCGGCGCACCCAACAAAAACAAGATCCAGGTCAACTCGTCGGCCAACTTCTATGTCGAAGCGTGGGTGGAGATCGACACCGGGCAAGTCAAGCACTATGCCGAAGTGCAAGAAATCAATGGGCCGGTACTGACGCTCAACGGCCCCGAATTGACAGCGAATGAGGTCGCGCCCGTTGGTGGCTTCACCGCCACGCGAGTTTCCAGCTGCGAGTTCGGGCTCGTGATCGCCTACACCGATCCGGTCGAGCGCGTCAGCGTGCAGGAGAGCTACAGCGGCCTGACGCTCGCCAACATCCCCGGGCGCTACTACAGCGAACAGCTGGCCGCCTCGTCGCTCGTCGAAGTAGCCGGTCCGGCCCCCGCGGAAACCAGCCCGTTTCTCTTCCCGTGCGCCGCGGACGGGCTGACGGCGACGCTCGTCGGCGGATCCGACGGCACTGCCGTTCCCGAAGACCACGACGTGATCGGCCACGAAACGGGCCCCAACCAGCGCTCCGGGCTGCTGAGCATTCAGGCCGTCGACGAGGTCGCGATCATCGCCGCGCCAGGGCTCACCTCGCAGGCGGTGCAGCAGGCGCTGATCGAACAATGCGAACTGCTGCTCGACCGCTTCGCGGTGCTCGATCCGGTGGCTGGGACGGCGGGCAACCCCGCCACACTGCCCCAGATCGAAGAACAGCGCAACCTGTACGACAGCGAGTACGCGGCGATCTACTACCCCCGGCTGGTGATCGCCAACCCGGTCGCCAGCACGCCGCCGACGCGTACGATCGCGCCCAGCGGGCACGTGCTCGGCGTCTACGCGCGCGTCGACGAGACGCGCGGCGTGTACAAGGCGCCCGCGAACGAGGTCGTGCAGGGGATTCTCTCGCTCGAGACGACGGTCACCAAAGGCATGCAGGAAATCCTCAACCCGCTCAACATCAACGCCATTCGCGACTTCAGATCGATGCAGCGAGGACTGCGCATCTATGGCGCGCGGTGCGTGACCAGCGAATCCGAATGGGACTACATCAACGTCCGGCGGCTGTTCATCTTCATCGAGAAGTCGCTGGACATAGGCACCCAGTGGGTGGTGTTCGAGCCCAACGACGAAAAGCTGTGGGCGCGGGTGAAGGACAGCGTCAGCTTGTTCCTCACAACCGTCTGGCAGGAAGGCGCGCTGATGGGGAGCAAGCCGGCGGAAGCCTTCTTCGTCACCGTCGACCGTACGACGATGACCGAAGACGACATCCTCAACGGCCGCCTGATCATGGAGATCGGCATCGCGCCGGTGAGACCCGCGGAGTTCGTGATCATCCGCATCGGCCAGTGGCTGGGCGGCTCTTCAGTCCAGGAGATGTAGGAAAGGAGACGTATGCCAACCGGTGAACGCATAGACCCCTACCGCGGGTTCAACTTCCGCGTCGAGCTCGGCGGAACGTCGGTGGCCGCGTTCCGCGAGGCCAGCGGGCTCAGCTTTACGATCGATCCCGTCGAGTACCGCGAGGGAACCGACGTCGAACTGCACGTTCGCAAGCTTTTTGGCCTGCGTAAGTACGCGAACATCGTGCTCAAGCGCGGGCTGACCGCCAACCGCGAACTCTGGACTTGGTACAGCAACCTGGTCGGCGGCGAAGCCGACCGGCGCTCGGGAGCGATCGTGCTCCAGGACGAGGAGCACAACGATGTCGCACGGTGGTCGTTCGTGCAGGGCTGGATCTGCAAGTGGGAGGGGCCGGCGATGAACGCCACCGCGAACGAGGTGGCGATCGAGTCGATCGAGATCTGCGTGGAGAGGGTGGACCTCGCGGCCTGAGGCTGACGGGCCATCGGTCCGGCTACCTCACGCGCCTCCCGGCCCGACACGCGCCCAACCAAGATGAGCCCGATCACCACACCCGGCGTCTACGTCCAGACGGTGCCGCCACCGGCCGCACTGGACCCGGTCGCGGTCGACGTCGCGGCATTTCTCGGCGTGTTCGAGCGGGGTCCGCTCGACACACCGACCCGCGTCGCCTCCTGGCCGCAGGTGCAGGCGGTGTTCGGCGACTTCGTGCTCAACGGGATCGGCGCGTACGCGCTCAAGGGCTGGGTGGACAACGGGGGTCGTGTCGCCCACGTCGTGCGGGTCGCCGCTCCGCGGCGCACCGCGAACGCCGCCGGAGCCCAGCCGCCCGATCGCGGCTCCTCGGTCCTCGACTCCACGGAAGGCTTCGTCGTCGGCGCCGGCGTCGCAATCCAGCAGGCGGGCTCGACTTGGCTGTACCTCGTCGCGGCCGTGGACCTGGTCTCCGGCCGGGTGACGTGGGACCGGCCTCTGCACCCCGACCTCGACCTGAGCCAGCCGTTCACGGCGAGCACCGGCGCCCAGTCCGCGACGACGATGCTCCTCGACGATGGCGACACGCCGGTGCTCGCGGTGTCCGCCGCCAACCCTGGCGCCTGGGGCAACGACATCGCGGTGCTCGTCGATGCACAGTACGGCGCCGCCACGGCGAGCGTCCCCAGCGCGAACGCGACGGCGAGCGCGACCGCGGTGCAGACGTGCAACGGCTTCACCGCGCAGACGCTCGTGCGCATCCTCCAGGACGCGGGCGGCGGCGTCAAAACCGAACGCGCGGTGGTCGCCGCCGTCGACCCGTCGACGGCGGTGCTGGAATGGGCAAGTCCGCTGGCGGTCCTCGACCCGACGCAGCCAATGCGGATCGAGGCTGAGACGTTCGCGCTGTCGATCACCGAAGACGGGCTGCTGCAGGAGGTCTGGAGCGGGCTCAGCCTGGTTGCCGGCAACGCGTCGTACGCGCCCGAAGTGCTGCAGGGCTCTGCGCTCGTGGCGGTCGAACCCGCCACTGGCGCCGCAGCTCCCCCGGTGACGGGCAACCCGGCGCCAACGAGCTGGATCGCGCTCACCGGAGGCCTGGACGGCACCGCCGCGCTGTCCCTGGATGACATCCTTGGTGACGAGGCGGCGGGCATCAGCCGCGGCCTCGCGTCGCTGGCGTCGGTCGACGAGCCGGCCATCCTCTGCGCCCCGGACCTGGTGGCCGAAGCCGTTCCGGCGAGGATCGCGCCGCCCCAACCGATCGTCGTAGACCCGTGCGTGCCATGTCCGCCGGCGCCGCCGCCGCCCGATCTGCTGGTCGCCCAGATCACCGAGGCCTCGGCGACGTTCAGCGACGCCGAGATCGCGACCGCACAGCAGGCGCTGCTCGCCGACTGCGAAGCGCGCGGCGACCGTGTCGCCCTGCTCGATCCTCCGTGCGGGCCTCGCGCGCTCGACGTCCCGACGCTCGTCACGTGGCGCACACGCTTCGAGTCCAGCTATGGCGCGATGTACGCACCGTGGATCGACGTGCTCGATCCGCTGGCCACCGTCCCCGGACAAGCCCCGCCGCCATGGGGGGCGATGCGGCGGCTGCCGCCGTCGGGCCACGTGGCGGGCCTGATCGCACAGGTGGACGCGAACGCCGGGGCGTGGCAGCCGCCCGCCAACCTGATGCTCAGCTGGGTGCACCAGACCGACATGACGATCGACGACGTCGGTCACGGACGACTGAACGCCGCGGGCGTGGACGCGTTGCGCGCGCTCACCGGCCGCGGCGTGGCGGTGCTGGGCGCCCGCACTGTCTCCAGCGATCCGTCGTGGCTGTTCTTGAACGTCCGCCGGCTGTTCCTGCTGCTCGAGCGCACGCTGCGTGTCGGGCTGTCCTGGACGGTGTTCGAGCCGGCCGGGCCATTGCTCGAACGAGCGATGGTGGCAGCAATCACCGGCCTGCTCGAGGACCTGTTCCAGCAGGGAGCATTTGGCGGCGAAACCGCCGCGACATCTTTCTACGTCCAGGCCGGCGACGGCGATCGGCCCAACGGCGAGGTGCTGATCGAAATCGGGATTGTCCCGGCTCCACCCGCCGAGGTGATCCTGCTCCAGGTGCGCCGGACCGGCAACCAGCTCGAGCTGCTCGAGCAGCCCAGGCAGGCGGTCAGCTGACATGTCATACCCGGTCGCCGGCTACAACTTCAACGTCCAGCTGATCGAAACGGCGCTGCCGGGCACCGCGCTGCTGTCGAGCGTGCTGCCGCCGGTCGGCGGGGGATTCAGCGAGTGCATCGGCCTCGAGTCGACGATGGCGGTCGAGGAGTACCGGGAGGGCGGGCGCAACGATGGGGTGCTCAAGTTCCCCGGCCGCATCGGCGGGGCCAACATCAAGCTAAAGCGAGGCGTGGGGATCAGCAGCGACCTCTGGAACTGGCATCAGGGCTTCCTCAATGGCCTCGGCCAACGCCGCGACGGCGTGATCGAGCTGCTCGACGACACCGGCGAAGTCGTGGCGACCTGGCGCTTCCGGCGCGGGATCCCGATTCGCTGGGTCGGCCCCAGCCTGATCGCGGGGCAGAGCCACGTCGCGGTCGAAGAGCTGGAGGTTGCCCACGAGGGCCTCAAGGTTCAGACGCTCGGAGTGATCGGCAGCCTGGCCAACACGATCGGGAGCCTGTAGCGGTGGACCTCCACATCGGCGAGGTGCAGTCAGAGGTGCGGGCGCTCGACGACCGCAGCGTGCTCAGTCCCGACGTCCTCGCCCGCGTGGTCAGCGAGGTCATGCGAGCGCTCGAGACCCGGCGCGCGAGCGACGCGCGCCGGGACGACGACACGCGGCTGTGGAGCTCGGTGCGATCGGGGACGGGTCGATGAGCACCGTCCTGCCCGCCAGCTTCGAACGACTTCCCGACCCCGGCGCGACCGCGGGGCCCAGCCTGGAAGTCCAGTTCAACCCGACCGAGTACACGCTGACCAAGGGAGCTCAGCTCGCGGAGATCCCGATCCCCGGGCTCGACCAGCCGATCATCCAGTTCGTCCGCGGGCAGACCGAGACGCTGTCGCTGGAGCTCTTCTTCGACTCGACCGAAGGCGGTACGGGCACGTCGGCGACGTCGGTGACCGAGCTCACCGATGAATTCTACGAGCTGATCAAGATCGACCCAGAGGCGCACGCCCCCCCTGTGCTTCAGTTCCGATGGGGCACGGCGTTTCCCGGCGCGCGGGAACGCAACGTGTTCAAGTGCGTCGTGGCGAGCGTGCGCCAGCAGTTCACGCTGTTCAACCCGGCCGGGGTGCCGCTGCGAGCCAAGCTGACCGTCGAGCTGCGCGAGTACAAGTCGCTTGCCGACCAGGTGCGCCAGCTCAACCTCCAGTCCGCCGACCAGACCAAGGCGCACGTCGTGCTCGAGGGCGAGACGCTGCCGTCGATCTCCTACCAGGAGTACGGCGACCCGACGGTGTGGCGCCAGATCGCCGAAGCGAACTCGATTTACGACCCGCTTGCGCTGGCGCCCGGCACGATCCTCAGCGTCCCGAGGAGCGTCGGATGAGCGTCATCCCGCTCTATCAGGAGGCCGAGCCGTTCTACGTGCCGGCATTCGAGATGCGACTCGTCGGCGCCGGCGCCAGCGCCGGGCAGCCGCTGCCCGGCGAAGTCCTCCGCGATGCCATCGAGATCACCTTCCAGGACTCGATCGACCGCGTCGACTCGTTCACGATGACCCTCAACAACTGGGACGCCGACAAGCGCCAGCCGTCGTTCCTGGGTTCCTCGGACCTGGCCGGGCTGCGCCTGGTTCAGCCGGGGACCAACGTCCAGCTGCAGATGGGCTACCAGGGGCGCAGCAGCGACCTGACGCTGATGACAACCGGGCTGATCACCACGCTCGAGGCCGACTTCCCCGAGGCAGGCGCACCGCGGCTCACCGTCGGCGGCAAGAGCGTGCTCGAGCGCTTCCGCAACAAGCAATACACGTGGGCGTGGCCGGCGCAGGGCGAAGGGATCACCGAGAGCCAGATCGCCGAAGACCTCGCCCGTGCTCCCGACTCGCCGCCAGGACGGCCCGGCCTCGGCTTCCCCGTACGGGTGAACCCGCGGGCGGAGACGCCGGTGCCCTACATGATGATGAACAACCAGTACCCGATCGTGTTCCTGATGCAGCTGGCCAGGCGCAAGGGGTATGACCTGTTCCTCACCCGCGACCCCGGCGCCGACGCAGACGATCCCGGTTACCTGTACTTCGGGCCCTCGCAGCGCGTCACTGACGTGACGTATCAGTTCGACTGGGGCAAGACGCTGGTGAGCTTCAAGCCGACGATCTCGCTGGCGCGCCAGGTGACGAAGGTCACCGTGCTGGGTTGGGATCGCCAGCGCAAGCAGCCGCTGCGCGGCGTCGCGACGCTCAGCGACGTGGCGCCCGTCAACTCCGACCTGCAGCCCTACATCAACGCGATCGGCCGCGAGGAGACCGTCGCCGACGTCCCCGTCTTCACCCAGGCCGAGGCCACCCAGAAGGCGAAGGACTACCTCGAAGCGCAGGTGCTCGACATGGTCGAGGCGACCGGCGTGACGGTCGGACTGCCCGACCTGAGGGCCGGGCGCTCGCTGACCATCGGCGGCCTCGGGACGACGCTCAACGGGCGCTGGTTCATCAAGGAAACCACGCACACGATCAACGACAGCGGCTATCGGACCACGTTTGTGGCGCGGCGCGAGAACCTCCCCGGGAGCAACGCATGAACGGCCACTCCACGCCCAGCGCCGTGGGGACGGCTCCGGCGGGCCTGGTGTTGGGCACCGTCCAAGACACGGCTGACCCCAAAGGGTGGGGGCGGGTCAGGGTCCAGTACCAGTGGCTGGACGGTTACACGATCAGCGACTGGGCGCCGATCGCCAGTGTGCTGGCGGGACCGGACTACGGCACCTGGTTCATCCCCGAGGTGGGCAACGAGGCGGTGGTGGCGTTCGAGCGCGGCGACTTCAACCACCCGATCGTGCTCGGCTTCCTGTGGAACGGAGTGGACACTCCCCCCTCCACCTCGACGCGCGAGCGAATGATCCGCTCGGTCAACAAGCACACGATCCGCTTCCTGGACTCGGCGCCGACCGCGGGCGGCAACCAGGGCGGGATCGCGATCGAAGACGCGACCGGCAACTCGATCGTGATGACCAACACCCAGGTCACCATCCACGCCGCCGGGACGCTCGTGCTGGACGCGGCCACCGTGATGATTACCTCGGGCGGCGTCACGCGCGTCGTCTCGCCGACCCCCAACCCGATCTAGCCCGTGACTCAGGTCGACATCGACATCCCCGTCTCGCCGGAGCTCCAACAGGCGCTGAACACGATCTCCTGCGAAGCGCAGGGGATCACCAAGCCGTCGGCGCCATTGAAGATCACGCTGCCCTCGGGAGACACGCTGCAGGCGTTCACCGACCTGTCGAAGGGGATCCCCAACGACTGCTCGATGACGTTCAACCTGATGCTCCAGCTGGCGCCGTTCCTGGCCTCCATCACCTGCCTACTGCGGATCTTGAAGTTGCTCAAGCCGCTCGTCGACATCGTCAAGTCGATCCCGGGCGCCCCCCCCGTGAAGGCGATGGAGGAATTCGCCGAGGCGTCGGTGGAACTGCTGCCATGCCTGCTGATGCCGGCGGCGGTGATCCCGTTCGCCAAGGACATCATCTGCTTCATCCGCGCCGTCCTGCACTGCCTGGTCAGGCAGCTCGAATCGGTGCGCAACCTGCTCTCGGGGCTGCAGCTGCGGATCGAGGCGGCAAGCGGCAACGACGATCTGCTGGCGACGCTGAACTGCGCGCAGGAAAACGCCCAGACCTCGGTCGAAAACCTTACCCAGGCGATCGAACCGATCTCCGCGCTGCTGGAACTGGCCGGCCCGATCCTGGAAATGGCGGGCCTGCCGAGCATCTCGCTGCAGGCGCCCGGCGCCCCCCCGCAGGATCTGGCCGGCCTGGATGCCCTGATCGAAACGCTCAAGGACGTGGTCAGCACGATCGACGCATTGGGGATCTGTGGTAGCTGACGGCCGAGAATTCCTGGGCACCGGCTGGGGCTTCCCGATCGCGCCGAGCGGGAACGGCGGCCTGGCGTGGTCCTCGGGCGAGCGGAAGGTCGCCGAGTCGATCTGGCTCGTGCTCTCCACCGCGCTCGGCGAGCGCGTGATGCGTCCGCTCGTGGGCTGCGGCGCGCACGACAGGTTGTTCGCTCCCGACAGCCCCGCCACGCGCGCCGCGATCGCCGAGGACGTCCTCTACGCGCTGACCACATGGGAGCCGCGGATCGACGTGCTCGACGTGCAGGTCCAGGCCAGCGACGACATCGGCTCCACGCTGGTCGTGTTCGTCGACTACCAGATCCGCGCGAACAACGCGATCCACAACCTGGTCTACCCGCTCTACGCGGTCGAGGGGATGTCGGCCACGGGAGGGACCGACTGATGGCGATCGAAGCCCCCACGCTCGACGACCGCACCTTCGAAGAGCTGTTCGAACAGGCGCGTGCGCTGATCCCGCGCTACGCCCCGGAATGGACCGACCACAACGAAAGCGATCCGGGGATCGCGATGCTGCAGCTGCACGCGTCCCTGACCGAGCAGCTGATCTACCGCCTCAACCAGGTCCCGGAACTCAACTACATCAAGTTCCTCCAGCTGCTGGGAATCGACGTCCAGCCCGCAAGCCCCGCGCTCGTCGACGTCACGTTCACGACGAGCGGCGCGGACGTAACCGTGGCGGCCGGCGCGCAGGTCGCCACGGCGGGCGCCGGCAGCGACAAGCCGGTCGTGTTCGAACTGCCGCAGTCGCTGATCGCGATCGGAGCGAGCCTTGCGGCGGTGCAGGTGTTCGACTCGCTCTCCTATCGCGATGTCACCACCGCCAACGCCGTCGCCGGCCAGGGCATCGCCCCGTTCGGGCCCAACGCGGATGTGGGCAGCGCGCTGCTGCTCGGCTTCGACGGACCGGCGCCTTTCACCGAAAAGCCGATCACGTTGATGTGCTACTGCGAGCAGCCGCTCGCGGTTCCGGTCGAACAGGCCCTGCTCGAAAGCTCGCCCGTGCCACCGCCGGCGACGCTTGCCTACGAGTACTGGGACGGAGCCTCGTGGAGCCCTCTCCAGTCCAATCTCGACGAAACCTGGGCGCTGCTGCGCAACGGCCGGATCGTCGTCTCAGCGCCCGCGGGCGGCCCGGCCAAGGGGACGCTCGGGGTGGTCACCACCAGCCTGTTCTGGCTACGCGTGCGGCTCGTCGAACAGCAATTCGACACCATCCCCCGGCTCGAACAGGTACTGATCAACACCGCGACCGCGATCCAGGCCACGACGATCCTCAACGAGGTTCTGGGCGGCAGCAACGGGATGCCCAACCAGGGGCCCTTCCAGCTGTCCACGACGCCGGTGGTGACCCTCGGCCAGCCGTACACCCTGACCCGCTCCGACGGCGTGCGCGTGGACGTGACGAGCCTCCAGCTCGAAGTGGACGAGGGCTCGGGCTTGGAACCCTGGCAGGAGGTCGGAGACTTCCTCGCCTCAGGCCCGGACGACCCCCACTACGTGCTCGACCACGCAGCCGGCCAGGTCAGCTTCGGCAACGGGCGCTACGGCAAGATCCCAACCGCCAACCCGCTCGCGCCGACCAGCAACATCGTCGCGACCAAGTACCAGGCCGGGGGCGGCGCGAGCGGCAACGTCGGCGCGTCGACGGTCACCGTGATGCAGACGGTGGCGACGGGCATCGCCTCGGTCATCAACCCACGAGCCGCGTCGGGCGGTGCCGACCAGGAGTCGCTCGCCGACGCCAAGCTGCGCGCGCCCTCCGCGCTGCAGGCGGGCGGCCGCGCGGTCACCGCGCAGGACTTCGAGACGATCGCGCTGCAGACCCCGGCGCCGGTCGCCCGTGCCAACGCGCTCGCGCTCCACCACCCCGCGTTTCCCAACGTCGAAGTGCCGGGGGCGGTGACCGTCGTCGTCGTTCCCCAGGTCCCCGGGGACGCGCCCGTCCCGAGCAGCGCGACGCTCCAGCTCGTCTGCAAGCAACTGAACGCCCACCGGCTGATCACCACCGAGGTGTTCGCCGTGGGCCCGACCTACCGCAAGGTGATGATCAGCGCGGAGATCGTCGCCGCCGGCGACGCCAACCTCGCGAGCGTCGAAGAAGCAGTATCGGCGGCGCTGGTGCAGTGGCTGCATCCCCTGACCGGGGGCGAGGAAGGCACCGGCTGGCCGTTCGGCGGCACGATCTACGCGTCGAGCCTGTTCCGCGTCGTCCAGGTCGCCGGCGTCGAACGGATCAAGGACAACCAGCTGCTGGTGACGCTCGACGGGGTCCAGCAGCCATTCTGCCGTGACGTGACGATCAACCCCGGGGAGCTGCTCGAGCCGCTTACCCCGCAGCTGGTGGTGGGCTACTCGTGACCGTCGCCGAAAGCACGTATTTCCTGCTTGACCGGCGGGCCGGCTGGCGGGCCGAGCCGGCGCTCGGCAGCGGCGTCGAGCTCGACCAAGGCGTTCTGCGGCTGGCACCGCTGCCGGGCGCGCCGCAGCCGCTGACGGACCCGAGCGGCACCTTCGGCGGCCTCGCCAATCCGATCGGCGTCGCGGCCGGACCCGATGGCACGATCGTGATCCTCGACCGAGCGGGCGACCGCGCCCTGCGCTACGACGCGTGCGACGCGCGCTTCGCGCCACTGCCCTGCCTGCTCACCCCGGGTTCGGACTTCTCGCTGTCCGGCGCGCGCGGCGTCGCGATCAGTCGCGCCGGCGACTTGGCGATCGCCGACACCGGCAACCGGCGGGTCCTGGTGCTCGTCGGCGCCGCCCTCGCGGTGCGGGCGGTGACGGGTGCGCGCGCGGTGGCCCTGGCGGCGGCGAGTGCCGGGGGGGCGACGCCCGGGGCGACGACGGTGGCCGCGGCGGGACCGTGGGAGCCGTGGGGGATCGCGGCAGGCAAGCGTGGGCTCGTCGTCAGCGACTATGCAAACGGCCTCGTGCACTTCCTTGACGGATGCGGCCGCTGGCTGCGGGCATCCGACGGATCGGGCCCCGGGGTGCCGGCCCTGCAACAGCCGACGGCGGTCGCGGTCGACCGCGACGGCAAGGTGTTCGTCCTCCAGCAGGGCTCCACCCATGTCCGCGTCCTCGACTCCTCCGGGGCCTTTTCGGCCGACCTCGACACGCTCGACGCGCTGCGCGCCGACTTCTGCCCGGTGGCGGTGGCGCTCTCGCCGGCCGGGAACCTGTGCCTGGCCGACGCTGGGGGCACGCTGTGCGTGCTCTCCGACGAAGACGGCGATGGTCGCTGGAGCACGGTCGGCCAGCAGACGCTCGAAGCCGCCATCACTGGGCTGGCCTTCGACCGCGACGGCAACCCGGTGCTCTCGCAGGGCAGCCAGTGCTGCCTCGTGCGACTGCGCAACGGCGCCGGCTATCCCAAGAGCGGCAGGTTCGTGACCGAAGCGCTCGACAGCGGCCTCGCCGGCTGCCGCTGGCACCGCGTCGTGCTGAGCGCCGACGTCCCCGAGGGCAGCGCGATCCAGGTCGACACGCTGACGGCAGAGGCGACGCTGACGCCAGCCGAGATGCTCGAGCTGCCGAGCAGTCGGTGGGCGACGGGGCAGGTCGTCGGCACCGTCGCCGACGGGCGCTGGGACTGCCTCGTGCGCAGCGATCCCGGCCGCTACGCCTACCTGTCGCTGACGCTCACCGGCGACGGCACCTCGACGCCGTGCGTCGACGACGCGGAGGTGTGGTTCCCGCGCCGGACATCGGCCAGCTACCTGCCCAAGGCGTTCATGAACGAGCCGGGAGCGGGTGACTTCCTCGAACGTTACATGGCGATATTCGACCGCCAGCGCGAGACGGTGGCCGGCGAGATCGACCGGACCGCGGCATTGCTGGACCCAATGGCGGCGCCCGCGCACACCGACGGCTCGCCCGACTTTCTCGGCTGGCTCGGCGGCTGGGTGGGAATGGCCTTCCAGGAGCGCCTGCCGGTAGCGCGCCGGCGTGCGCTGATTCGCGACGCCGCGGCGCTCTATCGCCGGCGCGGGACTCCCGAGGGCGTGCGCCGGTTCGTGTCGCTCTTCTGCGGCGTCGAGGTCAGGGTGCTCGAGCACTACCGGCTGCGGCGCTGGGCGATCGTCGGCCGCGGCAGGCTGGGAGACACGACCCAGCTCTTCGGCCCCGCGATCGTCAAACGCCTGGAGCTCGGCGAGTTCAGCAAGATCGGCTCGTTCGAGCTCATCGACACGGACGACCCGCGGCATGACCCGTTCCTCGTCTATGCCTCGCGCTTCTCGCTGTTCCTGCTCGCGCGTCCCGACGACGTCCTGCTGGCCCTCGCACAGCGCGTGGCCGAGCTGGCCAAGCCGGCGCACACACAGGTCGAAATCGAGGCCGTCGAGCCCCGCCAGCGCGTCGGGATCCAGAGCACGATCGGGCTGGACACCGTCGTCGGAGAAGTACCTCCGCCGGGGCGCACAGGAGAAGCCCAGCTCGGTCAGGGGCTGATCGTCGGAGCCGACCCCCGTCTCGGCGGGCGCCGCCTGGCGCAGATCGGTACCCGGGCACAGATCGGCGTCAACACAGGCTTGGAGTGAAAGGGGATCGATCGATGGCATTCACCGTCAACGGCCACCATTGCGCCGAGTGCGAGGCGCCGCAGCTCGCACGCAACCACTACTTCACCGGCAAGCTGCTGCTCGAGCGCGACTTCACCGACGAGCAGCTCTACCTGGTGGGCAAGGAGCGCCGCCACAACCAGACGCTGCACGGCGTCGGGATCGCGTGCGGCCTGGAGGTGCAGCAGCACCCCAACCCCGCCTGCCGCGAAAAGCTCGTGATCGTCGAGCCCGGTACGGCGATCGACTGCTGTGGCCACGAGATCCTCCTCACGGCTCCCGAGGTCGTGCCGCTGGCACAGCTGATCGCGGACGCGTGGAGCGCCGCCAACGCCGGCACGCAGTTCACCGGCACGCACAAGGTGCAGCTCTGCATCCGCTACCGCGAGTGCCTGGCCGAGCAGGTACCGGCGCTGTGGGACGACTGCGGGTGCGACGACGCAGCCTGCCAGCCGAGCCGGATCGTGGACTCCTACGAGTTCGCCGCGATTCTCGACCCTCCGGCGGTCGACCGCACGCTGAGCCCGCTGCTGCAGTGGCAGGCGACTCAGAACGTGGCCTCGGCGCTGCGTGTCGCAGTCGACTCCGTCAACCAGCGGATGTACCTGATCGTCGGCGGATCCAGCCCGGCGCTGCTGGCGTACGACACGACCAACCAGGCGCTGGTGTCCGCGCGCTCGCTGACCACGGCGCCGCTCGACGTCGCCGTCTCGGCCGACGGCAGCCGCGTCTACCTGGCCTGCGAGGAGCAGGACGCGGTGACGGTGTACGAACGCTCAGACCTGACGACGCCGCTGACGACGCTGTCGCTGCTCGCGGCGCCCAGCGGCGCCGTGCGCCTGGCCGCTCGGGAAGGCGGCGGGCTGGTCGTGCTGGACGCCGGCGCCGGCAAGGTGCATGCCTGGTCGTCGGGGGTCGATGCCCCGGGCGCCGATCCGGTCGCGTCGAAGCTCGGCGAAGCGGCCGTCGGCGCTGGGGCGAGCGACGTGGCGGTGCTCGCGGGCGGCGAAGCGTGGGTCGTTGCCGACTCGAGCGTCGGCGAGCTCTCGCTCGTGCAGTCGAGCAACGCCTCACAGGCCACGACGATCTCGATCGGTGGCTCGCCGCACACACTGGCGGCGGTGGCGGGCGAACGCCTCGCGGTCGTCGATCAAGCCGCGAAGACCGTCGCGCTGTACGCCGTCGACGTGACGCAGACCCCGGCGGTCACGCTGGTGGGCAACGCCGTGAGCTTCGCCGAGACGCCCGACGCCGTCGTGGGCTCGCCCGGCGGGACCTGGCTGGCGATCGCGCTCGGCGACACCTCTGGCAACGGGCTGCTCGGCACGCTGGACGTCGCCGCGATGATCGCGGGGAAAGCCACCGAGGGAACGACGGTGCCGATCGGCGCCGACCCCACGATGCTCGCGCTGGACGGCGCGGGCACGACGCTGTATGCGCCCTTTGCCGGCCCCGCCGGCTCTCCGGAACAGGCGGGCGTCGCGATCGTCGAGGTCGACGACCGCGACTGCGGGAGCTTCCTCGGCGACTGCGACTGCCCCAGCTGCGATACGGGCGACTGCGTGGTCCTCACCACGATCGACGCCTACACGCTCGACGAAGACTTCACCACCGGGACGCTCGACCCGGGAGAACGCGTGATCCTCCCGCGCGTCTCCGCGCTGGCACGCGCCGTCGAATGCCTGCTGGAGCGACCGGCCGGAGCTGGCACACCGGGTCCTCCCGGCGCGCAGGGGCCACAGGGCCCGGCGGGCGCGCAGGGTCCCGCCGGCCCGCAGGGCGAGCCCGGACCCAAGGGCGATCAGGGAGAACCGGGCGTCAAGGGCGATCAGGGACCACCCGGCCAGTTCCCGCTTGTCGAGCTGCCGCGCATCACGGCGATCAACTGGCCGCACGGCCAGACGCTCACCTCCGAGCAGTTGGCCGTATTGAAGGAATTGGGCCTGTTGATCGGCTTCTCCGAGCCGATGCAGCCAACGAGCCTCGACCGGTTCACCGTCGTCCTGCTCGCTCGCGCGCCGGCCAAGTCCGAGGTCGGCCCAGCGTCGCAGTGGCTCGAGATCGAAACCAAACTGACGCCGATCGAGTGGACCATGGAATGCGGGCAGGCCTTCACGGCGCCCAAGCCCGTCGCGTCGCCCGGTCCCACGGGAGTGCGCTTGTCACTTGACTCCGAGTGGCCGGCGACCGACTACATGGTGGTGCTCCGCGGCGACGCGATCCTGGCGATCGACCAAGCGATCCCGCGCTTGGACGGCAAAACCGGCCCGCGCGCGCTCGACGGGAACCACCTGGGCCCAGGACTGCCAAAACGCTGCCCGACCGGTGACCACATCGAAGGCGGCACGTTCGAGAGCTGGTTCACGATCTCAGAGGAGGCCCCATGAGCGTCACCACACCACCACCGGGCGCGCCGGTCGCGATGTCCTCCAGCCAGGCAACCGCCGGGGCCGGCGCGAGCGGCCCGCAGATGACGACCTGCTCGTGTGGCGAGTGCCAGGGGCTCGCGTCGGTCGTGAGGCCCCGCTTCTTCGCCGGACAGGTGCTGACCGAGGTCGATCTGATGGCGCTGGAGGGCTACGCCAAGACGCTGCACCGCATGCACAACCGCTACCTGCACGGCTGGGGGATCGTGTGCGGCCTGGATCTGGCGTGCGAGAACTGTGGCGAGGGCATCGTCGTCAACCCCGGCTACGCGCTCGATCCCTGCGGGCGCGACGTCGTCGTGCCGACAGCCCAGCAGGTCCCGGTCGGGACGTTGATCGCCGACTGCCTGGCGGCCGAACGAGCCGCCATCCCCGCATGCGAACCGCCCACCACCGGACCGCCCCGGGGCTGCGACACCGATCAGCACTGGTGCCTCACGCTGCGCTACACCGAGGTCCCGATGCGCCCTGTGACACCGCTTGCGGGCACCTCGACCAGCACCACCCGCTCCACCTGCAGCTGCGGCGGCAACGACAGCGCTGGCAACTGCGGCTGCGGCGGCGGCACCCCCGCGACGGGCTGGTCGTGCACATGCGGGCAGGGCGGGTCGCGTTCCACCCAGGCCTGCGGATGCACGCAGTACGTGACCGCGCCGAACCTCCCGCCCGGGTGCGAGCCGACGCGGGTCGCCGAGTCCTTCGAACTCGGCGTGTGCCGCTGCGACGGCGCCTGCTGCAGCCTCGACTCGGCGCTCGCCGGGACGTTGCCCATGCAGCTGGCCGCCTGCGTCACCACGATCCGCGACGTGCTCACCAGGCGCATCAGCGCGGGGCAACAGCGGGCGATGCTCGACGCGACATTCAACCAGGTCTCCAACGCCGAGCAGACCCGCGCCGGTATGTGCCAGCTGTACGACGGCGTGCTCTCGCTCTACCAGTCGAACCCGTGCCGGACCACCTGTCAGCTGCCGACGGAGCTGCAGCAGATCGACTTCTCCCCGCAGGCCAATGGCGAGACCAACCTGCTGTACAACCAGCGGCTCACGAGCGGTACCCAGACGCTGGTGATGCTGGTCGTCGCCTACCTGCGCGACTGCATCTGCCGCGCGCTCAACCCGCCGTGCCCAGTCGCCTGCGACGAGCGCATCGTGCTCGGCTGCTTCACCTACTCCGACGCGCAGGTCACGCAGATCTGCAACCTGGAGTGCCGCCGCTACGCCGGCTCGTTCGTCTCCCGCCAATACTGGCTACCGATCGGCCCTGTGGTGATGTACTACCTGGGCGAGCTCTGCTGCTTCCCGCTGCTCGGAAGTCGCGGCGTCACGGTGACGAGGTTCCTCGATGAGCTCGACCCAACGGGGAACCTACGCCGGGTGGTGGTTCCGGATAACTTCGCGCTCGTCAAGCGCTGGCCCGAACAGGCACGCGCGGTGCTCGCGAAGCTGACACCGGCCGCGCTGCGCGATCGCCTCAGCCCGAGCGCCGCGGCGGTCAACCTCGCCGCGCTCCAGGGCCAACTCGCGGGCGACGCCACCGACGCGCTCGAGAGGGCCAAGGTGCCGGTCGAGAGCGTCGAAATCGATACCCCAGACGCCGTGCCGGTCAGCCGTCTGGGCGTCGTCGGCGTCGTCGAGCCCGGCACAGCGATCCGCCAGTACGTCTACAAGGGCCGCGTGGTCGGCTTCGGTCCGGCCTTGGAGGCTGACGCGGCACCCGCGCCGGCGCCGGACACGCCCGCCCAACCCAATCCCGCGAACAGTGGCTGAGATGGCTGGAAACGACGAAATCACCCGGGTGAAGTACTTCGACGGCGAGTTCCTGCGCGCTGTCGACTTCCAGACCGAGCAGACCTACGAGCGCGATGCCCGGCGCCGCCACGTCCTCGCCCATCACACCTGGGGCATCGTCGTCGGCCTCGAACTGGTCGAGGTGCCGATCAGCGGACAGGCCCAGCTCGTCGACGTCGTGCTGATGCCGGGCATGGCGATCGACGGCTTCGGTCGCGAGCTCGTCTGCTACACCGCGATCCGCCTCGATCCCACCGCCTTCGCCGCGTACAACACGCTCGAGTACCTCGCAGTGTGGCTGAGCTACGAAGAGCAGGAAGCGGGCGCGCTGGGCAGCGACTGGGCCGACTGCCAGAGCAGCGAAGCCACCCGTATCACCGAGGGATGGACGATCGTGGTGACCAACACCTCGCCGACCACGCCCACGCAGGACGAAATCATCGTCGAAGGCACCGCGGCCGTGGCCGCGCCGGCGCCGAGCTCGACGCCCGCCTCGACGCCGGTGATCCCCGCGGACGAGTCGGTGCCCTACCAGGAGCTGCCCGAAAGCACGCCCGGCAACCGCTGGCTCGTCCGCCTCGGCACCGTCTGCTGGGACCCCGCGCAGCAGGGGTTCACCACGGCCGGCAGACGACTGCTGGAAGAACGCTCCTACATCGGCGCCGTGGCGGGCGCGCTCTACACGCCGGCCGACACCCTCACCGTCGCCCAGCGCACCGCGCCCGCCGAACTCGATGCCGCCGAATTCGCGACGATCGAGGGCCGCCTGAAGGTGCAGGGGCGGATCAAAGCCGAGAAGGACGTGTGGATCGACGGCGGCATGATTCATTTCGCCTTCGCCAACGGCGAAGAGCAGAGCGTGCCGATCACGCTCGGGCGCGAGGAACCGGCCGGCGGAGCGAGCGGGAACGTGCTGCGTCTGCGGCTGGGGAACAAGCCCGAAGCGACGACCGTGCTGTCGATCGGCCCTGGCGACGCCTCCGACAAAACGACCACGCCCACGGACATCGTGCGGATCAACGGCCAAGACGTGGTGGAAGTCCCCGAAGGAACACTCACCTTCGACGCCAAGACCCGCCAGATGATCGACCTGTACGCCACCGGCACCGAGCACCAGTACGGGCTCGGAGTGCAGTCGGACACGCCGAGCACCGCCAACGCACCCGCGACCCCGACGGCGCTGTACCTGCGCAGCGACTCGAGCTTCCGCTGGTTCAAGGGCGGGACCCATGACGACTCGGGAACCAACGGCGGCGCCGGCGCCGGGGGTCAGCTCCAGCTCGAGCTCGACGGCGAAGGCAACCTCCAGTTCGGAGAACGCCTGGCCCAACTGCTGAACCTGTGGAAGCAGAAATACGGCATCGGAATCCAGAGCGCGACGATGTACTTCCGCAGCGATTACGACTTCTGCTGGTATCGCGGTGGCTCCCACAGCGACATCCGCGACGACCCCGGCGGCGGCTCGCTGGCGATGAAGCTCGACGAATCGAGCAACCTGTCCCTCGAAGGCAACCTCTATTTCGGCCAGCGCCTGGACCAGCTGCTGAACCTGTGGAACGATGAATACGGCATCGGCATCCAGAACTGGACGATGTACTCCCGCAGCGCCGGCGACTTCTGCTGGTACCGGGGCGGCGTCCCCTCGGGCAACCGCGACGACCCCGGCGCCGGCGGCACGCTGGCGATGAAGCTCGATCAGTCGAGCAACCTGTACGTTGCCGGCGATCTGGAACTCGGCGGCCGCGCGCCGTCGATCATCCACGTCCAGTGCTACCCGTTCGCCAAGCAGAACAAAGGGCTGGACGAAGCGGCGGAATGGGAAGAAGACGTGTCCGGGGATTTCAGCGAGGTGTTTCAGGCGTTTGTCGTGCTCAACGGCTTCAGCATCTGGTCCAACACCGACCCGCAGAAATTCGACCACTACGACCACGACGCCAGCGTCAACGCGATTCCCCAGCACGCGTACGTGACGATCACCTCGCCGCCGAACGCGACGCAGATCAAGATGGAAGCCTTCTGCAGCGAATCGCTGGAGAGCAACGAGGCGGACAACTCGATCCTGGCCACACTCGTCGTGATCGGCAGGAAAGCCCCATGATCGACGAGAGCGCTGTCGTTCACCGACTGGACGAGTTGCGCGCGGAGATCGCCGCCGGCGAGCGCGCGCTGCGCGAGCTCGACGCGCGGCGCGAGCAGCTGGTGGCGGGCCTGATGCGCCTCGGCGGAGCGGCGCAGGCGCTGGAGGAGGTGCTGGCCGCGGAGCGCGCGGAGGTGCCATGAGCGCCGCGGCGGGGACGGGCGCCGCGACGATCGCGCGCCTGGACTGCCGGTATGCGCTTCCCCGCGAGGGCTTCGAGGAGGCCACCCTGCGCGCGCGGCTGGATCGGGTTCTCGGCGAGCGCCTGCCCCGGGCGGTCGGCGTCGCGCTGGGCCGACTCGAGGACGTCGACGAGGGCGCGGTGTGGGTGGTGCGCACGCTGCGCGCGGACGCCGTCGTATCGGCGACGCTCGAGGATCTCGACGGCCTGGCGCGACAGTGGGGCGGCCAGCTCGGCGACGCGATCCTCGCCACGCTGCGGGCGGGCGCGTCAGGAAACGTCGTGCGGTTCGCCTCCCGCGCGCAGCACCTCGCCGCCTTCGCCGCGGCGCTGGCGACCGGGATCGCCGACAGCTGGCCGTTCGCGCCCCTGGCCGGCCTGCGCATGCTGCGCCCCGGAGCGGCGATCCGGACAGGCGCGGCGAGCGCCGGCGTGCAGGTGACGGCGGTGCTGGCGGAGCTCGCAGCGGGGCCAGGCCTGGGAACGGTGCTTGCGGGCGCCACCGCCGAGGAGAGCACCGCGTTGTGGGCGGCATGCGTCTCAGAATGCGCGTCGCTCGCGCCCGAGCCCGGTCAGGTCGCGCACGTCCGGGCGGCAGCGCGCGAGCTCGAAGCGCTCGCGCCAGCAGCGAACGCTCCCGAGCTTGCGATCAAGCTGCTGACATCGGTGTCCCCCACGCTCGGCGGCGGGTCTGAGATGGTCGCGACGATCGACGCCGTCGTGATGGGCGGCCGCGGCCTGCCCGGTCTCGCCGACGAGTCCGCCGCGGGCGCCGAGGCGGAGACGCAGGACGCGGCGCGTGCCACGCTCGAGCCAGCTTCGAGGCGATCGACGGCTGGGACCGAGCGCGCGGCTGCGGCGTCCAGCACCACCGCCCCGCAAGCAGGTGTGTTCGCGGCCGACGGAGTGCAGGCCTTCCTGCTGCTGCCGGCGCTGGAGCGACTCGGCCTCAGCGCCATATCGTCGGGCGCCCGGGCGCGGGTGCTGGCCCGCGCGCTGGGACTCGAGCCCGACGCCGCGATCCTACTCGCGGCGGGAGTGCCCGAGGACGCTCCGCCTGAACGGGACGCCGCGCTGCGCACGGTGCTCGCGACCCTCGTCGCGGAGGATCGCATCGACGGCAGGTGGCTGGCGACCGAGGTGGTGGCGCACCCCGACGGACGGCGGCGCGTCGCGCTCGTGCGCGACCTTGCCACGGACACCTGGCTCGCGGGCGCGCTCACCGGCAAGCACCGGGCGGCTCCCTGGGAGGCGCTTCTCGACAGCGCGATCGCGGCTGCCGGCCGCGGGCCAGACGTGGTGCTCGGGGAGGGGTCGCCGGCCGGAACGGTGGACCCTTCGCCAGCGTGCACGGCCGCACTGAGAGAGCTCCGACCAGTGCACGCCGACGCTGCCTTGCTTGCCTCGGGCCACGATGAGGACCTGGCCGACGGACTGGCCGCGCGCGCCGTGATACGCGAGCTCGCCGGCCGGCTGCCTGGCTTCGGGCGCAGCACGTGGGCATATGTGGTGGAGCGCTTCCTGCCGCCGAGAGGGATCGTCGCGACCGCCCCTGAGCGCATCCACGCCGAGCTCCCGGCGGCGGCGCTGGCGATCGTCCTCGTCATGGCTGGCCTGGACACGTTCTCGTTTCGTGTGCCGTGGCTCGAGCAAGAGGTGCTGGTCAGCCACCGCGGGGATTGAATGGCGATCTACGTCCCCGATCGCGATGCGCTCGATGCAACCGAGGCGCAGCTGGCGTGGCTGGACCGCGTGCTCGACGGCGCCGTGGCGCGCCAGCGCTCGGAAGGTCGCTGGCGTGGCGAAGACGATCTTCGCGGCGTCTACGTCTCGCCGGAGCTGGCGACCGCGGTGATCGCGGCACGCACGGTGGGCGCCTCGGTGCCGGAGGCGATGCCCGCCGATCGTCCGGGGCCGCTAACGCGGATCGCGCATTGCTTCGGGCTCGACGCGTTCGAGCGGTTCGCGCTGCTGCTGGCGCTTGCACCAGAGCTCGACGGGCGCTATCGCACGGTGCTCGGCTACCTCAACGACGACGTCGCGCTGGGTGCGCCGACCGTCGCGCTTGCGGTCGAGCTGTATGCGGGAGCCGGGCCGCATTCAGCGCCGTTGCGGCGGGCCTTCCGGGCGACCTCCCCGCTGGTGCGCTACCGGCTGCTTAGGCTGCGAGCGGCAAGCGGCTCCAGCTCGCTGCTGCGCCACGGGCTCGAGGTCGATGACTGGGTGGTCGCCCGGATGTTGGGGGAGGAGACACCCGGTCCGTTCCCCGGGGAGCGCTGGCAGCGCATCGAGCCCCAGGACGGGGTCGGCGGCGGGCGCCGTTCGCTGCCGCTCGTCGTCGTCTGCGGCGACCGCCGTGCAGCGATCGAGGACGCGGCCGGGCGTCTGGCGCGTCCCCTGATCGTGGTCGACCTAGAGGACGCCGACGATCCTGAGGAGCGCCTGCGGATCGGCGCGCGACACGCTCGGCTCGACGGACTGGGACTGGCGATCCACGCGCCGGACACACCGCCCGCGTTGACCGCGCTCGCCACGGCGCTCGCCAACGACGGCCTGCCCGTGGCCGTGATCCTGGAGGACGCCGGCACCGACGCGCTGCCCGACGACTGGGAGCGCGTGCGGCTGCCCGCCGTCTCAAGCGCCCAGCGGCGCGCACGCTGGGCAGGCGCCCTCGCCGCCGCGGGGATCGCGGCTCCCGCTGACGCGCTCGAAGCCGTTGCCGCCAGTCATCCGATCGGGCTCGAGCGCGTCGACGCGGCGGTGGCCCGCCTGGCGAGCGCGGACACCCGCGGCACCCTCACTGCAGGCGAGCTGCGGGCGGCCGCGCGCGCGGTGGCCCGCCACCAGCTCGGCAGCCTCGCGCGCCTGGTCCCCGACGTGCGGGCGTGGGAGGACCTGGTGCTCCCCGCGGCCACGGTTCGCCAGCTCCGAGAGATCGCTGCAGCGATCGAGCACCGCCAGCGCGTGCTGCACGACTGGGGCTTCGGCACGCGCGCGGGAGGCCGCGGGATGCATCTCCTGTTCAGCGGCGCGAGCGGGACCGGCAAGACGCTCGCGGCCAGCGTGATCGCCGGCGAGGCCGGCTACGCGCTGTACGCGGTCGACCTCGCGCGGGTGGTTGACAAGTACCTGGGAGAGACCGAGAAGCAGCTCGATCGGGTCTTCGCCGAGGCGTCGGCCGCCGGGGCGGTGCTGCTGTTCGACGAGGCCGACGCCCTGTTCGGGCAGCGCGCGGAGGTGCACGATGCGCGTGACCGCTACGCCAACGTCGAGGTCGCCTATCTCCTGCAACGGCTCGAGGCGCACGACGGGGTCACGATCCTCGCGACCAACCTGCCCCACCACCTCGACCAGGCGTTCGCGCGCCGCCTGCATCACCGGGTCGAGTTCCCGATGCCGGATCGCGCCCTGCGTGAGCGCCTGTGGCGCGCCGTGATGCCGGAGCAGGCGCCGCTCGATCGAGACCTCGAGCTCGGCCTGGTGGCCGAGCGGTTCGAGCTGTCGGGCGGCTCGATCCGCAACGCGGCGATGACGGCCGCCTACCTGGCGGCGCATGAGGACCGGCCGATCGCGCTGCGCGATACGGCGCACGCGGTCGCCCGGGAGCTCGAGAAGACCGGCCGGCCCGCCACGCGGGCCGAGTTCGGGGATCTTTACCCACTGCTGTCCGCGGCCGGGGAGCCGTAGCGGTGTCGGAGCTGTCGCCCACATGCCATGCCTGAGCCGGCCACCCTTCACGTCAAGGTCGAGCCGATCACCGTCAAGCCGGAGAGCGAGGCGCCGGCGGCAATCCCGGCTCCGCTGCTCGCGAGCGGTGACGGAGCCGCGTACCCAGGGGGTGTCGCCCTGGCCCTGACGCCCGCGGCGACCATCGCCGCCGCCGGCCCCGATAGTCCCTCGCCGGCACTCGCGGCGCTCGTCGCTAACGTCGCCGCGGTCAGCGGGAACGCGGCTGCCGGCCGCGTGGTCGCATCCCAGGCGGGACCAATCTCTCCGGCATCACGTGTCGCGCTGCCCCAAGCGGCCTCGACGGGGACCGCGACCGCATCCGGAGCACGCGCGCGACCGGGGACGGCTGCGCCGGCCGCTGGGCCCGACCACCAGGCCGCCGAGGGCGAGGCGGCCGGGGCCTCCGACCTCGACGCCTGGAAGGCGGCTGTCAGCTCGGCGACTGCCGCGATCGCCCCTCCCGCGCTCGAGGACGTGACCACCAGCGCCGACAAGCTCGCCGCCGGCGCCGACGCCACCCGGCAGGCGCGGGCCGCCCAGCGCCCCGACCCGTTGCGTTCCGCGCGCGAGCGCCTGGCCCCCGAGCCAAACACCGAGTTCCCCGACAAGCAGCTTGACACCTCGGAGGCCGACCGGGCGCTCGCTTCGGTCAACGACGCCGGCGCCAAGCTCAAGCTCGTCGACCAGACGTTCCCGGCGATGACGCCGATGCCGAGTGAGCTGGCCCCTCTAACGCGGCCACCAGCGCCGATTGCGGGCGCACCCGACGCACCGGCTGCCGCGCCCGCGACCATCGAGCCCGCGACAGCCGACCCGAAGGCGCAAGCGATTCCCGGCAAGCTCGCCGCGGTCGCGCCGGCCCGGAGCGAGCAGGTACCCGCGGCGCCGGTCGTTGTCTCCGATCCGGGCGCCGCCGTGCTGGCGCCACTTCCGCCCACGCAGGCGACGCACATCGGCGACGTCGTCGCGAGGCTACTGGCCGGCGCACCGGTCTTCGCACGTCAGATCGTGGACGCCGCGAGTCAGACGTTGGACCCGCGCAAGGAGGTGGGCGAGCTGACCGCAATCGCCGGCCGGCTGCTCCCCGCCGAGCAGGATGCTCTTACTGGCGAGCTCCAGGGGATCGCCACCGCGGCGGGCTTGTCCGCCGACGCGTTGCAGGCGAAGATCGCCACCCAGGTGGCGGCGACCGGCCAGCAGGCCGCCGCCGCCGGGGCGAGGTTGGACGCCCGGGCGGAGTCGGCCAAGAACGATGTCGAGCAGCGCGGCGACCAGGACCTACGGGAGACCTCCGGGGCGGCTGCGGCGGTCCGAGACGAGGTCGATCGCAAGCAGGCCGCGGTGAAGGGCGCCGCCGACCCGGTGGTCGTCAACGGGCGTCGCGATACCTACCTCCAGAACGTCGCCGACGGCGTCGCCTCCGGCGAGGCACGCCTGCACTCGGCGATCGACAGACGGACCTCCGAACTGCAGCGAATCGCCTCCGAGCAGAAGATGGAGTACGCGCGCCAGACGCAGACCGTGGCCGAGCAGCTGGAGGCGGCCGCCGCCGATCCGACCGCGGGACGGATCGCCGCGCGTCCGGTGCGCGACTGGGATGAGCAGCGGGCCCAGGAGGTCGACGGCCACCTCGCCCGGCTGACACGCGAGGCCCGCGAGGATCAGGAGCGACTCGAGGAGCAGCTGAAGAGCGCGGCCAGCGCGGCTCGTGACCAGGTGCGCGACTGGGCGGCCGCTCGGCTCGGATATGAGCGCAGCTGGTGGGATCGCCTGTGGGACCTGTTCACCGACTGGGCACACCAGGCCAAGGTCGACAACAAGGCATGGGAGGCTCAGCGCAGCGCCGACACGCGTGATCAGGTCGCTGCCGACTTCACGATGCTCGCCAAGCTCCACGACGACCTCGTAGCCGGCAACCGCGATGCCGTCATCACCGGCCTGTCGCAGCTCACCGACGCGCAGCGCGACGTCTTCGCCGAGTTCTTCCGCTCCGGCGGCCGAGACACGGTCGGCGCGGTGGCGGCCGGGCTGGCGGCGCGGCTGCGCAACCGCCGCGCGCCCGAACTCGCCAAGCAGCTCGAGGATACCGCCATCGCCGAGCTCGGCTGGGAGGCGCTCAACCGGCTCGGGGCCATCCAGACCCCCGGGTTCGATGCTGGCGTGCTCGTGCGAGAGGTGCGGGGGTCGGTCAAGGGCTGGGGGACGGACGAGAAGAGGCTTTTCAAGGCATTGACCGGACGAACCCCGATTCAGGTCGCGGCGATGCGCAAGGCCTACGCGGCCGTATACGAAGGCCGGAACATGGACGAGGACATCGACGACGACTTGTCGGGCTCAGAACTGGAGCGCGCCAATGCGCTGCGCACGGGCGACCCTGTCGCCGGGGCGGTGGCCACGCTGCACGACGCGATGGAGGGACTGGGCACCGACGAGGAGCTGATCTTCCGCACCTTGCGCGGGAAGACGCCGGCCGAGCGCGACGCGATCATCGCCGCCTACAAGGAGCGCTACGGCGTCACCCTCCAATCTGATCTCGATGACGAGCTGTCCGGGAACGAGCTCGGTCAGGCGACGGCCCTGCTCCAGGGCGATCACGCGAAGGCCGACGCCATGGCGGTCGCCGAGGCGATGAGCGGACCGGGCACGGACGAGGACGCGATCAACGCGGTCTACCAGCAGATCCGGGACGAGGTCGAGTCTGACGCCGTGGCCAAGGGCATGAACACGGAGGAGGTCAGGGCCGAGATCCAGCGCCGGACAGAGGCGGTGAGACGTAGCTATGGCGTCGAGTTCGCCGGCGGAGACTCGGCGGCGCTCGAGGCGGCTTACCGCGACGAGCTATCAGGCGGCGAGCTCGACATCGTCCTCGCCGCCGAGGCGGCCGATCAGACGGCGGTCGACGCTGCGAAGATACAGATCGAGCACGAGTCGCTGTGGACCTCGGACGACAAGGTCAACGAGGTCCTCAAGGCTCAGCACAGCAGAGCCGAGCGCGAGGCGCTGCGCGACCTCACCGTGGAGTTCAACCGGCACGCGCAGGCGATGACGCCGCAAGCGCGTAGGGCAGGACGGGAGCGGCTGCGGGAGCAGGCCACGGTCCAGGCCGACGCCCGCGCGAAGGAGAACATGCGGGCGCTCAAGGAGACCTACGACCGCAATAACCATGAGGACGGTGCATTCGATGCCGTGATCGACTGGGAGGTGTCGGGCTACTCACAGGACGAGGCGCGCGAGCGCATCGGGTCGGGCGGCAAGCTGTCGGACGCCAAGGAGATGAAGTACGCCATCTTCGGCCTCGGAACCAACGAGGAGGTGATCCGCAGCACGCTGAGGGGCAAGTCCAAGAGCGAGCTCGAGCAGCTCGCCGCCGAGTACAAGCAAGAGACCGGCAACGACTTGGCCGAGGATCTCCACGGCGATCTGTCCGGCCGCGACGAGGCCGACATGACGAGCATCCTCGAGACCGGCGACAGCACCCGCGCGGAGAAGCTCGCCTATCTGCAGCGCCGCAGGCAGTGGGAGCTGACCGAGGGCACCGGCTATTTCGGCGGCGGGCTCGTCGATGAGGAGACGGCGGTGCTCGAGCGCACGAGCGAGACGGCACAGAAGGCCGCCGACGAGTACGAGCAGGCGCGCAAGCAGTTCGGCGACGACGATCCCCGGACGGTGGCGACCGGTGAGCGGTTGGACCGATGGCTCGGCTACGGCGAGAAGGACATCGAGCGCCGTCGCGAGGAGCTGGACGCGATCACCGACACCCTGGCCACCGTCGGGGCCGTCGTCATCGGAGTCGCCGTCACTGTGCTCACCGCGGGGGCGGCCGCTCCCGCGGTCGCCGCCGCCGCGGCTGCGCTCGGCACGACGACCACGGTCGTGGCAGCGGTCGCCGGGGCCGTCGCCGCGACCGCCGCGAGCATCACGATCAAGGAGGACTTGAAGGGCGGCGCCTATGGCGGCGAGGACATGGCTGTCGACTTCGTCCAGGGGATCGCCGAGACGATCGTGGCCGCCACGACCGCCGGGACGGGTGAGGCGACGTTCAAGTTGCTGGCGCGCTCCCCGGCGTTCGCCGCACTCGCGCGGGCCGGCGAGTCGGGACTGCTTGCGCAGCTCGCCGTGAAGGCGACCGAGAGCGGGATCGAGGGCGCCATCCAGGGACTGCCCTCGGGCATGATCGGGGCGATCCTCAACGAGAGCACCTGGAAGAGCTCGGATCCGTTCGCGGTGATCATGCGAGCAGGCGGCCAGGCGTCACTTCAGGGCGGCGTGATGGGTGGAGCGATGGGAGCCGGCTTCGAGGGCGTGATGAGACACCGAGCGCCCGCAGCAGTTCACGGCGGAGAGCCCGGCGGCGCAGCTCGCACCCCGGCCGCGGCGGAGCACGCGCCTCCCGTGCGTGCCGCCGATGGGGCGCTCTCAGACACGCAGTCCAGCGCACGCGCCGCGCCGGCGCAGCCGGACGCGGTGGTTCCCGACCACATCTCGTCGCAGTCCGAGTCGCCCATACCGGTGCGGGCGCCCGAGGAGGTGGGCCACCCGGCCCGGCGCGTATCGCCGGGCGGGCCGGAGGACGAGCCGACGGGAAAGCTGGAGCGTCCCGCCGAGGAGGAGACCACTACCGGGCGCACAACCGACGAGCCGACCCTGATTGACCTGCGGGAGGGATCGATCATGCACGGGCCGAAGCTCTCGGCCGCCGACGCGGAGACGATGTACGCCGGCACCATCGCCGATACCCCTCACCGCGAGGCCGCGATCTACGAGAACGTCGACACGGGCGAGCGGATCGTCGTCCAGGGCACCGAGTCGATCACGAAGGTCGCGCCGAAGGTCTGGGCCGAGTTCGCTCCCGAGCATCCGGATAGTCGCTATTGGCGTGGGATCAAGCACTATCACCCGATCGAGGAGGGCGGCGTCACCCCGCAGGAGAACCGCTACCCGAGCGGCAGGGGCGGCGACCTCGACAGCATCGCAGCCGACGCCCAGTTCGCCGGCGGGCCGCAGGCCCAGTCGATCGACATCGTCACCGAGTCCGGCCCGGAGAAGATCAACTTCGGCTACGACCCCACCGACGAGCGCCCGTATTGGGTCGATCTTCCGGGCCCCGAGGGATCTCGAGTGCAGGCGCGCCTCGAGTCGCTCGAGGCCTATCACGAGTGGTACAAGCAGCAGACGGGCTTCGAGCTCGCGACGGTCGACGACGAGCCGACCGCCGGGCAAGGCCAGGTAGGCCATACACCGGAGGGACTGGCTGCCCCAGGCCCCAAGCGCGGCGGACCGAGCGAGCCGCCGAGGACGGCGGAGGCACCCAGCCGCCCTTCGCGCGAGCCGTCGCTCCGTTCCAAGCCGGCCGACGTGCAGCAGCGGCGGATCGACGAGCTCAACGAGCTGTTGCCCAACGTCCCGATCAACCGCAACTCGCCGCTCCGGGTGCATGCGGCCGACCTGCTGGCCGAGATTACCCCTGAGCACAACGAGCTCCTCCTGAAGATCCTCGAGAGCAACCCGGCCAAGGCCGGTGACCGGCTGACGATGCTCGGTCGCTTCGAGACTGCCGAGGATCTCGATGCCGCGCTCGACGCCCACTTCAGGCGGCCAGAGGAGCCCTTCGCCGGTTCACGGCAGATGCAAGAGCACCTTGACGAGGTCGCGCCGTTGGTGGTCGATCAGGAGGGCGTCCAGATCAAGCAGATGATCCGTCCCGAGCGCGTCGATCCCGGCGAGATCTTGACCGCGCGCAGCAATCTCCGGGCGAACATGACACCGCCGGAGTGGGCATCGAAGCCGGGGGACTGGAATGCCCACCATCTCATCCCGTTCGAGTTCGCCCACGATCCGATCTTCGATGTCCTGCGCGCCAACGGCGGCTGGGACCACAACGATCCGTTCGATGGGATCGCGCTGCCCACGCGTCTCGGCATCAAGGGAGCCGAGGGGCTGCCCGTGCATCAGGTCACCGCCGAGGTGGTGAATGGTACGGGCAGCCCGGCCTCCGAGCGCCAGACGCTCATCGACCTTCGGGGACACGGGGTCCTCAACGAGCACGTCGGCGAGCGCCTCGCGGCGCTGAGGCAATACCTGGACGATCCGGTCAAGCTCCGGGAGGAGGTCAACAAGTTGGTCGCCGACCTGCGCCACGATGTCGAGACGTCGGTCGCGCGTGGGCTGCCGGTGCAGTTCTGAACGCCGGGTCGCGCGCCTGGCCCCGAGGGCACGCGCGCCAGCGGCTGGGCCTCGCCTCGTCCGAGCACCGATGGCCAAAAGGCCCTGCCGCGACTTGCGCGCCGCGGATCTAATGTCCGGCGAGCGCGTGCGCGAACGCGAGCGCGTCCACGCTGCCGAGACCGGTCGCCATGTTGTAGCCCGGATGCGCTTCGAAGCCCGGGATGGTGAACAGTGGATTGCCTTCTTCGTCGAAGTCGGTGAACGTGTTGTTGCCCTTGGTGATGTTCGTTATGCCGCTGTACGGCGCGTGCGCGAGCAGATACATGCGCGGGTTGATGAGGCCCAGCGGATGGCCCGCGATCTGATCGGCGATCGCGACCACGCCCGCGAACAGCGGCGTGGCGACGCTCGTGCCGCCCCAGAAGCTGAACGTGTTCGGCGCCGGTTCGCCGGGAACGGTCGTCGGGTACGAGGTGTAGATCAGCACGCCGCCGTTGACGGCCGCGCTCATGCTGATGTCCGGAGTCGCGCGATGCAGGCCGGACCCCGTCGGCACCAGGTACTGGTAAGGAGGACGAAGGAACACGTGCGAGGGCCCGCCGCCGCTGGCGGCGGTGCTGGTTCCGAGCACTTCGTTCCAGACGTTGTCCGGCGCCGTGCGTTCGCCGGCGGCGTTCAGGTGCAGTTGCGTGCCGCCGACCGATGTCACGAGCGGGTCCGACGACGGCCACGAGTTCGCCTGGTAGGGCAGGAATTCATCGTTCAGGTTCACACCCGCGACGCCTTCGTCGCCTGAGGCGCCGAGCACGGTGACGCCCTGCGTGGCGGCGTTTTCGAACGCCGAGCGCAGCGAGAACAGCGTGCGCAGGTTCGGGAACGTCTCCTCGGTGGCACCAAAGCTCTGGGAGATGACCTGGCCGAGCCGGTGATCGATCACGTAGTTCTCGGCCGCGACGATCTGCGGGAAGCCCTGGACGCCCTCGGTCTCCGCTTCGGGCGTCTCCACGAGCAGGATGCTCGCCTTCGGAGCGACCGCGTGCGACCACTCGACGTCGATCGAGGTCTCGCCGGCCCACCCCGACATTTCTTCGCTCGCCGGTTCGAACGGCGGCACCGCGCCGGCCGGCTGGATCACCTGCATCGATGGCGGGTTGGGCAGGTGAAAGGCGGAGTCGAAGTGGCGCAGGTCCTGCTGGATCGTGGGCGAGCCGTAGGAGTCGACGATCACGATCGTCTGTCCCTGCCCTTCGTTGCCCTGCGCCCACAGACGCGGCAGGTCGTAGGCCCGCTCGACCTGCGAGGGCTGGTAGCAGGCGAAGCCGAATTCGGCTTCGCATTCGGCCGTGGTGGGAGCGCTCGAGCGGTTCAGCGACACGTGCGGCTCGTGGCGCGTCATCGGATAGGCGGAGCACACGGCTGTCGTGCAACCCAGCGCCAGCGCCAGAACCATCCCCGCCGCCGCGGTCGCTCTGCGAAATCGCCTCATGCCAGCCTCCTCATCCTTGGGCAGTAAGTACCAGGTGGCCTCGACAGCCAGGGCGTGATCTTACTCCTCGCCCGCACGATGCGTCTCGAATGCTCAGGCCTCGTCCCGAGGCCATAGGATGCGCGGCCATGCCCTCCCTGGTGCTCGTCGAGGAACCGGCCCCGCACGTCGTGCAGCTCGCGCTCAACCGGCCCGAGCAGCTCAACGCGATGAACGCCGAGCTGTGCGAGGCGCTGCACGTCGAGCTGCGCAGGATCGCCGCCGATCGCGCCTGCCGCGCGGTCATCCTCACCGGCGCCGGGCGCGGCTTCTGCGCCGGCGTCGATCTGCACGGCTACGGCGCCGCGCCGGGCAACGACGGCAGCGACGAGCCACGCGACCGCCTCGCCAACCAGGAGCACATGTCGACGCTCGTGCTCGGGCTGCGAGCGCTGCCCCAGCCGGTGATCGCCGCCGTCAACGGCCCCGCGGCGGGTCTCGGCTTCGCGCTCACCCTCGGCTGCGACATCCGCTACGCCAGCGCCAGGGCGGTCTTCCGCGCGGCGTTCATCAACATCGGCGTGTCCAACTGCGACATGGGCACGAGCTGGCTCTTGCCGCGCCTGATCGGCGTCTCGCGCTCACACGAGCTGATGCTCACCGGGCGCCGCTTCGACGCCGAGGAGGCGCTGCGGATCGGCCTGGCGGCCGACGTCGTCGCCGAGGAGCAGCTGCTGCAGCGCGCGGTCCAGGCCGCCGAGCAGATCGCGGCGCTCGCCCCGTGGGGCGTGCGCCTGACCAAGCGCGGTATGTGGGCCGCCCTGGAGATCCCCTCCCAGCAGGCCGCCGTCGAGTACGAGGACCGCCAGCAGATCATGGCCACGTTCAGCAACGGCGTGCCCGAGGCGGTGGGCGCGTTCCTGGAGAAGCGCCCCGCGCGCTTCGCCGACTAGCGATGAGCGATTCCCCGACAGCCGCGGGCGGCCTGTTCGACGTCGCCGGCAAGACCGCGCTCGTCACCGGCGGCTCGCGCGGCATCGGCCTGATGATCGCCCGCGGCCTCGTGCAGGCCGGCGCGCGCGTGATCGTCTCCTCGCGCAAGGCCGCCGACGTCGAAGGCGCCGCCCAGGAGCTCGGCGCGTCCGGTGACTGCCACGCGATACCCGCAGACATATCAACACAGGACGGCGCGCAGGCCCTCGCCGCCGCCACGCGAGAGCGCTTCGCCTCGCTCGACATCCTCGTCAACAACGCCGGCGCCGTCTGGGGCGCCCCGCTCGAGGAGTTCCCCGCGGCCGGCTGGCAGAAGATCCTCACCACCAACGTCGAGGGCATCTTTCACCTCACGGTCGCGCTCCTGCCCGAGCTGCGCGCGGCGGCGAGCGTCGAGGACCCCGCGAGGGTCATCAACATCGGCTCGATCGACGGGCTGCGCGTGCCCTCCGTCGAGAACTACAGCTACAGCGCGAGCAAGGCTGCCGTTCATATGCTCACCCGCCACCTCGCCAAGCGCCTCGCCCCCGAGCACATCACGGTCAACGCGATCGCGCCGGGGCCGTTCGAGAGCAAGATGATGACGTGGGCGCTCGAGGACCCCGAGCTGCGCGCAGGCGTCGAGGGAGAGGTGCCGCTCGGGCGTATCGGGCGCCCCGACGACGTCGCCGGGCTCACGCTGCTGCTCGCCTCGCGCGCCGGCGCCTACATGACGGGAACCGTTATCCCCCTAGACGGCGGCATCACCGGCTGCGGCTAGGACTCGCTCGCGCCGGTGCGTCGTGAAGAGGCCGAGCGCGTAGCGCCCCGCGGGGTGCTCGCGCGCGCGTTCGACGAGCGCGGCCGTGCTGGGCGCCAGGGCGTCGGGCTGCGGCAGGGCCACGCCGTACACGGGCGGCACGATCACCGCGGCGGACATCGCCGCGAACGTCAGGTCGGCCGCGCCGAAGCGCTCGCCGCAAAGGTATGGACGGCCATCCGCGAGCAGCTCCGCCACATGGTCGAACTCGCCCCAGACCGCGGCCTCGTCCTCGATCTCGATCCCCGGACGGACTTCGAGCACGCGCCGGATCACGCGCACGATCAGCGGCCATCCATAGCGGGTCACGCGGTCCTCCCACGCCGGCACGCCCGCGTTGTTGAAACCCAGGGCGAGCCCGCGCTGCGTGAACATGTGCACGTACATCAGCCGCCGCCCCTGCGGCCCGAGCTCCTCGTCAAAGCGTCTGCACAGCCGCTCGACCTCGCGGCGGTCGTCGGGCTCCTGCGGGAACAACCGCTGCTCGACCGGCGTGCGGGCATCGACCCACTCGAGGATCTCCTGCGACTCGCCGATCGCACCCTCCGGCGTAACCAGCACCGGGACCGTGATCCCGCCGCCCGCGCGCCTCGCATAGAGCTGGTGGATGCCCTGCACATGGCGCTCCTCGTGGTAGGGGATGTCCACGCGCTCGAGCGCCCACCGCGCCTTTTCGCAGTAGTGGCTGATCGGGATCGTGACGAGCCGCAGCGTGTCCATCTCAGTACACGAACGCCGATAGCGCCTGCGCGATGTCCGCCGCCGGCAGGGGTCCGAAGCGCAGCGTCCACGATCCGTCGAGCTCCTGGCGAAACGTGTGCGGCACTCCGTCTCGTTCCAGCTCTACCTGGTGCTGACGCGCGCGCTCATAGCCGGAGCCGCCCTGGAACGTCGCGTCGAGTCCATAGCGGCCGTCGTCCACCGGCCAGATCGTAAGCCGATCGGGGACCGGGCCTGCCCGGGTCGGCAGCAGCGCGCTCGGGGTCACCCCGATCTCGTGGGCCGGTGGGTCATGCGTCCACGCTATCGCAACAACACCGTGCATTTGACTTGTACCCTTCTGTGCATCTCGGCAGGCGGGACTGAAAGGACCGAAGTGGTGAGCGAGTACCTCGTCATCTACGAGCACAACCAGACCGGATGGGGCGCCTATTGCCCTGACCTCCCGGGTCTCGGAGTCGCCGGCGCTACCCGCAAGGAGGTCGAAGGCCTGATTCACGACGCCATCGAGCTCCACATTGAAAGCTTGCGGGAGCGAGGCCATCGAGCAGTCGACGAATTCAAGGCGATCAACGAGGACACCCACGGCCACGACGCCAGTGATGCGCTACTGGTCCGCCCCGGGCAGGCGATCCGCGGCACGGTTCGCCGGGGACACGGTCGCGCGCATCGGCGGCGCCCGCGGATGCCTGCTCACTCGCGCTTCAGCAAGGCGGGCATAAGCATGGCCCACCACCAGGACGCTTGTCGTCAAGCTGAGGCAAGAGCCTTCCGCGTATGTTTAGCGGAACTGTGAGTTGGCAGGGAAAGATCTCGGCGCATTGCAGGCGGCCGGTTGCACCGAGCATGTTCGTGGTGTGGCGAATTGCGCTCGTGCTGGGATGTGCGATGACGCTCGCTAGCGGTGCGGCGCAGCAGGCACCTGCGTTCTATACGCCTCCTATCGCACCGCTCTATTGGTCCGGTCTGATTCCCGTCGATCCAGGCGGTCCCATTCTGGGAATGTCGTGTCCGTCAACGTCGCTGTGCGTGGCGAGCGACGATCACGGCGATGTCGTGACATCGACGGAACCTGCCGGCGGCACTGGCGCGTGGACTGTCGCGGACATCGACGGCAAAGATGCGATCAAGGGCGTGTCGTGCGTGTCTGTCTCGCTGTGTGTCGCGATTGACGCAGACGGGAACGCTCTGGTCTCGACCAACCCGACTGGTGGCGCGGCTGCCTGGACGCTCACGCCCGTGGACCCGGTCACCGGCCTCAGGGAGATCACGGGCATCTCTTGCGTGCAGGGACCGCTCTGCGCACTCAGCGACAGCACCGGCAACGTCGTGACGTCTACGAACCCAATGGGAGGCACGGGTGCTTGGGCGATCACCGACATCGATGGCGCGAGCGCGCTCGAAGGCATCTCCTGCAGTTCGACCTCGCTCTGTGTAGCGGTGGACGGCGCCGGGAACGTGCTGAGTTCGACCAGTCCAACATCCGGGGCTGGCGCCTGGATTCGGACGAACGTGAATGGGAGCGGCCCAATCCTCGGGGTCTCCTGCACCGCCGCGCCGCTATGTGTCGCGGGAGCGGCCACCGAACGACGAGAGACCCCACGCACCGTATTGGCTTCAACCAACCCGTCTGGCGGCGCCGGCGCATGGACTGCGACCTCGCCACCTCTGGAAGCCAGCCCCGGCGCGAGTTTCGGCAGCGGAATCTCGTGTGTCCAAGAATCGCTGTGTGCAGCAGTCGAACGCGGCACCAACGGCGGGACGGTATGGCAGTCAACCGAACCGGCTGCCGGAGCGGCCACATGGGCAGGCTCAGGCCCAGGGTTTGGGGTCTTCCTAGAATCCATCTCCTGCGCGACGCGATCGCTCTGTGTCGTCGGCGACTCGCAGGGCAACATCGCGAGCAGTATCGAAGCGCATCCGCTCTCGGTCTCGCTACAGGGTGCTGGCATCGGCCGGGTAAAATCGACGCCGAGCAAGTGCCCGTTCACGACATGCACCCGGTCAGTACCGCCGGGCGCGATGCTCGCACCGGCGATATCCGAGATCGCGTGCAGCAACCTGATCGGGCCGCCGTCGGGTGCTGGGACCTGTGAGCTTGGCTATCCCGCGGGGACCGAAGTCACGCTCACCGCCGAACCGGAAGCGGGCTCGATATTCACCGGCTGGGGTGGGCCGTGCCAGGGCAGCACCCTGACATGCACATTGACCATGGACGCGGATGAGCCCGTATTGGCGAGCTTTACACCTGCGTCGCCGCCAAACCCCGCCATAAGCGGCCTCACGGAGACAGTCAGCACTTGGCGCGAGGGTCGGGCGCTCGCCCAAATCGCCGATCGTAAGACGAACCACAACAAGCTCCCCGTGGGCACGACGTTCTCGTTCAGCCTCAACGAGGCGGCCAGCGCGAAGTTCACGTTCACCGAGCCGACCGGCGGGCGCAAGGTCGGGAAAACATGCGTAGCGCGCACCAACAAGAACAAGCGCGAGCGGCGCTGCACTCGCACGATCGTTGCCGGCACCCTAACCTTCGCCGCGCCCTCGGGGACCAACGAGGTACGCTTCGACGGGCTCATCTCGAAGCACAGAAAGCTCAAGCCCGGAACCTACACGCTCGCCGTGACCGCAACCGCGTCAGGCCAGCAAGCGACAAACAGAACGCTGCACTTCACGATCGCGAACAGCTAGGCACTTCCGATCCGCAGTTGCGCCAGAGCCGGAACCGACCGGCGCCAACTAACACCGGTCAGCGAGTAGAAAGCGCTCGTGGCCGCGGGTGTTGGCAGACTGCTGTGCGTGCTTCGGACTGATGAGACTTGGCATCGTCTGCGCGAGTGGACCGCTGGATCCGCGACCTCCGAGCGGCTGGCGGCGCAAATCTTGGTGGCTGAGGGCTTTATCGGGGTTGATCCTGCGCATCCGCTGGGAGGCCCTGACGGCGGTAGGGATGGCCTTGCTCGTCGAGACGGGCGGCTTTGGGTTTTCGCGGTTTACTTCCCGCGGCGGCAAAAGAGCTTTGGTGAGGTCAAGACCAAGTTCGTTGCCGACTGCGAAGGGGTCGCACGCGCGGGTGCGGCGGGGATCGTGTTCCTCACCAATCAGGAGCTCTCGGTTAGCCAACGTCGGCAGCTGGAAGGGTCCGCCTCTGTTGTGGTGGAGTTGCTGCATCTCGAGCGGCTCGCGGCCATCCTCGATCAGCCTGGGATGTATGGGGTACGGGAGCAGTTCCTCGGGATTCCCGTTCCCGGCGGCGATCCCGAAGACGGTGTCTCGGCCGATCCTGCAGCTGTCGTGCGCCTGGAGGCCGAGCTGCGCGACGCGCTGAGCGGCGAGTTCGGGTTCCTCAGCACTCGTGGGCTGCCGCGCGAGCTGCGCCGCGGTGAGCCACGTCTGTCTATGGCAGACGCGTTTGTGTCGTTGCGTGTGCTGCTCTCGGTAAGAGGTTTGGTCCGCGACGCGCTTGAGTCGATCTCCTACCGACAGCGGCGCGTATTGGAGCTGCGCTTCGGCTTCGGCGGCGAGCGCCCTCTGACGCTCGACGAGGTCGGCCGTGTCTTTAGCATTGCGCGTGAGCGGGTGCGATCGATCGAAAGCTCGGCGCTCGAGGGATGCCGGCGCACGCTTGAGCTGGCCGAGCTTGGTGTCGAGCTCGATGAGGATGTGACGCTCGAGATGCTGCAGACCCTGCACATGCGGGGGCCGGTCTTTGAGCTGCTCGAGGTCCGTCGGCTGGTCGTGCTTGGCGGCCCCGGCTCGGGTAAGTCGACGCTGACGCGCTACCTCGCGTGGGCGCTTGCACAGCAGCGAGCCGAGCTACCCCCGACCCTACGCGAGATGCTGCCCCTACGGCTGACCATTCCTGAGCTGGCCGGGGCGCTCGCGCCGGCATCCGCGGACCTGCTCGAGGTCGCGTTCGCGCACGCGGGGCGCTTTGCGCCAGTCCTGCGCCGCGCCGCCGCACAGGGACGACTGCTGCTGATCCTCGACGGGCTCGACGAGGTCAACGATCCTGTGCTCGCCGAGCGCGTTCACGACGCGCTCAATAGCTTCCTCGCTGACCCCGCCCACGCGGGCGTCGGGTTGTTTCTCACCAGTCGTATTGTCGGCTTCGACGTGCTCGGGCCGCTGGCCGAGCTGCCGACCGCGACGCTCGCGGCACTCGAGCGCGATCAGATGCGACGGCTTCTGCACGCCTGGTTTGCCCAAATCGACGACGTCGACCCCGCCGCTTTGACCACAGCGCTGATGCGTCGGCTCGCGCGGGACCGCCGTATGTTTGAGCTTGCCGGCAATCCGCTACTGCTGACCGTCTTCGCGCTGCTGCAGGCGCGCCACCGGCAGTTGCCGAACGAGCGCGCGCAGCTGTATGCCGCCGCGACAGAGACGCTGATCGACAGCTGGCCCAAGCGCCGTCGTGGTGGCCAGCTCTCCTACGACACCGTAACGCGCTGGCTGGCTCCGCTGGCTCGCACGGCACTCCTGCTGCCCCGCGGCGGCGGAGTGCCCGAGGACGACGTGCTCGACATTCTCGCCGACTCCTGGCAGACGCTGTTCGGCGGCCCCCCCGCTAGCGCTCGCGAGCAAGCCCGGCTGCTCCTGGATTCGCTGCGCGATGACAGCGGTCTGCTCAACGTGACCGGACACTCCGCGGAGGGCCTGCGCCTGTGGGACTTCCTGCACCGCTCCTTCGCCGAGTATCTCATCGCCTGCGATCTGGTCGAGCTGTATCTGCGCGGCGAGTGCGACCCCGTCTCACTCGCCCACCCGGACGGCTGGCGTGAGGTCCTGCTGATGATGCTTGGCGAGCTCGGCCGGCGGCGGCCGGCCCTGGTCGGCCCGCTGCTCGACCGCCTCGCTACAGCAGCCTCGACGCCGTGGGAGGACTCGCTGGCGCTCGACCTACGCCTCGCGCTGTCAGTTCTTGCCCGCGACGTCCCTTGCGAGCAGGAGCACGCCCAGGCGCTCATCGACCAGGCGCTCGCAGTGTGCGCAGCGAGCGCGATCGCGCCGCTGCGCGAAGACCTAGAGAGGCTGCTCGCCACACTCAACGAAACACGCCATGCAGCGCTCCTGGAACAGCGTGCTGCCGCGTTGCGGCTGCCGTTCACCGATGTCCTCGCGCTCGAACGCCAACCAATCGCGACGCAGGACACGCGCGATCGCTCGCTTGCCAAGAGCAAACGGGAGGATCCGCGACTAGCGGCCCTCGAGGCGCTGCGAGCGACCGACCCGCCCGCCGCCATAAGAGGGCTCGCCGAGATCCTCCATGGCGAGGAGCAACGCGATCTGCGCCTGCGCGCCATCGAGCTGCTCTCGGAATCTCGGGGTAGTCAGCAAGCGCTGCTGCAGGCACTCGATGACGCTGACCAAGAGGTCGCCACCCAGGTGGCACTTGCCCTGCTGCCGGGCGCCGACGCTCAGTACATCGAACGAATCTCGCGCGCCATGCTCGACGGGCGGCTACAGATCGACCCCGTGCTTAGCGGACTCGCCCGCTGGGCACGCCCGGAGCACCTGCGGGTCGCGCTCGAGCTACTGCGCGACGAATCCTCCGCCGCACGGCGCTTGGGTGCGCGGATGCTCGCGGTCAACCCTGCACCGGAGTCCCGCGAGCACGCCGCCACGCTGATCGACGACCAGGACAGCACGGTCCGCTGCGCGGCTGCCTGCAAGCTCACCTTCACTGCCCAGAGCAGTGACGCGCTGTCGCCAGCGATCATCGAACGGCTGCTACAAGCGATCCCCGCACTGCTCGCCGACCAAGACCGCATCGACGGGCCCGCGCTCCAGGATCCCCAAGAGCCGTTCCGCGACGCCTCCGCGGTCTGGTGCTCCGCCGACGCCGCCTACCGGCTCCTCGCGCAACGCCCGGCACTACTCCAGCAGGCCCTCACGCTAGCGGCCGAAACCTGAGCCCGAGGCGTCGCCTGGGACTCGAATAACAGGCTCGCACGATAGTTGCGTCCTACCCCCGTGATGCCTCGAACAGCGTGCTTCCTCGGCTAGCCATCCCGGTTGCATCTTCCGGCCCGCTCGCCGGCGTGATCTGCCTGCTCGCCGCCGTGGCGTGGGTCAGCTGGCGCTTCGCCCCGATGCTCGCGCGGGTGAGCGACTGGTGCTCGTGGTAGGAAATCCTCCTACCCAACAGCTGCCCCCACGGCGGATTCCCTTTCGTGCCGTGCCCTAAGACGCAATAGCTAATTCTGGATGTCATGCATGAGCGTGAGTAGATGTCGATTAGCAGCCAGCGCCTCAGCCCCGCCACAGCCCAGCCACCGCAAGCGCCGCGACACCCTCCCCGCGCCCGACGAACCCGATGCCCTCGCCGGTGCTGGCCTTGACGTTCACGCGCGCAACCTCCAGCCCGAGCACGTCGGCGAGCCGCTCGCGAATCGCCTGCCGGTGCGGCGCGAGCTTGGGTGTCTCGATCACGACCGTGCAGTCGACGTTCTCGATCTCCAGGCCCGTGGCCCGCACTTTCGCGACGACGTCGGCGAGCAGTTGCAGCGAGTCGGCGTCGCGCCAGCGCTCGTCGGTGTCGGGGAAGTGCTCGCCGATGTCGCCCAGGCCGGCGGCGCCGAGCAGCGCGTCGATCACCGCGTGCGCGAGCACGTCCGCGTCGGAGTGGCCGTCGAGGCCACGCTCGCAGGGAATCTCCATGCCGCCGAGCACGAGCCGGCGCCCCGCGGCCAGGCGGTGCGAGTCATAGCCGATCCCGACCGGCGTCATCGCCCGCCGGCTTCGCTCGAGCGGCCGTCCGCCGCCCCGCCCCCGGCCGCTCCGCCACCGGCCACGGCTGCGTCATGCGCGCTCGTGGCGCCGATCGGCTCCAGACGCCGCTGCCGCCCTTCGAACACGCACAGCTCGCCCACGCCGACTGCGGCGAGCAGCTCGAGTGCCTGGTCGTAGTCGGCGCCGACGTCCTCGGGGCGGTGGGCGTCGCTGGAGAGCGCCACGGGCACGCCCGCTTCCACGCACATCTCGAGGAACGCGCGCGCCGGGTAGATCTCGCCGGCGGGCTTTCGCAGCCCCGCGGTCGACACCTCGACGGCGATCCCGCCTTCGGCGATGCCTTCGACGGCGGGCTCGTAGTAGCGCCGCAGATCTCCCTCCGGGCGCCGTGGCGAGCGGGCGGGGGTGGGCGGGCCCCAATACTTCACGAGGTCGGGGTGCGCGGCGATGTCGAACAGGCCGCTGCGCGCGGCGTCGCCGATCGCTTGGAAGTAGCGCGTCCAGACGTCCTCGGCGCTGCGCGCGCGGCTCGGGCCCCAGACGCTGTAGTCGTCCATGTCGACGGCGCCGTCGCGCATGAAGTGCACGGAGCCGACGACGTAGTCGAAGTCGCGCGCCTGCAGCAGGTTGGCGGTGCGGTCCTCGGCGCCGGGCACAAAATCGGCCTCGATCCCCAGCCGCAGGTCGGTGTGCTCGCGCACGAACGCGCAGTACGCGTCGAGGTCGTCGTGCGCGTAGGTCTCCCAGAAGGGATGTCGCCAGATCTCGAGCGCCTGCGCGAAGCGGTAGACGTGTTCGGAGACGCCGAGCTCGGCGATCCCCCGCTCATCGGCAACGGCGCGGTAGCGCTCGACGTTCGCCGGCGTGTGGTACTCGGCGACGTCCGCGTCGTGGCCGTCGGGCCGCAGATGGAGGTGGTAGTCGGTGAGCACCTGGACGGCTGCGATTCAAGCAGGATTCGCACGCGCCGCCGTGGCAGGCAACGAACTGGTCACACGCCGCTGGAGCGCCCGGCGAGCAGCAGCTCGGCCATGCGCAGATCCATCGGCGTGGTCACCTTCAGGTTCTCGTCGTTCGCGCGCACGACGATCACCCTGCCGCCGGCGCGCTCGACGAGCAGCGCGTCGTCGGTCGCGCTGGCGAGCTCCTCGGGGGAGACTTCGAGCGCCCGTTCGAGCACTCCACGGCGGAACACCTGCGGGGTCTGCACCGCCCACAGCTCGCTGCGGTCGAGCGTCTCGCGCACGGCGTCGGTGCGATCGACGCGCTTGATCGTGTCGGTGACCGGCAGCGCCGCGATCGCCGAGTCGGCATCGTGATCGCTAGCCAGCGCCGCGATCACCGCCTCGGCCAGCGCGCCCGTCAGCAGCGGGCGCGCGGCGTCGTGGACGAGCACGATGTCCATGCCCACTCCCTCGAAGGCCTCTCCGGCGGCGGCGAGCGCACGGCGCACGGAGTCAGAGCGCGAGGGGCCGCCCGGCACCGAGCTGACGCGGCCCGAGGCGTCCGCGCCGGCTGGCAGTTGTGCCCCCCCGGGCAGGGCGACGACGACCTGCTCGATGTCGGCGACCTGCAGCAGCGCGTCGATGCTCCACTGCACCAGCGGGCGCCCGCCGAGCTCGACGAGCGCCTTCGGCCGGCCGGCTTGCAGGCGCTCGCCGCTGCCGGCGGCCACGATCAGCGCGACGGTCATCGCCTGGGGCGCTCGCGCACGCGGCAAACGGTCTGCTGCCGCGTGCGCGAAAGCCTCGCTACTTGGCTCCGGCGGCTGCCATCTGATGGTTGGCCGAGTCTTCGAGCAGCTCGTCGAGGTAGCTCTCGGCCTCCTCCTCGTCCTTGTCGAGCGCGTACATCAGCTCGGACGCGAGGATCTTCTTGGTGCGCGTGAACATCTGCTTCTCACCGGTCGACAGGCCCTTCTCGCTCTCGCGCAGCGAGAGGTTGCGGACCACCTCGGCCAGCTCGTAGATGTCGCCCGTCTTGATCTTGTCGCGGTTGTGCTTGAAGCGGCGGTTCCAGTTCTTCGGCATCTCCGAGACTTCGTCGCGCAGCACGTCCAGCACCTTCTTGACGGTTTCTTCGTCGATCACCCTGCGCAGGCCCGCTAGCGCGGCGTTCTCGGTGGGAACGCGTACGGTCATGTCGTTGTGCAGGATCTTGATCGTGAGGTACTCGCGCCGTTCTCCGAGGATCTCCATCTCCTCCTTCTTGAGCACCTTCCCCGCTCCGTGGTGGGGATAGACGACGTGGTCTCCGAGCTCGAACTCGATGAACTCGACTTCGCGGGTGACCTCGAGCTCCTCCGTGAGCGTGGCTTCTTCACTTACTTGTGCGGGAATGATGTCCTCCTTCGTTGCGGCCGACCGAACGGGCGGCCGTTGATTCAAGTCTGTAGGTAGCGATCCACGAGGTTGAGCTCCTGCAGCCGGCGCAGACCCTCGCGAATGTCCTTCGCCCTGATCTCCCCCACACCCTCGACCGACTCGAGCTCCGCGTCGCCGGCGGCCAGCAGCTCATCCAGGCCGCCGAACTCGGCCACGATCTGCGCGACCACCAGCTTCGGCAGCCTGGGGATGCGCCCCAGCACGCGGTAGCCGCGCGGCGCGACAGGGTAGTCGAGCGTGTTCAGCTTGCGGTCGTAGCCGAGCAGCTCGGCGAGCCGGCCGAAGTCGAGCAGGTCCTGATGCACGAGCCGTCCGATCTCCTCGAGCGCCGCCGCGAACGCCTCGTCGGAGTAGCTCGACAGGTAGTCGCGCACGAGCGCCGCCTTCTCGGCTGCGGCGCCGACCATCGTCTCCTCCAGCTGCATCTCGATCAGCCGCCCCTCGCTGCCCAGCTCGACGATGTAGCGCTCGATCTCGACCGCCATGCGCGTCACCAGCTCCGAGCGCTGCAGCACGGTGAGCACGTCGTGCAGCGTCGTGCCGCCCTCGAACTCGAGCGCCGTCAGGCGCGTGGAGACCTGGTCCAGGCGGGTGCGGAACTTGTCGAGCGTCGCCAGCGCCTGGTTGGCCTTGGCGAGCACCACGGGAATGTCCTCGAGGATGTACTTGACGCCGTCCACGTACACCGAGACGACCTCGCGACGCTGCGAGATCGCGATCACGAGCGCGTCGGTCTGCTTGGACACGCGCTCGGCCGTGCGGTGGCGGGTGCCCGTCTCGTGCGAGAGGATCGTCGGATCGGGCATCAGCTGGACGTTCGCCATCGTGATCTTCGTGGCGTTGGCGTTGAGGATGATCGCGCCGTCCATCTTCGCGATCTGGTAGAGGAACGCCGGCGTGTAGTCGATCTCGAGCTTGATGCCGCCGGAGTTCAGGAAGCTGAGGTCTTCGGGCTCGCCGATCACGATCAGACCGCCGGTGCGCGCGTGCAGGATGCTCTCGATGCCCTCCCGCAGCGCGGTGCCGGGCGCGATCATCTCCAGTGCCCTCATCAAACCCGGATCCGGTCGTACCTCGTTGTCTAGGTCTTCGCCGGATCGTGGAGCCACGATCCCCAATTCTAGGGCAATTAGCAATCCTTTAGCAGCTCGTACACTGCGTACAGCCCCCCGTGGCGCCCGCGCGAGGCGCCGCTTGACCGCGCGCCGGCGCTCAGCTCGAGCGCGCGGCCGGGTCGGGAGCGGGGCGTAGCGCGCGCTCGGACACGGGCGGCCTGTGATCCTCGACGCGAGTGAGCGCGGGGCCCGTCGGTTCGGGGACCGTGCGCGGGCGCCCGCCCCGCGGTCCCGCCGGCAGCGCCGCCGCGAGCGCCGCCCGCAGGGTGGGCACCTCGTGCGCCGCGCGCCCGCTGTCGGCCGGCGCGATCACCCCCTGCAGGCCGTGCTTGGCGGCCTCCTCCAGGCGGCGCTCGGGGTGCCCGACCCAGCGCAGCTCGCCCGTCAGCCCGAGCTCGCCGAAGCACGCTCGCGGGGCGCCGTTGATCGGCACGCCGCGGCTCGCGCTCGCGACCGCCAGCGCGACCGCCAGGTCACAGCCGGGCTCGTCCACGCGCACGCCGCCGACGACGTTCACGAACACATCCGCGCCGCCCGTGCGCACATGCCCGTGGCGGCCGAGAATCGCGAGCACCAGCGCCAGCCGGTTGCGGTCAAGCCCCGAGACGACCCGCCGCGGCTGCTCGAGCTCCGAGGGCGCCACCAGCGCCTGGACCTCCACCAGCAGCGGGCGCGAGCCCTCCATCGCCGCCAGCACGACGCTCCCGGGCGAGCGCGTCGCCTCCGCGACGAACCTCGCCGACGCGTCCAGCACCTCGACGAGGCCACCGTGGCGCATCTCGAACAGGCCCGCCTCGTTGGTCGACCCGAAGCGGTTCTTCAGCGCCCGCAGCTCGCGGTAGGGGCGCTCGCGCTCGCCCTCGAACTGCAGCACGCAGTCGACCAGGTGCTCGAGCACGCGCGGGCCCGCCAGCGCCCCCTCCTTGGTCACGTGGCCGACGAGGATCACAGCGATGCCGCGCGCCTTCGCCAGCTCCATGATCCGCGCGGCGACCTCGCGCACCTGCCCCACCGAGCCCGGCGCGCCCGACAGCTCCGCCGCGCGCAGCGTCTGCACCGAGTCGATCACGCACGCCTGCGGCGCGTGCGCCGCGAGCGTGTCGAGCACCGCATCCAGGTCCGTCTCCGCGAGGATCGGCACCTGCAGCGCCGCGCCCGCCAGCCGCTCGGCGCGCAGCCGCACCTGCTCCGCGGACTCCTCGCCGCTCACGTACAGCGTCCTGTGCCCCGCCTGCTGCAGGTGCCCGAGCACCATGTTCGTGAGCGTCGACTTGCCGATCCCCGGCGAGCCGCCGAGCAGCACCAGCGAGCCCGGCACGAGCCCGCCGCCAAGGACGCGATCGAGCTCGCCGATGCCCGTCGACATGCGCCTGACCGGCGCCGCGCCGACCTCCCCCAGCGGCAGCGGGATGACCACCGCGCCCGCTCGCTCGGAGTCGGTCACGTCGGCGCCCGCGCGCCGCTTGGCGCCCGCACGAGCGGACCCTCGGGTCGTGGGAATGCGTTCCTCGACGAGCGTGTTCCACTCGCCGCATTCCGGGCACTGGCCGTGCCACTGCGCGGACTGGCAGCCGCATTGCGAGCACACGTGGATGGTCGTACGGGGCATCGCCCCAGACTACGTCCCGCCGGGGACGGCTCAGCCGACGCCCACGGAAGTGCTGCGCCGCTCGAACAGCACGACGTCGCGCCAGCGCCCGTCGGGCATCTGCCCGATGCGCTCGCTGACGCCGAGGCGCTGGAAGCCGCAGGCCTCGTGCAGCGCGATCGAGGCGGCGTTCTCGGGGAAGATGCCGGCCCTGAGCGTCCAGAAGCCGGCGCGCTCGGCGGCGTCGATGAGCCCGCCCAGCAGCGCGCGCCCGACGCCGCGGCGCGTGTGCGCGGGGGCGACGTAGATGCTGACCTCGCCGACGCCACGATAGACGCAGCGCGAGGAGATCGGGCCGAGCGCGGCCCAGCCGAGCAGCTCGCCGTCGTGGGCGTCGCGTGCGACGAGCGCGGGGTAGCCGTCGCGCGTGGCCGACCACTCGCCCCATGCTGGCGCGGCGGACTCGAAGGTGGCGTTGCCGCCGGCGATGCCCTGCTCGTAGATGCGTGCGGCGGGCGGCCAGTCCTCGGCGCCGAGCGGCGCCAGCAGGATCCGATCGCGAGTGGCGCTCAGCTGCCCGCGCCTAGTGGTCGTCCGGCTCGCCGATGTCCGGCGCGTCGCCCTCGGAGTGGCTCTCGCCCTCGGCGATCTCCTCGGCACCGGCGCCTTCGGCGCCGACGCCGACGGGCGTCTTCTGCTTCTTGGGGGCGACGACGGTCAGCCGCACCTCGCCCTCTTCGTCGCCCTCGGCGGGGTCGACGACGACGGTGGCTCCGGGCGTCAGCTGCTCACGCAGCACGAAGTCGGCGAGCGGGTCCTCGATGTAGCGCTGGATCGCCCGGCGCAGCGGGCGCGCGCCCATGGCTGGGTCCCAGCCCTTGTCCACCAGCAGGTCCTTGGCGGGCTCGGTGAGCTCCAGCTGCAGCTCGCGTTCGGCCATCGACTCGCGGATGCGCAGCAGCAGCAGCTCGACGATCTGCTTGATCTCCTCCTTCTGCAGCTTGTGGAAGACGATCACGTCGTCGATGCGGTTGAGGAACTCCGGGCGGAAGACCTTCTTGAGCTCGCCCATGATGCGGTTCTTCATGTCCTCGTAGGTGATGCCGGTCTCGTCGTCGGAGACGGCGAACCCAAGCGGCGTGTTGCGCGCGATCTCGGCGGCGCCGATGTTCGAGGTCATGATCACGATCGCGTGGCGGAAGTCGACGGTGCGCCCCTGCGCGTCCGTGAGACGGCCGTCCTCGAGGATCTGCAGCAGGATGTTGAAGACGTCCGGGTGCGCCTTCTCGATCTCGTCGAGCAGCAGCACGCTGTAGGGCTTGCGCCGGATCGCCTCTGTCAGCTGGCCGCCCTCGTCGTAGCCGATGTAGCCGGGGGGCGAGCCGACGAGCCGGGAGACGGCGTGCTTCTCCATGTACTCGGACATGTCGATGCGGATCAGCGCGTCGTCATCGCCGAACAGGAACTCGGCGAGCGTGCGCGCGAGCTCGGTCTTGCCGACGCCGGAGGGGCCGAGGAAGATGAACGAGCCGGTCGGGCGCTTGGGGTCCTTGAGGCCGGCGCGCGAGCGCCTGATGGCCTTGGAGATGACCTCGATCGCGGGGTGCTGTCCGATCACGCGCTTGTGCAGTTCGTCCTCCATGCGCATCAGCTTCTGCGTCTCGGCCTCGGTCAGCTTGAACACGGGGATGCCGGTCCACATCGAGACGATGTCCGCGATCTCCTCTTCGCCGATCGACGGGCGCTCGCCGGACTCGCCGGATTCCCACGCCTGCTCGAGCTCGCGTTTCTTGTTGGTGAGCTTGCGCTCCTTGTCGCGCAGCGCGGCCGCCTTCTCGAACTCCTGGGCCTCGATCGCGGCCTCCTTCTCGCGGCGCGTGGTCTCGACTTCGCCCTCGAGCTCGCGGTTGGCGGGAGGCGAGGTCATCGACTTGATGCGCATCCGCGAGGCGGCCTCGTCGATCAGGTCGATCGCCTTGTCGGGCAGGAAGCGGTCGGAGATGTAGCGCGAGGCGAGTTCGCCGGCGGCGCGCAGCGCCTCGTCGGTGATCTGCACCTTGTGGTGCTGCTCGTAGCGGTCGCGCAGGCCGGTGAGGATTTCGACGGTCTGGTCGATCGTCGGCTCGTCGACGCGGATCTGCTGGAAGCGGCGCTCCAGAGCGGAGTCGCGCTCGAGGTACTTGCGGTACTCGTCGAGCGTGGTCGCGCCGATCGTCTGCAGCTCGCCCCGGGCGAGCGCCGGCTTGAGGATCGAGGCGGCGTCGATCGCGCCCTCGGCGGCGCCGGCGCCGACGAGGTTGTGGAGCTCGTCGATGAACAGGATGATGTCGCCGCGCTGGGTGATCTCCTTCATCACCTTCTTCAGGCGCTCCTCGAACTCGCCGCGGTACTTCGAGCCAGCGACGAGCGCGGCCAGGTCGAGCGTGTAGATCTGCTTGTTCTTGAGCAGCTCGGGCACCTCGGAGCTGGTGATGCGCTGGGCGAGGCCCTCGACGACGGCGGTCTTGCCGACGCCGGGCTCGCCGACGAGCACGGGGTTGTTCTTGGTGCGCCGCGAGAGGATCTGCATGATCCGCTCGATCTCGGTCTCGCGCCC
>Ga0302325_10000908_pt1 | contig 78421 bp, 91 predicted proteins | sample Palsa_T0_2_FD_201948 | JGI IMG/M metagenome (GOLD analysis project Ga0302325, IMG submission 201948) | Peat permafrost microbial communities from Stordalen Mire near Abisko, Sweden - Palsa_T0_2 | ecosystem: Environmental > Terrestrial > Soil > Palsa > Peat permafrost | place: Sweden: Abisko... | reverse complement strand
AGCAAGCGCGTTTTCACGGCACTGGTTTTCGGCCTGCTGCTGGCATTGGCCGCGCTGCCGAACCTGGTGTATGGACAGGGAGCAAACGCCACACTATTAGGCACCGTGACGGACGTATCGGGGGCGGTGGTGCCCAACGCGTCGGTGCAAGTTACCAATGTTGCCACAGGCGTCAGTCAGACGGTTACAACCGATTCGCAGGGCCGCTACACGGTAGTGGATTTGATCGTGGGCGGCTATAACGTGCAGGCATCGGCCACGGGATTTCAGACCGTACTCCGCAGCGGCATCACGCTCATCGTCGGCAGCCAGACGGTGGTGGACATTGCGCTTTCGCCCGGCCAGCAGCAGCAAACGGTCACCGTACAAGGAGAAGCGTCCCAGGTGGACGTGGTTTCGTCTACTCTTGCCTCGGTGGTGGAACAGAAACAAATTGCAGACCTGCCGTTGAACGGCCGCAATTTTACGGACCTCATCGCGCTGGCGCCGGGAATCACGACGGGCAACGGAGTGGGAGCCCCAGCCGGGGGCGCGAACCTGCTGTACGGCCTGGAGGCTAACTTCAGCGTTTCCGGCGCAAGGTCGGAAGGCCAGGCGTATCTTCTGGACGACGTCGACATTCAAGGCTTCTGGGCCCACGGGTCGGGTTCGGGCGTGTTGGGCACCACCCTCGGCATTGAGGCTATCGCCGAATTCTCGGTACTCACCAACACCTACAGCGCTCAATTCGGCGGCAATGGCGCAGTGGTGAACACTGCCAGCAAATCCGGCACCAACAGTTTTCACGGCTCCTTGTACGAATTCTTCCGCAACAGCGACCTGGACTCGCGCAACTTCTTTGACCCTTCCACCATACCTGCCTACCGCCAAAATCAGTTTGGCGGCAGCATCGGCGGGCCCATCAAGAAGGACAAGTTGTTTTTCTTCTTCAATGACGAGGAGTTGAGGAAATCGCAGGGCTCAACCGTACCCACGTTTATCCCCGACGCCAATATGCTGAAGGGACTGGTGCCGTGCAACCTGGCTCCAAATCTTGCATGCTCGGGCGGATTGGCGAATGTCGGAGTGAGTGCGGTGGCAGCGCCCATCCTGGCGCTTTATCCGCAGACCACGGCAGTATCACCCACCGGCATCCTGGAGGTGCCGGAAGTCGCCAGCCAGACCGGCGACGAAAATTACCTTTTAACGCGCATCGACTACACCATGGACGACAAGAATTCGTTCTTTGTGCGCTACGTGCATGACGGCGCCAGCACCGTTCTGCCGTTCCTCGGTTCGCCAGTACCGCCCCGCTGGCCGGAACAGGGCATAACGGGCAACCACTTCGCAACCGTGGAGTGGCGCCGGTTGATTTCCCCAAACGTGGTCAACCTGCTCCGCCTCAGCTTTACACGGACCAAAGAGGCCGACAATGAAGTGAATCTAGATCCAACGCCTGCGCTCAATTTCTACCCCAGCGGGCATCAAAATGGCGGCGTCAGCATCACGGGCCTTTCGGCGCTCGGCACCAGCATTTTCGCTCCGCTGAGCCAAGTGCAAAACAAATTTCCAGTAGCCGACGACGTGATCTGGAACAAGGGGTCTCACAGCTTCAAGTTTGGCGGATTATTCAGCCGGGTGCAGAGCAACTTTACGCAAGACGGGTGGTGGGGCGGCTCCTACACGTTTACCAGCATCCCGAACTTCTTAGAAGGCAACCCATTCCTCTTCATCGGACCCATCCCTCCGTACACGGACTCCACTCGCGACTTCCGCGAGATTGAAGTGGACGGGTACGCTCAGGATGAGTGGAAGGCGACTTCCAAGTTGACGGTCAACATCGGTGTCCGCTATGAGTTCGTCACCAATCCTACTACCAACCTGCAACCACTCAATGCCATCCTCAATCCTCCGTTTGGAACCTTCGTTCCCGTCACGCACGTTTTCGCGTCGAACCCCTCCACTCACAACTGGGATCCGCGACTGGGCTTGGCGTTTGATCCGTTTAAAGACCACAAGACCTCGATTCGCATAGGCGCCGGAATTTTCTACGATCCCATTCGGGCCCGCACCTACGCTTCCGGTTATTACTTCAATAAACCGTACGAACTGGCCTTCGAGATATTTCCTCCGTTCCCGAACGCGTTCTCGACCGGCTACTCAACTCCGTCCGAGATCGTAGGTATCGATTACAACATCCACGATTCGCCGCATATGTATCAGTGGAATATGAACATCCAACGCGAATTGTTTGAAAACACCACTCTGACGGTGGGCTACGTTGGCTCGCGGGGCCTACATTTGTATGAAGGCCGCGACATCAATCCTGTGGTGCCTAACATCGTGAACGGCATCCCGGTTTTTGGCCATTTATCGCCGACCGGTGCGATCGTCAGTAACCCGCGTGAGAATACCGCTCTGGGCGCTCTCAGCAGCGAGGCTCCCGTGGGGGATTCGCATTATAATTCTCTGCAGGTAGGCCTGAACCGGCGCTTCTCGCACAACATACAAGGCCAGCTTTCCTACACCTGGTCCAAATGCATAGACAACACCTCCGGCACGTCCGGCCTCGAGGGCGGTGCACCTTGGACGGATCCGCTGGCCGGCAACTACGACGAAGGCCGCTGCCAGTTTGACCGGTCGCAATTCGTGAAATACAGCAGCGTCTACTCATTTCCCTTTAAAGGCAACGTGCTGGTAAGCGGGTGGCAACTGAGCGGCAACTTTACGTACTCGAGCGGTGCGCCGTGGAACGTACTGCTTGGGTTCGATCAAGCCGGAAACGGAAATAGCGGCGAAGAGCGGCCCAACATCGTTTCGGGGGTCAACCCCATTATCGGCAGCGTCAACGGTTATGCCAACCCGGCCGCCTTCTCGGTGCCGGCAGTAGGTACGCTAGGCAATCTTCAGAGAGACTATTTGTCGGGCCCGGGTCTGGTGGATCTGGACATGGCGTTGCTAAAGGACACTCGGATTCACGAACAGATGCGCCTTCAGTTCCGCGCGGAGTTCTTTAACGTTGCCAACCATCCAAATTTCGGGCTGCCTAACCCCACCGCCTTCTCGCAAGGTCCGGCCGGTACCGGCATCCCCAACTCGACGTTTGGGCAGATCACATACACAACAACTTCGTCGCGGCAGATCCAGTTTGCGCTGAAGTTGTTGTTCTAAGCTGTGAACTAGCGCTCGGTAGTGACCGCTAGGGGACCGTGACTGCCGATGAGGGTGTCCGCAGCTTGCCGGTCCCCGCGCAGCATTTCGTTGACGAAGGCAAGCACCAGAGTCTGAGCGATAGTGTGTTGGTTGGAACAGCTCAGAGCCGGCTCGTAATGCGGCACAGGAGGACGGCAATCGGTGCCGGGGCCGTAGCGGGACATGGTGGCATCCAACGCAGTGTCATCCAGCCCGAAGAGCGGCGCGATCAGCCAGTCAGGCAAACAATAATCGGTGAAGTAGACGTGGTTCCCGCCGTGCAAAGTGGCTAATGTATGGGGAGCTGAGGAGTTTTGATAGGCCCACTGGGCGTTGTTCGGTAGCGGGGAGAAGCGGTCATTGCTGCCGCCGATGATGGCAACCGGCAGCGCGCGAGTGGAAAAGAAGGCGCGCGAGAAGAAGCAGGCATCAGGCGATAGGGCGATGACTCCGGCCACGCGGGGATCGTGGTAATCGGGCGCAAAGCCAGCCACCAAAGCAACAGCGCCGCCGGTAGAGTGGCCGATCACCACATATTTCGAGGCATCCACCAGCGTGGCCCAGGGAGCGCGGGCGTTCCGAGGATCGGCCAAGCGGTCCACCAGGAAGGCGATGTCCCGGGCCTGCTCTTCCGCGTGCGCGTCAGTGGCGCCGCCGGGAGTGGATCTTGCCGTGAGCGGAAAATCGGCTGCCAGGACGACATACCCGGCTTCAGCCAAAGACCGGGTCAAGAAGGTGGATTGCCGCCGGTTGCTATCCACGCCATGCACGAAGACCACGAGCGGCCGGCGCGGGGTGTCGTGAGGAATTTGAGGATAGATAACATCGATGGCGAACGACCGCGTGGGACGTGCCGCAACCTTGCCGTTGGCGGGTGTAGGGCGAGAAGAATCGGTCCAAACATAAGTCGCGACCAGCGATTTATAGGCGGGCTTGGGCGGCTGCAGGCTGGCCGGCAACGAAGCGCAAACGGAGCAGGCTGGAAGCGCCAAAGCAATGGCCCACTGCCATGGCCGATGCGAAATTGTCACACCCGAACTTGTCACACCCGATAATAGCGCTGCTTTATTCTTTGTCGTTCAAGTCCGGGGGACGCTGCATCCGGGGCAAGCTACAGGTCTCGCTCAACGCAATGTACTCCCGATAGCAGGGCCCACATTGAATGGCGTGTTTCCAGTGCGGATCCTTGCGGAGATCCTCACGCAGCGCGAAGCGCTCGGCGAGTCCACGAAGAACCTCAGAGCCGGGGCAACCTTTGCGCTGAGGATTGGGATATTCGGCCGAGACAGCGCTCTGGTATTCGCGTTGCAGCCGGTTCCAGTGTTCTTCGGTTGTTCTTGGCATTGTGGTTTTGTCGGCCACCGCCCCCGGTAAGGGGCTTCAGCCCCAAACTTCCTGCGCCACTTCCACGATCCGCTCCAGCTTGGTCCACTGGTCCTGCTCGGAGAGATTATTTCCTTCATCGGTGCCGGCGAAACCGCACTGCGGGCTCAGACAAAGCTGATCGAGGCTGACGAATTTTGCAGCTTCATCGATCCGCCGCTTGATTTCATCCTTGGATTCCAGGACGCCGTATTTCGAGCTCACCAGGCCGAGCACGGCGAACTTGCCCTTGGGCAGCAGGCGCAGCGGCTCGAATCCGCCGGCGCGGTCCGTATCATATTCCATGAAGTAGGCGTCCACGCCCACCTGGTGGAACAGAACGTCGGCGATTGGCTCATAGCCGCCTTGCGCGATCCAACTGGAACGGTAATTGCCTAGGCAGACATGGATACTGATGACCATATCCACCGGGCGGCCGGAAATGGCGCGGTTAATGGTAGCGGCGTATATTTGCGGCAGACGTTCAGGCTCATCGCCGCGGGCCTGCAACTTGGCGCGCTGATCGGAGTCGCACAAGCAGGCGAAGTTCACCTCGTCCAGCTGCAGATAACGGCAGCCGATATCGGCGAAGGCGCGAACGGCCTTGCGGTAAGCGTCTCCCAGATCCTCAAAGAACAATTCCATGTCAGGGTATGACTGCGGCGAGACGGTGGCGCGTCCGCCACGAAAATGCAGCACGCTGGGCGAAGGGATGGTCATCTTCGGGACCACTTTCGCGTGGTCCCGCAAAAAGCGAAAGTGGCCGAGCATGGGGTGCGAGCCCGGGAAATCGATGCGGCCAGTTACGCGCAGACCGGCTTCGAATGACTCGACGCCCTCTAAGCCTTCCAGAAAATCCAAGTGCCAGTAGCTTCGCCGGAATTCGCCGTCGGTGACGGCCTGAAGACCGGCGTTCTCCTGTTTGACGATCAGCGCTCTAATTTCGCGATCTTCGACCGCTTTCAGATCGGCAGCGGTGATCTCACCGCGTTCCCGGCGCTGACGGGCAGCCTTCAGCACGCGCGGACGGAGCAAGCTGCCTACCTGGTCGGCGCGAAACGGAGGGATTGTTCTTGTTATTCCAGCCGTGCCGCTTTGGTCGACAACGTCTGGTTGATTCAAGAGATCAGCTCCAAGGATTTCGCGTGCCCATTGGACTGGATTGCGACGGCATCTGTCGAATGCGGCGAGACGCCATTCTTCTCTAAGAACAACTCGGCAATCACGCCGCGAATCCACTTACTGGCTGGGTCGTGCGTATAACGTTCGTGCCAGTGCTGCACCACATAATAGGCCGGGAGCGGAAAGGGAACCGGCAGCAGTTTGATCTTCCCGGCGCTTGCAACCATGCGTCCCAACTGCTCGGGAACCACGGCAATGCAATTCGCTCCCGTAATCATGCTTGAGATTCCGAAACACCCCGGGACTCGCAGGCGCACCTTGCGCGCGATGCGATTGGTTTCGAGCGCCTTCTCCACGATCTCCAGGCCGCTACCGGGAGTAGTCAGCACCAGATGAAATTCGTTCTCGAATTGTTCCAGCGTCAGGTCATCGTGGATTCTGGGGTGATTGGCGCGGACGGCGCAGACGAACCGTTCCTTAAAGAGCCTTTGCTGGCAGAACCCGGAGCCGGTTGAAGGCGTGAATCCAACCGCGAGATCGAGGCGTCCGGCATGCAGCAGGTTCGAGGTCTCGGCAGAAATGTCCTGGAGCTCGATATTCACACCGGGCGCCGAAAGCTGCAGCCGCCGCATCAACGCGGGCAGCGTGGTGACTCGGGTGATCTCACAGGCTCCGATTCGAAATGTTCTGTCCGACGTAGAGGGGTGAAAGGCAATCCGATGCACCAATGCCGTTTCGAGCAAACCTTCAGCCTTCTCCAGCAACTCGATCAGTTCGGTCATCTGCGGCGTGGGTTCCATGCCGTCGGGCGTCCGGACGAAAAGGGGGTCTTTGAAATGCTTGCGGAGACGGGCCAAGCTCATACTGACGGCTGACTGACTCAATTGCAGATTCTCGGCGGCCTGCGATACGCTGCGGGTCTTATGCAGCTCATTGACTATGCTCAGCAGCCTGAGATCGATATTCGTCATGGTGTGCCGCTTCATTGCGCCAACTATGCATGCATTTCATTCGCGGATTGCATGCACTGTGAATTCTATCTCTGCGGCCGAGAAGATGTCAAATGCTTGGAAATGGGTGGTGAGCGTTATGCGCGAGCTAGGGATTGCGGGTTTGGATCAAACGCTGGATACGGCTCGAAAAAACGCTGGTGCGCTTACTGCATGCATTTTGCGAGCACCTCATGACCACAGGTGTTTGCTCGCAATTTGGGCCCCTGCCACCAGGCTCTCAAACTTGGCCCACATCACGGTGGGATGAACGCGCTGGATGATGTCGGACTGGGCGAAGCCGCAATCGCTGCCCGCAATCACGTTCTCGCGTCCCACCAGTCCGGCGAAACGAACAATTCGATCGGCCACCGCTTGGGGGTGCTCGACCGTGGGGGTGTGGTGAGTGATCACGCCGGGGATCAGAATTTTTCCCGCGGGTAGCCGCTTGTTTTCCCAGATCCGCCACTCATGCTCGTGCCGCACATTGGCGGCTTCAATGGAATATGCTCCGGCACGCACTTTGAGGATCAAATCCACGATGGCTTCGAGCGGCGCGTCGGCAACATGCGGAACATGCCAACTGCCGAAGCAGACGTGGTATCGGATGCGGTCCTCGGGGATGCCGGTAAGTGCGTGGTTTAGCGCTTCGACGCGCAGGTTGGCCCATTCGCGATATTTCTCGGGACTCTGCTGCACCAGGTGGTCGTACATATTGGCGAGCACCGCATCGTCCACCTGCAGCAGGACTCCGGAATCATAAATGGCGCGGTACTCCTCGCGGAGCGCGTCGGCGATGGCGTAGACGTACTCGCGGTCGCTGGCATAAAATTCGTTCACCCCGTCGTAGGCCGTGCTGGCGGGCGCTACCGCGGTGAGAAACGCTTCCTCTACCTTGACACCGCTTAATGCCGCTTTGAAATTGGCGAGCGCGCGAGCGATCGAGGCATGATCCTGATATTTGATGGGACCGACGCAAGCCTCGGTGATGGTTCCCTGCGCCAGTCTCGGCATCTCCAGAGCGATGGCTTCGGCAAAGCGCTCCCGATCGCGGCCCAGCCAAACCACGGGACGCCGCTGATCGGGCCGTATTTCAAATCCGCTAATCCGCTTGAGGATGTAGTTGGACCAACTGGACTTCCCATACTCGCCGTCGCTGACAATATCGATTCCGATTTCAGCCTGCTTCCGCACTACATCGACGGTAGCTTCCGAGAGCACGGTTTCATACTTAGCCGGATCCGTGGGCGCCTGTCCGGCCGGGGCCAGATCCCGGAGTTCTTTCGGCCGCACGAGACTTCCGACGTGCGTGGTGAGTATGCGATGTTCGCTGCGCTTCATATGATTAGGTTTTACCTGCCGTTGTGTGCCGCGTTTATTTGACGTAGTGCTGAAGGTCGCGCTCGCCCTCCAGGCATTCGAATTCCATAATGTCGGATTGTTTTTGAGCGCGAATGAGGAACTTCATCTTCCAGGGTTTGGTGTACACCTTGGGATCGTCGAGAGTGGCTTCGTATTGGATGGTCTCGGCATCCACCAAGGTGTATCGCTCGACAATATGCAGCTGGTCGCTGTGAAAATTGCCGGACATGTCGAGCCAGGTCTGATCATTGAAACCGTTGGCATCCACCACCAGCGTGTAGCCGTCCCAATGTCCAACCGAGTCACCCATCCAGGTGTTCAGAACATCGCGGCCGGTGGGATGCTGATGCGAACCGTCGGTGTGAATGATACGAATCCCATGCGGGTATTCGTACAGGAAAACCACCAACCCCGGTTTCTGGACGACTTGCCAGGGAAACGGAGTATAAACGGCACGAGGAACGCCGGGCAGGTGACAATGCGCTTGCGGATCATTGGAAGCATCCTTCATCAACTCCGCTCTTTTAGGAAGCGCCCAGTCCTGATAGGGGATTTTGCTGTCTCCCACCACGACGCCCTTGCCGGCGGGGATGCCATAAGCGGCCCCGTGATCTTCGACGTCCCAAGGAGCCAGCGTGTCGGCAAGCCACAAACCGCTGAGGTCGGGCTTGCCGTCGGAAGCGACCTTGACAGGATCGGCCGCCCGGAGCGGAAGGAAACTGAGACAAACCGCAAACGACAGAGTTTGGATGGTTAGATTCCTCAACTGAAAAACCCTTTTAGTTGCGGGCTAACTCCGGGGCGTGAATCGGCTCCAATTGCGCCAGCATCTCCTGGGTCCGATGCTCCCACCAGGGCGGCAGATGGATCTTCGAGCCAAGATGTTGCTCGTCTTCGTCGCGGTAGAATCCACCGGCTTGACTGCAAGAACATTCGACGAGAATTCCGCCAGGAGAGCGGACGTACATGGAATAGAAGTAATAGCGGTCCTTGATATCGGAAGCGTCGGTGAAGCCGAGCTCTTCGTAGATTCCTTTTTGCTCTTCGAGCTGCTCGCGGCTATTCACAGCCAAAGCCACGTGGTGAACGGTTCCGGCGCCGAAGGTCCAGCTTCCGGCCGGGCGATCCGGATCATGCTGGAGGATCAAAGTACGGCCTGGCCCTCCGGGTCCCACTTCAAAACGATGATACGGGCCTTCCTGACCGGTCTTACGAAAACCAAGAGCCTCGGTAAAGAAACGCTCGCTTTCCCCGACTTCCCGCATGGAGAGGACGGTGCCATAGAATCCCCGGACGGCTTCACCGCTTCCGACCTGATCCGTGGTCCAGCCCTGCCGGTTGTCGTTCGCTTCTTCGAGTACTTCGAAGGCCAATCCGGCCGGATGCTGGAATCGAATAAATTTCTGGCCGAACCGTTCCTGAATGCCGGCGTGCGGAGTCTTGTGGCGATCGAACTGATCTTTCCAGAACGGCAAGGATCCTTTGGGCGCCGAATAAGCTGTCGCGGAGATCTGGCCAGACCCTTGACGCCCTTGTTTCTGGCCGTAGGGGAAGGTGGTCATCACCGAACCCGGCTCGGCGTTCTTGTTGGCATAGTACAAGTGGTAAATCGGAATCTTGCCATCCATGAGGACGGTTTGCTTCACCATGCGCAGGCCAAGAACCTGGGTGAAAAAGTCGATGTCTTGTTGGGCTCCTCCGGCACACGCGGTGATGTGGTGGATGCCTGTTACTGGGTAGTTCATTGTAATTTTTCCTTTGGTCCATCCAGCAGCATGACTGCTACGGAGGGGAATGTCGATAGTGCGTTCGTGATACTCCCCATCAAGTCTGTTGAATTGGACACTTGCTTACTTCGGTGCGTCGGGCGCGGCGCCGGCGAAGACTTTTCGCCCATCCGCTAATTTCACCTGCCGGGCAGCGGCCGTATGCGATCCGTCCTTTGCGAGAAAAGCGTCGAAGGAAACGGTGTCGCCGGCCTTAATATCATCCTTACGCCAACCCGCGCGATAAAGCGCGTTCGGCGCGCCGCTCTCCAGGGCCCAGTTCACCGGCTTGCCGTCATCGCCCTTCACGTCGACGTAGATGTAGGCGTGGGGATTCACCCAATCTACCTTGGTGACGACGCCCGTCAGGGTCACCGGCTTGTTGCCGTCAAACTCGGCGGCGAACGAATGGTGGGCGAACATGGGGATGCTTAATAAAAGCAGCACCGTAACAGCGGACAACCGGGCAAACATGATCAATTCTATTGTCGCTCCAATAGAGCAGATTACTACAATTATCAATGCAGATGATCGGGAACATTAGTTTGGAGGCCCAACAGGTTGCTGAAAAAAACCTCCACATCCGCGAACCGCAGGCGTGGGCGCCTACGCTACATGGGCTATCAATAACGTAAGTGTGCCCGTGTAGGGCGGACTTCAGTCTGCCGCGCTTTTTCAGCAACCTGCTGAGAACTCGACATAGCGGCTGGGCCAAACTATGCTAACAACAAACTATGCTAACAACAGTTGAACTATTCAAAGGAGCGGGTTACTAAGTGAAGCTGAGCACCGATCGGATTCTGACTACACACGTAGGCAGCTTGCCACGTCCGCAGGAGGTTGTCGATTTTCTGTTCGCGCAGGACCGCGGCGAGCCATACGACGCGGCTGAATTTGATAGGGCCATCCGGTCCGGCGTGTTGGATGCGCTGCGGAGCCAGGTGGAAGCCGGCGTGGATGTGGTGAGCGACGGCGAGATGGGCAAAATCAGCTATGCCACCTACATTCGTCACCGGCTCACCGGGTTTGAGGGCGATTCGGCCCGGCCGACGCCGCAAGACCTGGAGGATTTCCCCGGCTACCGGGACCAGTTGGTCAAGGCTGGAGCATCGGCGAAGTACCAGCGGCCAGTTTGCAAAGGCCCGATCACGGTGAAGGATCTGGAACCGCTGAAGCAGGACGTGGCTCGAATGAAAGACGGCCTGGCGCAGGTGAAGGCTACCGAGGGTTTCATGAACGCGGTGTCGCCGGGGACCATCGCCGTGTTTCAACCCAACGAATACTATCCATCGCACGCCGCTTACATGGAAGCGCTGGCCGATGCGATGCGCTCGGAATACGAGACGATCGTCAATTCAGGATTGCTGCTGCAAGTGGATTGCCCGGATTTGGCGATGGGACGCCACAGCAGATTCCGGGATATGACGGACGACGAGTTTTTGCGAGCCGCGGCGGTGCAAGTGGAGGCGCTGAACCATGCGCTGGCCAATGTTCCGCCGGACCGGGTGCGTATGCACGTTTGTTGGGGCAATTATCAGGGTCCGCATACGCATGACCTGCCGCTCGCGAAGATTCTGCCGGTGGTGCTGAAAGCCAAACCGATGGCGCTGCTGCTGGAGGGCGCCAATCCCCGTCACGAACATGAGTGGGAGATTTGGGCCACTCAAAAGCTTCCCGACGACAAGGTCCTGATTCCCGGCATCATCGCATCCAGCCAAAACTATATTGAGCATCCGGAACTGGTCTCGCAACGCATCATCCGGTACGCCAATCTGGTGGGACGCGAGCGCGTGATGGCGGGCAGCGACTGCGGCTTTGGGACCTTCGCAGGCTTCGGTCCAGTGTTTCCCGCATTTTGCTGGCTGAAGCTGGGGGCGCTGGCTGAGGGAGCCAAGCTGGCAAGCGCCAAGCTATGGGGAAAATCCAGCCTGGCGGCTTGATATCGCGCGTAAAACTCATCGAACTACGGATTGCATGCAACTTGGTATAGACTTTTCGTAGGGATGCTAAAGCAGGGGCTAGCGGTTGGTTTCTGGCTGGCAGCCGCCTCGAGCGGATTATTCGCCGACCCAGCGTACCGCGCGGTCCTCGACAAATACTGCGTCACTTGCCACAACCAGCGCCTCAAGACCGCCGGACTCACGCTGGATAACATGGACTTGGGCAAGGTTTCGGCCCAGGCCGAGGTGTGGGAAAAAGTGGTGCGGAAGTTGCGCGCCGGCAGCATGCCTCCGGCGGGACTTCCCCGCCCTGACGCGGCCACCTACAACAGCCTGGCCGGTTGGCTCGAAACGCAAATCGATCAAGCCTCCCAGCCTTACGCGGGGCGCCCGATCCTGCACCGTCTGAATCGCTCGGAATATGCCAACGCGATTCGCGACTTGCTGGCGTTGGATATCGACGCCGCGGCGCTGCTTCCTCCCGACGATTCTGCGTTTGGCTTCGACAACATCTCAGACGCGCTGGGATTGTCACCATCGCTGCAGGAGCATTATCTGGACGCGGCGTTGAAGATTGGCGCGCTCGCAGTGGGCGATCCGAAGATCGCTCCGGGCAGCGAAACCTGGCGCATCCGGCAGGATCTCTCGCAGGACGAGCACGTCAACGGCCTGCCGCTCGGCACCATCGGCGGGACGCTGGTCCGTTATAACTTTCCCCTGGATGGCGAGTACACATTTCAGGCCAGGCTGTATCGAACCAATTTGAATATTATGCGCGGGCTGGAATCGCCGCACCAGGTGGAATTCGCCGTGGATGGCCAGCGTATCCACCTGGCGTCGATTGGCGGCGCCGAAGATCTGGCGTCGCTATTTGAGAAGCCCACAGACACCGGCGACGCAGTTGAAGCGCGATTGCGCGTTCGTATCCCGGTAAAAGCCGGGCCGCACGTGGTGACGGCGGCTTTCCTGGAGGACCCCGGTGAAGTGGAGCCGGTGCGTCTGGAACCCTACATCCGCAGTTCGGTGGACAATTTCGATTGGTCGGGCTCGCCCCATTTGCAATCGCTCACGATTACGGGCCCGTTTCATCCGGCGGGCGCCAGCGACACGCCCAGCCGGCGGCAAATTTTTGTGTGTCATCCTGGCGATCACGGCAGCGATCACGGCGGCGACCACATCAACGAAGAAGACTGCGCGCGGAAAATTCTTTCCGTGCTGGCCCGCCGCGCCTATCGCCAACCGCTCACCGGATCGGACATCGACACGCTGCTGACGTTCTATCAATCGGGAAAGCGCGACGGCGGATTCGAAGGGGGCGTGGAACTTGGAATCGAGCGGATGCTGGCAAGCCCGAAATTTTTGTTCCGCATGGAGCGCGATCCAGCCACTGTGGCCGCGGGCAAGAGCTATCGCATTGACGACTTCGAGTTGGCTTCCCGGTTGTCCTTCTTCTTGTGGAGCAGTGTTCCCGACGACGAACTGCTGCGCCTGGCGGGTGAAGGCAAGCTGAAAAATCCCGAAGTCTTCGACACCCAAGTGCGCCGCATGATCGCCGATCCAAAAGCGGAGGCGCTGGTAAACAACTTCGCAGGCCAATGGCTGCAGCTTCGCAATCTGCGCAACGTACAGCCCAACACTGATTTGTTCCCCGATTTCGACGACAATCTGCGACAGTCGTTCTGGCGCGAAACGGAGCTGTTGTTTGAAAGCGTGGTGCAGGAAGACCGCAGCGTTCTGGATCTTCTAACGGCCGACTACACCTTCGTGAATGAGCGCCTGGCGCGGCATTACGGCATCGCGGATATTTATGGAAGCCGGTTCCGGCGCGTGGAAGTGACAGACGACGCGCGGCGCGGCTTGTTGGGACAAGGCAGTATCCTGGCTCTGACATCGCACGCCGAACGTACCTCGCCGGTGGTGCGCGGCAAATGGATTCTCGAGAATATTTTGGGCACTCCGGTGCCGCCGCCTCCACCCGACGTGCCGGCCCTCAAGGGAAATCAAGAGGGGCAAAAACCGCGCACCATGCGCGAACAGATGGCCGAGCATCGCGCCAACCCGGCCTGCGCGAACTGCCACAAGGCAATGGATTCCATCGGCTTCGCGATGGAGAATTTCGACGCCATTGGCGCCTGGCGCGCACAGGATTCCGGCAATCCGATCGATGCTTCGGGCGAGCTGGCGGATGGCACCAGGATCAACGGCGTAGTCTCGTTGCGCAAGGCGCTGATCAGCCGCCCGGAATTGTTCGCCGGCACCCTCACGGAGAAGATGCTGACCTATGCGCTGGGCCGAGGTCTGGATTATCGCGACATGCCCACGGTGCGGGCTATTTTGCGCGATGCATCGGGAAACAACTATCGGTTTTCCACGCTGCTTCTGGGCGTGGTGCATAGCGCGCCTTTTCAAATGAGAACGTCGCCTGGTGAGCGCGAAGCCGCGCCGGTGCAATCGGCCGAGAATCGAGAAGGAAAGTAGATCATGTTCCTTACCAAGAAATCACTGTCGCGTAGGACGATCTTGCGGGGAGCGGGCACCGCGGTTGCGCTGCCGCTGCTGGATGCCATGTTCCCAACGTTAGTTCCGCTGGCCAAAGCTGACGCGAAACCTCGGATGCGTTTCGGCGCGGTCTATTTTCCAAACGGCGCGATCATGCAGCAGCTTACTCCGGCGACGGTCGGCGCCGGTTTTGAATTCACACCGATTCTGAAGCCGCTGGAGCCTTTCCGCGATTCGTTGCTGGTGGTTACCAACCTCACCAGGTCCCACCCGGGCAGCCAGTTTGGCGATCATGCGGTGAGCGCGGCAGGGTTCCTGACGGGAGTTTGGCCCAAACGCACCGAGGCTGAGGACGTGCTCGCGAACACGACCATCGACCAGGTGGTGGCACGCCAGATCGGGCAGGATACGCCGCTGCCGTCGCTCGAAGTGGCGACTGAAGATTTCACGGGATACGTGGGCGGATGCTCGCCCGGTTTTAGCTGCTCCTATCTCAACACCATCTCGTGGAGCTCGCCGTCCACTCCGCTACCGATGGAGATTAATCCGCGTGCAGTTTTCGAACGGCTTTTCGGAGCGGCGGGGTCGGCAGCGGATCGGCAGGCCCGCATCCAAAAGGAGCGGAGCATTCTGGACTCGGTGGTGGAGGAAGCGAATAACCTGGGGTCTGGCCTAGGCACGCGCGATCGCGGGCGAATGAACGATTATCTGGATAATCTTCGCGAAATCGAGCGGCGCATCCAGCGGCAGGAAGCTCGCGGCGCCACGCAAGTGGACACGCCAGATGCGCCCATCGGCGTACCCGATTCGTTCGACGAACACGTGGCATTGCTGTTCGACTTGCTGGCCGTGGCCTGGCAATCCGACACTACGCGTGTTTTCACCTTCATGATGTCGCGCGAGTTGAGCCAGCGGACGTACCCGCAGATCGGCGTGACGGAGCAGCACCATTCCGTGTCGCACCACTTGAACAAACCGGAGAAGATCGCGCAGGTGGTAAAGATCAACGCATACTATGCCGGGATGTATGCGAAATTCCTGGAGAAATTGCGCGCCACGCCGGATGGAGACGGATCGCTGCTCGATCATTCGCTGCTCATCTTTGGCGCGGGCATGGCCGATTCGAACGTTCACGCCACGGACCCGCTGCCCATGATCGCTATCGGAGGCGGCGTAGGCACGGGACATCGCCACGAAAAATTGCCTACGCGGACACCGGTCGGAAATTTCTGGCTGAACGTGGCGGAGAAATTCGGCAAGCCGATGGAAAAGTTCGGCGACAGCACGGGAAAGACCGATGTTCTGGTATAGAGCAGCTCTCATCGCATTTTTCTCGGCAGGCGTAGTGACGGTTCATGCGGCCGACGCGGATGGAACCACGCCTCTGGAGTGGGCCGTATATAACGACGACCTCCCTACGGCGCTGCGGCTGCTGCACGCGGGCGCGAACGCCAATACCGCGAATCGCTATGGAATTACGCCGCTGTCGCTGGCGGCCACCAACAGGAACGCGGCCATGGCGGAAGCGCTGCTCAAGGCCGGAGCGGATGCCAACGCGAAACTTCCCGGAGGCAACACGGTTTTGATGAACGCCGCTCGCACCGGGAATGCGGAGATCGTACGGCTGCTGATCGAACACGGCGCGGACGTCAAGGCGAAGGGCGAGGTGTACGGCGAAACGGCGCTGGTGTGGGCGGCGCAGGAAAATCACGCGGACGCGGCGCAGGTGTTAATCGCCCATGGGGCGGAAGTGAACGCGAGGACCAATCCGCTGGAACGCGCCAAGGATCGCTTTGGCCTGGAGGGAGTGCTCACCATTCTCCCGCATGGCAGTTGGACACCTCTGATGTACGCGGCCCGGCAGGGTTCCACGGATGCGGCTCGCATTTTGATCGCGAGCGGAGCCCAGCTCAATGTGACGGATCCCGACAGCACCACCGCGCTGATGATCGCGATCATCAATGGTCACTACGATACGGCGGAGCTGCTGGTCGAAAAAGGGGCGGATCCAAATATCACCGATACCACCGGCACGGGCGCTCTGTATGCCGCCGTGGATATGAATACGCTGGGCGAAGTGTACGGGCATCCGGCGCGGCCCAATTCCAGCAAAGTGACGGCGCTCGATCTGATGAAGGTTTTGCTCGAGCATGGAGCGGATCCGAACGCGCGGCTTAAGTCGACAACTCTGCAGCGGGCCCACACGCCAGGCGAGTTCCTGCTGGGTGAAGGCACGACGCCGCTGATGCGAGCGGCCAAGAACGGAGATACGCCGACACTGCGTCTGCTGCTCAGTCATGGCGCCGATTTCAACGCGCGACAGAAGAACGGCACCACGGCACTGATGTTCGCCTCGGGACAGGGATATGGCACCGGGACTTTCGCCAAAGACTATGCCACTGTGGACGAGCTTCTGGAATCGGTTAAAGTTCTGGTGGCTGCGGGCGCGGATGTAAACGCCGTCAACGAAGCGGGAGATACGCCGCTGCATTTCGGTGCCCAAGCATCGGACGAGATCGTCAAGTTTCTGGTGGCGAGCGGCGCGAGGCTGGATGTGAAGGACAAACAGGGCCGCACGCCGGTGGAAATGGCGCTAGGGATTGGATTGCACGGTCACGCCGGAGGTCCGCCGACGGTGCGCGAAGGAACGGCAAACCTGCTGCGGCAATTGATGGCTGAACAGAATTTATCCGCACCCGAGCATCCCTAGAAGTTCCCGAATACCGTTTCGACGGGAGCGTCCTCGCGGCACGTTCTGGCGTCTAAGTAGACGTAAGGAGCGTGCAAAAGTGCTCAACTCCCCAGCGGTTTCCAAAGCGGTAGTCTTGATTGGCTTGACGTTGGTTCCTCTCGGCGCGCAGTCGCCGATGCGGATGGTTCACGGCGTGGTGCTCGACCAGCAGTCACATCCGGTGGACCACGCGGCGGTACAGATCGAAAATGGTTGGACCCTTCAGATCCGTTCGTATGTTACGCAAAGTGACGGAGAATATCACTTTGCAGGCTTGAGCCCCGACTACAATTACAAAATCACAGCGGAGTACGACGGCATCCGAAGCGCTACGCGAACCCTCAGCAAATTCGATTCGCACAAGAACTCAGACGTCAACCTCACCATTCGCTTTGGGAAGTGAGCAGCGCGGACAGCCGAGTCGGCCAACCGCTCAAGGCCAGTTCGTTGCTTTGTACACCACTTGACCTCCGACCACCGTTTCCAGCACCTGGGTTTTGGCGATCTCTTCCGCCGCGATCTTCAGCGGATTGCGGTCCAGCACAATAAGATCGGCGAACTTGCCAACCGCGAGCGATCCTGAGACATCGTCCTGGTGCAGCTCATAAGCCGCATTGATGGTCGCGGCAAGCAATACCTGTTCGCGGGACAAGCCTGGATCTTCACCCAGCCGGCCCTTGAACTCGGGAGGCGCATCGGGAGCATTCGTTCGGGTGACGCCCACTTTCAGCGCAAACCATTCGTCCAACTTGTCCACGGGCCAATCGCTGCCAAAGGCTATTCGAGCGCCCGCCGCGGCCAGGAATCCGGCCGGTTCGATAATTTTCATGCGAGCCGGACCGAAGTAGTTGTTGAGGCCCAGTGTGTCGCCGGCGGGCTTTTCCCACTGCATGGACAACACCGGGATTGCGTTTAATTGCTTGAACCGAGGGAAATCTTTTGGATCGACAATCTCGTCATGCGCGATGGCCGGCCGGATGTCGGCTGCTGGCAGCGCCTTACGCAGCGCCGCGATACCGTCGAGCCCGGCGTGGACGGCGCCATCTCCGTCGGCGTGCATGTGCGGGTCGATACCGGCACGGCCCAAGCCTACCAATAGAGTTGCCAGCGGGTCAGCGGGAAAGTACACGGCGGGTCCGCGTGAGGGACCAGGCCCCCAGTCAGGCTTCGCGGCCGTCCCCGCGTTGATGAAGTAGGGCTCGCGCATCGCTCCTGTGAATGCGGGCGCCGCAATCACTCCGTCTAGAAATAGCTTTGCGTTGCGGACCGTGGTGCCTGGTGCGCTCGAAATCTTGCCTCCGTCATAGCGCTTGGCCAGCGCGATTACTCGCGCCAAGGCCTGGGCCGGAGTGCCCGCTTCAGACGGTTCGATGGGCGGCGCAAAGTGAGCGCGCGCAGTGAGCTTGCCGGCCTGGCGCACAGCCTCGAACGCAGCGATGTCCTCCTCGGGAGCCACGGCATCCAAAAAGCTGGTTACGCCCTGGCGGTTCATGGCTTCGAGCGCAGCAGTGGCGCCGGCCCTGTTACCGGCAGCGGTCGGTTTCGGAACGAGCGCTGAGAAAACGGCGAATGCGGCATCTTCCAGGAGACCTGTGGGCTGGCCCGCGGCATCCCGCCAGATCTTGCCGCCGATCGGGTCTGGGGTTTTGGCTGTGATTTTTGCGAGTTCGAGCGCGCGGGAATTAGCGAGCACGGTATGTCCGAATGAAGAGCGAACGATAATGGGGCGCGCCGTTTTCAAACCATCGAGCGTCGCCCGGCTCGTTTTCACCCCGGCCGGGCGCATGCTCTCCTGGAACCAATTCACTACTTCGAGCCAGGCACTGGGATCTTTGGACGTGGCCTGGTCCAGGCAGGTCTGTACTCGCTGTTGCAGTTCGCCGACGGTGAGCGACTCATAGTTGAGATTGCATTTCAGCAGCTGTAGCCCGGCTTCGAGTGGATGCATGTGGCCGTCGACCAGGCCCGGCATCAGGAATCGCCCCTTTAAATCCACCGTCACGGTGGCGGCGCCGACAAATGGCGTCAGTCCCGGATTGTCGCCAACGTATACGATACGTCCGCCGCGAATCGCGAGCGCCTTGGCGGCTGGATGCTGGGCATCCGCCGTGAAAATAACGCCATTGCGGTAGACGCGGTCAGCCGGGCCATTGGCAGGCGCCTGTGCGGATGCCATCGCCACGGCTAAAAGGAAGAGGTAAGGCGCGCGTGCCTTGCGAAAGATCGTGGTCATATCTTGATTTCTTGTCGTATTTCAAGAGACACCACTCAAGATACACTACTCAAGATCCGCCACTACTTGTGGTGCGAGCTACTTGTGGTGCGAGCCGCCGTGCGAATGTCCGCCACCGGAGGAGTGCCCGTGGCCACCGGAGTGTCCTCCACCGCCTCCGGAATGTGCGTGGCTCTCGGAGTGACCTCCGCCTCCGCCACCGAAATGGCTGGAAGATTCCCGTGCGGAGGAATGCGGCGCTGAGAAACTTCTATCGTTAAATCCGCCACGGGACGCAAAGGCTTCACGAGGCGCGCTGGCTGAGTAGTTCCGTGAATTTGAGAACCCGCGTGAGCTTTCGAAGTTGCCCGATTCCCGGCCTGTAAAGCCTCGGGCAGTTGAGCCTCGCGACGTTAAGCCACGATAGGCATCCGCTTGTCGGTTGTTATAACTGTTTCGGTTGCCATAGCTGTTGAAGGACGGACGGGCGTAGCTGTTGTTGTAACGCGCACCGGCGAAGTGATTGCCGTATGGCACGCCCAGGCGATGGCCCGGATCGTGCACCCAGGCTACGTGCCCGCCGCCCCAGCCACGCCCTGCGTAATAGCCATTTCCGCCAAATCCATGAAACCCGAAGTGGCTGAAGAACAGGCCGTTCAAGAACAAGCCATGCGTCAACCAGCTGAGGCCCCAACCCCAACCGCCGAACGACAGCAATCCGGTGAAGAGACCGCCCAGGAAGGTGCCCACCGCGTAGCTGATGCCATAGCCGGGAGCGGGGTAAAGCAGAGGCGGATAGGCGCCATACACCGGCGGTCCCCAAACGTATTCGGGATTATAAACCGGCGGATACACCATCTGCGGATCGGTCGGTTGAATCACGATCGCGCTCTGACCGTTCCCCTGATCCAGGGTGACGCGCTGTTGCGGAGTATCGGTCAAACGCCCGTTGGCGCGGGCGGAGGCGCGGAGCTGCTGGATGGCGTCCATCACATCGCCCTGCTCGGTGAGGAACGCGTTGCCGAGGCCCGTGGTCCATTGGATGTCGCGCGTGAGCAGGTTCATGACATCGGGGAAAGCTACCAAAGCCTGGACACTGGGGTCCCAGTTTTGTTGCTTGGCGGCATTTACCAAATCGGCGCCGCGCAGGTTGGGATTGCCCTGCATCCACTGCTGAGCCTGTACCAGTTCCAAAGGATATGTGCTGGCCGCAAGCACTTCGCTCAACAACAAGTCAGGATAAAGAGCGATGGGAGCGACCAGATTGCTCAGCTCTGGTTGCGACAAGCGGACGGCTTGCTGAGGCGCGGGCTGTTGACTGGTTTGATACTGCTGTGGGGGCGCGTAAGACGGCGTCTGGTAGCCGGGTTGAGCCTGATAGCCGGGTTGCGCCTGATAGCCCGGATAGTCCGGCGGAGCTTGCGCCGATGCCACCATACTCAGTGCGGGAAACATCGCACCGCAGAACCGAATGATCCGCTTCACAGACGCACACTCCAGTCGCTCCCCTGGACGCATGCCGATGCCTCCCGGTCACGCGCTTGTTATTAATTTCCGGTAATTCCTCTGGCGCTTGTTACCGTTACGGCAGCGCAAATACCCAGACCGCTCCGCCTTCAGGGACCTCGGGGTACTCGCCTGGGAAGAGACGATTCAGGTTGGCTTGATCGCCGCGCGAATCGCCACCCCAACCGGCGTGAACCGCGATGTACTGCTTGCCGTCCAGCGTAAAAGAGGTCGGCGGCGCGAGAATGCCGGAGTTGGTGGGGAAATCCCAGAGCAGATCGCCCGTCGCTGCGTCAAAGGCGTGGATCTTACGGTCATTGGTCCCGCCGCTAAACACCAGTCCCCCGGCCGTGACCAGCATCGCGCCCCAGTTCGGACTTTTCGCGTAGTCGTGCTTCCACACCAGCTTTCCAGTGTCTACGTTCCACGCCTGGACTTCGCCGAAGTGATCCGCCCCAGGCGCCATTTCAGGCGGCCCGATCTTCACTCCGTTGTATCGGCTGCCCGCCGAGTATTTCACGTCGATCCCAATGGACGAACCACACATGTTGTTGTTGGCGGGAACGTAAATCATGCGCGTCTTGGGACTAAACGCGATGGGCGGCCAGTTCTTGCCGCCGTGCAATCCGGGGCAGTAGTCCGCATTTTTTCCAGTGCCCGGCTTGTGGGCCGGATCCACGTCGGGACGCCCGGTCTCGGGGTCCAGGCTCTTGAACACGTTTTGATACACGTAAGGCTTGCCTTCGATGAACTTGATGCGTCCACCGGTGGTTCGATCGCCTCGATCGAGGAACCAGAGGTAACCGTCTCGTGCGACGTCGATCAGGCCTTTGATGGTTCGTTCACCGCGCTGGTAGTCCACCAGGATGGGCGGAGAGACTTCGTCCCAGTCCCAGGAGTCGTTCGGGTTGTATTGGAAATGTCCCTTGATGGTGCCAGTTGCAACATCCAGAGCGATGGTGGAAGCAACATACAAGTTGTCACCGGGACGTTTATCGCCCATCCAAGGGCCGCCATTGCCGGTTCCCCAATAGGCGAGATTAGTGACAGGGTCGTAGTTTCCCGTTACCCACACGGGGCCGCCGCCGTTCTTCCACTGTTTGCCATTGGGCCAGGTCTCGCTGCCAGGTTCACCAGGCGCGGGTATGGTGTACGTTCGCCATTGCTCTTTGCCGGTCTCGGGGTCATAGGCCGCGACGAAGCCGCGGACGCCAAACTCCCCGCCTGACGCGCCCACCATCACCTTTCCACCAGCGATCAGCGGAGCGAGCGTGATGTAATAAGCGGCCTTGCTATCGGCTACGTCGGTAGCCCAGACTTCCTTGCCGGTCCGGGCATCGAGAGCGGTCAAGACGGCTTCCCCTCCTGCGAAATAGACCTTGTCGCCATACAGCGCGACGCCGCGGCTGGTATCGTGCGCGACCACGGCGCCCGCCGGACGCGGTCTTTTGTATCGCCAGAGAACATTGCCGGTGCGGACGTCGAGGGCGATCACTTGATTGTTGGGCGTGGATACGAACATCACGCCGTTATTGACCAACGGCGCGGATTCGTGGACTTTGGTTTCTCCGGTCGAGAAAATCCAGACCGGGCGCAAGCTTTTGACGTTCGCGGTGGTGATCTGATCCAGCGGACTATAGCCCCAGCCATCGTACGTGCGGCGGATGGAGAGCCAGTCACCGTCTTCGGGATTCGCCAGGCGCTCCGCGGTTACGGGCTGATAATCGCGCAACACGGCGGGCATGGGCGCAGGCGGAGCTGGAGGCTGTACTTGCGACTGGCCAAGGCCGATGCCGGCTACGAATTCAAATGCGGCGAGCGCACCGGCGGCGAGGTGAGAGCTTCTCATAGGAGACATAAATGGGCTACGGTCAGTCATCATACATGATAGAGCTGGGGCACGATGCCGGCGGGAGCCGAAAACTAAGTTCCAGATCGATGGGGCTTTGAGATCCCGATTAGCAGACCACAACTTATTCCTATTGATCGCTCGTGCCCTCGCGCGAAACTGTACTCGTAGGCCGGTTCGAGGAACCAGCCGAATCGATGATTCCCGGAAGGCCAGAACATGAAATCTAGCGCCACTTCGCCGGCGAATGCGTTTGTGGTCACGCCGTACTCCTTGGTGTGAACCCACTCTGGGCCAACGCCGAACATGAACTCCGCTTTTTTCGACAGGGTCCAGGGCTTCTTGAAGAGAAGATCGGTATCCCACTCTGTTGAGTGACGGGTGAAAAGCGGTGTGGTCCCCGCTTCAAGTTCCAGCCAGTTCTCTATCGGCGTGGTTTCAGCCGCGATGTCCGCGCCAAAACTCGACGTGCCGTCCTTCAGATTCCACGCGCTGGCTCCCCCCAGTTCGACGATTGCGGCAGGCTCGTTCTCGATTGGCTGTGCGAGAGCACTTTCCGTGTATCCAAACGCAAACAGTCCAAACAATACGGCTGCGTTCATTCTGTTCTTTCGTCGAATTCATCAGTGTATCCAATCCAAACATCTGACGATCCTCGCGACAATTGACGATCCCCGCACCGACCCTATCAGCAATGCTGATCTTCTATATCACGCCTCGAATATGGCGATTGTTCGGCCCTGGTGATATGTTTGCAGCAGACAAGAATGAGGACTGGCATCCGCGCCAGTGAAAAGGGGAAGAACCATGATCAGTTGGGAGAACCGCGCTCTATTTTCTATTGCGGTGGTCTTTATAGCGGCTGTCGTCTGCACGCCACTCTTTGGGCAAGGTGTTGGGACCGCGTCCATCTCGGGACGTGTTACCGATGCGTCAAACGCCGCCGTTCCAGCTGCATCGGTGGTGGTTAAGAATACCGAAACATCGGCTACGCAGGCGACGGTAAGCGACGACCAGGGAAGGTATACGGTACCGGACCTCGCGATCGGCTCTTATGAAATCCAGGCCGCGAAAGCAGGCTTTTCAACCACCGTTCGCAGCGGCATCACCCTGAGCGTCGGTGCCGCGCCCGTGATCGACTTTCAGCTAAAAGTCGGCCAGGCGACCGAAACCGTTAACGTATCCGCGGAGGCGTCCCAGGTGGAGACCACCAGCGCCGCGGTTTCTTCACTGGTGAACCAGACCCAGATGCGAGAGCTGCCGCTCAATGGCCGGAATTTTGAGCAACTGATTCTGCTCGCCCCGGGCGTGTCGACATATCCGGCGGGCGGGAGCTCCGCGCTCACTTCGGTGGCCAACGCCTATTCCATTGCCGGGAACCGGCCGGAAGGATACCTCAACACGTTGGATGGCGAAGATATGCTGAACTACTGGCAGCGCAATGCCGGCGGTAACGTCACCGGCACGTCTCTGGGCATCGACAGCATCGCCGAATTCCAAACTCTCACGGGCACTTATAGCGCTCCCTATGGTGGGAACGGTGGGGCGGTCATCGCCGTGACGAGATCGGGCACCAACGAGTTCCACGGATCGGTCTACGAGTTCTTGCGCAACAGCGATCTGGACTCCCGAGGCTTTTTCGACAGGGCCTCTCCGCCTCCTTTCCGCAGAAACCAGTATGGCGCGACCCTGGGCGGGCCGATCAAAAAGAACAAAATCTTCTTTTTCCTCAATTACGAAGGTATCCGCCAGGTGCTGGATACGACGTACGTGAACTACGTTCCCACGCAGTCGTTGCGCCAAGGGATCTACAGCGCGACGGGCTCAACCTGCACGGCCACATCTCCTTGCTCCATAAACGCCGCCTCTGCGGCAATGTTGGCGCTTTATCCGCTTCCGAACCAGTCCTTTAACTCCAACGTTGGTATTTACAATTTCGTCGGCCCTCAGATCACGCCGGAAGATTTCGGCGTGGCGCGCATCGATTACAACATCTCCGACAAAGACTCGTTATTCGGGCGGTATCAGGCCGATTTTGGAACCCGCACCACCACCGCGGGTCTGGGGCTTTGGCCGACAGACGATCTTACCCACAATCAGTTTCTGACCATCGGTGAACATCATATTTTCTCGCCGACGCTCGTCAATGAGTTCGATGCATCTTACTCCCGGCCTGTAACCTCTGAGGCCCAGCCAGCCGAGCACCAAGCGCTCCAGCTCTTCACTCCTGCACGCGAAGATGCCTACATTAGCTTGCCCCTCGGCCTTACGCCCCTTGGAGCTTCGTTCATCAATCCTTTTCAATACGTCGAGAACAAATTTACGGAACGAGACGACCTGAAATGGATTAGAGGCTCCCACACCATCAGCATCGGTGGGACCTTCCGGCGCGAGCAGCTCAATGTGTATGCTTACACTTACTGGAACGGATTCTATATCTTCAGCAACTTACCAAGCTTTTATGCTGGGAATCCCTTTTCCTTTACAGGGGCTCCCAACGGGGGAACAGATACCCTCCGGGCCGCGCGCGACATCCGGTTCACCCCCTACGTTCAGGATGACTGGAAGATCAGCAATCGGCTGACACTGAATATCGGCTTGCGCTATGACTGGGAATCGAATCCCATTGAGATTCACAACAATTTCTTCAACGCCGTCGGGCCGCCGTTCGGAACCAGCTTTGTGAACGTTCCGCATGCGTTTCAGAGCAATCCCTCCAACAAGAACTTTGATCCTCGCGTTGGAATCGCATGGGACGTATTTGGCAACCACAAAACGGCAGTTCGTGCCGGCTTCGGAATTTTCCATGACACGTTCCAAACCTACACATTCATGTCGGCATACCTTACCAATCCGCCGTATCTGACCGAGAATCAGGTCTTCACCGGCGGCGACCCGAACTGGCCAACGCCTTTCGTTGGTGGTGGAACACCTCTGCTGAGCAATACGAACGGAACTTACTACGGAATCAACACCACTCCCTATAGCCTGGAATACACGTTGAGCATCCAGCAGCAGCTTCCGGACAACACGCTCCTGACAGTTGGCTATCAGGGCACGCGCGGTGTTCATCTGCTCGCGTTCCACGATTTCAACGCGCCAGTACCGACGATAACGAATGGCGTGTACGACTTCGTTCACGCCAATGCCACTGGTGCGCTGGTGGCGAATCCATCGCCCGATCCCAGTTTTGGCACGTTGGATATGCTGGACACCACCAGCTATTCGGCCTACAACGCCCTGCAAGTTGGTCTTACACATCGGCTCTCGTCCAATTTCGTGTACCAATTCTCGTACACGTATTCGCATTGCATTGATAGCTCGTTTGCGTATGCCGGCTTGGGAGCGAACAACGTGACCTCGTCCATTGTCAATCCTTATGATTGGGCTCCGGAGAAAGGAAACTGCAGCTTCGACCTGCGGCACAACATCTCCGCCAACGTGGTCTACACTCTTCCATTCAAGGGCAGCCGCTGGGTGGAAGGTTGGCAAATCACCGGGGTCGAGGCCTGGCACACCGGCGTTCCGTTCTCGCTGGGAGAAGGCACCCAGCCGTGGCTGAATAACAACTTCGACACGCCGCGGCCGAACTTCTCGCCAGACGCACCCGGATGTAATAATGATGTTTACGCCAATCAAAACGTGCATCAGTGGTTCAACCCCAAGTGTTTCACCGCTTCCACGTATGGCACGCTTGGGAACCTGGGAAGGAACAACCTGGTTGGTCCGGGCTACGTGGAGACCGACCTGGGGGTGATGAAGCAAACGAGAATCACGGAGCGGGTGAGTCTTCAGTTCCGCGCCGAGCTCTTCAACCTGTTTAATCATCCCAATTTCAACGTCCCGACCACGGCCGTGTTCAGCGCGGGATCGGCTGCCACCGGTTACCAGGGCGTACCAGTTTCTACAGCCGGTTCGATCACCTCGCTGGTAGGAAGCGGCGGCCTGAGCAACGTCGCGCGGCAGACGCAGTTTAGTTTGAAGCTACTGTTCTGATCCTAGCTTTGAGTTGATGATCGACCACCCGCCGATGTTCAATCGGGTGGAGCGGGTCGCAGGGTCGCCGCTTTATTAGTGGCAGAATTATCCCTGTGACCCAATGAGCCAGCTCGCCAGGCGACTGGGCCTGTTCGACGCCACCATGATCGTCATGGGAGGCATCGTCGGCTCTGGTATCTTCATCAATCCATATATCGTCGCGCGTCAATTGCGCACGCCCTCGCTGATCCTGGCAGCTTGGGCGTTGGGTGGCGTGATCGCCCTCACCGGCGGTTTCATCTGGGCGGAACTTGCAGCGCGCCGGCCGCAGCTCGGCGGCCAGTATGCGTACCTGCGGGAAGCTTATGATCCCTCCATCGCCTTCATCTATGGCTGGACCTTGCTGCTGGTCACGCAAACGGGTGGAATGGCGGCGGTGGCCGTGACTTTCGCGCGCTATTTCCTGGAGGTGACGCACCTCGACATTGCCGACGGGATCATCGCGACCCTGGTGCTCGGGTTCCTCACGATTGTCAATTGCATGGGTGTACGCGCCGGAAGCACGGCTCAAAATGTGCTCATGGCCATGAAGATCGCCGCTATCGCCGCGATCGTTGTTTGTGGAATTCTATTCACAGGCCGGCCGCATGCAGTATTGGCCGCAGAGCAACTGTATCCAGGGAATCTGCTGAAGGCAGCCGGGGCCGCGTTAACCCCTATCGCGTTCTCTTACGGAGGCTGGCAGACCTCCAGTTTCATGTCGGCCGAACTGCGCGATCCCCGTCGCGATCTTACGCGCGGGCTGCTGATCGGCGTGCTGGGCGTGGTTGTTCTCTATCTCGCCATGAACTTCGTCTATCTCGGCGTACTCGGTTCGGATGGTCTTGCCGCGACGACGACACCAGCTTCCACAGCTATGCAGCTCGCCATTGGATCGCGCGGGGGATCGCGTGGGGCCGCTCTCACGGCCGTGGTGATTGCAATCTCCACGCTAGGATTCTTGAGCCAGGGCATGCTCACGGCTCCGCGCGTCTATTTCGCGATGGCCGAAGACGGGCTGTTTTTTCGCAGCGTGGCTTTTGTGTCGAAGCGCACTCAGGTGCCCGTAGTCGCCATCGCTCTGCAAGGGCTGCTGGCCATCATCATTGCGCTGTCAGGCCGTTATGAACAAATTCTCAATTACGTCATTTCTTCCGACTTCATTTTCTTCGCGCTCACTGCGTCAACTCTGTTTGTATTTCGCAGGCGCGCACGTCCGGACGAAGTAGTGGGATATCTGGTCCCAGGCCATCCCTGGACCACCGCGCTGTTCATCGCCTCGAGCACGCTGATCGTCATCGGTACCGTCTACAGTCACCCCAAGGAGAGTCTCGTTGGCTGGATGATTTTGGCTTCCGGAATTCCGGTGTACTTATACTGGCGTGCCTTGGGACGAAAAACTGCGGACGCGGTGAAGGAGGGCGCATGAAGCGGGTGATGAGTTCGGCATACATGCAATGGGCGAAGAAACGCTCAGGTTCCCGTTACAATCTCGCTACCAGCGGTCTGGCGAGCTATCCGTTGTCGGGGCTTCCCGTAACTCTAGAAGATCTCGATCCGCTGGCGCGCGCCGGCGATTACGGATATCCGCCGTTACAACAAGCGCTGGCCGCGCACTCGGGCGTAGCGCCGGAAAACGTGGTGACGGCCGCGGGTACATCCATGGCCAATATGCTCGCCATGGCTGCCATCCTGGAGCCCGGCGACGAAGTGCTGGTAGAGCACCCCACCTACGAACTGCTGCTTTCCGCTCTCGGATATTTGCAAGCCGGCATCCGCCGCTTTCCGCGCCACCGGGAAGCCGGCTTCGCGCTCGATCCGGCTGAAATCGAACGAACCATCACGCCCCGAACGCGGCTGATTGTGATCACCAATCTGCACAATCCTTCGAGCGTCCTTAGCCCGGAGGAAACGCTGCGCTCGGTTGGCGCATTAGCACGCAGCGTGGGCGCCCTGGTTCTTTCGGACGAGGTTTATCTGGACGCCGCCTTCGATCTGGCGCCGAAGCCCGCACTTCACCTGGGACCTGAGTTTGTGGTCACCAGCAGTCTCACCAAAGTGTACGGACTGAGCGGACTACGCTGCGGCTGGATTCTGGCCGAGCCCGATCTGGCGCGCCGCATCTGGCAACTCGACGACCTGTTCGACGTCAACATGGCGCACCCGGCCGAACGCCTGAGCGTGATTGCGTTCCAAAATCTCGGGCCGATACGCGAGCGGTCGCGCGCGTTGCTCGAAACCAACCGGGCGCTGCTGAATCGGTTCCTGGCAAGCCGTACGGATCTTGAGGTTCGGCCACTGGAGTTTGGAACCACCGTTTTTCCCAGGTTGCTCTCGGGTGACGTGGACAGATTTTGCACGCTCTTCCGCGACAGGTATCACGGCACCGTTGTCCCCGGATCTTTTTTTGAAATGGCCGATCACTTCCGCATCGGAATCGGCGGCGAAACAGAACCACTACGCGAAAGCTTGGCCCAGCTAAGCGCCGCATTGGACGAATTCCGGTCATAACTTTTCTGTGGGCGGTGCGCGCTATCTCGCCGAGCAGGCGCTCGGATGCCACCCGGAGGCGTCGCGCTGCTTCCGCAGGTTGGTGCTGGTACGGAACGGTTCAGTCAAATATATGGGATCGTCGACGATCGTATTGATGACCAGGGTTGCGTTGCCCCCGCGTTCGTGGACCAGGTCGTAATACTCGGTGACGGTGGTTTTCTCGCTGTAGGGGACGCCGTTCTTGCGCAGATACCCGGGCCGCAAGTGGGTGGTAGTTACTTTCAAGGAACGCCTGCGCTCCCAGGCAGCCACCGAATAGCCTTGCCAGGACGGCGCCTCGGTGTCGGGCGGTGTTGCATTGAAGTGGAGCAGGCGCGTTTGCGTTCCCGCGTCGGCTTCGATCTTCAGTGTCGTGTCGCTGTCCCATGTGATGTGGAAGCGGCCCGGGACGCTCATAATCGCGGCAGCGCCATAGGACTTGCACTGTTCGCCCGTGGCTTCATCCTTAGCTTGGTCCCACGCGTTGGCCAGTTTCGTACCATCCCCGTTGAGCGGAATGCCGGGGAAGTCGCCCTTGGGCGGCGTGATCATGTGGAAGCGGTCCTCAGGCACAATGGAAACCCAATAGCCGGTTAGATCGAGAGGCGCGCCGGCCTTGGGGGTCGGGAGTGGCCCACCCTGGGGCTGCTGCCCCCACGCGCCAGCCACAACGACGAGCAACGCGACGATGGTTTGTTCAACTCGCATGGTGCGAGAACGAAATCACTTCAGGTGCTTGAGGGACTGCTCATTTTCCACACACAATTCATCGAGCAACTCGGTGTCGACTACGATGCGCTGCTTGAGGCTGACAGTCCATGGCTTGGTATAAGCCTTGGGATCATCGACAGTGACCACGATGTCGAGGTGTCCGAAGTCCGGACGCCGGATCTGCTCCCGCACTTTGGCGGCCTCCGTCAGCACACTTCCATCCCAATCGATCCAGGTATCGTCGCGCACTCCGATGGTGTCGATCACCAGCGTATCGCCCGACCATTTCCCCGACGAATATCCTTGCAAGCTAGGGTTCGGGTCTTTCGGCAGCGGCCGTGCGTCCGTAAATACCTGGCGGTATCCGGCGTTCAGTTCATTGAGCATTACCAGGAGATTTGCCGTGTGGACGAACTTCAGCAAATGCGGCATGCCGTAGGCGCGAAGAAAGTTGTCCGGCCAACATCGGATGTGTGGATCGTCCTTCGCCAGGTTGTCGGTGCGCTCCTTGACGATGGGCACCAGCCAAGGTTGATATGGCAACCCTCCCGGAAGATCGACGCCGAGATTCGCCATTTGGCGCGAGCCAACGATGGCAGTGGGCTCGGCAGGGGTGTCGGCGTCTTTGGAATTCGGATCCCTTGGACCGGGCAGGTCCTTGGGACTCGACAAGCCGTGCGACCGGCGATCATAAGGCTCACCCGTGGTCCAGATTCCGGAAAAATCAGGCTTGCCATCCGGCATGCGCGGTGTGGGGCCGAACATGTCCACCTTGCCATCCGTTTTCCGTGGCACTCCAGCAGTGGGATACTTCAACCACTGCGCGGACAGATGAATGGATGCTAAGGGCGTACCCAGAATTACCAAAGCGGCGGTTACGAGCGCTGCGTGGCGCCCACGTCGAGAAAGACACGGCATTGGGCTTAGCATACATCAATCATTTTCGCTCCGTGCGGCTGGAACGACACCGTCCCCGTTCCGGCCACAGCATCGCCTGCTCGCCTTGTATACTGGACTATGTCATTTAAACATTACGTGACGGAGGAGGCGTTTGAAGATGCCTTTTTCGAAGGCGCGACGGCTGGCCGTTTGCGTTGCTCTCGTGGCGGGCTTGGCGCGGGCCGCGTCGGCCGCCGAGGTTCTGATCGCCGACGCGAAATCACAGCCGGAAAGCTTGACCATGGCGCCGGGCACCAAGCCGGTGCAGCGACACACCGCGCTCAGGAGCTTCGACCTGGAGAATGGCACGCCGAAGATCCGCTGGAATCTCCCGGGCGACACCATCTGGATCGCCGAGCGCGGCGCGGGAAAAGCCGTGTCGATCCCATGCCGAAATAATTGCTCAAAACAAAGACCCGATGGTAGCTTATAGTTTGCACCAGTGCTCGGACAAGAGAATAGAGGAGAAACGATAATGAAATTGGCGAACGTGGCATTGCTTTTCACGCTGGCGTCGGCGGCGGCCTGGGCCCAGGTCAATGCGGGTGAACAGAAACCCGAAGCCAGCCTGCCCTTCAACATGACGACGGTGACCACCTTTGACCTGCCCTGGCGGATCGCCTTCCTGCCCGATGGCCGCATGCTGATCACTGAAAAGGTCGGGCCTCTTTGGCTGGTGTCCCAGGATGGAAAGAAAATCCAGGTGACGGGTACGCCCCCGGTTTATTGGGAAGGCCAAAGCGGCATGCTGGGCGTTTTCCTCTCGCCCACCTACGCCACCGACCAGAATATTTATCTCACCTATGCCGAACCCGGCGACTATGGCGGTGGCTTGGCGCTGGCGCGCGCCAAGCTGGTCTTAAGCACGGGCCAGGCTGCGGCTGGGCCATTCGGCTCTCCAGCCAGGCTGCAAAACCTCCAGGTGCTGTGGCGCCAGTTGCCCAAGGGCAAGGGCGGACAGGAGGGCGCGCAGATCGCTTTTGCTCCCGACGGCAAGTCTCTGTTCCTCACAGTTGGCGACCGCCAGCGCTTCACGCCCGCCCAGGATCCGGATCAGCCCGAAGGCAAGATTCTGCACCTGACCTTGGACGGCAAACCCTCGCCTGATAATCCCAACTTCGGCAAGACCGGGGCTTCCACCATTCCTCTGATCGATCCGGCCGCCGACACCGAAAAGGCCAAGACCGCGAAGGTGGTGAGCACCTACACTTTTACCGGTCCAAACGAGACGCCGTCTGAAACCTGGGCCAGCGGCGTTCGAACGCCCTACGGTTTGGCGTTTTCGCCTACCGGCGAATTGTGGGAAGTGGAGCATGGCCCGCGCGGCGGCGACGAGTTGAACCTGATCCAGAAGGGCAAGAATTACGGCTGGCCGCTGGTTTCGTTCGGCAACAACTACAATGGCGTGCCCATACCCAAGCCAGACATGCGGCCCGAGCTGGCGATGCCGGTAATCTATTGGGTGCCGGTGATCGCGCCAGGCAACCTGATGTTCTACCACGGCGCCCAGACCTTCCCGCAATGGGACGGTAACGGTCTCATCAGCGGCCTGGGCAGCACCTCGCTCAACCGCATCATTTTCGATGGCCATGGCGGCGCGAAAACCGCCGAGCGCTGGAATATGGGCAAACGCATCCGCGACGTGGAAGAGGGTCCCGACGGCTCGCTGTGGATGCTGGAAGACGCCGCTGAAGGCGCCTTGATCCACGTGACGCCCAAGTGATTCAGGCATGGGCTTGTGCCAGCTGACGTTTGAGATTCTATAAAAGTTGAAGGGACAAATCGGTATCTCGACAGGCTATCTTGGCACCGCGGGTATTCGTAAGGATCCCATCCAACTGCAACAGCGCATCGTCAGTCGAGACAATAAGCTCGGCGTCGAACGCGATGGCCGTCGCTGCGTGGAGTGAATCGGCGGCTCGAATACCTTGCGTCTGCAAGTTGATTTGCTGAAGCTGAAGGCGGATAGTTCCTGAAGTCAGGTCGAGAACGGAGATGTTGAATAGTTCGATCACTATTTGAACCTGTGTCGTTATCGACCGCGCCGCCGGAATCAGCAGCGTGCTGGCATTTGAAACACCCTTGGAAGATTGCGCGAGAAGCCGATATAGCGCTTCTTCGACCTCGTAAAATGTCAGACAAGAGGTCGCTCCAGTGTGTGATCGTCTGACTTTCTCGAACAACCGTTCAGCATCAACCGCCATGTCTTCGGGTGAGCGCCCTCGTCGCCCGGAGGACCTCAGTACCGCGTTAGCATTCCCTCGTGTACCGAGGTAGTCGATGAATACTCCCGTGTCAAAGTAGACGCGCACTATGCAGCATGAAGATGGGCAACGAGCTCTGCGGGAGTGACTACCTGGGGTTTCTCGGCCGTCACCAAGTTCTTGAAGTCTGCGTCTTTCGTGACAAGGAAGTCACATTCATCCGCGCTGCTCAAGATCAGGATGTCATTCGAGTGCGACAAGCGGTTCCTTAGAGATCGTACTCGTGGCAGTAGAGCTTCAGCCTTGGCGAAATCCACTGGAAGTACACGCAAATGGTCTCTAATCTGTTGGAATTCAGGCCGACCGGCGGCATCGGCGGCTAGAAGGAGTTCCTGAAGCACAATAGGGTTGACCGCCAGGCGAATTTGACCATTTGCTTCGGCAGAAAATAACTGGGCTGTCGACTGATCGCCCCTAAGGTACTCGATGATCACGTTCGTGTCCACAAACACCAGTGGCTGATTTGCACGGCGACCCTGCTCATCTTGGAGCAACTCCGGCTTGGCCACTTGTTCCACGTTTTCTATTATTTGACGCGGGTAGCTCTGTTTTTCGGGCGACACTCGCGTCCCATATTCCTATATACTGCTTGCACGCGGAGGAAAAACATGAACCGAACGGCTCTGATCACTACTGTCTTATTCGTCTGCACTACGGCCGGCGCGGCGATTGACGATCCGGTGCGGCTCGACACGGGCATGATCTCCGGCGCCACAACGGAAAGCCCGGAGGTGCGTGCGTTCAAGGGCATTCCTTATGCCGCGCCGCCGGTAGGCGATCTGCGTTGGCGCGCGCCGAAGCCGGCCGCGCACTGGGACGGTACACGCAAGGCCGATGAGTTCAGCCCGGTGTGCATGCAGGGCGGCAGCCAGAAAATGAGTGAGGACTGCCTGTACCTCAACGTCTGGACCGGTGCGCAGTCCGCGAGCGAGAAACGCCCCGTGATGGTGTGGATTTACGGCGGCGGTTACACCGGCGGCTCCGGGTCGCAGCCGATGTACGACGGCGTGGCCCTGGCGAAGAAAGGCGCGGTGGTGGTGACGTTCAACTACCGGCTGGGCGCCCTGGGCTTCTTCTCGCACCCGGAGCTGACCAAGGAATCGGACCGGCGTGGAGCGGCGAACTTCGGCGTGTTGGACGCCATCGAGGCGCTGCATTGGGTGGAGCGGAACATCGCGCGATTTGGCGGCGACCCGAAACGGGTGACCATCTTCGGCGAATCGGCCGGCGCTGGGATGGTGGCGAACCTGATGACCATCCCTTCGGCGAAGGGCTTGTTCGAGCGCGCGCTGGGCGAGAGCAGCGCCTGGTCCACCGCGAGGATCGCGCCGTTGAGCACGCTCGCGGATGCCGAGCAGGAGGGCGTGAAGCTGGCCGACGGCGTGGGCGCGAAGTCACTCGCGGAGCTACGAGCGAAGCCGGCGGAAGCGATTCTGAAGGCCGGACGCGGCACCGGCCCTGTGGTGGACGGATACCTGATCCCGGAGGATCCGGGGAAGGTTTTTGCGGCAGGGAAGCAGATTGAGGTACCGGTGCTGACGGGATCGAACCGCGACGAGAGTTTCGGGGGCAATCCGAAATCGGCGGCGGAGTTTGTGGAGCAAGCGCGCAAGCGGTTCGGCGACCAGGCGGATGCATTCCTGAAGCTCTACCCGGCGGATTCCGACGATCGGGCGCGCGAATCGGCGTTCTATTCCGGGCGCGATGAGATGGCGTTTGTTATGCGCAACTGGGCGCGGCTGGCGGCCAAACCCGGAAAATCGAAGTCGTTCGTCTATTACTTTACGCAGCAGCCGCCGCGCCTGGAGAACGCGCGCGGGCCGTTCGCGCCCGGGCCGCACGGCAGCGCCACGCACGTCTCCGAGATCCTCTACGCATTCGGCCATCTGGATGACAGCCGGCCATGGACGGACAGCGACCGGCAGGTGGCGGATGAGATGTCATCCTATTGGGTAAACTTCGCCAGGAACGGGGACCCCAACGGGAAGGGGCTGAGTAAGTGGCCTGTGTTTGACGAAACGTACCAGAGGGTTATGGTGTTCGGCAATCCGACGGAGGGCGTTGGGTCGCCAAACGAAGCGCAGCTTCGATTCTTCCAATCGTATTTCGACAAGCTGACGGCGCGATAGGCGAGCGCTCGGGCGCTGAGTTACCATGCTGGCATGTCTAAATTCGGATCGATGATCGCGACGTTGGTTTTCGGCGCCGTTTGCTGCCTCACCGTGGGCTCGGCTCGGGATGTCAAAAGAAACGTGGTTGCGCCCCAAGGTTCCCGGCCCAGTCCCAACTTCAGCGCAGGCCTGCACGTGGGAGACACGCTCTATGTATCCGGTCAGACGGGCACGGATCCAAAGACGCAAAAAGTTCCTGAAGTTTTCGAAGACGAAGTGAAGCAGTGCCTGGCTAACGTCGGAGAAATTTTGCACGCCGACAAGATGGACTATTCGGATGTGGTCGCGGTGCAGGTCTACCTGACGGATATGGACCTGTTTCAACGGATGAATGCCGTCTATACCGGAGTCTTCAAAGATCCGCGACCAACGCGCACCACGGTCGGCATCGTGAAACTGGCTGCTGCGGGTGCGCACGTCGAGATTACCGTTACCGCTCGCAAGTAGGCGGGGCGAATCTGCTGGCTCAATGACATTGGCTCAATGACATCCTGCCGCCTCGACTATTTGTGATAGTCTGACAATCGTCTGCGAGGTAAATGACGTGACTACACCTTATATCAACGGCCAGATGATCGAAGTGGACCCGGGGGCCATGACGCCCGTGGTCAATCCCGCCAGCGGCAAGGCGTTTTCCAAAGTATTCATGGCTCGTCCGGAGCATATGACCCGAGCCATCGATGCCGCCTTCGCGGTGAAGGATGTTTGGGGCAACACGCTGCCGTCTGAGCGCGAGCTGATTCTGTTCCGTGCCGCGGACGTTCTGGAATCGATGCGCGACCAGGTTGTCGACCTGTTGATTGACGAGGCCGGATCGACATTCGGAAAGGCGCAGATGGAGGTGTCCATCGTCGCTGGAATTCTGAGGTCGGCTGCCGGTGAATGCCGCCGCATCATGGGACACACTATTCCCTGCGATGTTCCAGGCCGGATCTCCATGACCATCCGCCGGCCTCTGGGAGTTGTCGGCGGCATTGCCCCTTTCAATTTCCCTTTGATCCTGGCGACGAAGAAAGTGGCTTTGGCGTTGGCCGCGGGCAACACTTTCGTTCTGAAACCGTCGGAAGAAACGTCGCTGGTCGGCTTGAAGATCGCTGAAATCTTCGACAAAGCCGGCCTCCCGCCGGGAGTGCTCAACGTTGTGACCGGCGACGGCCCCACGCTCGGCGAAGCCATGTATAGCGATCCGCGGGTGAAAGTGGTCCTATTCACCGGTTCCACCGCGGTGGGACGCCAGATCGGCGTGGAATGTGCGCGGCGCGGCAAGAAGTTCGATCTGGAAATGGGTGGCAAGAGCCCGCTGCTGGTGATGAAGGATGCGGATCTTAAATATGCAGTGGATACGGCGTGCTTCGGGTTGTTCATTCATCAGGGCCAGATCTGCATGGCTGGGTCGAGAATCATCGTCGAAGAACCGGCTTACGAGAGTTTCCTCGAAATGTTTGTGGCCAAGACCAAATCGCTCCAGGTGGGTGACCCTCGCGATCCACACACCGTCATCGGTCCGCTGATTCGCACCGAACAATGTCCGTTCATTCAAAGCCGCATCGAAGCATCAAAGGCGCGCGGGGCTCGCGTTCTGTGCGGCGGAACGTATGAGGGAAATTACTTCCAGCCGACCGTGATTGCCGACGTCACGCCCGGGATGCCGGTGTTCGATGAGGAACTGTTTGGCCCCGTGGCGAGCGTTATCAAAGCCAAGAACGCCGACGATGCCATTCAATTAGCGAACAACTCGCGCTATGGTCTGACGTCGGCGGTGATCACGAACGACCTGGAATTGGCGATGCGTTGCGCGCTCGAACTGGAGTCGGGCTCGGTTCACATCAATGGGTCCACGGTACACGACGAGCCGCACGGCCCTTTCAGTGGAGTGAAGGATTCGGGCATGGGCCGCGAAGGCGGGCAATGGTCGATGGATGAACTGACCCAGCTCAAATGGGTGACCATTCAGCGCGGCCACGCGCACTATCCGTTCTAAGACGGGATAGCAATGAAGTACCAAGTTTGGCTCTATTTAGCGATCGTAACAGTCGGGACCGCCGCCGGTTTGGCGCAGACCACTGCAGTGGACGCGGCTTCCAAGGCGATTCCGCGAACGCCCGACGGCAAGCCCGATTTCACCGGATACTACAATCTTCAATACACGCCGAACATGGCGATGGGCAAGGAAGATCTGGTTCCCTACACGCCCGCCGGGAAAGCAGCTTATGCCGGCCATGACGCCAAGGACGATCCGACATCGAACTGCTGGCTGCCGGGAGTACCGCGGATTATGCAATCGCCGTACCCGACCCAATTCGTCCAAACGCCAACGCAGCTGGTGATTCTGTTTGAATACATGCACACCTTCCGTTCCATCCCTTTCAATGGCCGGCCGCATCCCAGCAACATGGAGCCAGCCTTCATGGGCGACTCCACCGGACATTGGGAGGGAGATACCGTGGTGGTCGATACAACGGGATTGAAGGGGCCGCCCTGGACATGGTTGGACACCGCGGGCCATCAGCACAGCGATGAGCTGCATGTGACGGAGCGTTTCCGCCGCACCGCGGACACCATCGAATACGAATATACCCTTGACGATCCGAAAATGTACGCTAAGCCCTGGAGCCTTTCCCGCGTATTTACTCCCCTGAAGTTGAATCCGGTTCTGCCGGAACTGATTGAGTATTCCTGCAGCGAGAATAATCGGGATGTGCAACACCTGGTTACAACGAAGCCTCTGTCAGGGAAGCCATAGCCACCTTCAACGTGGCTAATTCTCAGAAGGCTTTTCCACCTTATCGATGACCATGACCTCGGTGGGCGCCTTGGTGGATTCCAGCTTCAATCCCAACTGCTGCTGGAAAGCGGCGAACACATCCGGAGCGGCGTCGGGATTGTCGGCCGCGGGAGGTAAAGCCCCACCCAGACGCGCTGCCTGAGCCGGATCGAGTGTGAATGTCAACGTGAAATCGCACTTCTCGGAAAGGCCCGACTGGTCCACGACCGGGAAGGCCTTTCGGATCGTCCTGGCTCCTGGTAATTTTCGCTTCCGTTCTTGCGATCCTGACCGCGTATACCGAGAGATCTCTCTTCTCGTAATGGAATTTGAGCTGGAAGTGTTCGGCCAGCAGCTTCTGAATCATCATCTTCATCTGGTCGACGTTTGGCTGGCCCGGCACGTCGGGCTTTCCCGCACTTGTCCGATTCGGTCCAGGCCGGTCCGCCGGCAAGCTGCTTGGGATGGAGCCAGTAAGCCAGGTTGATCAGATCGTGCACCGTCACGTTCGTTGTGATCACCTCGGCGCCTCGCAACGTAATTATCTGTTGCGGCTTGGCAGGATCGCTCGGCTTGATGGTGGCCACTTCGAACGCGGGATTCGCATTCGCTGCCATCCGTACTGGCGGAGGCGGAGGTTCCGGGATCGCCCAGGCGGTCTCCCAGTGGCACGAGCCAGATTCAAGGGCAGCGGCGCGCCTTGGGTCCACGTCCCCGCGATCGAGTTTCCGTCGCCGCTCAGCTTTCCTTCGTAAGCGCCGTTTATGGAGGGGATTGTCATTCTTACGGTCGCACCTTCCCGTGTGATGGTCATCGCGATTGGCGGCGCTGGTTGGTCGACGGTACGTAGCGTCGCCTGCAGCTTGCCATTTTCCAGCGCGATCTTAAACACGGCGCACTTTTTGCAGGCCGGCCAGCAACGTGCCCTGCCAATTGCCGGTTATATTCTGGGCTTGGAGCGCGCTTCCCAGCAACACCGCGAACGCCATCATCCACAAGGTCAACTTTTTCATCGACGACCTCCTGTTTCCATCGCCGCTCAATTAAACGATGTCACAGACGCCTTGGCTCAAGAATCGATGTAGACGTCAGAATTCAACGTAGTCACCGGATGTCTGCTGCAAATTCCTAATTTGTATCACAGGCCAGCCCTCCTGTCTTACATCGTCAGCCGCATAGCGGGACGTCCCGGAGAGCACTGTATTCCTCGTAGCATGGCCCACATTGGAGGGCATGCTTCCACCTGGGGTCTCTCCGAAGGTCCTCGGGCCGCACGGATACCAGATCCCGTAACGCCTCGGTGCCAGGGCAATCTTTGCGTCCGGGATTAGGATATTCGAGTGAGACGGCTCGCCGGTATTCCCGTTGCAGCCGGTCCCAATGTTGTTCGCGCTCTCTCGACCTCACTGTTTAGCCGTCCCTCGGACTCACTCGCGTCCACGGCACTGATGCCGATCGCGGTTCAGATCGGCGCTACCGCCTCACTAGGCTTGTTCAGGCTCTTTCGATACGCTTCCCGCACCACGTCCACGTAAGGGACGGGACAGACTGTCGCGCGCATCTCAACCTGAATATGGCTTTCGACATTCGGCTTTGATCCCGTCCCCGGTTGCTCGCCCCAGACGAACGTAACTTCATTGCCTATTTGGGCCTGGTCGTTGTTCAGAATCGCCAGGGTCAGCATCTTGCCTTCATTGGAACTGTAGCCCACCCACGTGGAGATACCGATGGTCTTGCCATTCTTGGTCACCTGGTCGTAAGGCCACGTGGCGTATACTGCCGACGGGAACTCGATGTACTTGGCTCGATCGCCCTTTTCGAATATCGTTCCGATGGCCTTCTTCACATCTTCAGCATTCAGTTCCAGCGTGACTTTGGTTCGTTGTGGGTTTTTCGAAATCATTTCGAGCGCCTCCCTCCCGATAAACTCGTGGTCGAACTTAACGCTTGGTCCATAGCCAAGATCGTAAGGCGTTAAGTAATAGTCTTCAATGTTCTCGGAATAGAAGCTTCCCCCCAGCGAGGCAGTCGCTTCCCAGCAGGTGTCAGGCAGCCACTCACGGTATGCCTTCATTTTGGGGCTGGTGTAAACGGCGGGCAGAGGCGAGGGAATCCACCCCGATTCCAAGGTATTGGAAGAATATGCGCGCCCGCCCACCAGCCGCAATCCGAACTCTTCACCGGCCTCGATGATCGCGGCCCTGACCGCTTCGCCTTCCTCCCACGGCCCGAACAGTTCGAAGCCGGGCTGGCCAACCATGCCATGACGCAAGGCATTCACCGTTTTCCCCGCCATCTTCACCGTCGCCATGTTGAAGAACTTGACGTCCGGCACCGGACCTTGCAGCAGCTTTTCGATGACTTTCATCGCATTTGGGCCCTGCACCTGGAAGCGGTAGGCCTGGCGAACCACGGGACCTTTTTGCGCAGCTAAGCGCTCATCGCGTGTGCACTTCGCGTCGTAGCCGCCGGTCTCGCAATTATATTGCACCCAATTGTGAACCGAGGGGCGGCCGACGAGATTGAACCGGTTCCCCTCCAAGCCAAACAGGATCACATCCCCAATCACGTAGCCTTCCGGACTGCAAGGAATGAACTGCTTGGCCTTGTTGGGACCGAAGTTTTTGAACGAATTGACTCCGAGGTCGGAGAGCAGTTTGAGCGCGTCAGGTCCCTCCACGTACATGTCGGTCATGTGATAGGACTGGTTGAACAAGACGCACGAACGTTGCCAGGCGCGCTGCTCATCCCGCCAGTTGCTATACTCACTCGGCACCCCAGGATACACGTGGGCCCCGATTTTCGAATTTCTCAATAGCTTCACGGCTCCCGTCCTTATTAGGAGCGCTTCCAAACTCTGCTGACTCATAACCTGTCCCCGATCTCTTTCTTCATCCGAATGAATTCTCGATTTTGAATCTTATTGGCCCGCGTGGCTCATGTCATATTATGCGGGGTCGCAGCCAGACCTCTTTCGGGCCCAGACGATAGCCCTTTCTCCAGAAACAGTTCTCCAATCACTCCGCGTAACCACTTGGCTGCCGGATCGTTAGTGTAGCGCTCGTGCCAGCGCTGCACTACGTAGTAGGGAGGGAGCACAAACGGCGGAGGCATTAGCTTGATCCGGCCGGAGCCAGCGATCAGTTTCCCGAGTTGTTCGGGGACGATCGCCATGCAATCGGCGCCGGTGATGGTGCTGGCGATTCCAAAGCATCCGGGCAACCGCAACCGCACTTTCCGCTGGATGCCATTCGTTTCCAGCACCTTCTCCACAACATCCATTCCGCTTCCTGGTGTAGTCAGAACCACATGCCACTCGTCTTCGAATTGATCCAAGGTTAAAGTATCCGCGATTCGAGGGTGATTCGCGCGGACGGCACAAACGAACCGGTCCTGGAACAGCCTTTGCTGGCAGAATCCAGAGGCGGTGAAAGGAATGAATCCGACAGCCAGGTCCAAACGGCCAGTGTGAAGAAGGCGGGGCGTGTCGTCTGACACGTCTTCGAGCTCAATGCCTGCGCCACAGGCCGCGGCGCGCAGGCGTCTCATCAGCGCAGGCAGTACCGTAACTCTGGTGATTTCGGTGATGCCCAGGCGAAAGGTTCGATCAGACGTAGAGGGATGGAAGGCCACTCGGTGTAGCAACGCGGTTTCAAGCAAACCTTCCGCCTTCTCTAATAATTCCATTAATTCGCTCATCTGGGGCGTCGGTTCCATGCCATCGGGCGTCCTGACGAACAGCGGATCGTTAAAGTGCTTGCGCAGCCTTGCCAGGCTCATGCTGACAGCCGACTGGCTCAGATCCAGATTTTCAGCTGCCTGCGAAACGCTACGGGTTTTGTTGAGCTCATTCACGATTGTCAGGAGCCGCAGATCGATGTTCGTCACGTTCCTTCGCTTCATCGGGGCTATCACAATGCATGCGTTATTTGGCGAAGCGCATACCCGTGCATTCTATCCCCCGCGCCGCGATCGGGTCAAATTCACGCCGCTGGGGTGCATTAGGCGTTCACGACAGGTTGTTGCAGCGAGTTACCCGATCTCCTATGTGCCTCAGTGCATGCATTGCCCCTGGCGAGGTTTGACCCCTCCGGAAGTTGGGCAAGGGTGGTTGCCGGGAGTGCCGGCCTTCCAGGAGTCCCGTAAATGCATTGCCGCTCAATGGCATGCCGCGGCCAGCCAACAAAACGGTTCCGACGTCCCTGCCGTATTTCAGAACAGCGCTACGCACCGAGGCACACTCGTCTCCATTGGTTCCTCGGAGTCCACATTAATCTTCCATTTACCCGAGTTTTGCATCCGAAGTCCGAATAGTCACTCTCTTGCCCAGCGCTTTCGCCGCGCGCGTGATCGTATCTAAGGAAAAAGATTCCTCGGCAGGCTCCAACTGCGGGAGCTTCTTCCTCTTTTGCGGCTTCCGGATCAGCGGAACGGAATTGCCGGTGGCCGAACTGGTACCACTCGCCGTGCCGGACGTTGCGGTGGAGGTGCTCGCCGAAAGCGCGTTGGCACGGGCAGCCAGGGCGAGCGCCTTCGCACATTTTGAGACCAGCACAGAACCGCTGGCCATTTCGCATCAATGCCAATTTCTGGCCATCGCGGTGTCGTTTCAATCTTGCGGAGAGCTCCCCGCTCGGCGCCGCAATCACCGCCGTCGACAAGGTGCAAAAAGACATGCATAATGCCGCCTGGCCTGCAGGCGGGTTTTCAAGGCACCACAGGGAAAGCAGCAGGACGTCGTTGGCCATCGGACGGCGCCAGCCCCGAGCGCCGCCGTTTAATTTCGAAGGGCCACTAGACTGCTCTTCTTATAGAGGAAACGCGGTGATATGTGGATCAAAGACATTCAAACCTGCTGTCGGAGTTGAGATGCGCAATGGACGAAGCCTTCGGGAGGTCCGAGCGTGTAATAGCGGCGATTGTGGCCCTGGAACGTGCTGGACAGGGCGTTAAGATCGCAATCCAAGCTGCGCTCGTAGATATCGGCGTTCCCACAGCGCGCTTCCCCGCCACACTGGGGCTCTCAGATTGCACGGGTGTGTTAGTGCTGAATGCAAATGACATGCTGTTCCTTCAGGATTTGAAAATCAGCGTCGGAATTGGCGCGGCGGAACAATACTGATTGGCCAATGGTGTTTCGCAGGTCTTGCATTTTACGAACTGGCGCTCCGCCATCTTGCGAGTCTAGCTCGCTTCTGATCGCGACGTCCCACGAAAACGATAACGGTGAGCAATCTTGAACAGGCAGGACGCGGGCACATTGCGTAGACTATTGACACCCCTGCAAATGAAGGGTATTCAGGTGAACTACAGCACTGTGCCAGCCTGAAGGATTGGGAGACTATCTTGGGATCCTGCTACCGATGCGGCGCTCCAACGCAAACGAACAGTATAGAGCTACCGATATGCCCGGCGTGTTCGGACGCCCTGGATACAAAATCCAAACCAGTCCCGAATGACGTGCACCTAGGTCTTCCGCACGATTGAAGCCAGGCTAGTGCCTCTCTTCGTCGTGCGGTGCGCCAACTTGCATCGCGGGTTAGGGAGCGCTGCGCCGATTTCGGGAACATGAGACAGCCCGGAACACGGACGCAGTCGGCTGACTAATTGGCGGGCGCGTAGCCCTTCAGCGAATGACCGTGCGCGGCGTAATAGTCGCCGGCGGCGTTCAGTTCTGGCTTGCCGGCCGTCACGTGGCAGTAACCGCAGGCCTTCCCCTCCGTTTTCGCGTACTCCGGCTTGGCGTAGGACGGGGTTACGCTAGCAAACCACAAGCCGGCGGCCAGGACCGCTGCGGCAATCGCGCTCTTTAAGATTTTGGGCATCGCTGATGGTATCCTCACTCAACCCAAGTGCAAGTACACCGCCAGCGCTATCTATGGGCATGTCGCCACTCTTCTGTTCTTCGAGAGGGCTTGGCAGTGACCATGCGCGGCCACTTGACCATATGACGTTACGGACCTCGACCGCGAAGTCGCGGTGGAGCACTACCATCGCTCCGGATCTGCCGTTAGACTGATATTTTTTCGTAAATCTTCGCCTGCTCAGAGTCGGCCGGCCAACTGCACTAACGGTTGCGAGGTGAATTTATGCGTGGATTTACATTTTTCGTGTTCGCTGCTGTTGCTGGAATCGGCTTCACTACTGCCATCTCAAAGGCAGAGGCTCAAGTCAGCGTCGACATTGGAGTAGCTCCTGAATGTCCTTATGGTTACTACGACGTGGCTCCTTATAATTGCGCCCCAACAGGCTACTACGGTCCGGAGTGGTTTAACGGCGACGTCTTCATTGGCGCCGGCCCGTGGTTTCATGGCGCCAGTGAATTCCAGGGCCACGTAAATAACCGCTTCCATCCGGAACACGGTTACAAGGGCCAACTGCCACAACGTGGCGAGAAAGCCGAGCCGACAAAACGTGTCAGCTCTGCGCATTTCAAAGGAAACGAAATGCGGGATGGACGCGGCCACGTAGCTGAGGGTAAGCGCTAACCGAGCCGAGTTATGGCCCAGCGCGGCGTCTGGCGGCATGCCTCGCCGTTGATCCTCTCCGCAAGTGCGGAGAGGTATTGCGCTCAGCCAAACTGCGGTAAAGTTTATGGACCTTGAACACGGCTGTCGATCGGAATATGGGCCTCTGGAATTGCGGATTCAAACAACCTCCGCGGAGAACGGCTTCGTTGTCTACATCGAAGATCCTCGCCTTACGCACCCTGCCGTGCATGAACAACAAGTGCTGAGTACACTTGAGTCCGCCAAAACCTCCGCAGTCCTACAGGCAGGCGATTATCTGAGAAGTCTCGGCGAAACCTGCGAACATTCAGCGGAATGGAGATGCTCATAAGAGCCCTTTGGCTACGCGCGTGCCCTACACCGTTTGAAAGGCAATTATGAGGATATCTTCAACCACTACGACTATCGGCCCTGTCTTGACTCTCCTGTTTGCAGCCACCGCATTCGCGCACCAGCACACCGCTCTGAACGGCATCTGGACGCTCGTGCCCGCCCAGAGTGATTTTGCCGGCCAGCCCGTCATTCAAACCGGCACCGTGACAATCAACGAGCGGGATGGTGACATCACGGTCTCCCGAAGTTTCAAATATGAAGGCGCCAGTGATACCTTCTTCTACCGCGATATTACCGACAGCGAGAACAATGCCACGATTCACACGGGCAAAGAGCTCAAGACGAAGACCAGGTGGGATCACGACGTCCTGAAAGTGACGAACACGAGTACGCAATCCGGCGCGATTACGCTCGAAACCTACACTCTTGCCCCGGATGGCTCCATGCTCGTAAGCGTCATAAGGCCGGAGCATAAGCCGATCAACCTTGTCTTTCAACGCAAATAGACCAACCGGGAGCGTAAAATGGAGCAGCTGGCCGCGCAGCATCGTCCATCTCCTTCAAGTGCGCGCCGACAAGCCCCGCTCGAGTAACGATATGTGGTCACTTAGTCCGCGTATGGTCACTGGCGCGAGGCCGCGGTTGAATGGCGTCACGATTATTGTAGGTTTTGTCATGGCCCTTCTCGTGCACTAGACGGGGTTCGGCGAGCACGGCGGAAGAGGATGGCGATGAAGGCAGGTCACAACGAGATGAACGGGTTCCAAGAGATCCTCGAACGAAAAGAGGCTGATCTGCTTCACTTATTGCGCAAGCGGGACGGAATCGTAATCGAGAAGAGCGCGGACCAAATGGATGAGATTCAGTATGCGACGGAGCGAGATCTGGCGATTCGAAACGTAGACCGCGAGTCCAACCTGTTGCGTGACGTGAAAGATGCGTTGCGCCGAATACACGAGGGCAGCTTCGGTGCATGCGTGGAATGTGAATCGGCGATCAGCCCCAAGCGCCTCGCGGCCTTGTCATGGGCGGCTTGCTGCATCCAGTGTCAGGAGGCTGCCGAGCAGGCGCGTGGGAATGGAGAGGAATCCGTCCCTGCGGATGTCCTGCGTGCCGCGTGAAGATTTGTATAGGAAAGGTAAAGCGTAATGTCTAATGTTGAGCAGAAAAAATGTGCGCATCCGGCCTGCCGGTGCGCCGTAACAGAGAACAAAACGTATTGCAGCCAGCGCTGCGAAGATGCAAAAGGAGAGATAGAGATCTCCTGCGACTGCGCACATCCGGGTTGCTCGCTGTCCTAGTAGAACTCGATCCTAGAAGCGCAAAGGGCACGCGTCGCCAAACGGAACGAGGAACTCGCGAGTTCCCCAGAAACGATCGGATTGGCGCTGAATCACAAACTGTCTCGTAGGCGGCTGGCTCGGCGAACACTAAAGGAGACAGTGACGTGGCTGATAGGCGATCGCCCGGTTTCTGGCGCGAGGATCGACATCTAAGCTTCTTCCTGGCCTTTTTGGTGCTCATGACCATTTTCGTTCCGATGGTCGGAGAGTCGCGCCCAGGGCGGATTGCAATAGACCTCACCTTCGCACTGATGCTCCTCTCCGGCGCAATCGCGACCGTCAGCAAGCGGATGCTGATGTCTCTCATCATCGCCCTGATGATTCTGGAATTCACGGCGGACCTGATCGTCGAATTCAACCCGTCGTTCAGCCCCCGGGGCTGGGACTCTGCCCTCAAGGTGTTTTGCATGGCCATTCTCGCGGTGATGACGCTGAAGCAGACATTTCTTCTGCCTGGCCCAGTTTCCGTGCACCGGGTTATGGGTGGCGTTGCCGCCTATTTGCTGATCGGCGTGACCTGGGCGTTCGGCTACAAGCTACTTCTGGCAATGATTCCCGACGCCATTCATTTCCAAACGCCGCTGGCCGCCGGAGTTGCCACAGGCGAACCCTCCCGTTTGATCTATTTCAGTTTTGAAACCCTTACGACCGTTTCTTATGGCGACGCGTATCCGGTCCACCGCATTGCGCGATCGCTGGCCACGGCAGAAGCGCTTATCGGGCAACTGTATCCCGCGATCCTGATCGCAACACTGGTCGGTATGGCCTTGCAAGCGCGTGTTGACGCTGCGCTCAAAGAAACCGATGCTAACAAGCCAAGCTGAGCACAGGAGGCGTATTGGACCCGAATTCGTTTGTTTGCAGCGCGGCTTCCAGTACTTCCGGGATTTTGAGCAATTCTGAACAGACCGGCCTAGGACGAATAGCTCATACTCCTGTAACGACCCCTCGTCGGTGGTTGTCTCGGTTTCTCCTTCTGACCGAACGCCGGGAAGAATTGAAGTGCCAAAAAAGGGCTCAAGGCCATGAAACGCGCCGCGCATTGCCGAACACTAGATCAGCATGGCGAATTTTCGAGCAAGGAATGTCCACACAGAGCATGCCAGTACACCGTGTGATTGAGGACCGTCTAATTGGGGGATCGCATGGCGTCGCGCCAGACTATCCTCAGGTGGTTTGCCCGAAGTGCCGTTGGAACTGTGGCGCTCGCTCCAGGCGTCGAAATGGTCTTGATTTGTTCTTGGCGCTCTTCGCCCTGCGCGCGTTCCGCTGCCGCTCTTGCCACAGACGATTCTATCGCTTGTCATTTTCACCGCAGAAGCCCTTTCGGCTGCCGAGCGAGGCGGGGCTGAATGCAAATTCGCACTCCAAACGAAAGGACACCGCGGCATAGTCCGTGCTAAGCCGCACGAAACTCTGGAAAGACCGATGCGCCCCGCAGCCAGCAAAATCCTGCCGTTCCAAAGGGAACATCACCTCGCGATAGTTTCGAACTGGCCCGTTGCGGAGGAACGCCGGTCAAAGGTACGCTATCCGCTGGACCTGAGCGTTCGTTTCCGCTCTTTTCCAAAAGGATCTCTTCTCTTTGGCGTGGGCCGAACGGTCGACCTGAGCAGTGGTGGCGTCTTGATAGTTTCACAGGAAGTCGTCTCTCAGGAAGAAATCGGGATGGGCGCGCTGGTAGAAATGAGTATGGAGTGGCCTTCCTTGCTCGATGGAAGGATTTCAATGCAGTTCTTCGCGATTGGCCGAGTCGTTCGCCGCAGACCATTCGATTTCGCCGCATCGTTTGAGCGGCACGAATTCCGCACCGTGAAAAGCTCAAGTGAGCCGCCCGTCCGATTGGGAGCCGATGTTATCGACTGGCCGCCCAGCAAGCTTGCATTTCCTTAGTTTTGGCTGGATCGATCTCTGCGCGCGCAATTGTGAACGCATTGGTGTTTCCGTTCGACGAAGGAGAGGTCCAGCCATGAATGAAACCAACTACGGCCAGCACGGAAACGAAGGGCCGACACACGACAAGAGACCCCACATTGTTGCCGAGAACGCGCGTCAGGCGAACGAGCAGGCCGCCCGGCAAGGGGCTTCGCCTCCTTACTGGACACGCATGCATCGTGACTGGCGTATGTGGGTGGGCCTGGTACTCATGCTTGCGGCGATAACGATCTACGTGCTGAGCGAGGACTTGGCATGGCTGCCGCACCTCCAGTAGCAGATGGCAGATCATGAGCCTAACACCGCTATACCCGCTGCGATTCGCACCGATCTATCAGTATCGGTTGTGGGGTGGACGGCGGCTGGCCAACCTGCTCACGGCACCGCTGCCGGGCGACGGCCCGGTCGGTGAAGCGTGGGTACTGAGCGACCGCGATGACCATCCGAGCCGCGTTGCCAATGGATGGCTCAAAGGGCAGACCATCGCTCAAGTGCTGGAGCAGTTTCCAGAACAAGCCATGGGGAAATTCGCCGGGCGTTTCCAACGATTCCCACTGCTGCTCAAGTTCCTGGACGCGCGGGAAATGCTCTCGGTGCAAGTTCATCCCGGCGGCGATGCCGGGAAGACCGAAGCGTGGGTGGTTCTGGAAGCAGGGGTAACGAGCCGTATCTATGCGGGACTGAAGGCCGGCACCACCGAGGACGATCTGCGGAGGTCCCTCGCAAACGGGAATGTGGCGGATCAGCTCGCATGCTTTGCTCCGAAGTCCGGCGACGCCGTCTTCCTCCCGGCTGGGACCGTGCACTCTCTGGGGGGTGGCGTGGTGGTGTTTGAGGTCCAGCAGAATAGCGACGTGACGTTTCGCCTGTACGACTGGGATCGAGTGGATCCGATGACGGGCCAGCCGCGGCCGCTCCAGGTGGATCAAGCACTGGCCTGTATTGATTTCACGGAGGGTCCGGCCGATCCAGTGGCGCCCGTGGTGGAGGCCGCCGCGCTGGTGCGTCGCAATCGACTTTTTCAGTGTGAACATTTTTGGTTGTGGCGCGTGCGCGCACAATCGCCATTTGCTGTTGGCGCGGTGGGTGTGCCACGCGTGCTGGTATGCATCGAGGGCACCGGGCAGGTGGAATACGGCCGAGCCATTTGTGCCGTTGCGAAAGGAGATGTGGTTCTATTGCCTGCGGTTCTCGGCCATTGTACGTTTCAGCCCCGAGGCGCCGTGAACGTACTGGAAATCGGGATACCGGAATGAAAAAGCTGATCGTGTTCGATCTGGACGGGACACTTGCGGAGAGTAAGACATGCGTGGACGCGGAAATGTCGCAGTTGCTGCGCGATCTTCTCGAAATTGTTAAAGTTTCCATCATCTCCGGAGGTGATTGGCCGCAGTTCGAGGCACAGGTTCTGTCGAGTCTCCCCGCTGGTACGCTACTGACAAATCTATCCATCCTGCCCACTTGCGGAACAAAATTCTTTAGCTATTCAGGCCATTGGACCAAGCTTTATTCCGAGGATTTCACTTCGGACGAAAAAAAGAAAATCGTCAGCTCTTTAAAGAAGGCGGTGGCGGAAGCGGGCTTTCAGGTCCAAAAAGTCTGGGGCGAAACGATTGAAGATCGGGGAAGCCAGATTACTTATTCCGCCCTGGGCCAGCAAGCTCCTTTGGAAGAAAAAAAGAAATGGGATCCGGACTATGCAAAGCGCACGAAGATCAAGGCTCTGGCGGACTTGCTGATCCCGGAATTTTCGGTGAGGATGGGAGGCGCCACTTCCATCGATGTGACTAAGCCGGGGATCGATAAGGCTTACGGGATCGCCAAGCTGAAAGATGTGCTGGGGATAACGCTGAAGGAAATGATGTTCATCGGGGACGCCATATTTCCGGGAGGAAACGACTATCCAGCGGAGCAGGCGGGAGTTGTTTCCGTGTGCGTGCGTGGACCGCATGAATGTAAGCGGGTGATCGAGGCTGTGATCGGGTGTCTGGCGTGAGCGAATTTCATTTGCAGCGTTTGGGACTGATCATGGAACCGGAGCCAGGTAATCCGAACGAGATCGAAGGCGTCTTGAATCCCGCAGCCGTTCGCGGACCCGATGGGGAACTCTACCTGTTCCCGCGAATGGTTGCAAAAGGGAACTATTCGCGCATTGGCATCGCGCGCGTGCGGTTCAATTCAGCCGGCGATCCGGCAGGTGTGGAAAAGCTTGGCATCGCGTTAGAGCCGGAAGCCGACTATGAGCTGCGGCCCAACGGCGGCGGTGGGTGCGAGGATCCCCGAATCACCTTCGTGGAACCACTGCAGAGTTACGTGATGACTTACACGGCGTTCTCCGTCGAAGGCCCGCGGATCGCCCTGGCTCTGTCGAAGGATCTTTTTCACTGGAAGCGTCTGGGACTCGCAACTTTTGGTGTCTATCACGGTACCGAAATCGGCGATGTCGATGACAAAGATGCCAGTCTCTTTCCAATCGCCCTTCCGAATCCATCCGGGCAGCCGGAGCTGGCCATGCTCCACCGGCCGCTTTTCCCCGGTACTCGTCCGGAAGAAACCGCTTGCTGCCCGGAGTCCCGCGACGTGGATCTCGATCGCGAAAGCATCTGGATTTCATACTGCTCGATGGCCTTGGAAGGCCGTGAATCATGTCGCCTCGGCCCATTTAGCTGTCACCACCGGCTGGCGGCTCCGGTGTCCCCCTGGGAGCGTCTCAAAATCGGAGGCGGAACCCCACCCGTCCTGACGAAGCACGGTTGGCTGATCCTATACCACGGCGTCAGCGAAATAGATGCGCCCGGCGACAGCGAACACCCGTTGTGCTACTCAGCTGGCATGATGATCCTTTCGAAGGAGCATCCGCGCATGATCCTCTATCGTTCAGCGCATCCGGTGTTAACACCTGCTCTGCCTCAGGAACGCCACGGCATGGCAGCGAACGTGGTATTTCCCACTGGAATCGACCGCCGCGACGATCTTGGCCTTCCGGATCGCTTCGACGTTTATTACGGGATGGCCGACAGCCGGATTGGTGTGGCACGTCTCGATGTACCGGCTTGCTTGCCCACTGGAGGAGCCAATGACTCTGCAAACTCCCGGTCCGGTTAAGGATGTCCTGCTCCCGACCGGCCTGACCAGTGACGAAGCCCGGAGCCGGCTAGAGAAATTCGGTCCGGATACCGTGGCGGACACGGACGTGCATCCATTACAACGGGCACTTCATCGACCAAGATCGGCCACTACGTCACCATCGAACTCGCAGAGCGCTTTGTTGACAGCATCCCGTTGCCTCCGTGCGAAAAAGGAAGAACCCATATTCCATACGCCAGAAATGGATCGCCATTTCGAACGCATCCGGAACCGGGCAGGAGTTCGCGCTGTATACGAGCGGCTCGCTCCTTTGTCATGTTGGCCAGTGATCATACCAGTATTCCAAGCGTTACTTTCGGGTAACGGATTTCAGGGTAACGGATCTCAGGGCCTGATCAGATTGCTATTGCATTCGCGCCGCAGCCAGGCGGAGAGATCGGAAGAAACCGGAGGAGGGGTGCGAAGTGGCGGATAATTCCGGGCCAATAGTCGCTTGCCTGCGCCGACGAATCCACTCAACTACCAAGCGGCTCCCCTCATAAGCGCGCCAATATGGATTGGTGCGGAGCAATCCGTTTCGGGCGCTTAGAACTTCGCGCCGCGCAAACCGCTGCCATTTATCGCCGTGTTCGGGAAGCGGCGCTGAGTCAACGGTCTCGCTGGAGAGCCGTGGCGCATCACAGTCGTTCAGCTTCACCACCACCATGCGCCCATCTGTGACCATGGGATCTCCGGTGGCATTGCGCGCCAATCGGGGAAAGTCTGGCCGCTCGGTCCAGTCCAGGAGTTTCCCGCAGGACGTGAAAGCCAAATCGTAAGCCACTTTATCGCGCTCCTGGTCAACATCCTCCGCGATTTTGTGCGAGAGCTTGCTGCCCTGCCGCATGTACGCGAAGTCGATATCGCGGGTAGCGGCGCCAACCCAGATCTGCTGGCCTAGCCACGTCGAATCTTGTTTCCATATCCGTAAGTGGTGGCGCTTGGAAACGTCATTCAGACCTTTCTCCCAAGACATATCCGCCTCGGCTCCATTCAACAACAACCGGGACATGGGTGCGGCAGCATCGCCCCGGAGCTCGCCAACGGCGCGGATCCAATTGATGCGGCGACGAAAGGATGCCGGACCAGCTTGGGTCCAGCCGGCGGCAGCGAAAGCAGCGGAAATCTGGTCCTGAGAGCCGATAATCGTGACGTTCGTAAGGTCGGATGACCGGCCAGATTTAGGGGCCTGAGTCCGATACGGCATAGCTGCAACGTCGCGCGTCAACTCCTCGCGCTGCTCGTCGGTGAGCTGGCTGGCAGGCTGCTCTCCATTGAATGGCGCATCCAGACTGAGAGGTTGGGTTAACACCAGCGTGAGTTCGACGCCCGCGGGGTAATAGATCTCCGGCTCTGGAAGCTCCATGATGAAAGATCTGATCACCCAATCGGCGAGTTGAGCGTGCACTTCCCACTGCAGTGCTGTTCTTATGTAGCCGCTCACTCTGTAACATAAACTGCCGGTGGAGCGAACTCCCTGAATACTTCCATCCTGAGCGACGCGCTCGCGGCTGTTGTCCACCTCCACGATTCGCGCGGCAATCGGCATCGCGTCCCCGTCCAGGAGAGTGATCTCGTTGAATTCCAATTCGAGCCCGGCTGTCTCGTGGCGCACTCCGAAACCCACCCGGGTAACCGCCTTCACTCTCCCATACAAGGTGCTTCCTGCTTGCAATAGAGCTTCACCGTCCATCATGACTGGCGCGATCAGAACTGCGCTGACCGCTGAGCCCGGCGTGCTCGCGTAGGAGCCTACCGTGGTTGTTAGTCGGATATGAAGCTGTGTGCCCTCGGGCAACGAGCGAGTCGTCAGAGCGACAATCGCCAAGAGCACAATTAGGACTGCGGCCACCGGAGGTCACCTTGAGCATGCCCTTCGTGGATCATGGGCAATTGTACGCTATGTGAGTCATGGATCATGTTCAATATGGAACACTTGGACCTCGCTGCTCTCATAGTGGGTGATACGGCAACTGCCGTGCCACGATTTGCTGGCGGCTCGCAGCAAAATCTCAGAGATCAGACAACGAACTTGGGCTTAAAAGCGAGCGAGAGGCTGTTCCATTCCGTGCGGGCCTCAGCGTCAATAGGGCCAGGGGGCGAGTTGCGTCAAAGCAGGCGATGCATACGGGGATCTCGATTGTTCGCGGTGTGACCATAAGAGGTCGGCTGACGATATATGGTTAGATTCTTGCCGTTTCACTTGGGGACCGACAGCCGCTGGGATTAGCAGGTGGCATGCCTGTCGTAACGAGTTGAACGGCCATAGAGGTGCCCAGCTCTTGAGTGGCCGGGGTCCACGCGCTTCCGCGGCAGTGGTCTGAACAAAACGGACTCGGGCTTCAAGAGGAAACAGAAGGGACACAACTATGACGATAAATTCAAGACTCTGCACCTTGGTTCTCGCGGTAGCGGCGGGGATGGCTATCAGTGGAGGCGCGGTCCAGGCCGTGGCAGCTCCATTTTTCCAGGACCAGAACCACGAACCGGACTACTCGAAAAACAAACGATACCAGCAGGGCATGCACGAAGGCCAGAGTGACCATGCGCACAATCTGGATCACAGCAAGAAACGACACTTCAAGAAAGACGAAGACCAGAAAGCGTACGAGGCCGGTTACCAGAAGGGCCACGGCAACTGAACGGCTAACGACCTACGGAAGAGTTCGTAGGTTGCAAGTCGCGCTCTTTCTCGATTGAATCTTGGGATGTACCTCGAAGCATGCAGGTGTTTTCCGGCGACGGAACAAGGGCCTGATCCTGATGATGTGCATCCCTTACTCACGGTGTTATGGAAATGAGTTCAGCGATTCAGTCTAGTAGGAGCGGAGTCCTTCGGCGCTGGATCTTCCTGAGCGCGGCGTTCGCGGCGGTGGGAGTGGCGTCCTGCGCTATCGTGCTCTCCCTCAACTGGCCTTTCACTCAAACGGCTGTCACAAAAACGTTAGAGGATCGGTTCGCCCGAGACGTGAAGATTCGCAAGTTCCGGAGCACCTACTTCCCGCCGGGTTGCGTGGCCGAAGGGATCGAGTTCCTGCATCGTAAACGTAAGGATCTGCCGCCACTCATCACCGTACAGACTCTGACCATTCGCACGGGTTATAGCGGGTTGCTAAGAATTCACAAGCTGATCAACGACGTTCAGGTGGCCGGGTTGCATGTACTGGTGCCGCCCAAGAGCCCTGACTCCGTATCCCAAACGTTTCCGCTCACCAATAGCACGTCCGGTAAGACGCTGACGATTGGCGAAATCACCACCGACGACGCCGTATTGGAGTTCATACCGAAGCAACCGGCAGCGGACCGGTTCACCCTCAGAATCGACCATTTGACCTTGGATCATGTGGGCGAGAGCGACCCTGTCACGTTTCACGCCCGCTTCAGCAACACTGAGCCCCCCGGGGAGATCCGCTCAGATGGACGGTTTGGTCCCTGGAACGAGGACGATCCCGGCAGTACTAAAGTTTCGGGTTCGTACACCTATGACCATGCAAAGCTCGGCGTGTTTGACGGCATCGCAGGAACTTTATCCTCGCGAGGGAAGTACAGCGGCACTGTGGGCCACATCGATGCCGAAGGGAACTTTGACGTGCCCGATTTCCAAGTCTCCGGTAGCGCCCACAAGATTCATCTGACCTCGAGTTTTCAAGCGGTGGTTGACGGCGCCAACGGGGATACCTTTCTCACCCGCGTCGAATCGCATTTCGGAAGAACTGCCGTGATTTCGCAGGGCGACGTAAAAAACCGTCCAGCGCAGCGCGGGAAAACGGTGATGTTGACCCTGAGTATTAGCCAAGGGCGCATCGAGGACCTATTGCGCCTCTTCACTGGCTCAGCGCGGCCCGCGGAGACTGGCGCTGTTCGATTGCAGACGAAAGTGGAGTTGCCGCCCGGGCCGGAGTCATTCATTAGGCGGCTCCGCCTGGATGGAACACTCGGAATCGGTAGCGGCCGGTTTACCGACCCTAACATCCAGAAACCAGTAAACCGTCTCGCCGAAAGCGCGCGCGGTGAGACCAAGGACCAAGAGGAAGTAGATGCGGCGACTGTGCTCTCGAATCTGAAGGGCCATTTTTCGGCGGATGATGGGATTGCCAAGCTTTCTAACGTCTCCTTCACCGAGCCCGGGACGCTTGCGGAAATCGACGGTACGTACAATCTCGTCAATAAGAAACTGAATCTGCGGGGCGTGCTCCATACCAGCGGAAAGCTGGCCGACACGACATCAGGATTCAAGTCAGCAGCATTGAAGGCGCTTGGTCCGTTTATTAAGAAGAAATCCATCACCGTCGTGCCCTTTGTGATTACGGGCACTTCGAGCGATCCCTCTTTCGCTTTAGATCTCGATGCGAAGCGCTAGCGGGGGCCTGTCGGATTGCATCCGCGGAGACGAACAACCGTGAAACAAGATTTACCTTCAGGGAGGCTCGTTACGCGGCCTGAGCTTCGCGGCGCTGCGGGGGCCATTGTCCTGTTCGGAGCCATCGCAGCGCTATACTTTGCGCGCGAGATTTTAATTCCATTCGCATTCGCTCTCACTCTGACGTTTCTGTTAACTCCGGTGGTGGCGCTTATCCAGAAACTTCATACGGGCCGCGTCGTATCCGTTCTGACGACGCTCGTAGTTTCGACTGCGGTGGCAGGCGGAATCGCCTGGATCATCGCCGGGCAGCTAGTCGATGTCGCCAATCAGCTTCCTCTCTACCGCCAGAACATTCGTGCAAAGATTGAAGCGTTTCACCTCCCCGTATCGGGGCAGCTAGGGCAAGCTTCCGCAAGCGTAAAAGAGATCGTTGGAGAACTTAGCGGTCCTGCTGGAGCGTTACCAACATCGGCTCAGCACGGTCAGAATCCAAAGCAGATTAAGACGCCGCCTTCGCCCGTGTCTCCCGTACCGGTTCGGATGGTCCCATCCCCCTCAAGCGGATGGACGAGCTTTCGTGATCTGGGTGGGCCCATTCTTGCGCCCATTGGGCGAGCAGGAATTGTCTTCATCTTTACGGTCTTCATGCTATTGAAGAGGGAAGATCTGAGGAACCGTCTTCTGCGCCTGGCAGGACTCGGCCAATTGAACGTAATGACGCAAGCGCTGGACGATGCCGCAGGCCGTGTCAGCCGATACATCTTGATGCAGTTCCTGGTCAATGCGGGCTTTGGAACTCTGTTTGGTCTGGGTCTTTTTTTGATTGGCGTACCGAATCCAGTGCTTTGGGGAGTGCTCGCCGGCATTCTGCGGATTGTGCCGTACGTAGGAACGCTGGTTGCAGCGACATTGCCCTTCGCACTCTCTTTGGCCGTTTTTGATGGATGGTTCAGACCCCTGCTCGTGTTCCTTCTGGTTGCGGGACTCGAACTGACCATCGCCAACTTCGTCGAACCCTGGCTCTACGGCACCCATGTGGGAATCTCATCCCTGGCGCTGCTTGTGACTGCAGTTTTTTGGACCGTTCTGTGGGGACCCGCGGGCCTGATCCTGGCTACACCTCTGACGGTTTGCGTTGTGGTTCTCGGGCGCTACGTCCCCCAGCTTTCTTTTTTGCATATTCTGCTGGGAGATGAGCCTGTCCTCGCAGCCGAGGCCCAGATTTACCAGCGGTTACTCGCGATGGATCAACTGGAGGCACACAGCATCGTTAGTCAATTTCTTAAGGGAAGACCTTTGGTCGAGTTGTACGACTCGGTGCTGATTCCGGCGTTGAGCATGGCCGAACAGGACCGGCACAAAGGAGCAATTGACGCGGTCCGAGAAGAGTTTCTGTTTCTTAGCATCAACGAAATGATCGCCGAGTTTTCTGAGTATCAACTCTCAGACAGCTTATCGGAAGAAGACCCCGCGCCCGATGCCGCGGCGCATGCTGAAGCCAGGGTCCTCTGTGTTGCGGCCCATGATCGTGCCGATGAGATCACCGCCGCGATGCTCGCTCAGCTCCTGGAGCAAAAGGGCCTCGCCGCTTTGGCCTTCCCCCTGGAGGGGCCTTCCCTCCACGAATTATTCGTGTCGATTGACGCCAAGGGAGGCGACATCGTCTGCATCTCGGCGCTGCCACCGTACGCGTTCGCTCCGGCACGTGCCATGTGCAAGCAGATCCGCGAACGGTTCCCAAAACTCAAAGTGGTGGTTTGCGTCTGGGGATTCAGCGGCGACACGCAGAAAGCCAAGGCCCGTTTCGAGCGGGCTCAACCCGACCGCCTGTCCACCAGCCTCGCGGAGGCCATGCAGCATGTTGAGGAAATACTTCATCCTGAGCCGAAGGCCACCCCCCAGGTCGTAGCCTGCGTGTAAGCAATCATCTCCTGATGATTGGGCTCTGTTCTCGTGAACGGGAGGCTCCGGGGTCGTCCGTGAGCCGGTGGCCCGGCCTGTTAACGCCTGGTCACTTTCTTTATTCGATCCCCGGGAGTCCGCTACTTGATGCGCCAGCGATTGCAGCTCTTAGCAGGTTGCTGAAAAAGCCCCTCAGACTGAACGTCCGCCCTACACGGGCACGCTTATGTTATTGATAGCCCGTGTAGCGTAGGCGCCCACGCTTGCTGTTCGCGGACGTGGACGGGCTTTTACAGCAACCTTTTACGCTAGCGCGGCGCACTGAGGTGGCCAATCCGACTGTCTGCAATAATCGGATCCCCCACCAGCTCATGTCGATTTCGTACCACGCGAGCCCATGGCGCGCCGAGGTCGGATGGGCGTGATGATTGTTGTGCCAGCCTTCGCCGAAACTCAACAAGGCCACGAACCAGTTGTTGAGTGAACCGTCCCTTGTGGCAAATCTTCGGCTTACCCAGAAGTGCGTTGGAGAATTGACCATCCAGGTCGCCTGAAACCCATCGTCACCCGGAAGAACACCCCCAGAGAAGAAACGGCAGGCCGCCAGAAAAGCGCGGCAATCGCCCCAATATGAAAGAGCGTAAAGGCGATCAACGACGCCCAGTTAATTCCATCTCGTCCAACAAAGGGCGCGGCGCTAGCATCCATGGTGTCCTTCCAGTTATAGGATCGGGCAAATGTCGGCGTCTGATTGTCAGAGTTGAGCAATCTTAGCGAACCCAGGTTCCCCTCGCGGCGTAATGACTCTCAATTCATGGCCGCGTAGGAAAGCACGGGCCGTGGTTTGAAGTGTCTATCGTCTTGTAGATCTGTTCTCAATTCGACGAGGTTGCCTTTTGTTCTTTCACCTGAAGCTCGTTCACCACCTGCAGCACGTTGGGAACGGCAGCCACGATGGCTTGCGCCTGAGTACGCTTGGATTGAGAGTCCACCTCACCGGTCATTGTGACCACTTGATTCTTAACCGCATAGTTTACGTTCTTGTGAAGGCCGCCCTGGATGAGCGCCGCGTCCAGGTTCCCCTCGATACCCTTGTCCAGGTCCGAGTCGATCGTTTTGGCATCATGCTCGGTTCCCGGCGGAACTACTTCAATCTGATTCGATACAACTTGCGCGCCAGCCACCGACGTTGCGATGGACTGGGCTTGTGTTTTTTCGGCGTCTGCCGCCACGTGTCCTCCCAGCGTTACGACACCCTTGTCGCGATCGTCGGTTACCGAGACAGCTTTGAGCCCGGCCTGATCCAGCGATGTGCGGACGCTGCCAGAAACGTCGGCAGCTTTCGTGGACGTCATTGAGCAGCCTGCCAGAGTCCCGATGGCGGCCACCGCCAGCAAGCACAAGCACGATTTGAAGGTTTTCATATTTCTCCTCTGATCCGACATCATTTAGATACGACATCGCGGTCAATGCCCGTTAGGGCACGAGGACGACCAAACCTCGATTCCTACCTGGCTACCGACCCAATGCCGAAATCGGACAATCGCTGCGTTTGGGGAGCCATCAGGCTTCCGACCACCTGAGGTCACCTGACCGAGTTTGGTCGAAGCAGGCAGGGTCATCAGCGCGCATCTCCATGTAGCACCTTAGGCGAATGGACTGGGCCTGCGCCTGCAGAATCCAACACGAGGGGACTAGATCATGGCAGAAAAAAAGACAGCAGTTTTTGGCATTTACCAAAACGAAAAGCAGACGGAACGCGCCGTCGAAGACCTATTGGCGGCCGGGTTCTCGAATGACGATATCTCGGTGTTGCTTCCGGACAACGAGGGCACCAGGGATTTTGCGCACGACAAAGGTACAAAAGCGCCAGAAGGCACGGCGGCTGGAGTCACAACCGGCGGCGTGATCGGTGGAACTCTTGGCTTACTCGCTGGGATTGGCGTTCTTGCTATTCCCGGAGTCGGTCCATTTATCGCAGCCGGCCCGATCATGGCCGCCTTGGCGGGCCTCGGAGTCGGGGGCGCTGTCGGGGGTATTATCGGTGCGCTGGTTGGGATGGGAATTCCTGAGTACGAAGCGAAGCGATACGAAGGACACATCAAAGCGGGCGGGGTTTTGCTTTCGGTTCACTGCGACACATCCGAGAAGATCGCGCGGGCAAAGGATTTGTTAAAGCATACGGGCGCGCAGGATATTGCATCGTCCGGTGAAGCTAGCGCGGACAAACCAGAGGCTGTGGTCGCTGCGCACCTGTAAATGCCATGCACGACGCACACTTAAAGGCTGCAGAGCAGCACGAACTTGCCGCGCACGCACACCGCACTGCCGCCGAACACAATGAAAAAGTGACAACGACGGGGGAAAATGGCACGCCGAAAGAGCACTTGAGTACTCCGATCACGCCTATAAACTCGCAAAGGAAGCGCACGCGAAATCCGCACGGATCGTGAGCATCTAAGATGTCCACTCGTTACAACAACGGATCGCATTACGAGAATCACCAACAAGCCGCTGAATTGCACGACGGCGCAGCGCACGCCCATCGTGCCGGCGAGCAGCAGGGAAAACAGGATCACCTGACTGCACACGAGCATTCGCGGCAAGGCCTGGAACACTCCCCAGAGGCTCCTCAGGACTATCAGGTTCCCGCCACTACAGTCGGACACGGCATAGCTGCTTTCGGGCACGCTGAGATCTCGGCTCTCGCTTATGAACACTGGCAAGCCAGAGGCTCTCCACACGGATCGGCGCAAGAAGACTGGTTCCATGCAGCGGAGGATTTGCGATCGCGCGCGGCCACGCGCTAATCTGGCGCCGCCTCAGGATTGGGTGCCTGAATGCATACTCAGACGTGCAAGACGCGAAAACAGGAGAAACTATGAAACCGAGCACGACGGATCAAATCCTGGGCAAGCTTCATGAATTGAAAGGCAAGACGAAGGAGCAAGCAGGAAAGCTCACGAACAATCCCGGCCTGGCGGCCGAAGGCCAAACCGAAAAGGTCGCCGGCACAATCCAAAAGAAAATCGGCCAGGTTGAAAAAGTCTTGGAGAAGTAAGCGGTTCACTCTCGACCACCGGTGGTGAACCAGCATTCAGAAGAAAGGAAGATTCACAATGTTAATACTGCTTATCATTTTGTTGCTGGTTTTAGCGGGCGGTGGCGGGTATTATGGCCACAGTCGCTGGGGGTACGGCGGAGGCGCCGGCGTCGGAGTGGGCACCATATTGGTTGTTCTACTCGTAGCCTATATGGTGGGCGCTTTCCATTAAGCGACTCCCGCCCCGCCTGAAGACTTTCTTGCTCGAAAACTGGAGTGGCGCTTGCGGTTCTAACGCCCTCCATGCAGGCGCTGCGCCTGAACGTCCCCAAAACGAAAGACGAAAAGGAATAAAGTTTATGAAGACGAATCTACAACACTATGTTTGGGCTCTGGCAATCGCCGGATCCATGACTACCGCGGCATTCGCGGCGGACAGAGCAATCAAGGTCGACGACAGGCTGGACGCTTCGGCCGACACGCTAACCGACATGATGCGGGCTGCCGACAATGGTATACCCCAAGACCTGATCGATAAGGCGCATTGCGTGGTTGTGCTGCCAGGTATGAAGAAAGCTGGATTCATCTTCGGCGCGGAGTACGGCCGTGGGTTCGCCGTATGCCGTCGGCACGATGGCGTGGGCTGGAGCGCTCCGGCGGCGATGCGCTCGGAAGGCGGTAGTTTCGGATTTCAGATTGGCGCATCGGACACTGATGTTGTGTTGCTCGTAATGAACGATGGTGGAATGAAGCACCTGTTATCCGATAAGTTCTCGCTTGGCGGGGACGCATCCGTGGCGGCAGGCCCCATTGGCCGCGACGCGAGCGCTCGGACGGACGCGCAGCTTCAGACGGAAATGTTGTCGTATTCCCGTTCGCACGGGATATTCGCAGGTATCTCGCTGACCGGCGCGACGCTTCGACCGGATGGGGATACCAATCGTGATCTCTACGGACACGACACAACCAATCGTGAGATTTTGACCGGTGACTTCAAAACTCCGGCAGCCGCGAGAAAATTTGAACACGCGCTGAATCGGGACTCGGCCGAACGCAACTAGCAGCCGCAATCTTCATTCCGCAGGTGACCCGATATGGTTAGAAGACCGTATCCGGTCACCGGCCGCATGAGTGGGGCATCCAGGAGTTTATTATGACGAACTGCATCATCGCTTCCCTCATCCTCTTCGCCCCGGCGTGCTGGCCGTCGGTCCTGTTCGGGCAGCACACCTCCTTCGAAGATTTGACTGAAGCCGAGAGTGTCACTCCTCAAACCCCGCCTCAACCGGCTGCAGCGGAGAGCAAGCGTATTTTTGGCATCATTCCGAATAACCGCACCTGGCCCAGTCTTACTGACTACAAACCTCTCTCGTCAAAGCAAAAGTTTGAGATCGCTCGCCAGGACTCGTTCGACCGGGGCACGGTGATCCTTGCTGCGGCGTTCGCAGCTGACGCTCAGCTCACCAACGCCAACCGCTCGTTCGGGCAAGGCGCCCTGGGATATACCCGCTACTTTGGCGCATCCTACGGAGACTTTGTCATTGGCAACTACATGTCCGAAGCGGTCTTCCCGACCCTCCTCCATCAGGATCCCCGCTATTTTCGACGGGGCATCGGGAGCGGATGGACTCGGATGGGTTACGCGATTGGTCAAATCTTCTGGACCCACACGGATTCCGATCGGACTCAGTTCAATTACTCGGAGATTCTTGGCAATTCCACCGCGGTCGCGATTTCAAACGCCTATTACCAGGACAACCGGAGCGCCGGCAATTCGGCGCAAAAGCTCGGCATGCAGATCGGCGTCGATATGGCGTCGAACGTCTTGAAGGAATTCTGGCCCGATATAAGCAGGAAGTTTTCCAGGAAAACTCATCAATAATCCTTGCGCGCGACCCCGAGCTTTCTCGTCATGGCATTCAAGGTCGTGCGGGGTACTCCCAGGCGGTTAGCCGCGGCGCTGATCACGCTGTTGGTCTCCCTTAGAACGCTGATGACGTATTCACGTTCCATTTCTGCGAGTGTGCCACCGGCGCCTTCGTCAACATGAGCGACTTCATGGACAAAGCGCCACGGGCTCTTCCTGATGGCGCAATCTTTGCAACCGGGAAGTACCGTTTTCGCTATTGCCAGACTCCCCATTTGCCCCACGGCTGGGACGCGGGTGTGCTTTTCGAAGAAACGCAGAAAACGCCGTTCTGCTCGGACCTGTTCCATCATGTCGGCGAGGTCGAACCGCTCACCACTGCCGATGTCGTTGGCCGCTCGCATCAGCCGTTGAAGGAATATCAGGCGGGCATCCTGGCAGCCTATGTACCCTACACACCGCTCACTGCGCAGAACTTGAAAAAGCTCAGCGACCTAAAGCCCAAAACGCTCGCCATCATGCATGGCTCCAGCTTCACGGGTGACTGTGCCCGGGAATCCGCCATACGGCTGCGACAAATCGCCTCACGGCGTCAGCGTGCGGAGGGTGATACTTCCTGGACCGCCTTAGTTACTTCGTAACCACGAGAATTGAAAACGAATCAGGCACCATCTTTCCTCCATATCCAGCCACTCCCGCCCTCGGCGGCCCGGTCGGAGGTAGAAAATCCGCTGCGATCAGCAGGATGCGGTTTGTTTTGCTGTCCGATACCATCTGTTTGGCACTGTCCTTCGTTTGCACGGTCTGCTCCTGGGCGAAGCTGATGGGACTCGTCTCTTTAATAATGGTAAGCGTCCCATCGATCTGCGCGCTGTAAGCTTCATTCGTTTCCGGGTTGAAAATGGCGGAATCGGCGGTGGATCCAATCGGAAGTGCATCCAGGATCTTTCCATCGATGGCACTGAGGATCACCATCATCTGCGGCGCCCGGCAGCCGGCGAACAGAATCTCGTTCTTAACGTCGATAGCCAGTCCGGAACACCGTCCACCTTTAGGCGCCACACTATACCGCGCGGCGACGGTGAGGGACTTCGCGTCAATGACGGCGATGTCATTCTTGTCTCTGACATCGACGTAAACGCGCCCTTTCCGATCCGTGGCGGCCTGCTCTGGCTCGCCGCCTAGATCAATCGTGCCCAGAACAGAGCCACTCACTGCGTCGATTACGGTTGAATTCGGAGTGACATGGCTGAAGATAAAGACACGTTCGGTGAATGGATCGAACAGAATGGCATCCGGGCGGCCTTGGACGTCGATGGTCTTGATCGTCTTCAGGGTCTTCGCGTCCCACATCACGACGGGTTGACTGCTTGCGAACCCGTGCCCGGATTTCGAGTCGACGACAACGCCGTTCGCTGCCGCGTCGGGGATTTCGCCCGCCGGCTCCAGCGTGTCCAGATCAAAAACGGTGATCCGGCCAGGGCCCTTACGTGGTATGTATAACCGGCGGCCCTCGACGTCGGCGAACGCGGTATCGAACGTGCCTTCGCCTCCGACTTTTACCACTTTGGAAACCTTATATGGCCCGTCTGCCAAAGCCCGTTGGGCCGGTCCGGCAGCTAAAAAGATCAGAACACCGGCGCCCCATAACAGGCTAGATTTTCGCATCGTGTCCCCTCCGCGCATATTCTACTAAGCCTAGATGACGAAAAAGGGAAAGCTTCCCTCCACCCCTTCCGCCTGTTCCCGCGATTGGGATGGGACAGCTTCAGCTACTCCTCGAACAGGCGAATCAGGCGCTAGGACGGTTGGATGGTTTCACATCCGTGCTGCCCGACCTCTCGCTGTTTCTGTACCCCTATGTGCGTAAGGAAGCGCTGCTGTCGTCGCAGATCGAGGGGACCCAGCCCTCCCTTTCGGATCTTCTTCTGTTCGAAAACAGTGAAGCGCCGGGAGTTCCAATCGAGGATGTTCAAGACGTATCCAACTATGTCGCTGCGCTAACCCATGGTATGCGCAGACTGCGCGACGGGTTTCCACTTTCGCTCAGGCTCATTCGTGAGATCCACGGGGTTCTTCTCTCGGAGGGCAGGGGGAGTAACAAAGAGCCCGGCGAATTTCGTCGAAGCCAGAATTGGATCGGAAGTACGCGTCCAGGTAACGCCGCGTTTGTTCCGCCGCCGGCAGACCGCGTCTTGGAGTGTATGGGTCAACTGGAAATCTTTCTCCACGAGGAACGGCGGGATATTCCGCTGCTGATCAAGGCAGGACTGGCGCACGTCCAGTTCGAAACCGTCCATCCATTCCTCGACGGCAACGGGCGTCTGGGCCGCCTTCTCATCACCCTTCATGCTGTGCGCAAGTGGCGCGATTCGCGAGCCGATTCTGTCACCTGAGCCTTTATCTGAAGAAACACAGGGAGACATACTACGAGCTTCTGACTGGAGTGCGATCGAAAGGCGACTGGGAAACAAACATGGCTCGAATTCTTCTTGACGGCAGTGAAGGAGACGTCGGACCAAGCACTAACTTCCGCACGTCGGATCTTGGCTTTAATTGATTCGGATCGGCGAAAGATCGAAGGCCTAGGCCGACCAGCAGCATCCGCGCTTCGAGTATTTCAAGACGTTCAAACGAGTCCGATACTGGCAATCGCCTCAGCGGCGTAGAAAATAGGGATGTCATTTCCCACGGTTTCAAACTCGGTGGAACATCTGGAACGGCTCGGAATACTGAAAGAAACTACTGGTAGACAGCAAAGCCGCCTCTTCGTTTATGACGGCTTCCTCTCGGTTCTCGGTGAGGGTACGGAGCCACTCCGCCCTTGATACATCGCCCTGCCGAGGCAAAACCTGCACCGAGACTTAGCTATCAGTGAAGTTCTGACTGAGGACAAATGGAAGGGAGCTCACGACGCACTTGTCCATCTGTCAGGCGCGATGCGCACACTCTCCGTATCTCTCTACAAGATCGCGAACGATATTCGGCTTATGTCCTGTGGCCCACGCGCGGGGTTTGCCGAGCTATCGATTCCGGAAAACGAACCCGGCTCGTCGATCATGCCCGGGAAGGTGAATCCCACCCAGGCGGAAGCGCTCACGATGATCGCAGTGCAGGTCATGGCAAACGATGTAGCCATCGGATTTGGCGGAGCCGGCGGATACCTCGAGATGAATGTTTACAAGCCGCTGATCATCTTCAACGTCACCCATTCCATCGCGCTTTTGTCGGACGGCTGCACCAACTTCCGCAAATACCTAGTGGAAGGAACGAAACCGAATCTGAAAAAGATCCAGCAATACGTGGACGAATCGCTCATGCTGGTAACCGCGCTCTCGCCTGTAATCGGCTACGACAAAGCCTCCCAGATTGCGCATTACGCGATGGATAACGACCTCACGTTGAAACAAAGTGCGCTTAAACTCGGGTTCGTCACAGAGGATGAGTTCAACCGCGTCGTCGATCCCAAAAACATGGTGCATCCCTACGTAGCAAAAGGCTGAACGTAGTCACGATCCCGTTGCCATGTGGTCGGATTCCTTCAGGTTCGATTATGAACACCCTCGAATTGACCGGTGTCGTGTTTGGCGGAGCGTTGCTGGCCGGCTTAATCGGCTCCCTGACAGGACTTGGCGGCGTGATAATCATCACGCCGGTCCTGACTCTCGTACTCGGGGTCGATATCCACTATGCGATTGGCGCCGCCCTGGTCTCGGTTATCGCGACTTCATAGAATGAATGGCGGAGAGAGAGGGATTCGAACTATCACAGGCGTTGATATTACCGTAAGCTACAGATAATCGATTGCCATCGGAGCCTCACTTGCCACAGTTGCCAAGGCTGCTTGGCCCATCTTGGCCCGTGAGCCTGAGGCCTACGGTAGGCTCCATGGGGACCGTGAACGACTCGGAGCGTCGGGCGCTGGTGTTTATTTATGCGGCCTGCGGAAACTTCGGTAATCGCGGAAAACCGATTAGCTCAAGGCCACTGAATCAATTTGCCGGCAATTGGCTCTATCGGACGTTCCCTAAATCGAGCGAGAAATTCCTCTCGATACTGTGGCCAAGGTCGCTGAGCGACATTCACCACGACGACTGCGAATTCTGGAAACTGCTTTAGGGCTTGGGAAGCGGATTCGCCAAAGAGTTGATCGCGCGTCAGCAGGCAGTTGAAGCCGGCATCGACTGCCGCGCGCACCAACTCGCCATTGGACAGACTCTTCCACCCACGCTGTCCAGCTGTATCGCTTGAGATCTGGAAATCGGCCAAGACAGAAACGAGGTGCACATCCATGTTGGCGTCAAGCAGCCACATGGAACGAGTCGGTGATCTCGGAGGCGACCCTCAGAACTTCGGGCAATGCTTGACGCGGAAACGTTCCGCCGAAAGATTGGTCAATGTCATCAAGAGACATCCCGCTTGCCAAGCATTCGAGAATGAGGGATACTCCGAGCCGGGTGCCTCGAATTGCCAGCTTCCCACCGAGAAGTTGGGGATCGGCCACAATCCATTGATACTGCTTATACGCGGTTGGCTGCCAACTCTCCATCGAATTCGCCTCACTTACGATTGTAGAGCAGCTAGAGTGGCTGCGAGGAACAGCGGAAGCGCGGGCTTTGGATCGCGGCGGCCCGGGTTGGCAGCGACGCTGCACTGAAGATCGGCCGACGTGGACTGCCCGGTCAATCTCAGTTCTGTCCGAGGAGATTCTGCTCCCATGCCCAATAGGTTACGAGCGCAACAGCGGGCCAGCGTTCTAGGACCTGTCCGGCTTCTAGTTCGCTGCTAAAATCGTCGAGGCGTTCAGAGTGACGTGGCTTGGGTCAGTACCTGGTCACCAACCGGCGCAGCAACACGGGAGTTGATCCAGTCTTTGATGTCGCGCATGACTGAGTTCCTTGTCGATGTCGTTAAGAAGGTCATGAAAACCCCCTTCGTAGAGTTTTAGCATATTATCCGCCGACAAAGCATCGATCATCCTTTCTGGATCGGCTGCATGGCAGATGGGGTACCGGCCTTCGGTGCTTATTCGGCGATGAAAGCAGCTTTCGGTGGTATCCGCCCTGCGATCGTCACCAATGGATACGCTTGGACTGTTTTTCGCGCCATTCGAGAAGACATGCCTTGGCGCAACGGGCTGGCCCGCGTATTTTCGAGCATCGAATACATCGAGGAGCACTTCACGGAGTTCTGGAACCTGCTCTCGTTGAATCAATTGGGAAAGGATCCCTTGATGAGGGATTTGGGTCTTTACTGCGAACACCGCGGCGCTTGGATCGTGTCATTGATCGATTGTTCAACGCCAACCTTCCACTCCAGAGAAATCGGCTTCACGCCGCGGCTTTGCCCAATCATGGAGACGATTTTTCAAAGCATCGCAGACCAAGACCCTCTTGAGAACCATCGAGGGATCAAGGGACCCTGCAAATTGCAGATTTGACTTTGCAGTAATTACCACAGATGCCATCCTTGCCGGGGCTCCTTGTCCGATGTTGCCCGATGGAGTGCTTAGGTCTCGGCCCATGATCAAGTAGAAGCATCAAAAGCCGTCCTAGCTCTCACGCACCGTCGCAGCACCCGGATTTTCCCCGCCTAGGTACTGATCCAGTGCAGCCTGGAGTTCGGGTATCCGGGACGAGGCGACGTTCCAGACCTCGTCGAGATCTACCCCAATGTAGTCGTGTATCAGAACGTCGCGCATGCCGCAGATCGCCTTCCAATCCAGTGACGCAGCCGGTCTCGATCGTCAGACGAAACACGCTTCGCCGCCTCGCCGATCACCTCCACGTTCCGAATAACCGCGTCCTGTAATTGGTCGGATGCCATAAAGGCCTCTCTGCCGGGCGAAATGAAGCGGATGACGCGGTGGCAGCGTTCGACCATGTGATGCAGGTAGAGCCGATCATCCTTCACAGCGGAGTCGCCTCGCGAAGGATGCGTTCGCGCACATACAAGCATCAAGTTGGGCAGAGGACTTTCACCTCCAAACTGCTGAGCAGGCCCAACACACAACTAGGCCGCTGGCGCGGTGCACGCAGCAGGGTGGTGGTTTAAAGGAAGTTATTCCGGTACATTGCGAGGTCACAGAAAGGAGATTCTGTGCCCCACTACGTCAACGGATGCTGGAGGAACTTCAGCGCCGTAATTACAACCCCGATACAGTTCGCGGTTACATTCACGCCGTCAAGGAGTTTGCCGAATACTTTGGCAAGCCTCCTGAACTGATGGGCGCAGATAAGGTCCGCGAAAACTGTATCCGGCCATCTGTTCCGCTCCATCAACAAAGCCGGAATCGTCTGGGGAGAAGGGCTGACGGAAAAGGTCGTCTGGTACATCGTCGAGAACTTCGCAAAGAATGTTGGAATTGAAAAGATCGCGCCTCATGACTTGAGGCGCACATGCGCCCGGTTCGGTCACCTTCCTGGCGGCGAACTCGAACAAATACAGTGCCTACTCTGGCACCTCTCGGTGCAGACCACCGAGCGTTACCTCAGTTGCAAGCAGAACCTTACCCTGGATAGATTGCACTTCGGGGCGGGGGGCTAGTGTGACGACTTTACTCCAAAATTCGTAGCACGTCTCGATGAATCGGACGAACTCCGCCAGTTCGCCGGGTTTACGGATGAAACAGTTGCCGTTCAGTGCGTAGACGGCCCTTATGAACTTCGGATCACTTGAACCCGCAGCGACCACAATCGGTATGTGCACCAGTTCCGGGGTCGATTTGATCATTCTCAGGACTTCCAACCCCGAAACCCTTGGTTGTGACAGGTCCAAGAAAATCATGTCTGGGATCGTGACGTTGGCGTATCGTCCCTTCCTCTGCACATAGGCCAGCGCATCTTCACCATCTGAGACGCAATGCAGGCCTCTTGTTAATCCAGCGGTTTTGAACGCTTCCAGGGTTAGCATGCTGTCGAGTGGATTGCTTTGGACCAGCAAAATGTTGATCTGCCTCGATACTTTGCCCTGAGGCACGCCAGGACTAGACATGTTTTCGAGCCCTCCCTTCCCAAAGCAAAAATACGCTATCGAAGATTCTGCCCGCCCGTCCATCGCCGGTCGGTGGCTAGGTACCCGAATAACACGGACTACTCTACAATACTGCGGAATTAACTGATGCGAAATCTGTACAAGAGTGCTCATTTTTCAAGGCAAGAAAGTGAAACGCGGGCAGGCCGGATTCACGGGTGGCCAGGACGATCAATCGCACTGTAGAATCCATTACTTACGGAGTCTTGAGCCGTCACAAGGGAACAGATTACCAAAGGTGATCCTTGATGGCCCGTTGACCTTGTAAGAATAAATAGGCGACATAATGCGCTGAGTAATCAGCGTCACGCGGTGTTACGCTCTTATCAGTTATCCAGAAGCGACACTTGGCCCCTTCTCCACAGCAAAGAAAGGGTGGGTGCTGCATGGCCATAGCGCGTTGCCAAACCGTGGCAGTCCGCAAGGTCTGAAATATAGCGATCCCCATTTTCACGGTTTGGCTGACGTTGTACGTATTGACATTGGCTGCGGCGCACCAATCTGCGTCCGTTGCGCACTCATTTGGTTGACAGAGGAAGCAGAACGACAATATATCGAAGGCCAACGACGGTCTCAAATAATGGGACCGACGTGCAGGTGGCTTAGAACGCGCTTAATAGCTCGTTCCTGTTGCAATCGCCTCTTCACCAGAACCATCGAATTCACAGTGACCGACCGGTCATAGAAGCAGGCGATTCTTCCGTCAGGGCATCGATCTGAAGTAAAACAGAGAGCTATGATTTATCCAAGGCGATTCTCTTTCTCGCCCATAGGTCTCGGTGTTGCTCCGTAGTCCGGTACGCAGAACTCGCTTCGCTGGGTCCGACAATTGCGCTGCCTCGAAAATCCCCAAGGTGTCCGCCAGCGAGCCGCACCATTCAGCACGACATCAGGTTTCCTCGCGCCCAACCTAGAGAGCCGCGATAGCTCGATGATGGTGGGGGAGCGGGCGTGGGTTGAGCAATCATCCGCGAGATGCCGCTCACCAAACACCGAGGATCGTCTTGTAGGTTGTCCTGATCTGTACTATCTGATCTCTTTCGTCTCCGGTAGAGCCCGGCGTTGTTCCAAAGTACTTCGATAGTGAGGCGAACACTATCAGGCGCCCGGACATTCGTTGCCACACACGGCAAAAAGGATTGTCGAGGGGCTGCAGAGTTTTTCCTCCAGATCGATGGCTGGTCAGACGGCTGGCATCAAAGAAGTCGACGATGGCATCTGGCTCGTCAGCTTCGTAGGGCCACAGACACCTGAGCCGGCAGGGTGTACGTTACCGAGCCTACTGCGCTGGTTCTTCTTGCACCTGTCAGTGCTTTGATTGATTTGAAGCTACAGACTTCGATCATGGACTGGCCTTCTCATCCCATCTCCGGTTCGGAGAAACAGCAGGTGAAATCTGCGACGATTATGCGGAAAGGCGAACGCTGGGCCCGGTAGTTGAAATTGGCGGGCGTCGGTCGTTTCTTCTGTGCCCGACAAAATAGGGTCAGGCGTTCGCACCTCGATACAGTTCCAGGGCGGCGCGCGCTCTCTCGGCCTGCTTTCGCGCCAATTCGACTTTCTCGTATAGTGTTCCGATGTTATCGCGTGCATCGCGAACGGACAGCCGGTCAAGGGCGTCCGAATAGTCACATGCCGCCTCATAGCACTTCTTCGTCAATGTCCTACGGTCTTCGCATGCCTGCATAACGATCTTATAGTCCACCCGATTCCCAATCTAAGACTATTGGATTTGCGTGATAACAAGATGTGCTGAGACGGGGCTCGTTCCGCCCGCAATTGGTGTAATGGTTAGTGCAGTGGAATTACCTGCCGGATTACGAACAGTGAGTAGAGAATTGACGACTGTCGTAGTCAAAAGAGACATTCCGACAATCTGACTGGTACCAGTGGCGCGCCCAACAGCCGTATAGGCCTGGGCCGCCCCATTGAGAGTTAAAATCAGTTGTCCCGGTTCGTCTACGCTCACTTGAAACATGATCTGATAAGTGCCAATAGTAGTCAGATTGAATGTGGAGGCACTGGTCCGAGCGATGGTCACACCTGACGTAGGTCCATCTTGCGGGAAAGATACGTCGGTACCTACCGCAACAGTCGCAGCGTTATCAGGAGGCATCCACGCAAAAAAATCGGCAAAGGCTATGCTGCCGCCGGAGCTATTGGTCCCCGGGGCTCCCGTTGCACCCACTTGCGCGAGAACACTCCAGAAAGTCGGACTAGTGTCCGGCTCATGCCCAGTTCCGGCTTGAATGCTCATGTAGGTGGTCCCATTGAACTGCGCGGCGTCATTCACTACGTAGGCCGTTGTGCTGCTCCATGTCCCTCGCCAGGTTAGTCCCTGTGGTCCTGTCGGTCCCGTGGCTCCCGCAGCGCCATTGGTTCCGCTTGTACCAGCGGCTCCCGCCGGCCCGGTCGCACCCGTCGCTCCCGTGGCGCCATTGACTCCGTTTGTCCCAGCGGCTCCCGCCGGCCCGGTTGTGCCGGTTGCTCCCGCAGCCCCAGTTGCCCCGACGGGCCCAATGGGACCGGGAGGACCGGTTACCCCAGGAATCACGCCAGCTTCAACGGTTACCTCGCTCGTCGCCTCCGCCAAGTCCGCTGGAGCAGTCGCGTTGATCTGATAGATCACCAGGCCAGGCGCGAAACTGGCCAAATTCACATTCACCGGCGTCCCGCCAGTTTCACCACAGGTGTGATAGCGACAATGGCTAGCGGGTTCGATGGCCCCGGTTCTCCTGAGAGCACGGGTGGGAGTACCGCGCCCAGCCCGGCCCCCAAAATGGTGATTGAGTCCCCAGCAAACACTGGGTTCGCGGGACTAACCGGCAGCCCCGACTTGATCGCTACGAAAATCCCCGGGTCCTGCGCGAGCAATGTCACTTGCAAAGCAGCGCTATTCTCATTGCCGTTCTGCACCACTAGATCCACCGAACTCACATCGAGAAGCTCGAAAGGGACTTGTGCATTAATCTGGTTAGGCGACACAAACAGCAGTGGCGCAGGAATGCTCCCCAACATCACCTGGACGCCGCCCAAGTCTCTCGGTAAGGGAAAGCCATTGGCTGTCAGCGTTACGCCGGCAAGGTTATTGCCGTATATTGAGACAATCGTTCCGCGCGCCGTCACCGGAATGCTGGAGGCGTTGCGGCCCGTGGCTGCGTTTACGAAACCATTCGGATTGATCGTGGGTGTTTGCGCTTGCGCCGGCAACCACGCTGCTAAGGACAGGAACCACACCAAAACCCTTTTCGACTTGCGCTCTCCGCATCGTCGTTCCGCTTTGGCGCGCTCCTTGCAGAGAGCTGCGTTCAGGAGGAAACCAACTCTTTCTTGGGACTCCATGTCCAGAGTGCCCGCGCCGTCACACTGCGTGGGAATCATCTCACGCGTCATGTCGCTGACGCCTTGATCGCGTCCTCCTACGGGTTTCAGGCTCACTTCAAGATGGTGGGTCAAACGTGTCCTTCTGGAAGAGTCCACATGCTGACTGAACCATTCGTCCACCTTCCCCGGAATAAATAGGCTGAAGCGACACCTTTTCAATAACTGTCGTACTTTTTCAAACCACACGGCCATATATGGTCAATCAACCAATCACAGTGGCCACCTACAGTTACGAGTGGACTGTCCTTCAGCTATCGTTACCACGCGATCCGCTGGTAGACATCCGAGTATTTCCACCGAAAGGGTTCGGCTGTTTTCTGACATGGCCGGATATTGCGCAAAATATGGGGTTTCAGTCGGGGCCGACGGAGGTGCAGATGCCCCGGTCGATGACGTCGCGCTGGAGTTGCTCATCGCGGTCATTTCATCCGACCTCTTCGATTTGTGACAGTCACAGTGCTGCTGGATTAAGGAAGCGCCTAAACGCGCGCCTCTGGAGTATAACCGTATGTCGCCATTTACGTGATTATTAACCATATATGGTCACTTGACTTGGCCAGTATGGACAATATTTGCAAAATAATATCTCGGGGCCTATTTGTGGATTGGAAGTCGGACGAATGGTCTCCTCAGTGGACACTATTTCGTCTCTTGGCGACTTGGCCGCACTGAACCGCGCGATCCTGGCCAGCATCGGAAGGGCTGTAATCGTCTCCGATTTAGAAAGCCGCATCCGATTCATGAACCCGGCCGCCGAAAAACTTACGGGATGGGAGCAGAACGACGCATTGCAAAAGCCCCTGACGGACGTCTTCCGTACCGTGAACGAGGAGACCTTTCAGCCGGCGGAGAGTCCTGTCGAGAGCGTGACGCGCGACGTCGCGGTGGCCGATCTGGCGGACCACACGGTTCTCATCGCGAGGGATGGCGGCGAGTGGCCGATCGATGGTAACGCCTCTCCAATTTTGGACGAGGCCGGCCTCCTCGCCGGAGTCGTCCTGGCTTTCCATGACATCGGCAGTCGAGTGAAGGCGGAACAGGAATTGGAGATCTCAGAAATCCGCTACCGGCGCCTTTTTGAGGCGGCGCACGACGGGATCATGATCCTGGACGCTGTGACGGCGAAGGTGTTGGACGTCAATCCCTTCATGGCTCGTCTGCTGGGCTATCCACGGGAACACTTTTTGAGAAAGGAGCTGTGGGAGATCGGCGTTTTCCAGGATGCTGAAATGTCGAAGAAGGCGATGACGACGCTGCAAAGGCTTGGCCGAATCCGGTATGAGGATCTTCCACTGCAACACAAGAACGGCTCGCACATTCCCGTCGAGTTCGTCAGCAACGTCTATCGGGAAGGCAGACACAACGTGATTCAGTGCAACATTCGGGACATCACCGAGCGCAAGCGCCTGGCCCAAGTTCTGGCGGACGCGACGCGGGAAGCCGAGACCGCCAACCGGTCCAAGAGCGAATTTCTGGCGAACATGAGTCACGAGATCCGCACGCCGATGGGCGCCATCCTGGGATTCGCAGACATGCTGCTGCACAAGAGCCCGGAAGAATGCGCGCAGGCCGGCTGCGTTCAGATCATACAGCGGAACTCCTTGCACCTGCTGGAACTCATCAACGAAATCCTTGACCTGTCGAAGGTTGAGGCTGGGCAGATGAAAGTGGAGCGTGTCTCCTGCGACCTGCCAGTGCTGCTATCGGAGATCATCTCACTGATGTGTCCTCGTGCGGCGGAGAAGGGGCTAGCGTTCGGAGTCACATTCCACGGTCCGATCCCCCACCTGATCCAGAGCGACCCATTGCGGCTCAGGCAGATCCTGGTGAATCTTGTCGGCAATTCGGTGAAATTCACCCAATCTGGAAGGATCGACTTGAACGTCACCGATGAGGGCGCCGGCGGCCCGAACATCGTGCTGCGCATTGACGTGATCGACAGCGGGATCGGAATGTCGCCGGAATTGGTCGGACGGCTCTTTGTCCCCTTTACCCAAGGCGACGCGTCGATCACCCGCAAGTTCGGAGGGACGGGATTGGGCCTCACCATCAGCCGGCAGTTGGCCAAGCTGCTGAGCGGCGATGTCACAGCCACATCCCAGCTCGGCATTGGAAGCACCTTTACAGTGAAGGTCGACGGCGGACCCTCTGCTGGCGTGGAGTGGTTGGAAGGTTTGACCGAATCAACATTGCCCGCGACGGCGGATCAGAAGACGCAGGCCAATGTCCAACTTGGCGGGCGTATTCTTCTGGTCGATGACGGAGCCGACAATCAACGATTACTACGCATGCAACTGGGCGACGCCGGAGCGACCGTGACCAGCGCTCTGGACGGTCAGATCGCCGTCGATCTTGCGACCACACAGACTTTCGACCTGATCCTGATGGATATGCAAATGCCCGTTATGGACGGCTACGCAGCCACCATCGAACTACGCCGCAAGGGGTTGACAATACCGATCATCGCGCTGACTGCGTACGCCATGGCGGAAGACCGCGACAGATGCCTGACCGCTGGATGCAGTGCTTATTTGAGTAAGCCCATTGAGGAGGATACGCTCTTGAGAACGGTCCGGGAGTACCTCGGAACTGATCCTGCACCGGCGCCCAACGATAGCCGAGCAGCGGACGCTGCCGGGCCGCCCCTTCCGACCGCTGATGCCGGCGGTTCTAACTCCATCAAGAGCAGCCTTGCTGGCGATCCGCGGGTCATGCAGATCATGCCGGAATTTGTTGACGGGCTTCCCGGCAGTGTGGGCAAAATGATCGATCTTCTGAAGCGCAACGATTTGTCCGCGGTGCAGTGGGTCGCGCATCAGCTTCTAGGAGTATGCGGCGGGTATGGCTTTGCCGCCGTTTCACAATCCGCTCGCACGGTGGAACAGTCGATCAAAGCCGGCCAGGACCTGGGGTCCATCACCACCGGCGTGCAAAGGCTGATCGAGCTAATCCGTCGTATCGATGGATACGACCAAGCCAAAGAATCGGCTGCGGCCGAGGAATCCATGAAATGAACCACTCTGATTCTGCGTTTCTCCGCAACCCGGCAATCAGAGCTGGAGCGTATCGAGATGACTTGGAAATAAAATGGGCCGATGACGACACTGTCAGGAGGGGCGTACATTATGCGAGGATCAGGCTAATTGGCGTGCCTGATTTACGACCCGCCGCCGGCCGATGCGATAATTCGCGGAAGTGACTGCCCGGGACCACCCCTATGTATCTGGCTCAACTCTTTCGTTCTAATCCGCTAGTGGCGCTTGCCCTAATGATTTGCCTTGCAACCGTACTGTGTTGCATCCTTGTCACCCGGCGGCAGCGCTACCGTTTCGACAAGGTTTTGACTGGCCTGCTCGGCCTCATCGCGATTTCTGAATCGCTCCGAATTTTGAAGGACCCTGGCTTCGTTATCTTCAAGCACTTCCGCTCGCTGGAAGGCTGGGCGGATTTCATCAGCGCCTGCCTCTTTTTGATCGCAGCATTGATTCTGAAGACATCCAACGTGGATCACGCCGCCACCAAAGTTCATGTGCGGCTGATGGAAGCCAACGAAAAGCTGCTGAATCTGCCTCACGCGCTGATCGCCGCCCTGCCTGAACTAGGCCACCCTTTGGTTGACTCTTCGCCGCTCGCCATCTTCGCGATCGACCTATCCGGCATCGTTACCTATTTCAACCGGTCTGCGGAAATACTGACCGGGTGGAGTCGGAGCGAACTGGTGGGCCGTCGTCCTCCGTTCGATCCCCGTGGACCCATACAGGGCAAGAACGGAGATCTAGTCGAATGCGTCATTTGGGTTGCGCCGATTTGTCTGCCCAACGGGCCATTGCTCGGCAAGTTGATCACCGCTGCGGGAAAAGCCATGTTGCGCGACGTCGGTCTCGAGTGGCCCTCATCGCCCGCGGACCCGACGATAGCCGTTCGACGCTAATTAGCAGAAAACTCATTAATCTAACCCACCAAGCTTTGGCGGAAGCCCAGGTTTTACGAGGAGCCGGGCTTTCAGCTCCGAACTCACACGGGATTTTTGTTGACAGCATTGTACGATGGCAAACTCCGCTCGTATCCGCGAGACTCGCCCAAGCGTTGCGGTTACCGCGACTCTCCACAGAATGACCTTCACCGTGCCCGCAAGCCGTGCGCGTACCCACAGGTCATCTTGCTCTGTCCCGTCTGTTGTCATCGAAGCATGGCCCTTGGTGAAACCGCAGGGATATCCGACAGGCCAATCCTCATGATCAATTGCTCCCATCGGAAGATCGGGGACGACAGGCTCCTCGGGTGCTGACGCTGCGGCTCCTATCGTGGTGGCACCACGCGGCGCTGCGATCACGTGGCAGTTCCGCACTACGACTTCATGAACGGTCCTTTGCGCTCCATCGCTCTTCGGAGTGAACGGGCGCTGCTCGATGGTGCCCTCGACGAAAGTGTTGTCTCCCTTCCCTGCGCCTTAGATACGGGGAATGTACATTGGTTCATATCAGAGGTGCGATCCGCGGAGCTGATTCCGATCTCGTCGCTGATCCTCGCCCTGGAGCCTTTCTGATCGATGAGGCACTTCTAACGTGGGCGCATTCTCACATTCCGACCCGCCTCAAGCCCGTTCGTGCGCCGTCAGCCGACCGTTTGGCGGGTGCCGAATTGGGATCATTCTCCAGCTCCAATTCTCACTCGCGCATTGGCCCTCGACATCGTTTCTTGCGCGAGCACGTCGGCGAGTGAAACGGCTTGGCTCAAGAACGGGCTTCGGACTCTTGTGGATCAGTACCCTCAAAGGCGGGGCCATACCCCCAAAAAACCTGAGATTTGCCCTATTCATCCTCGTACTTTAGGTCTTATTATTGGATAGTTAAGCAATCCCTTAAGAGATTGGAATTACATGCGAACTCAGAACATTCATGCGAAGCATTCTACGGTGAGGTTCTTTTTCGCAAGATCTTCAGTGCGGGCTGTAAGAGAGTACTGCCCAAGGACTGAGCAGCGTTGCGCACCGGTGGACCTTCACCCTTTGCGGCAAATCAACTACACTGCCAGCGTGGCCATCACGACCTCGCTCAATGTTTCTCACGCCAGCGCCGACTAGCGAGTGGGCGCCGTCAAGAGTATGCCCTTTGCTGCTCCGAAGTCACAGCTGGAAGTAGTGTTTCTATGATCAAAGAAAACGGACTCGTTCCGCAGGATCGGCCCATCCGCACGCCTTCCGTCGCGGTCCTCTTTGCGGACCCAGCTAGTGGGACGCGAGCTCGTAAATTGCTTGAGAACATCATGTGCCGGCGATTAGAACGTGTTCTTGCGTCTGTCGATCCTGGCACGCTCTTGCCGCCAAGTTATAGAGATTATCCCGACCGTGTCACCGCCCGGATGTATCCGTTCGACCAAGCCGAATGTTGTAGCTCTTGTACCTCCATCGTTATTGGCGTGATTCCGCAGTCTGATTGGGATGTCGTTTCCCTCGGGCGTGATGGTCTTTCAGACTGGCAAACCCTGTCCGTTAAGAAAAGCGATGCAGGTAGTCGCCTCGTGCTCTGTTGACGAATTGCAGAATCGAGTCAAATGACCGTGACGAAGAACGAACGGAACGATTTGGTTCTTGGAGCAAAAGAGGTCGAATGTGCAAACGTGATCCGCAACCGTGAGGCAATTGCCATACGGTTGCGGATCACGTTTGCACATTCGA